>Ga0265338_10000019_pt1 | contig 336040 bp, 354 predicted proteins | sample 42126metaG_FD_193579 | JGI IMG/M metagenome (GOLD analysis project Ga0265338, IMG submission 193579) | Rhizosphere microbial communities from Carex aquatilis grown in University of Washington, Seatle, WA, United States - 4-21-26 metaG | ecosystem: Host-associated > Plants > Roots >... | reverse complement strand
TGGGCACCGGTAAACTGGCCGTAGCCGATGCGGTTGGCAGGAACCTGGAAACAATATTCCAGAAAGGCGATCATCCAGCTGACAAAGATCGCCAGCCACAAGGGCGAGCTCCTGTACTTTAAATGGCCATACCAGGCAATGGTCATAAAAATATTTGAGATTATTAATAATAGAACAGTTGTCATGAGGTAAATATTGGTATGAAAGGGGTTACAATTTGCTGAATTCGGCCATCTGCTTTTGGGTCTGATCGCTGAATTGCTTGAGGTCCTGGGCAACACCAGCATTGCTTGTTCCCGTTTGTGAGTTTTGAGAATACGGGACATTGACCCGTTTAGTGACATGCGTAACCCATTGTACGGGAACGGAAACACGATAGGTGACCTGATAATAATGGCCCTTACCCATCTGAGCAGGCCCCGACATTGCCTGCTGCTGAGCGTTGGTATCAGCGGCTATCGCCGAAAAAGAAAATAGGCCAGCCAAACATAGGCTATATAGGGCAAAAAACAGGTTTTTCATATCTAATTTAGTATACAATATGTATATATGGCTGTCAACCCAGCCTGGCCGGGGTCAATTATAGCTTCCTTTTCTCATGTTCCTGCTCATTTTGCAGAAAATCCCACGAATAAAGCTGTTGGCCGGTCAAAACCTTGCTTAATTGCTTCTTTTCTTCAAGCTTTAATTCTTTTTCACGGGCTAAATGTTCCTCAATGATCGGCTTGACCTCAATGGCCTGTTCGTCAGTCAAACCCAATTGAGTCTTCATCTTGGCAACGATATCATCAGCGGTTATTGGCTTTGTCGGCGCCTGCTGCCTTGTTTTCGCGTATGCAGGAAGGGCTAAAAAAAGGGATAAGATCACCACCCCTATAATTCTTTTTTGATGCATCATGTCCTCTCCTTAATTTGCTTTACTTTTGCGGATAAGGTTAAATGGTATTGTTCACGAAACATTAAAGGATTTTTTACCGAGAAATTTTCCATACCTGCGAAGAATTACAGCGAGGCTTGTCCAAATAAAGAGAAGCTATAAGACAAACGAGCTGTAAACAGAGCAGGTCGGTAAAAATATCCCGTTGAGAGAATAATACCATTTAACCCTATCCGCCTAAAGCAATGCTTTGCTCTGCTTCCCCGGCGGCAGGGCCAAAGGATTCGTGCGGTTATACGCATGCGGGTCGAATACCCAGTCAAAATCATTCTCGCGCTTGGGATACCACTCGCCAAAAAACGGGCTTTTCCCGGTCTTTTTATCAATGACCACTAAATATTCCGTCTGTACCAGGTCTTTATAACTTTCGGTCAGGGCATTGGTGGACAAAGGCTCAAGATAATTATGTCCGAAAACCACAAACCAGTAATCCGGAAATTTGTTGGCCATTGGGCCGGACTTAATATCCGGGAATGAAACCCGGTAACTGTCTTTTTCTTCGGTCGCGATCAAAACCCTTTGCGCCATGATCTTGGCCGATTGCGCGTCCACACCGCCGTTTGGCTTGACCAGTTGATCGTAATTTTTATAGATCGCCTGGGTCGAAGTACAGCCTGCCCAAAAAAATAGCGTGAGAATTAAGTAGTGTGTCACCGGAATTCTCATGTCAAAAACCTTGTTGAACGTAAATGACGCTCCAGATGGAAGACCAGGAAATGATTCAGGACATACTTGAGTTCTTTTTTGATAAAAGGCGCCATCCCTAAACGCAGGGCGGCATCCCAATTATTTTTCTGAATATGCAGGATAGAAGCCACTGCCCCCAAAGATATAGGTGTTGCCTCTCCGGCGGAATCCTGGCAGACCCCGCATAAAAGGCCGCCTAAACGCAGGCTGAAGCGCGGGGCTTCCGAGACGTCCTTGCTGCAGCGGACACAGGTCTCCAAATGGGGCCTGAAGCCTGACAGCGACAAGATTTTTATCTGGAAGGTCTGGACGAGTTTACTGACGTCATTTGTTGTTTGAAGGCTTTTAAGAAACGCCTGAAAAATGTCATAGATCTCCAAATTTTGTTCCTCTGAAGGCATCAGCGTGTCAATAAGCTCTGAAGCGTAGCTCGCGGCGGTCATGCGCTCCAGGTCCTGGCGCAGGCCTGAATAAAAATCCTTCATATCGCAATGGCTGACCAAATGGATATCGCTGTTGCGGTACTGGTAATAGATGATGTCATTGACGGAGAATTTTTCTATATTGGACCCGAATTTCCGGGGGTCTTTGCGAATGCCCTTTAAAACACCCTTGACCTTGCCGAATTCCCGCGTAAAGAAAGTGGCGATGCGGCTGGTTTCGCGGAAGTCAAAACTTTTGAGGACAATGCCTTCAGTTTTTACAATCATAACTTGATTATGTCAAAATTATGATATAATTCAAGGTAATGTATAAGGATTTTTATAAACTTAAAGAATCTCCTTTCAACATCACCTCTGACCCGGATTTCTTTTTTTCCTCCTCGCGCCACGAAGAAGCCTTTAGCCATCTGCTTTACGGCATCGAGTCGCGTAAAGGCATCATTGTCATTACCGGTGAGATAGGAACAGGCAAGACCACTATTTGCCGCACCCTGCTTAACCGCCTGGATAAGACCGTTAAGACAGCTCTTATCTTAAACCCCAATTTTTCAGACCTGCAATTGCTTCAGATGATCATCAATGACCTGGATATCCGCTATACTAAAAAGACCAAGCTTGATCTGGTGGGCGCCATCACTTTATTTTTGATCGAAGAATCCGCCAAAGGGCATAATGTGGCTGTTATCATTGACGAATGCCAGAACCTTAATATCCGCCAGCTGGAACAGATCCGGCTTTTATCGAATCTTGAAACGGAAAAAGAAAAACTGCTGCAGATCATTTTGGTCGGCCAGCCGGAGCTGGGGGAAAAACTCAAGAACCCCGGCCTGCGTCAGCTGACCCAGCGGGTGACCGTGCGCTATCACATCCTGCCTTTGCAAAAAGACGAGATCGAGAATTATATCAAGCACCGCCTGAAAGTGGCCGGCGCTGACCCCAAGCTTCATTTTACGAAACAGGCCGTTGACGCTATTTTTGCCGTTTCACAAGGGACCCCGCGGGTCATCAATATCCTTTGCGACCGCGCCCTGTTAGCCGGCTTCTCACGGGAAACCTTTACCATCGACCATTCCCTGATCCAGGAAAGCGCGAAGGAGACGCAGTTTGTTTATGAGTATAATTCATGATGCCTTAAAGAAGGTCCAGCAGAAATTGGCCCCCAAATCCGATACGACCGAAACAAATCCAGCAGCTGCCCCCACCGCTCTTGACAATCTTTATGTGACGCCGCCTTTGATCGAAACCTTGCCGCAGGCCGGCCAGGAACCCGAAGGGAAAAAATCACCCAAGAAACTGGATTCCGGCAATGTTATTGTCCTGTGTATTGCCCTCGCGGTGATCGGTGGTTCTGGTTATTATCTCTATTATCAATTTAAAGATGATATCCCCAAGGTTAACAATTTTGCCAAGAAGGAATTTTATAAGATCGTTTATAAAAAAGAACCACCTCCGGCTTTTAAGACAAAGGCCCAGGCAGACCTCAAGCCTTTGGCCCAGCTGACCATCACCCCCACAAAAACATCCTCACCCATCACGCTTAATATCCACGGGATCATGGCCAACGCCACGGGGAACCTGGCGCTCATCAATGACCAGGTTTACCAGGAAGGCGATGAAGTTGACGGTGCCAAGATCATCAAGATCAACCTGGACTCCATCATCGTTGATGTCAACGGATCACAGCAAACTGTTTACGTGAAGAATTAAAGAGGGTTAAGCACTGCGGTGTCGACCTGTCCCCTTAGAGTGACCTGGTCTGTTCTCTTTTTTGAATTAACCGCCCGCTGATATAGCAGGTGGTTTTGTAAATTTATTTAGGAATTTTATTTCAGCTTTACCTTCATTATTAAGTTTTGACCGACCAAAAGCAAGCTTCATTCGACCAATTCGCAAAAATATTTGATAAGAATCAATAGTTCTAACTGAATCAATAATAATAGAAATTTTATTATCAATATTATATGGTATAAAATTAAGTTTCCCTTTAAATTTAGGGTTATCTTTATCTAAAATGGGGATATAAAAAACAAACTCCTCTTTTTTCATATCCTTTAAAAGAACTGGAAATTCTATATCCTTTCCAAAACGATCAGTTACTTTAATTGCATAACTTAAATATTTTTGCATTTTGATATCAAATACTTCTAAATTAATCATACAAATTTCAAATGTCTTGCTTTCTTTAGGCCAAACATTTAAAGCAAGTATCATTTGATTAGCTGTATTATCTTTAAAATATGGAATGAGTGACTTCTGTTGAATTGGCATAATATTTAGTACTTGCTTAGCTTCAATTCGATAAAAATAAACAGCAAAAATAATCATCAATCCAGTTATCACTAGCCAAACCTGACTAAATATTTGCATCCAAACAGGCCATGTTGCATAAACAGGAAATATTTCTGCCAATTTCTTCAACATAAAAAATGTGTCCTCCATAACTCTTTATCCTTTAATAAATTAAATTCTAAAAACAATAGTCTATAACTATAACGCAAACATACACTTATTTAGCTGAGATGTCAAAAGCATTTAGAGGGGCATGCGGATAGGGTTAAATGGTGTTGTTCCCGAAACAATTAGGGACTTTTTCCCAATGTCCGCGAGGAGTTACGTCAAAAATGTTCCAAATATCAACGGCGAACTTTAGAACATTTTTGACGTAAACCGAAGCGGACGGGAAAAATGTCCTGTTTCGGAAATAATACCATTTAATCCTATTCAGGGATGTTCTATTAAGATCCTTCGCTGCGCTCAGGAGGACAATGGTAAAAGATTGCTTCGCTGCGCTCGCAATGACACTATGATAGATAGACTTGAATGGCTTGGGTGATGATGCCGGCAGGGATGTCGCGGACTACGGTAACTTGGCCAATTTTGCGGGCAAGCACAAAGCGGTTATGCCCCGCGGAGAATTTCTTGTCGTGTTTCATCAAACTCAGGATCTTGGCCAATCGGACACCTTTGATCTTTTCCGGCAATCCTACCTTCGTGATCAATTGATTAATACGCGCTTCTTCGGCGGCTGATAATAGGCCCATCCTGGCAGAGATCCGTGCCGCCACGCGCATGCCCAATCCAACGGACTCGCCGTGATGATACTGGTTATAGCGGCTAGCCGCTTCAACAGCGTGCCCCACCGTATGCCCGAAATTTAATACCGTTCGAAGCCCCTTGGTCTCTTTCTCATCCGCCGCGACGACCCTGGCCTTGATGCCAGCACAACGCCGGACAATAAAATCCATGACCTTGACATCGCCTTTAAGGAATTTCTTATGATTGGCCTCGATATAGCTGAAAAGTTTGGGATCGCTGATGATGCCGTATTTGACCGCCTCGGCTAAGCCGTTACGGATCTGACGTGGCGTCAGGGTTTTAAGGACCCCGGTATCCGCAAACACCAGTTTGGGCTGATAAAAGGCTCCGACCAGGTTTTTGCCTGTCTCAAGATCGATCGCGGTTTTGCCGCCGATGGAAGAATCGATCTGGGCCAAAAGTGTTGTAGGTACTTGAATATAAGGCACCCCACGCTTGTAAATGGCCGCCACAAAACCTACCAGGTCACCAATGACACCGCCGCCCAGGGCGATGATAAAGAGCTCCTTATCTACATCATAGGCGCTTATTTGTTTAAGCAAACTCATCGCGTAAGAAGCGCTTTTGCTTTTTTCGCCTTCAGGGACATTTAAAATCTTGACCGAATACCCTGCTTTTTTAAGCGACGCGGATAATTTTTTTCCATAGAGGCGTTCGATGACGGGATGGGTGATGATCAAAGCATCCTTCCCCAAACCAAGGCCGCGAAGATGGCGGGGAAACTCGCCTAATATGCCATGCCCGATCGTAATTTTATAGGAGATCATAATTGTACTCCGATCCATGTTCCCACCTGCTCGATCATGGGAGATAAAAACCCTAACATGCCTACATTTAAAAGAATGATCAGGATAATTATACCAAAAGGTTCCAGGCGGCTGTAATAATATGCTAATTTCATGGGCAGAATGCTTGTCACGACCCTGGAGCCGTCCAAAGGCGGGATGGGCAGCATATTAAAGACCGCCAGGGTCAGATTAAGCACAATGCCCCACGCGCAAAAATGGGTCAGATTGGACAAGGCCGGTAAGGAATACAGTTTGGAGAATATAAACGCTAAAAGAATATTGGTCAATGGCCCGGCGATGGCAACTAAGGCCATTCCCGGCCGTTGCGGCCTCAGATTCCTAAAATTGACCGGCACCGGTTTGGCCCAGCCGAACAGCATCAATGATTTTGTAAGCCCGAAATAATACACCAGATAAAGCGCGCCCGGAACGATGATACTTCCCACCGGGTCGATATGCTTGATGGGATTCAAGGTCAGGCGCCCATGATTTTTGGCCGTAGGGTCGCCTAACCAATACGCGCTTAATCCATGAGCAAGTTCATGCAAGACAATGGCAGGAACGACGATGAAGATTATTAACAAAATGGCGTCAAACATATTTAGAGGACCAGGGCTATTTTATTGATATGCAACAGAGGGTACATGAGCTTTTTCTGCGGATCGGGAATGACTGCCCCTTCTATATCAACGACATCATTGCAAAAATCCGGTAGGCGCGGCATGTCCTTTAATAAAAAGACGGATTTGTCATCCATGACAATTTCATAATGCACATCGCCTCGCAGGGGCTCGACCAAAATTTCCACCTTGCCCCGCATGGAAACCCAGGGGCTCACCGCTGAAGGGGCGACTTTCACCGCGTTTTCAGGCTCTTGGGCTGAAGGCTCTTGCGTCAACGGCTGTTCAATTTTCTGGATAAGCATTGAGCCGGGCACATCCGCCGATATCTCCTTCAGGAAATCCTGATTGATCCACGCCGCTGTCCCGGCCACGGGTGCAAGGCTGCTCCATCCGTTCGTCTGCCCCAATACTTTGACCAAGGCGCCTCTTTTAACTTCCCCCAAGGAGACGGCGTCGCTGCTGGCCGAGCAGCGTATATTGACATTATCCCCCTGGACCAAGGCGAAAGGCCCATTTTTGAGCGTCTGGAGATAGTCTGAGCGGATATAGGATTTTGTCGTGGCCAAGGGCTGTATCCTGTACCATTCATAGGAACGGCCCAAAACCACTACCTGCGTGCCCTTGTTTAACTTGTCGATCTTTTCAAAATTGGTATTCGGGCCCGCGCGGACATTGACGGATTCCCTGGAAACTTCCGCCAAAAAAGGAAAATGCTCATCGGCATATCCCGGCGCCAAAAATGTGAACACCAGGAATACCGATGAGCAAATGATTTTAATTTTCATCGATGAGGTCTTAATTAAATTTATTTCTTTGCGCCTGCGGCCGGCTTGGCGGCAGGTTTCGCGGCTTCTGCGGGCTTGCCTGCAGCACCGGCGCCTGCGGCGGGAGCCGCGGCATCTTCTTCGGCCTTGACTTTCTTCTTGGCCTTGATGCGAACGATCTTTGTCTTGGGCAGGCCGGTGACGTCGGTCTCTTCTTTCCAAAGGCCTTTTTTCATCAATTCCTTGATGCGCTCAATACGTGTCTGAACGGACCTTTGCGTGACATTGGCCCTGTCGATTTTCAGTGAAGAATGTAATGACATCAAAATCTCCTAACTTGGGCTAAACGGTACTCGCCGGGTAATTTCCTCAAAAGGGCTGCCGCGCTTTCTTTGGTGCTGAAATTACCGATACATAACAGCCAGTACTTGCCGTTTTTGATTAAAAATGGTTGAAAATGTTTTGCCTTCAACAGCAAAGCATCCTGCCGGGCAAACTCTTCATTCCCATAGGTGGCTGCCTGGAGCGTAAAACGGACTGTCGGCATGAAACCATGATTAGCCAAGGGCCGCTGTACGGGTGTCGCCATCGTTTGAGGCATGACAGCGGCGACAACTGGTGCTGCCGCCATCGTGCGGGCACCCACATTCCATGCCGCCGAAACCCGCTCATCCAGGGCCTGGGCCGCCAAATGCTTCCCTCGCTCCACTCCCAGGGAAAATGAAAAAAGCGCAACCATTATACCCAAAATCGTGAAAATGACAAGGCTTTCTAATGACAGGGTCAAATTGGCTAAAAGGAATCTGGGCTTGTTAATATCTTCCAAAGTGGCTGAATTGGCCGGGAAAAGCTCGAACTGCGGCTGCTTATAATTTATATTCATTTTTATAATTCCAATAAAATAATAAGGTTAATAGTTAAGACTCCATTAGTAAATGTAAGTCATTATAGGTCTAGGCCTTAAGCAAAGACAAGAGTTTTTTGAATTTTTTTTGGGAAGAGAGCTGGACGAAGGAGTTGACGACCTTGGGATCGAACTGCGTGCCGCTGAATTTAACGAGCTCGTCGAGAGCGGCATCGACGGACAGCGACGAGCGGTAGGGCCTGCCCCGCACCATCGCCTCGAAGGCATCGGCGCAGGCGATGATCCTGGCTCCTAAAGGGATCTGTTCTTTTTTAAGCCTCGACGGGTAACCGCTCCCGTCGTATTTTTCATGATGGTGCAAAATAATAGGAAGCACGGGCTTGAGGAACTCCACCGGCGAGATCAGGGCCACACTTTGCGCGGTATGCTGGCGGATCAAATTGAATTCCCGGGCTGTCAGCTTCTCACGCTTGGAGATGATCTCGTAGGGCACGTCGATGATCCCGATATCGTGGAGCAGGCTCGCGTATTCCAATTGCTTTATTCCGTCGTTGTTGACCTTCAAATGCAGGGCCACCATCTTGACCAACTCCATATAGGCCGGCGGATGGGTGAGCCTCGAATACGTCTGCTTTTTAAGCAGGTTGCCGATGGAGGCAATGGAGCCTAAGATTATTTTCTCGTGTTCCTGATGCAGCTGCAAATTCTTCATGGCCGTGACCACCTGCTCGGCGAAAACGGAAAGCATCTCGTAATCAAAATCGTTGAAAGGATCCGCCCCGCTCCCCCTCCTGACAAAGATGGCCCCCAAATAATCGTCAGCGACGAGAGGCAGGCCGATGCAGTCATCCTTTAACACGGATGCCCCGCGGGTGACCGCCAGAACATCTTCCCCCACATCCCTCAAATCCTGGGGCCTGTCGCGCCAGATATTGATCTGATTATCAAAGCTCGCGCAAACAACCACATTCTTTTTATGAGGATGCACCAGATAGACGCTCGCTGAGGAAGCCTGGATGAACTGGCAAAGCAGGCGCGTTAAGCGCAGGGTCAGTTCCTTGACGGTATAGGTGGAATTGACAAGGCGGTAGACCATATGCACCGCCGAGAGGACCAGGTGGTAACGCTTGTTGGAAGACACAGAATGATGAAGCATGGCTTGTTTCAGACTTTCTGATACGGGTCAAAAAGGCGTTTATGTTCATCGAGCGCGAAACGGTCCGTCATGGAAGCGATATAATTACAAATAATAGCATATTTTTGGGCTGTTGAAAATTTCTTATCACGCGCGTAGATGGCATAAGGCAGCTGCTTGGGGTTCCTTAAATACACATCAAAAAGGTCCCGGATGATGCGCCTGGCCTTGGCGGTCATGCGCTCGACCCGCCAGTGATGATATAGTTTTACGTTCAATAACTGCTGAAGGAATTCCCTCTCCTTATGCATGGCAGGGCTAAAACCCACCACATAACCCTTATGCGCTTTGACTTCCTGCGCTGATTTGAATTTAAGCGGCAGGATACGGTTATAGGTGGCATTCAAAAGGTCTTTGACCTGCATATCGATCAGTTCTTTGACGACCTGGTAGCGGAACATGTCACGATCATTCCCATTCTCGTTGCCGTGCCCGTTCCCGCCGATCTTGCCCACCGCCTTCTGCCAAAGGGTGCTGCCCATCAGGTCTTCCTCACAGATACAGCCTGAAGTCAGGCCATCATCCACGTCATGGTTCAAATACGCCAGGGAATCCGCGATGTCGACGATCTGCGCTTCCAGGGTTGGCCCTTCATTGCGGTATTGCCTGGGGATATCGACACCCGGCATATCAAAGACCGTCTGGTGTTTGAGGATACCGACGAGGACTTCCCTTGTGAGATTGAGCCCGTCAAAGTTGGGGTATTTCTTTTCTAATTTAGCGACGATCTCATAACTGCGGAAATTATGGTTGAACTGTATCTTGACCTCACGCACGATGCTGTTGAGCTCTTCTTCCCCGGCGTGGCCGAAAGGCGGGTGCCCCAGGTCATGCGCCAGCGCGATGGCTTCGATCAGATCTTCATTCAAACGCAAATTCCGCCCAAGGGTGCGCGCAAGCTGGGCCACTTCGATCGTATGGGTCAGGCGCGTACGGTAATAATCACCTTCAAAGATGACAAACACCTGGGTTTTGTATTCGAGCTTGCGGAAGGCTTCGGAATGGACAATGCGGTCGCGGTCGCGCTGATAGTCCGTGCGCCACCCATGCTGGGGCTCATCATGCTGACGGGGCCCGGCATCCTGGGATTTCATGGCGTAAGGCGCTAAGGTCTTACTTTCCAGCTCTTCTATATCTTTTCGTGTACGCATCGCTTAGTTTCTTGTATATGACCGATAAGGATTGTGAGATCACCTTGGTGTCAGCCGTGACCGGCATGAAATTATGGTCCCCCTGCCAGCGCGGCACCAGATGCACATGCACATGCCCAGGAATGCCAGCCCCGGCAATGCGGCCTAAATTAATGCCTACATTATAACCCTGGGGCTTCAGCGCCTTCTGCAAAAGATCTTTGGTTTCCCTTAACAGCTCCATCAATTGGGCGTATTCATCCTGCGACAATTTGCTGATATCGCTGACATGGCGGTTGGGCACGATCAGACAATGCCCGTTGCTGTACGGGTATATGTTCAATACCGCGTAGGCATGGGCTTTTCGGATAAAGATCAAATGCTTCTTATCCTGGCCACCAGCCTGGATGCGGCAAAAGACGCATGTTTTTTGCTTGCCGATGATCTTGGTGATATAGGTTTCACGCCACGGCGCCCATAATCGTTGCATATCAGATCCTGATAATTTCCGCTTTTATTTTTCCCGCCTCGATCGTGATGAGGCCATACGAAAAGAACTTGGCTTTGACCACGTCATTAGGGCTGCCCGGATTGAAATAAAGTGTAGCCCCTATTTTCTCGTTTAGCGCCTGGTGCGAATGCCCAAAGATCACCACATCCATCTTATCATCTTTAAAGGTGGCCATGGCATTTTTTAACGCGTCACGGTCATTGCCGATATGCCCGTGCGTCAGGCCGATCTTCACATGACCGCAATTGATGATCTCTATGACAGGCAATACTTTCTTGACCGCCATTTCATCCATATTGCCCTGCACAGCCTTGACAGGGGCCAGTTTCTTGAGCAACTTTAACGTATGGTTATCACAGATGTCCCCCGCGTGGATGATCAAATCCACGGACTTAAAGCGTTCTAGCAAGGGGGCGGGAAGATTAAGGGAATGGGTGTCTGAAAGTACGCCGATCGTCATCTTACAATTATAGGCTCGTCGAATAAATGCATCAAGCTATTAAGTTGGTCCTCATCCCAGATCCACAGCTTCTCCTGAAGGGCCCTCACCTTGGCATTCTCATCCAATCCGCTTAAGGACACGATCACGCTGCGCGCGGGCCTGGGTTCGAGTTTTTTGATCTCTTCAAGGATGCCGTTGAGGTCATTGTCATGCACCGGGTCCTTTTTAAGGACAATAAGCCATACACCCTCCTGGCTCTCCGCTGAAATGGCGTCGAAATAATTGCCGATCCCGATACGCAGTTTGAGGATCTTGATGTTCTTAAAAGCGGTTAATTTATAGCGGCGGCCGCAAAGGACGAACGATTCATTGTCAAATTTATGCATCAAGTCCGCTATGCGCGCGGATAGGTCTTTGCGGGCCACCATGCCAAAATCATTTAACGCGCGGTTGATCTCTTCCTTGAATTGCTTGCGGGAACGCCCTACCTCCAGGTCTATGACCCTCAAGCGGCGCTGATGGACATATTTGATCCAGTAACTGAACAGCTTGTCCTTGATGTGGTAATAATTGCCGTTGCGTTCGACGATATTGGCGTCCTGCAAGGCATTGATGCGGCTATTGACCTGGGAAGTCTTTAACTTCAAACATTCTGACAAGTCAGTGATCTTGTGCTTTCCCTGGGATAACGCGCCTAATACCACCACCGTCATCCCGGCGCTTTTCCCCACGGTCAAAGCGTTGACCTGCAATTCAAAATGACGGCTGATAACGCCCCAGGGATTGAATATCACATTTTCAATGGCCTGGGTGACGATGGGCGCGTATATTTCCTGTTGGGCGTAAACGCCGCTCAAACAGATCAATTCCTGGCACAGCAAGTTGATATACAAAGGATGGCCGCCGGTGAAATCAGCGATGAAATTCTTAAGATGCAGGCCTATTTTAACACCCTCGAGATTATGATCGATCAGGCCCTGAGCCTCACTGAAATTAAAAGGCTCCAGGGCTATATTCTCAAAATTGCCGAATAAGAGCGATAGTTTTTCTGAAAGGATGGTTTGGGCCTGTTGCGGCGAAGAACTGGCTACGATATACAGGCAATTCTTCTGGGTCATGATGCGCTTGCCCAGTTCGGCGAAAACTTCAGGGATGTCAAAATTCTCCAAATGCCCGAATTCATCAAAGATCAAAACTACGGATTTACCTGTTTCCTGGGTAAAGACCTCAGGCAAGGATAATATCATGTGATATGCTTCCAGGTTCTTGCCCTGGGCGGTCAATTCCACGATCGCCTGTACCAGGAATACCGTCCTGGGAAGGCGGTCTTTGCAGGCGTTACACAATAATTTCAAATCTTCATGAAGGGGTAAATTCTCTTTTTTAAGGTAATTGTAAAGCAGGCTTTTGGTAAATTGGGTGGCAAAATATTCAAAATCACGGTTTTCCAGGTCCAGATAAATAAAATATACGTCCTGCTCTTCCATCTGGGAAATCAGCCTTTGAAGAAGGGATGTTTTTCCAATATACCGGTTACCCAAAAGGGCCACATTTTGGCGATAGCCGTCCTTGAGCCCCAACACGCGTTTTTTTAACACTTCCAAAACGCTGCGGCGCCCAAAAAAATTATGGTCAAAATCGATCAAATTCATGGTAAATAATACAAAGGGTTTGTCGCCTGGCTGCCATGGCGAATTTCAAAATGTTCAACAGTCCTGTTACCGATCAATCCGACCTCGGCAATTGCATCGCCTTTGTAAACATGGTCCCCAAGTTTCACTAAAAGCCTGGCATTACGCGCGTACACTGAAATTAATCCGTCATGATGGTCTATCATCACCGTCCTGCCATAGCCGCTCAGATAATCTGCCAATACCACATCACCTTCCCTGGCGGCTTGAACCGTATCCCCAGCCTGGGCCTGGATATCTAAACCATGGCTGACAGTATTGAAGCTTACAGGATCATCAAAATAAACGACCACCTTGCCTTTAACCGGCCAAATGAACGCGTTCTTATTATTATCCACCGGGTGCTCTGAAATGACTTTAACTTCCTGGGCTCCCGGGATAAAAAGCAATTGGCCTGCTTCAAGGGCGCTTCCATTCGGGATATTATTGCTGACAATAATATCCTTTATATCCACTCCGTAGGCATCGGCGATCTGCCAAAGTGTCTGGCCACGGACAACCTTGTGATATACCCCTGTTTTTTTAACTGCCCCAGCTGCCGATTCCGCAGGTAAAGATGGCATGGGTTTGTATTCTTCAGTTGTCGCGCAACCGGCCAAAAAAAGCAAAAATGAAACAAAGAACAAATTATTAAAATTGATATGTCGTAGCACCACTATTTCCCTTATCAGCGCAGGTTCTTGCCCCATGGGCGGTATTTGGAGCGGGGGACGGGAATCGAACCCGCGTAGTCAGCTTGGGAAGCTGAAATTCTACCACTGAATTACCCCCGCTTCTACAAACTGGTCGCCCGCTTAAGTTCCCTAACCGCTTGACACGCATCTTTAGCCAATAATATATCCCTGCAAACGGCTGCCCTTGTAACTCCCAGGGGAATCAATTGGCCGATATTGCCCCTGCTGATGCCGCCAATAGGAAATACGGGAATCTTTATCTGTCTTCTCACTTTATTTAAAAGATCCAAATCCATCGCTTTCCGCCCGGGTTTAGTTTTTGTCTCAAATACAGAGCCAAAACCAAGGTAATCAGCCCCTTTAGCTTGCGCAACACTTGCTTGACGGAAAGTTTGGCAGGAGACTCCGATAATCTTACCTTGCCCCATTATTTTACGGGCCTGCGCGTAATCAAGATCTTCCTGTCCAATATGTACTCCATCAGCTCCGGAAACTAAGGCCAGGTCAGCGCGGTCATTGACAATGAACGGTATTTGATGCCTTGTTATTTTTAAAACTTTACCGCAAAAATCTAAAATCTCTTTTGCGCTGCCATTTTTGTCCCGTAATTGTACTATATCAATGCCGCCTCGTACAGAATCTTTTAAGACTTGTAAAAGAATACCGTAATCCAACACCTGCGTATCCAAAATCAAATACAATTTAGCACGTGCCAATAGCTTTTTGTTCGAGCGCATAAACCTTATACCGCAATACTTTAAGTTTGGATGATTTTTCAGCGTCGATCAGTTTAGTTACCTCTTCCAGCACCCTCAGCGATTCTTTGACCCTTTGGGTGTTGGCATAAAAGACGGCATCTATATCTTTTCTTTTAGATTCACTATCAGTAGTTGCACGTCCGACATCACCTTGGATGTGGCGCGCTTGAAGAGCTCTTTGAATATCTAATCCCGCAAAAATGCCGGTCAATTCATGCCGAATATCTTTAAAAGCACGGGTCAAAGTCCTTTGATTCCAAATATATCGGCATAAATCTTCACAAACTCTTAACCCTTCCTTAGTGCGGTTAAAATTTGCATCCAGGATCCGGTAAAGAGACTTATTAGGACTTTTTTTCACTATTAATGATCTTTTCAATGATCTTTGTCGTAGAAAAACCTTTTATATACTTCACAAATTCCACCTTCTTAACTAAATCTTCACCTACGACAGATTTTCCCTTCCAATCCGCGCCCTTGATCAGAATATCCGGCTTTATCGCGGCAATTGTCTTATACGGGGTCTCTTCGTTAAAAATTATAACGTAATCAACGCTTTCTAAGGCAGCCAAAACCGCGGCACGGGATTTTTGCGATACGATAGGACGGTTCTGCCCTTTAATACAATTAATGGAAACGTCTGAGTTAAGGCCGACGATCAGGATACGGTTTGATCTTCCCGCTTCTTCTAAATACTTCACATGGCCGATATGCATCAGATCAAAACAGCCATTGGTAAAGGCAATAGTTTTGCCCTGGCGGCGAAACGCCGGTAATTTCTTTAATAAAGCCGATAAACTCAGGATTTTATTGTTGATAGCCATAATGAAGCATGAATTTTAGCATAGGAATAAAAGAAATGGAAGGACTATACTCTTGCCATTATCTTAGTAGCCGGCCTGATTTCAATAATGACCGGAATTAATCCCTCGATCTTGATATGTTCCCAATCCTGCCGGCTGATCGGCAGCGGCTCTCCCTTGCCATCGCGCCTGATCTGCAAATTCAAATTCGAAGCATTTAAATCAATACCACCCAACGGCTGTTGGGACGCCATGGCCTCATCTTTAACTGATGGATTTTCCACTCTTATTTTAGCCTCTTTTAGGGCTGTTTTACCGTTTTGAGTAAGTTCTATGCCATATTGATCAATAATTCTATCAGCTAAAATAAGGGCAGAAGCCTTACCAGGCATCAGGGGCAAAGAAACCTCAACCGTCAAATGCGTTCTGTTAGGAGTTGCCACGCGAAGCCATGTTTTATCCTTGAAGGAGATCTGGATCCCATCCAAAACTGAAAAATTAAGCAAATTATCTTGCGGTAATTTATCCCAAGTATATTCTAAAACTTTCTTATTTTTTAAATGAAGATAAATAGAACTGACATTGCCGGCCGAAATGGATAAAATCTTTAAAATACTATCAACAAGGGGCCGGGGAGCTCCCTTCAGTTGGTCAAGCAGTTTTTGACTGCCAACACCCATATTTTTCATATCAACAGTGAATGACTCTTTATCCGCCGCGGAGACCTGCTCAGCTGGCCCTTGGGCCCTTGTTAGATTTAAGCCGTATTTAAGGATTATTCTGTCTAATAATATCCTGGTTGGGATGATATCCGGCCGCGAACTTTCAACAGTTAAATTAGTATCTACACGATTCTTGCTGAGAGGCGTTGCCACATGTATCCATGCGCCATTATCGTAGAAAATCTGGATCCCATACATAGGCACAAATTGAATAGAATAATCTTGAGGCAATATCCCTGCATATTGATATGCTATTGAATCTTTCCCACCCGAATTAAAGACAATCTTACTGACACGTAACGATCCGGATGAAATTTCAGACACAATTCCCGATATATTGCTAAAAATACTGCGAGGCTGTTCCTTAAGTTGTGAGATCAACCTTCCTCTGCCATCTTCCAGGCTGCCATCTGCCCGGTGCTGGATCCCAACAGTGATCGTTTCCGGCTTTATTTCAGGCTGTTCTTCAGTTAAAGCGACATCAGTATCATCTAAAACATCCTTTTTCTCCATCATTTGATTCAAATCCTCGCTCAGCTGGGCTTGATCGGCATACCGTACTTCCTTTGAATACATGGCCCCATCGCTAATGGTGCCCCCAGAAAAATATTTCCTCGAAATGGATTCATGGGTGTATTTATCCACGTCATCTTTGATAAAATTAAACACCCCCTTCTTAAAAGCCCTCATGTATTGCTGATAAATGGCTTCATTGGCCTTGGTATCCTGCTGATTGACACCTTTGGTCCTGGCTTTATCCGCATAGATCCTGCCTAATAATGAATCTTTGAGCATGCGCTTATACCACGCGGCCAGTATCATACCGCTATAAATTTGGCGCAAGGTGGCGAAATTCCTGCCTTCATTGACTTCCTTTTCAATGGCGGGAAGGACAATGTCACGGATGATTTGACTGCCTAACCTATTTACACCGCCGCCCTTTAAAGAAGGTCTATGATTTTTCAGGGACAGATAATCTTCTTCCAGCATTACTTTCAAATGATGCTTCACAATATATACCATGTTGCCCTTTTCAAATATCAAAGCTTCATCCGGTACGATCCAAACCTTATTAAAGGTATTGACCGGGATACTGGTTGTTCCATACTCCTGATAGGCACGGGCATAGACCCGGTCCCAGAATTCTTGGCCTAAACCACTTCTCGGGTAAATGAGCGAAGAAGTAAGCTCTTTAAGAATATAATCCTGGCTCAGCAGATCGCGGCCCATTTCAGTTTTACCGAAATCATCCTTAATAATGCGGCCTTTTTCATACGGGCTTAAGTTAACCCATTGGTTTTCATCAGGAATAGCCAAGGAAGCCAGGAAATACTTGATCAGTTTCTTATATTCCGTCTTTTTTTGTTCACTGGCAAGGATCTGGTCCCCGCGCTGGACCAAAAAATCAAAATGCAAGGCATTATCCGGATCAATGACCATCCCTTTAAGATTGGCAGGGGTATACGAAGGGCTTAATGAAATTCTCACTCCGGGATTGGGCATCCAGGGCAAGACATCAGAGGCGTGAACAGGCGATTTCACGCAAGCGCTGATAAAAGCCGTCAAAATGATCACAGAAACAGTCTGGCGCGTATGTTTGCACATAAGAAAAGTATGCCATATTATTATTAAAAAACAAGATTTGGAAGCGGGGTTTTAAGGGGCCAGGGTATTTTCAACTAATTCGCAAATGGCGTGAAAAATAACCAAATGGGACTCTTGGATACGGGCGGTTTTGGACGATGCGGCGATTATGGAAATGTCGCACAGGCCGGCTAATTGTCCGCCTTTGCCACCGGTGACGCCAATGGTGATTATCCCCATTGATTTCGCCTGCCGGACAGCTTCCAACACGTTTTTGGAATTGCCGCTGGTTGAAATGGCGATCAACACATCTCCCTTTTGCCCCAAGGCCTGCAATTGGCGGGAAAAAACAATATCAAAGGTATAGTCATTGCCTAAAGCTGTCAATGCTGAGCTGTCCGTAGTCAAAGCGATGGCCGGCCACGCCTTGCGTTCCTTCTGGAAACGCCCGACAAACTCCGCGGCGATATGCTGGCTATCCGCGGCGGAACCTCCATTACCGCAAAAAAATAATTTATGCCCGGAATTAAGAGCTTTAATAATCGATTCTGCGGCATTGATAATATGAAGTAGATTCGCTTTTAAGGTTTCCTGTTTAACTTCTATTGATTCAGCAAAGATCTGTTCAACTGTTTTTCGCATATGAGTTAACTCTTGGCCGTAAAGACATTGGCAATATCAACCAGGTCCATATTCACAAGTTTACGCTGAGATACAGCTTCATCCATATCCACAAAGCGGATCTTATTGTCCTTCAAGCTCGCCATTTTACCGAATTTATGCTCCTTGATAAGTTCAACCGCCTTAACCCCCAAACGCGTGCCAAGCACACGGTCAAACGCGGTCGGAGAACCTCCCCGCAATATATAACCAAGGACACTGACCCTTGTTTCATAATTAGTATTGTCTTCAATGACCTTGGCTAAATATTCACCCACACTGCCAAAACGGCGCTTCTCCTTGGAAGATGCGGCTTCGAACGAACGAGAGGAAAACCCGTCGATCTTAGTGCCTTCGGAAACCACAATGATGCTAAATGGCTTGCCGCGCTTATGCCTCTCGCGTAAAAGCTCATAAACTTCATCCAAATTAACGGGAATTTCAGGGATCAAAATGATATCCGCCCCTCCGGCTATCCCCGACTGCACGGCCAGCCATCCGGTATATAATCCCATGACCTCAACGACCATGATGCGGTGATGCGACTCGGCGGTAGTATGCAATCGGTCGATACACTCGGTAGCTATATTGACCGCTGTATCAAATCCAAAAGCAAAATCTGTCCCTGACAAAGCATTGTCAATGGATTTGGGCACGGCAACAGCCTGTATTATCCCTCTTTTATGTAAGGTCAAGGCTACTTTAATTGTTTCCTCACCGCCGACTACTATCAGCGCGTCCATCCCGCTCCTGGCATAATTATCCTTGATCTTCTTGACTTGTTCTTCATCATTCAAAGGATTGACCCGACTGGTGCCTAAAATGGTCCCGCCCTTATCCAGTATCCCGGCCGTAGACTTGACATCAAGGACGCGCAGGTCATTTTCGATCAAACCCTGCCACCCGTTCTTGATGCCGGTGACAACATAGCCTTCCTGGATGCCCTTGCGCACGACCGCGCGGATGACCGAGTTAAGTCCCGGGCAATCTGCCCCACCTGTCAAAATGCCGATCTTTTTCATGAACGATACCCGTGAAATGGAGCCTGAGAAGGAAGTTGAAACTCATCCTTATGCTTGTATTTTATATCTTCCAGGGAAATCTTGATCACATGCACACGGATGTTGATCTTTCCTTCCATACCAACGGCCTCTTCAATTTTGCGCCTCACCAAATCCTGAAAACGGGCAGTGAGCTCGGGAATATTGGCTTCATGGCGCAATACCAATTTAATATCCAGTTCCAGCCCTTTTCTATTGGCGATCATATGCGGACGGATCTCTTTGACTTCGGGCATTTGAACGATCAGGCGTTTGATCAAGTCTTCAAGGGCTGTCAGGGATACCGTCACCCCGCCGGTGGGGTTTTCGAAGGCAATCGTGCGTTCCATCTGGCGCCTTCCGTAAATAAGTTTGGCGAGAAGGAAACTCATGAACATAATGACGCCCGCGCAGATCCCGGCTATGGCGCCGCTTTGATTATCGAAATAAACCGACATCAGCAATTGTTGGATGGTCTGCAGGTCAAGGACATGGGACACAAAAAGCATGACGGTGATCCCAGTCGTCCAAATGACAAAAATATAAAAAAGGATGGCTATCCGGGTCAGTAACCACATCAGGGTCTCCTCTCAATGGCTTGAACATTGACATTGATCTCTTTTAGATCAATATCCACGGCCTCTTCAACCGCGCGCTGGATCACGTCCTGGATCTGCCGGGCAATAAGAGGAATATTCAAGCCGTAATTTATTATAACACGAATTTCCAGCGACACCTGATGATCTTTATCCACGGTTACACAAACGGAAGGATAATTCTTATAACCAAACGCCTCCGTGATAGACCCGATGATACCGAAAGTAGCCAGCTGGACACCGGCAATTTCCTTGATGGACGCGGCCGCTATATCACCGATGACCTTTTTGTGGATCTGCACGACACCTAAATCAACGGTATTGTCCTGTCGCATAAAGCCTCCCTACTCGTTTTTCATCATTTTTTCCAGGAAATGCGTTGTTGCCTTGCCTTCCAGGAATGTCGGATGATGGAGAATTTCCATATGCAATGGAATAGTGGTCTTGATAGGCGAAATATAAAATTCATCCAAAGCGCGGCGCATGATCCTGACCGCTTCACTGCGGTCCTTGCCGTGAACAATGAGCTTGGCCACCATGGAATCATAATAGGGACTGATCGTATAACCGGGATAAATATGCGTATCAATGCGTACGCCCGGCCCGCCGGGTAAATTCAACTCCGTGATCTTACCGGGGCTCGGGATAAAATTATTGTACGGGTCTTCAGCGTTGATCCGGCATTCAATGGATACCCCGTGGAATTTAACGTCTTCCTGCTTTAATTTAAGTTTCTGGCCCATGGCTATTTTAATTTGTTCCTTGATCAGATCAATGCCCGTGACCATTTCCGTGACAGGATGCTCGACCTGAATGCGGGTGTTCATTTCCATAAAATAAAAATTATTGTGCATGTCCAATAAAAATTCGATGGTTCCCACGCCATGATAATTGACGGCCTTCGCGGCTTTAACGGCGGCGTCGCCCATTTTCTTACGCAAATTGGCGTCCAAAGCCGGTGATGGGGATTCTTCCAGTAATTTTTGATGGCGCCGCTGCACCGAACAATCCCTCTCCCCTAAATGGATCACATTGCCATGTTCGTCGGCCAGTATCTGGAATTCCACATGGCGGGGGCCCTCGATATATTTCTCTATATACACATCCCCCAAACCAAAATTGGCTTCCGCCTCGGTTTGCGCCATTTTAAATGAATTGATCAGGGTCACGTCATTATGGCAAACCCTCATGCCCTTTCCGCCGCCGCCAGCCACCGCCTTGATGATCACGGGGTATTTGATCTTTTGGGCAATGGCCAAAGCGTCTTCCTGGGTTTTAATGATGCCATTGCTGCCCGGCGTCAAAGGGACCCCGATTTTCCTGACTGTTTCCTTGGCGACGATCTTATCGCCCATTTTCCGAATGCTTTCAGGGGTGGGGCCGATGAATTTGATATGGCAGGATTCACATATTTCGGCAAAATGCGCGTTTTCCGATAAAAAACCGTAACCCGGATGAATGGCAGCCACATCCGTGATCTCCGCGGCTGATACAATGGCAGGGATATTAAGATAACTTTCTTTGCTGGCAGCTTTGCCAATGCATACGGCTTCATCGGCAAACCGCACATGAAGGGAGTTGCGGTCAGCTTCTGAATAAACCGCGACCGTACGTATGCCCATTTCTTTGCAGGCACGGATAACACGCAGGGCGATCTCACCGCGATTGGCGATCAGGATTTTAGAGAACATAGTTTAGGTTGGATCCACGATGAACAAAGTCTGGCCGAATTCCACCGGTTCCGCGTTTTGCACGGCCACCTCGATGACCTTACCACGAACTTCGGATTTGATCTCGTTCATCAACTTCATGGCTTCAACGATGCAAACAACTTGGCCGACTTCGACCGTTTGGCCGACTTCGATAAATGCCTCAGCCTCAGGAGACGGGGAACGATAGAAGGTCCCCACCATCGGAGATTTAATGTCTTTATTGGTTTTTGAAACATCGGCGGCGCCGGAACTTGGGGGAACAGAAACCAAACTCGCCGCTTTCGGGGCTGGAAGTGATTCCACGGCGAAATGAGTGGGGGTTCCCATGATAACACCTTCCGCGGATTTCTTAAGCTTGAGTTTCAGGCCTTCCCGTTCGATCTCGATCTCATTGAGGTTATTCTCGTTCATCAGGGTGATGATCTCTTTGATCTCTTTTAAATTCATTTTTTGACCCTTTCGACGTAAACCCCTGTCCTGGTATCGACCTTGATGGTCTCGCCCTGTCCGATAAACAAAGGCACAGAAACAGAGGCCCCGGTATCGATCTTGGCAGGCTTATACCCTGCCCGGGAAGAATCTCCCTTTAAGCCTGGGTCGGCTTCAATGATAGTGGCAATGATGAAATTGGGGACATCCACCTTAACCACCTGATCCTTGTATAAAATCGTTTCAACTTCCATATTATCCTGCAAATACTTGACCCCGTCACCTAATAATTGTTTGGAAATAATAGTATCTTCAAAAGAAGTTTGGTCCATAAAATGATACTCTTCACCGGTAACATAGGTAAATTGCATGCGGCGGCGCTCCAGGTCCGCCTCTTCAAGCGTTTCTGCGGTCCGGTAGGTGCGTTCCAAAACAGCATCAGTACGTAAATTTTTAAGGCGTACGCGTACAAACGCAGATCCTTTGCCAGGTTTTACATGATTAAGTTCGGTAACAAAGTACAGCTGGCCGTCAACGACCAGCCCAATGCCTGTTTCAAGTTCATTAATTGTAATAGCCACTTAACACCTCACAACCTTCCTTGGTTACTAATACCATATCCTCTATTCTAACACCAAACTGATCGGGAATATAGACCCCAGGTTCAACGGTAACTATCATCCCAGCTTCTAATATGCTCTTGCTTTGGCTGGAAAGCCTGGGCCCTTCATGGATGTCCAATCCTACCCCATGGCCCAAAGAATGGCCAAAATATTTCGCTAAACCAAACTTGCGCAAAACCTTACGAGCCTGCGCATCGACCTGCGCGCAACTGACGCCAGGTTTAATCATGTTTATGGCTTCCCGTTGCGCAAGTGTCAGGGCATCAAAGACTTGCTTGACACGAGGCGGTATTCTACCCAAAAATAAATTGCGTGTCAAGTCAGACTTATAACCTTTAATATCAATGCCAAAATCAAGTAATACTCCTTCATTGTTACGGATGATCCTATCGGTCGCTCTGGCATGTGGAAAACAAGAATTAGGGCCAGATGCGATTATGGGTTGAAAAGAGAACTCTGCCCCATTAGATTTAACAAAATGCTCCAATTTTATAGCTATTTTACGCTCAGATTGGCCTGGCCTCACCACTTTCTTCATAAAATCAATAGCCTTAAAATGCAGCTTTAAACAGTCCTTGATTTGATCAATTTCCCCTTCATCCTTGATTTCCCGTAATGTTTCGACCATTCCGGAAGCTGGAATAAGTTTACGATTTCTGGGACAGAATTCTTTAAGCTTCTTCCATAACGCATAGCTGGTATGCCTATCATCAAAACCCAAACGCCTGATTTTGCATTGTTTGCATAAATCACTAAGGGTCAAACACGGCATTTGGCTGTATTGTTTGACCGTAATGCCTTTTAATCCCTGCCTGGCTTCCAATATGTACCGGGAATCAGTAATATAAAATGCCTTGGTTTTAGTAACCAAAAGCCATGATTCCGAAGCTGGAAATTGTGTCAGGTAACGGATATTGCTGTCATTGACGATCAACAATGCGTCAATGTTCTTATGGCGGGAAAAATCTTCAACAAGCTTTTTTAGGCGTGTATTTAACATGAGCGATCAGGCTTGATTGGCATCCGCTATAAGCACAGGAATGCCATCCACAATCGGGTAAATACGTTGACAGCGCGTGCATACGATCTTATTGTCTTTGAGTTTCACATCGCCCTGGCATGCAGGACAGGCAAGTAATTCAAGTAACTTCTCATCGATCATAATAAACCTTACGACTTCCAAGAGAGTACTACTAAAGCCTTTTCATTTTGACAAGTCCACGTATCGCAACTGTAATTCATAGATGGAACCGTTCAGCAGGTCGTCTTCTTCCTTGGTTAAATTACCCTTGGTCTTATCCCGCAGAATGACAAGGGTATCGATCAGGAATTTTGCCTGCTTGAGGTTTTTTTCAACCTGATTGGTGATGGGATTGGGCATTTCACCCAGGAAGATCATGGTTTGAAATCCGAGACTGGCAATGTAATTAAAGAAATCCAACTGCGGCTCAGCGGCTGACGGCGCGGCTTCTTCCGGGGGAATTTTTGGGGAAGATGTCAGAGGCTGCCCGTCAGGACCTAAAAGCCCCCCTTCCTTCTCAACATTGTCTCCCCATCGATTTTGCAGTGTCATATGCGTCCTTCCTTAGAATATCATTCTTAAAGTGCATTACATTATCACCGTAAATTAAAAAAGTCAACTTTTGCATTTTGCCCGCAAATATATTCGGTCATTGTGTTTTCTTCGAAGGTAGTAGAGGGCCAATTTGGCATGGTCCACCTGCATTGAAGTTTTTGGTGGCAAATTGGCCCTGTGACTAGCGAAGCCGCATCGCTGGATGCGGCGAGCGTGCCTGAGAAGGAAATACAATGATCGAATATGTTATGCGATCAATCGTCGCTGACTTGATACTGGATCTCGATATTGAAGGGGTATTCGGAGAGGTTCATGCCTTTTAAGAAAGACGGGAACGGGCTGGCCTGCCTGAGGCTTCGCATGGCGATCTCCTGAAGATGCACGGAAGCATCAGTTTTTTCAGGAATGATCTTCGCTTCCTTAAGGATCCCATGGTCGTCTAACAAAAACGTGAGGTAAACCGTTCCGCTTTCCATCTTGTCATAATTCTCGTAAACCTTTTCCTTGATCCGGTCACGAACCATTTCATTGTACGCGGCGTATACGGGATTATTGATCTTTTCCGATTTGATCGGGGTGATGGAAACCCTCCGGTTTAACTCCATGCTCTGCATATGTTCGGGCTTACGTTCAAAAAGCATCCCAAAAGGAAGTGAGGGCCGTTCTTTGACCAAACTGACAGGTATGGTGCCGTCAGAGAACAATTTCTGATTGTTGCTGAAATCAAGGCGCTGGGCCGGTTTTATAGGATGTTCCCGGATATCAGCGATCCTTTGACGCACATCCCTATAGCTGACCTCGACCTGGTTCTCACGGATAGCCTTATAATGAGGATCATTGATCTTGCTTAAATAAGTGGCACACAAAATCGCTGTATGAGCGGCAAGGGAAATGAAGAATGCCTTGAAAATAAAATTCTCAGTCATTTTTTCGCATGAGTTCACGCCATAAATAGGCAATAAAACGCAGGGTGTCTCGAACCGGCTGGATCTTACTGACCTCATCCCTGTAAATGGTCTTGATATCCACCGAGGCGATCTTAAAACCTTTTTTGCTGGCTTTTATAAGCACTTCCGTCTCGATCTCGAAATCCGAGCTTTCCAGCTTGATGGCCCGCAGGACCTTTGCCTTGATCAGCCGAAAACCACATTGGGTGTCAGGGATATGCTGACGGCAAAAAAGAGAGATCAGCCAGGACATGAAATGATTGGTGGCTAACCGCACCCACGGCATGCCCCGGGAGTTGTTCATCCGGTTGCCGCTGACAATATCCGCGTCTGTTTTTTGATAGCAGTCAACAAAAGCCGCAATATCGGACGGCGAATGCTGGCCGTCGCCATCCATGGCTATCAATGCCTCATAGCCGTTATTCAGCACATGGTCGAACCCGACTTTTAACGCGTTCCCTTTGCCGCTTTTCGTTGAGGTCCTTAAAACCAGCGCATGGGCCTGGCTTGCCAGAAGCTCTGTGTCATCCGTGGAACCGTCATTGATCACGATGCAATCATGGCCGAAAGAACGCACAGCCTCAACTAACGGGCCGATGGCACGGGCTTCATTATGCGCGGGAATAACGACGGCTATTTTCATATTTCTCCAATATTCCTGAATAAAAGCCACTGGGTTGGGTTTTTCCTGATCTCATCCTCGATGACCGTTAAATATTGTTGTATGAGCCCTTTTGCCGCTTCGTCCGTGATCTTGTTATCCGGTGATAGCACTGGCTCAATGGGCGGATGGATATTGATCTCAAAATGCCCGTCCGCCTTGCGGATAAAAAAAATAGGGATGATAGGCGCCCCGGTTTTGATTGAAAAATAGGCCGCCCCCTTGGGGATCATGGCCTGATGGCCGAAAAAGTCCATCGGAAAACCGTGATTCCCAAAATCCCTGTCGGCAAGGATGGCAACGAAACGGTTCCTTTGAAGGTGCTCCATGACACGCCTGACAGCCACATCGGTTTGGATCACCATGGCGCCAAATGCCTCACGTTTCGCGTTAAACAAAATATTGACCCGGGGGTCTTTATGCGCCAGGGCCACGACTGATAATGGAAACCCCAGCAAAGGCAGTACCGCTCCACCCATTTCCCAATTTCCCAGATGGGCACTGGCCAGGATCCCTCCCCTGCCTTTTTGGAGAGTTTCATTCAGGTATTCTATATTCTTGATCTGGACATTGGACTCAATAAACCCCGGCTGCAATCGCCTTGTCATGGTAAAGAATTCTAACAGGTATTTGCCGAAATTGCGAAAAACCGCGCGGACCTGGGCTTGAGGCACTTGATCGGCCTTTAACACGACCTTCAAATTATTCTCAACCGCCCGACGGTCAGTATTGGAAAAAATATAATGCATATCACACAGGAACCCTACCAGAACCGCGCTTACCTGAATTGGCAATACCTTTGCCAGAAACTGGCCTATCCTGTAAAGATAAATATTTCCCATAAATGCTAAACAGCCCCGTCTAAGATCAACCGCGCGATATTCTCCGCGGCCGCTGGTTTGCCGTTCTTTAAAGCCGCCTGTTTCATGGCCGCCAATTGTTTGGGATTATTCAAAAGCGCATCAATATCCCGGGCAATATGGCGTTTATCATCAACCCGTATCGCGATGCCCTGGTTGACCAGGAATTGGGAATTACGCTCTTCCTGTCCCGGGATAGGATCAACGATCACCATAGGCAAACCTTTCGCCAGGCATTCACTGGTTGTCATGCCTCCGGGTTTGCTGACGATCAAGGTTGATACTTCCATCAACTCATCCACATTCGAGGCATAATCATAAAAGATGATTTTTTTAGTTGTCCGGCGCTGTATCTTTTTGATCCAGTTGACCAATTTGACATTGGTGCCGCAAATGACGATCAGCTGCAAGGGACGCTCCAGGCGCACCAGGGATTTTACAGCTTCTTTCATGGGCCCCAAACCCTGGCCGCCCCCCATGATCAGGATAGTCGGAACATTCAGATCAAGCCCTAATTTTTTCGCCACCATGTCCGGGCCGTTTTCCTTGGCAAATTTCATGCGGATCGGGATACCAAAAACCTTGATAGACCCTTCAGGAATACCTTCCTTGATATAGCGCTCGCTGGCTTCCTCTGAAGGCACCACATAATAATCAACCCCTTCATGCAGCCAATAGAGATGCGGGGCATAATCCGTCAGTACACCTATGATCGTAAAGGGAAGCTGGTTGGCCTTCTTATAATCCGCGACCATGCCGCAGGGAAAAGCCTGGGTACAAACAACTACATCAGGCTTGAATTCATCGATCAGGGGTTTCAACTTCTTATGTGAGGATTTATGGATGGATTGTTTCCATTTTTCGGAAAATTTGATGATCTTGGGATTATCGTAGAGATATTCCCATATTTTGGGAGCGCGCTTGATCACCCCCATATAAGCAGTATTGATGATCTTTTCCATTAACGGATAGGTATAACCGAATCCGTTAATACTTAAAACTTCACAGTCAGGGTCAAGGGATTTGAGGGATTTTGCGATCGCCACTGCCCCCTGACGATGCCCGGAAACCTGCGAAATGTACATTAATAAAACTCGTTTGTGCTTGATTGCCCCCCCCTATTCGATTATTCCCAACACCCCGCCCACCAGGCCTTCCTGGCCTTCGCCGATGGTTATTGACCGCAGTTTACCTGCGGCGGGAGCCTCAATGACAAAAGAAGCCTTGTCCGTGACCGCTTCGCACACTTCCTGTCCAACGACGAGATCTTCGCCAACCTTCGCGTGCCAGCAAGCTATCGTTGCTTTTATGATCCCTTCCCCTAATTCCGGTAAAATTATCTTAGTCATAAAAATGTCCCGTAAATTGCTCAATTATTCTTGCCTTGACGTCCTTGATCGGCACATCCCGGCCTATTAACTTTTTCATGGAAGTCATGCGCACATCAAGGCCGCAAGGTTTGATCAGGTTAAAAAGGGAAAGATCCGTATTGACATTAATTCCTAAACCATGATAAGCCACCCATTTACGAACACCAACACCGATCGAAATGATCTTATCATTCCCGACAAATACGCCCCTTTTGCCTGAATTGCTTATTGCCAATATACCAAAATTCTTCAATAAATCAACCGCAACTTCTTCCAGCTTTTCCATATACGCTTTAAGATCTTTTCCATGATTATTTAAATTAAAGATCGGGTAGACAATTTGTTGGCCCGGCGCGTGCAAGGTCACATCACCTCCCCGGTCAGCGGTTTCGATCATAACACCCCATTTTAGTATATCTTCACGCTGATATAGCAGGCTATCGGGCTTTGTCATCCTCCCCAATGTCAATACAGCGGGGTGCTCGCATAAGATCAGATGGTCCGGTGCACCTTGCTGCACCTTCACGACGAGCTCTTTCTGGCGCTTTAGCCCCAAAACATAGGGCACCAGGCCCCAATCCTCAATAATGAAATTAGATCCCATAACTCATAAGAAAAAAGTAAAACGAGACACTTGATGTGTCTCGTTTTTTAATACGTATCCTTTTAACGGCTTTACTTTAAAAACCATTATAACTTTTTACAGATCGCCTCGGCCATTTGCATGGTCCCAACAGCAGTAGGGTCATTGCGGTCAGACTTCAGATCATACGTAACCGATACTCCCTCTTTTAAAACGGTCCGGACAGCCTTGTCCAAACGAAGAGCCGCGGAATCTTCTTTAAGGTGGCGCAGCATCCAAACGGCTGAAAGGATCGTCGCGGTCGGATTGACCTTGTTTTGACCGGCGTATTTGGGCGCTGAACCATGGACCGGTTCAAATAAGGCGATCTCATCGCCGTAATTAGCGCCCGGGGCGATCCCCAGGCCGCCGACCAAGCCGGCGCACAGGTCTGATACTATATCCCCGTACAAATTGGGCAATACCAGGCAATCGTACATAAAAGTGGACTGGATCAACTGCATGCACATATTGTCCACGATATTGTCGTTAAACTCGATCCTTCCCTCATATTCACGGGCCACATCCTTGGCGCACTGCAAAAATAACCCGTCGGTGAATTTCATGATATTGGCTTTATGTACCGCTGTTATCTTTTTGCGCCCAAGCTTCACCGCCCATTCAAAGGCAAATTTCACTATCCGCTTGGAACCGCTCACGGAAATCGGTTTGATGGAGATCGCCGAGTCTTGTTTGATCTTCTTTGGCGACATTTCATTGATCAAGGTGCGCAGGCGGTCACATTCCGGAGTGCCGAGGTCAAATTCAATGCCGGCATACAGATCTTCGGTATTTTCACGGAAGATCATCAGGTCCACATTTTTAATGGGCGTCTTGGTGCCTTCATAATAGAGGCAGGGCCTGACACAGGCAAACAGGTCCAGCGACTGCCGCAACTGGACATTGACGGAACGGAAACCCTTCCCAACGGGAGTGGTGATGGGGCCTTTGATCGCGGTCTTGTTGCGGCGAATGGATCCCAGGACTTCGTCCGTCAGGGGTTTCCCATGCCGCTGCAAGGATTTCTCGCCGACTTCCTGGACTTCCCAATTGATCTTCACACCCGTGGCATCAACGCACATCCGCATGGCGTTGGTAACTTCAGGGCCGATACCGTCTCCCGGCAAAAGTGTTATCGTATGGCTCATAGATTAAGGGTTGCTTCTTGACATTAAGGTTTCTAATTCTTTGACATTCGTCGCCATGCTCAGTGCGGTTTGATACGTAATGATATCTTTATCGTAAAGCTCTTTTAGGGATTTGTCAAATGTGCGCATCCCGAACTGGCCCCCGGTTTGTATAGCCGTGCGCAGCTGCTCCACCGCGCGTTCACGGATCATATTACGCACGCCAGCCGTGGCCAGCATGATCTCCGGGACCATGATACGGCCCTTACCTGATTTTTTAGGGGCTAGTTTTTGAGAAATAACTCCCTGCAAGACAGAAGAAAGCTGCAGCCTGACCTGTTGCTGTTGATAAGGAGGAAAAACATCTATGATACGTTCAATGGTTTGCGGGGCATCAGGAGTATGCAGGGTTGCGAGGACCAAATGCCCTGTTTCCGCGGCTGTCAATGCCGTCCCGATCGTCTCCAGATCACGCATCTCTCCCACCACGATCACGTCAGGATCCTGGCGTAGGCAGCGCTTGAGCGCTTCCGCGAATGAATTAGTATCACGGTATACCTCACGCTGCTTGATGATCGATTTTTTATTCGTAAAAATATACTCGATCGGGTCTTCGATGCACATGATGACACAAGTGCGCTCGGTATTGATCAAATTGATCATCGAGGCCAAGGTCGTCGTCTTTCCCGTCCCTGTGGGTCCCGTGATCAAAACCAGGCCGTTTTGTTTACGCGCCAGATCCACGATCACCGAGGGCAAATGAAGGTCATCCATGGAAGGGATGTTTAATGAAATACGGCGAAAAGCCGCCTCAACGGAGCCTCGCTGGATATGCACGTTCACACGGAAACGATCCATACCCGTCAGGGCCAATGACAGGTCCAATTCCTTTTCTTCTTCGAATTTGGCCCTCTGTGTTTCGGAAAGCATGCTGTAGATCATCTCTTTGATCTGTTCACAGGTCAGCACATCTTTCTTAAGCGCGATCAGGCGTCCGTCAATACGGAAAATGGCCGGGCTCTTTTCAGTCAAATGCAAGTCAGACGCATTTTCCTGGATGCTCAATAAAAGAAGTTCCCTCAAAAGTGAGTTATTCCCTACCATGCCTGTTAAACCTTTAATTTAGAAGACTGATTGGCGATCCACTTGGCCACACGCGAAATGCCTTCCTGAATGCGCGCTTCCGAAGTGGCAAAACTAAACCTGATATAATCGGGAGCTCCGAAACCATCCCCGGGGATCCCAGCCACCTTGACATCATCCAGGATCTGTTTGGCGATCACCGTCGCATCGCCCACTTTTGAAAAATCACAAAAAACGTAAAAAGCCCCTTCCGGGCGGATATATGAAAGTTCTCCGACACGGTCCAAACATTGCAGCATCAGATCACGGCGTTTCTTGAAGACCTGGCACATCTGGTCGATAGACGCCTGGGATGCTTTCAGAGCCTCCACGGCCGCGGCCTGGCTGATGGAACTCGGATTGGAGGTCGAATGGTCCTGGTATTTCTTGATATACTCCATGATCTCAAGAGGGCCGGCCGCATAGCCGATGCGCCATCCTGTCATGGCATACGCTTTAGAAACACCATTGACCGTCACGGTCAAATCAAAGATCTCACGACCTAATGAAGCGATCGATGTAAAAACATTAGTATCATAAATCAATTTTTCATAGATTTCATCACTAATCACGTAAATCTTGCGCGCCGCGCAGATCTCGGCGATCTTGGCCAATTCTTCCTTGTGGTACATGACTCCCGTCGGATTTGATGGCGAATTGATGATCAGCACCTTTGTCTTCGGGGTGATGTGCTTTTTTAACAGATCAGCCGTTATCTTAAAACCGCTCGCGGCGCCTGTCGGGATGATCACTGATTTTCCTCCCGCTGCCTTGACCATTTCGGGATAGCTCACCCAATAAGGCGATTGAAAAATAACCTCATCCCCATCGTCAACCAAAACCTGGATGATGTTAAACAGTGAATGCTTGGCACCGCAGGAAACAACCACCTGGTTAGGCTTGTAAACAAGGCCGTTGTCTTTTTGGAATTTCGCGGCAATGGCTTCACGCAGGTCCTGGGTCCCTATCGATGGCGTATATTTGGTCGCCCCGCTCTCAATGGCCTTGATCCCCGCTTTCTTGATAAAATCCGGCGTATCAAAATCCGGTTCACCGGCCGCGAAATTAACCACATCATGGCCCTGGGCCTGCAATTCCTTGGCACGGGCGGTAATGGCCAGTGTTGTTGATCCTACGATGTCCTTGATCCTGCGATTAATTTGAAGCATGACGTTCTCCTTGAATAATTTTTAAGCAGCAACCAGGCATATCCCCGCCTGATTGGCCAGGCTAATGGTCTTATCACGGTCTATGATCAGGCTTTTACCGGCTGAAATGGCAAGGCATGAGGCTTTGACCGAGGCCATGGTTTTGATCGTCTTGGGACCGACGACCGGGACATCAAATCGATCGTCCTGGTCAGGTTTGGCGGTTTTGATGACCACTGCCCCCTCTCGGGCGATCTCTCCGCCCCGGGCGATCGCCCGGTCAGTGCCTTCCATCGCTTCAATAGCCACAATGGCTTTTCCCTTGACCACCACTGTCTGCCCTATATCAATGCCCCCCACCAATTTGGCGATGGTCAAACCAAATTCAATATCATTTAACTCGCTTACAGAAGGACCCCGCTTTGTTAATGTGCCGCGCGGCGCTAAATATTTCTTTAATAAGAACGTGGAATCCAGCAAGGTCATGCCCTCAGCCTGAAGACGGTCGGCAACCGCCGAAAAAATAGTATCCGCCTTGCGGTCACGCAGGGCATCGGACAATGCCTGAAATTCTTCATCCAACTTAACGGCGGGATTGAATAAGTTATCCTGGTTGACCTGGCCCGCCATAATGACTTGCCCCACGCCATTCTTGCGAAAATACTCAAAAAGCCTTTTTAATTCCCCTACCCTGAAATATTGAAATTTATCGACGGTAAAATACAGGAACGGAGACGTGTCACCCACCACCCCTGCCGCAATGACCTTCATGCCCTGGTCTCGGGCGGCCCTGGCGAACATGAACGGGAATTGCCGGTTGCCCGCGATCAAGCCTATTATTTTTAAATTAGGAGATGCCACGTTTGGATATCTGGATAAACTCAATGACCCTGTGGATTTCAGGTGATCCGTTTAATTGCTCTTTCACCTGCAGGACTGCATGGCTGCGATTGAGCCCCGAACTAAAAAGTATCTTGAAAGCACGGCGCAGGGCCATTTGGTTAGGCGGCAGGATATCCGCGCGCTTTAACCCCACCACATTTAAGCCTCGAAACGTGGCTGGATTACCGTCCACCAAAGAAAACGGAGCAACATCCTGGTTGACCTTGGAACAGCCGCCGATCATCGACAAATAACCCACACGGGTATATTGATGAACACCGGACAATCCTCCGATAACGGCCCTGTCTTCAATGATGACATGTCCCGAAAGCCCCACATAATTGGCCAGGACACATTCATCCCCGATCTTACAATCATGGGCGACATGGGAGCAGGCCATGAATAAATTATGATCCCCGATGCGGGTTTCACCGCCCCCTTCGAGAGTGCCGGGATTGACCGTCACATATTCACGGAAAATATTATTGGCGCCTATATTCAAAAAGACCTTGTCTTTCTTTTGGTGTTTCCTGTCCTGGGGCGGAGAACCGATCACGGCCCCGGTGTATACCTGGCAGCCATTACCTATAGTTGTATGCCCTTCAATGACGCAATGGGCCCCAATAATGATATCATCGCCTAAGGTTACCTGGCCGTCAATGACCGAGTAGGGCCCGATGGACACATTCTTACCGAGTTTGACACCTTCACCGACAATAGCTGTTTTATGGATTTTATTTGTCATAATTAACTGTTTAAATAATGCGCTTCTGTATAAGAGAACATCATTTCGGCTTCAATGGCTACTTCCCCGTCGACACGCGCCACCCCCTTGACATGCGCGGTGCGCTCACGGTCCCGGACGATCTCAACTTCCATCAATAACTGGTCCCCGGGAAAAACGACTTTCCTGAACTTCACATCTGATATAGACATGAACAATGCTACTTTACCATTATGAGCCCCGCTGGTCAATACCACAACTCCCGCCGTTTGGGCCATGGCTTCGATCATGAGAACACCAGGCATAACCGGCTTTTGGGGGAAATGCCCCTGAAAAAAACCGTCATTGATCGTCACATTCTTGATACCTATCCCCTTTTTACCCGGCTCAATTTCTATGACCCTGTCGACAAATAAAAACGGATAACGATGGGGGAGGATTTTCATGATCTCATGGATATTAAAAACCCGCCCTTTGCCTTCCGGAGCCGGGGTTGGGTATGATGAAGCCGTATATTTTTGCCGTTGAGCCTCAATTTTCTTGACTAATAAGCGGTTTAACGCGTGCCCGCTTTTGGTCGCGTACACGGCGCCTTTTACGGGATAACCAAGCATGTATAGATCACCGACGATATCCAGGACCTTATGGCGCGCGCATTCATCCGGGAAACGGAGCGTATTTTCGATCGGCCCCTGGGACGACATGACCAGGGTATTCTGGTAATTAGCGCCGCGGGCCATGCCATGGGCCTTGATCTCACCGACCTCTGATTCAAGGCAAAAGGTCCGCGCCCCCGCCAGCTCTTTTGAAAAAGAAGCTGAATCAACGGATTGCGAAAAAAACTGCGAACGCAGCAACGCGTGATCATAATCAAGCGTGTAGGAAATATTAAGCCCTTCATGGGGGACTATCACGATCGTCGAATACTTATTGGCGACGATGATCGGCTCCTGGATCGCGAATATATTCTTGTCGGCCTGCTGTTCAGCCGTTCCCGCTTTCTCTAACGCCTTGACGAATTCCAGGCTGCTGCCGTCCAAACCCGGAACCTCTTCCGCGTCAAGTTCTATGGTCACATTATCGATGCCCAGGCCGTTTAAAGCCGCCATTAAATGTTCAATGGTATAGATGCGCACACCCTGGCATTCGATCACGGTACAACGCGTGACTTTCTCATCCATGACCGCGTTAGTGGCCGTGACCTTTACCTGTTGTTTGCCGGGCATATCCACGCGCACAAAAGAGATACCCTCATTCTCAAGCGCCGGTTTTATCGTCATACGCACGGCTTGACCGGTATGCAAGCCGATGCCGGAGAGCGTGATGGGGCTTTTGATCGTTCTTTGTTTCATTTTTTTTCTAATGCCTCGATACGTTTTCTCAATTCCTTGATCATCGCCACATATTTATCAAGCCTCTGGATATGGGCGTTGTTGCGAAATGCCACCTTGAGGGGCTGGGCGGGAGAGCCAAAAACCTGCTCGCCGGGTTTAATGGAACGGCTCACCCCGGACTGGGCCGTGACAACGGCCCCGTCGCCAATTTCGATATGACCTACCAGACCCGCCTGGGCCGCCAAGATCACATAATTACCCAATTTCGTGCTGCCCGCGATCCCCGATTGAGCCACGATCAAACAATTCTTTCCGATAGTGACATTATGGGCAATTTGCACCAAATTATCTATTTTTGTCCCCTCGCCGATAATTGTTTTATCGAAACGCGCCCGGTCAATGGTGACATTGGCACCGATCTCCACATCATCTTCAATAAGCACGGTGCCTACCTGCGGGATCTTCATATGCTTCCCGTCAACCGTCACATAACCAAAACCGTCGCTGCCGATGACCGTGCCGCTATGGATGATCACACGGCTGCCCAAGGAAACCTTTTCACGCAAAATCACCTGGGGATAGATCAGGCATTCTTTCCCCAAACGTGCCCCATGCCCCACATAACAATTGGCATACAGGACACTGCCCTCGCCAACCTCTGCCCCGTCTTCAATGACGGTGTGCGCCCCGATTGATACGCCACGTGAAATTTTGGCTCCAGGAGCAATGACAGCGGTCGGATGTATGCCCTGAGGCTTATAATCAGGGGCATCCTTTAAGAAATAATTGACCACCTGGGTGAAACTAAGCGAAGGATTATCCACCCTGATAAGAGTTTTCCCCGGACAGGAGATCTGCCGGGGAACAAGGATGACACCCGCCTGGGTGTCAAGAAGCAACGGCTCATATTTGGGATTGCTCAAAAACGTCAGTTCATTCTTATCAGCTTCTTTGATCCCTGAAAACCCGCTGACAGATAATCCGCCATCACCGATCAACTCCCCCTTTACCATCCGGGCGATATCAGCGGCGCTGATGGGTGCCGAGGCCAGATTACTTCTTGTAACTGTCATTTAAATTCTTCGACACCTCATCGGTGATGTTGTATTGCGGATCACCGTAGATCATGACGCGGTCGTTGAGAACGTAGGTGTAGCCTTCTTTTTTGGCTATATCACTGACAATATTCTGGATCTCTGTCAATATTTCACGCACCTTGTCATCGCGTTTCTTGGCTAATTCGGTGCGCTTATCCTTGTCAAAGGCAACCACGTCATTTTTCTGCTTTTCAATATCCGCCTGCAGTGACGCCTTCTCGGAATCCTTCATTAGATCCAGCTTGCTTTGCGCGTCCTGGATCTTCTGGATCATCGCGTCGCGTTCTTTCTGGAACTCCTGCCCCTCGGATTGTAAAACAGCGTCAAATTCTTTTGTCTTTTGATAACCATCAAAGACTTTGCTTAAATCCACATAGGCAATTTTCAAGCCATCAGCCATGCTGATCCCGCTTGCCATTAATCCGAAAATAACCGCCAAACCCAATACTTTAACTGCTTTCATATAACCCTCCTGTTTATACGTGTGCATATAAAATTAAAACCCTTTGCTGACGCTGAAATAAAACTTCCCGCTCTTGCTGGAACTGCCCTGTTCTTTGTTCAAAGGTATGCCGTAATCCAGTTTGATGGGGCCGATGGGGGTCTTGACGCGCAGGCCGACACCGGTGCCGGATTTAACACCGCCGTTGCCGTAATCACGGACTTTATCCCAGACATTACCTGTATCGAAAAATATGGCTCCTTTGATAATTTCAATGATCGGCACGGTATATTCAACACTCCCAAGCAGCAATGCGTCCCCGCCGACAGCATCGTTCGTATTTGGATCAAGCGGGCCTACCGTGCGTTCGTCATAACCACGGATCGAATCCTGGCCGCCTGTGAAATAACGCTCGAATATAGGAACGTCCGGAGTATTCGGGTAAGATTGGACCATGCCGGTCGTACCGCTGATCTCGATGACCGTGGTCACATCATTGATCTTGATCGGATAATAAAATTGTCCGCTGGATTGCAGGCGGTAAAAATTCCTGTCCCCTCCCAAGGGGCCGCCGGCAAGGTCCGCGCTGTTGGTGATGGCCCAGCCTCTCGTTGGCGATACCTTGCTGTCCCGGTAATCATTCGTCACGCTCACTCCCAAAGAACTGACCAAGCTGTTGCCCGCCTGCTCGAGCAAAGCCTCGGATACGCCCGAATTCAGATCACTGATATTGATATGTTCCAGGCGGTATACAGTCCCCACGGAAAGATTATCATTAAAACTTTTACCCAAACGAATATCCCCGCCGATCGTCTTTTGAGTGTACGCATATCCCGTGGTACTGTCATTCAGGTTCTCCGTCAAATACGCGTCGAACCCGGCAGAGATCGGATGGTCAAAGAGCCATGGTTCGGTGAAGCTCAAGAGCAGATTCCGCTGGCTGGAACCGATCTGGGCCCTGAGGCGCAAATCCTGGCCGCCGCCGGTAAATGAAGACCAATTGGAGATGTCGAAATTCTTCTGCTCGACTTCCACAAATCCGACCAGCCTGTCCACCGTGCTGTATCCGCCGCCAAATGAGAAAGTACCAGTTTTGGCTTCTTTGACCTGAACGACCAGGTCCTTAAGCTCTTCCTGGTCCGTGTCTTCAATATCATAACCGACATCCTCGAAATAACCCAGGTCTTTCAGGCGCTCCTTGGAAAGACGCAATTTAGCGCCATCGAATTGATCGCCGGGATACATGCGAAGCTCCCTGCGGATAACGATATCACGGGTATGCGCGTTGCCCTGGATCTTGATCTTATTGATATAAACCAATTTCCCTTCCTTAATGCTGACCTTGACATCAACCTTGCCTGTCTCGGAATTGAATGATGTCGATTCTTCCACCAGGGCGGAAATATAACCGCGGTCAAAATAAGCTTCCCGTATATTGCCTATATCCTCATCCATTTTCTCATGGCTGAAGAATTCACCCTCTTTCAGATTCTTGATATGGCTCTTGATGTCATAATCCGAAAGGATGGCATTGCCCAAAAAGTTGACATCCCCCACATAATAGCGTTTGCCTTCCTGGATGGTGACATTCACGTTCACCATGCCCTGCCACAAAGGCTCAACTTGATAGGTCGCCTTGGTATCAAGGTAGCCGTTCTTTTCATAAAATGCCTGTATGGCCGTCATATCCGTGTCCAACACATCTTCCTTAAGTAGCCCGGAACCGAAAAACCAGGCCCAACGGGACTTCATGGCCTTGATGATCTTCTTGTCCGGATAAGCGATATTCCCATATATATAGATCTTCTTGATCTTGACCTTGAAGCCTTCCCTGATAATGAAATGAAGGCTGGCTTTATTGGTGACATTATCGATAAAGGTTTCCACATCGACCTTCACCTGGGTCAACCCTTTCTTCTTATACATGTCTTCAATGGTATTGATATCGTCCTTGAGAGTCTTGTTATCAAGGAATTTATCCTTCTTCGTGCTCATTTTATTGAGCAAGGCGCGGGTACTGAAATACCGGATCTTGGAAAAGGTGATTTCATCCACGATCGGCTTTTCCTTCAACCGCACGATCACTTTGTAACCGTCATCCAAATCTTCATGGTCGATCTGCACATCAGAAAAATGGCCGGTATTATATAAGCGCTTTAGATCATCACTGACCACCGCATCCTGGTACTCTTCACCCACGCGGGTTTTGATCCTGGCTAATATTTGAGCGATCCCAATGGACTTATTGCCTTCGATATCAATGACTTTAACGATCTTTGACGCGTTCGAGGCTTCGGTAACCAGCTGCTGGTCCGGTTGCTGGGAGGGTTGATCTGCACTGGCCGGCTCCGCTGCAGGAGCGGCGGCAGCCTGTTCCTGGGCGCTTAAGGCGGCATTGACCTGGGCAACTTGAGAATTATCCGTAACTGCTTGGGCAAAAATAATTTTTGTTCCGGATAAAACAGCGCAAAGGACAAAAAAAGTAACCGATAAAATTTTATTTTTGAGCATGGGTCAATTATAGAATCCGCTTATGGGGCTTGTCAACCTACATCACGATTATTTATATTATTCATGATGGGCCATTTCTAAATTCACGAATTTAACAAATTCTTTAAAGAACTTCATCTTAACAGAACCCGTTGGCCCGTTGCGCTGCTTGGCGATGATCGCCTCGGCAATGCCGCGGTTTTCCTCGGTAGGGTTATAGTATTCTTCGCGCATCAAAAGCACGACCACATCCGCATCCTGTTCAATGGCCCCTGATTCACGCAGATCGGAAAGCTGGGGCCGATGGTCCTGACGGCTTTCCACGGCGCGCGACAGCTGGCTGATGGCAATCAAAGGAACGCTCAGCTCACGCGCCAACGCTTTAAGGGAACGGGAAATTTCTGAAATTTCCTGCTGGCGGCTTTCGGTCTTGGTATGCCCCTGCATCAGCTGCAAATAGTCCACGATCACAAGGCCTATATTATGGCCGGCTTTTAATCGCCGGGCTTTGGCCCGCAGTTCCAGCATGGAAATGGCCGGCGTATCATCAATGAACATGGGTGAATTCGACAGCCGGCCGGCAGCCTTGGTCAGCAAGGGCCAGTCAGACGGGGAAAGGAATCCGGTACGCACCTTATGGGCATCCACCTGGGCCTGGGAACAGAGCATGCGCTGGACCAATTGCTCCTTGGACATTTCCAGGGAGAATATAGCCACCGGGATATTATGTTCAAGGCAGGCATATTCCGCGATCGAGACAGCGAAGGCGCTTTTCCCCATCGAAGGGCGTCCGGCGATGATGATCAAATCGGAATTCTGCAGTCCCGAAGTCTTGCTGTCAAAATCCGTAAATCCCGTGGGAACCCCGGTGATCGATTTTTTATGCTGGTACAAAAGGTCGATATTCTCGATGGTGCCTTTAATGATATCCTTGATATGAACGGCCTGCTGCTTTTGCTTGGCATCGGCTATCTCGAATATCAGCTGTTCCGCCGAATCCACCAGTTCATCAATATCGACATTGACACTGTAACTTTTAGATATGATTTCCGTGGCATTTTTGATCAGCTGGCGCTGTATGCCTTTTTCCTTGACGATATCGACATAATATTGCGCGTTGGCCGCGGTGGGGACATAATCCGCCAACTGTGACAGGTAGGACAGGCCTCCCAAGCTCTCTAATTGTCCGCTGTTCTTGAGCCAGTCCGAAAGGGTGATGATATCCACCCTTTTGCGCTCCGCGTACAGCTCGCGGACAGCGTCAAAGATCTTCTGATGGGCGGTCTCATAAAAATAAAAGCTATCAAGGTGTTCAATCGACACCCCGATAGCTTCTTCGGAGATCATCATAGCCCCCAATACAGCTTTTTCAGCGTCAATATTCTGGGGCGGAACCCTTAATGTCCCATCTTCCTTGCTTTGCATAGGGGATTTTCAACGCGTACGCGTTCTTTAAGTCTTCTTGGTGACCCACAAGCGGATCTTGGCGATCACTTGCGGATGGAATTTGACGCCGATATCAAAAATACCCAGATCGTCGACCGGTTTCTCAAGCACCAAAGATTTTTTGTCGATCTTATGGCCTTCCGCTTCCAGGGCTTCAAGGATCTCGGTTTCTGAAACCGCCCCGTAAAGCTTTTCCTGGTCATTGACTTCCACGGCAATCGTCAATGAAACCTTGCTGATGATGTCAGCCTTTTCCTGGGCGATCTTTTTATCTTCTTCCCAGGCGGCGATACGTTTGGCCTTTTCCTTTTCTATGCGTTTGATGTTGCCCGCGGTCGCCGGCATGCCCAACTGACGGGGCAGCAGATAATTCCTGGCATAACCGTTCTTGACCTTGACAACATCCCCGACCTGACCTAACTTTTCCACATTTTCCATCAATATGATTTCCATGGCTTATTTCCTTTTAGTAGACCCGACGGGTAATAGCCCCAAAAAACGGGCAAGTTTAACCGCGACGGTTATCTGGCGCTGCTGAGTGGCATTGGCGCTGGTCAAACGGCGGGAAAACAATTTTCCGCGCTCGGTCAGGCATTTTTGCAAAAACGCGATGTTCTTATAATTGATCTCAGTTCCCTTCGGTATGGACATGCGAGGAGGCCGAGGCCCCCGGCGGGCACCTTCAGAGCCCCTGCCGCCGAATGAATTATTATCGCCGTCTTTTTTAAATGGTTTTCTGTCTGTGGACCCACGCTTTTTGGTAAATTTTCGCTCCATCTTATTATTCCTCCCAAGCTATATCTTCCGGAGAGATCACTGTATCCTGATCACCGGTATCTTTGGCCGCTGGCTCGGCATTCCCCGTCCCCTCGGTTTTGACCGGGGCACCAAGGAACTGAATCCGTTCGGCTCGCACGTCAATCGTGCTTCTTTTCTGTCCATCACCTGTTTCCCAGGAACGGCTTTGTAAAATGCCTTCCACAAATACCGCCCGGCCTTTTTGTAAATACTGATTGCAAATTTCAGCCTGCTTATCCCAAGCCGTCACCGTGATAAAGCAGGTATCTTCCTTTAATTCACCGGTGCGGTCCTTGAACTTACGGTTAACGGCAATACGCAGATTGGTGACCGCCGTGCCGTTTGGAGTATAGCGCAATTCCGGGTCTTTGGTTAAATTTCCGATCAACAAAACTTTATTTAAACTCGCCATAACAATTCCTCCTCGCTCTGACTACAGGACTGCCCCTTCAAGCCTTTTGGGCCTCAACTTTAACAGTCAAAAAACGCAGTATCTGCTCATTGATGCGCAGCATGCTCTGTAATTTCGCGACGCTGGAACTTTTGGCCTCAAGGCTTAACAGATAATAAGTTCCTTCCACGATCTTTTGGATGGGGAAGCTCATTTTATGGCGGTCAAGCCACATCTGAGTGTTGGTCACCTTTATCTCGGTTTTAGCCAGGGAATCCGCCACCTGTTTGGCGATCTCATCCTTGGTGCCTTGCGGCGCGTGAGCGTCGACAATATAAACTAATTCATACTTGTTCATTAATTTGTCCTCAATTTGTGTTTAGTTAAAACGGTTCATCGCAACTTGCGCACCTTCGGCCACCCAGCATGTGACGCAGTCTAGTGCATGATTTATAAGGTCCGGCAAAGCTTTTTTCTCCGCCGGGGTGAAATTCGATAACACATAATCTACCGTGCCTGCCCCGAGCCCGGGTGAATCGATCCCCATACGCATCCGGGAAAATTGATTGGTCCCCAGATTTTCGATGATGGATTTTAACCCGTTATGGCCTCCGGCGCTGCCCAATGGGCGCAAACGCAGCTTGCCAAAGGCGAGGGATAAATCATCACAGACGATCAGGATATTTTCCGGGGATATCCCTGCCCTGTCCGCCAGTTTCTTGACAGACAACCCGGAATGATTCATAAAGGTCATAGGCATCAACAAAGAACATTGAACTTCTGATATCACTGCCTTCGTAAGCATCCCGTGATTGCTTGGGGAGTTACGCCATACACTATTTTCCCCGGAAGCAAGGCTCTCGAGAACTAAGAAACCTAAATTATGACGGGTCCATCTATATTGCGGCCCGGGATTGCCCAGGCCTACAATTAATTTATCCATTACTTCTTGGCGTCATCCTTTTTGGCTTCGGTCTTCTTGGCGGCCGGGGCTGCTTCGGCTCCTTCTTCCTTCTTCTTTTCCTTCAAAACTTCAGGTTCACTTCCTGAGGCTGCGGCTTCAGCTTCTGCAGGGGCGGCGGCCACTTCTTCGCGCATGGAACCGGCGACGGTGATAACCACCGATTCAGGGTCATGCTTGGTGCGCACACCCGCTGGAAGCGCCAGGTCCTTGACAAAAATGGAATCATGCACGCCCAAATTCGTCACATCCGCTTCCAAGTGGTGAGGGATATTGGTCGGTAAACAGATGACATCCAATTCCCACATCAGATGTTCCAACGTGCCTCCGTCGCGCTTGACACCCACCGCTTCACCCTTGGGGAGGACCTTGACCTTGATCTCGATCTCCTTATCAAGCGAAATACGGTTAAAATCGATATGGATCACCTCATCGGTGACCGGGTGAAGCTGGATATCCTTGATGATCGCCGGGAAATCCGATACCTTTTTCCCGTCTTCAACCAGGTTAAGATGGTAGATCAAACTTTCGCCGATATGCTGGCGGTAAATGCGGTCATACGCCTTGCGGTCCGCCTGTATGGTCGTCGGCTTGGAATTCCCCCCATAGACGATACCAGGTATCAGGTTAGAACGGCGCACTTGACGGGACCTTGCTGAACCCGTATTCTTTCTGATTTGAACATCAAAATTAATTTGTTCCATGACTTAACCTTTCAGTTTCTGATTTCTTCGAATAAACTGCTGATAGACTCCGCGTTATGGGTACGGGCAATGGCCTCGGCCAAAAGCGGTGCGATCGACAATTGTTTGATCTTGGGACTTTGGTTCGCGTCTTTTAAAGGAATGCTGTTGGTAATGACCACCCCGAGCAATTCCTTGCAGTTGACGATCCTTTCATTGGCCGGACCGGAGAGGACCCCGTGGCTCGCGGCCGCGTAGATGCCTTTGGCGCCAAAATTCTTCAGTGCCGCGACAGCGTCGACCAAGGAACCCGCGGTGGCAATGATGTCATCGACCATCACCACGTTCTTGTCCTTGACCTCGCCTAAAATATGCATGACCTCTGTTTTTTCCGGCGACATACGCCTTTTGTCAACGATTGCCAGGCTCGCGTTGAGACGCTTGGCATAGGCCCTTGCCATTTTGATCCCGCCGACATCAGGGGAAACGATCACCAGGTCCCCTATCTTGCGTTCTTTGAAATATTCCGACAGGACATTGATGGCGTACAAATGGTCCACCGGAATATCAAAAAATCCCTGCAGCTGGCTGGCATGCAGGTCCATCGTCAGGACACGGTTGGCACCGGCCGCGACGATCAGGTTGGCCACCAGCTTGGCGGTGATCGGTACCCGCGGCTGGTCCTTGCGGTCCTGCCTGGCATATCCATAGTAGGGAATAACAGCCGTGATCCTGTCCGCGGAAGCGCGGCGCACGGCATCGATCATGATCAAAAGCTCCATCAAATTGTCATTGACGGGCGGACATGTCGGCTGGACGATAAAAACGTCACCCCCGCGGATATTTTCCCTGATATGCACGCGGATCTCGCCTTCGCTAAAACGCCCGACAAAAACTTCGGTCTGTTTTATCCCCAGCTTCTGGCATATTTCCGCTGTCAGAGCCGGATTGGCATTGCCCCCTAAGACCGATAATCTGCTCATTTTTTCCCCTTATCAATTTTTCTAAGAACCCGCGCCGGAACGCCTACAGCCAACATCCCTGCTGGAATATTCTTTCCTTTGGCGACAACAGAACCAGCCCCCACCATCGCGCCGGCACCGATTTTATTAGGCGCCACTAAGATCGCGTCCGAACCTATGAACGACCGCGGCCCTATAAATGTTTTATTCTTGTTCACTCCGTCAAAATTAGCCGTGACGACTCCAGCGCCTATATTGGCGCCTTGCCCTACGGTCGCATCCCCTATGAAAGAAAAATGCTTTTGAAAAACCCCGCGGCCGATCGTCGAGCGGGAAACTTCCGTGAAATTGCCTATTTCCGCACCGTCGCTGATACGGGTCCCGGGACGCAATCGCGCCATGGGGCCGATACTGCAATTCTTGCCGATACGCACATCTGAATGGATCATGGTCATCGGATGGATGACCGTGTCCCTGCCGATCTTGACACCGTCTTCAATAAAGGTGGTCAAGGGATCGATCACCGTGACCCCTGACAACATATGCTTGCTTAAGATCCTTCGCCGGATTATGAGCTGCGCCTGCGCCAGGTCTTCCCGCGTATTGACCCCTAGTCCCGCCGCCCCATCCCTGGTCGTGTACGTCGCCACTTTTCTGCCTTGTGCCAGCAGCAGTTCAACGGCGTCGGTCAGATAAAATTCCTTTTTCCCTGAATTGAGCTTTACCTTCTTTAAGATCCCAAAGATCTCCTTCGCATCAAAACAATAAACGCCGACATTGATCTCTTTTATTTTAACTTCCGTATCAGAGGCGTCCTTCTGTTCGCGGATGGCCATGATATGCCCCTGGGCAGAACGCACGATGCGCCCGTATCCATGGGGATTATCCACGCTCGCCGTTAACACCGTGGCGGAGGCCTTTGAACGGATGTGCTGTTTTAATAACGAGGCCACGATATCCTTCGATAACACAGGTGTATCCCCGCAAAGGACCAGTACCGTTCCCCTGTAGCCCTTCAGATGGCCCGCGCAGCGCTTGACAGCGTCCGCGGTGCCCAACAACCTGTCCTGCAGGACATATTGGACACCATCGCCGACGGCATCCCTTACCTTCTGGGACCCGTGCCCGACGACTAAATAGGTTTTCAAAGAACGCAGCGCTTTGGTGATACCCACGACATAGTCGATCACCGGCTTACCGCATACCTTATGAAGGACTTTAGGGACCTCGGATTTCATCCGCGTCCCACGGCCCGCCGCCAAAATGATCGATCTAAAATTGCTCATATAAAATTGCCCAGTCAGGACTCGAACCTGAACAACGAGATCCAAATTCTCGGGTGCTACCATTACACCACCGGGCAGTAAAACTACAGTGTGCTGACCACAAAAACCTGAGTAAAACGCCTGTCGAATTTCGCCCGGAGGCTTTCAGCGTGTTGTTGTGACTGTACACAAGCAAAAACTGACGGGCCGCTGCCGGAAAAACAGACACCGATGGCTCCAGCGTCGAGTAATTTATTCTTAATAGTAATAAAATCAGGCCTTAACGACAAAATGGCAGGCTCCAAATCATTGGACAGAGCCCCTGCCACCCGATTTAAATCCCCTTTTCTTAAAAAGGGAAGCAGAATATTAACATTATCCTTTTTATTTGTCAATTTTAATTTAAGACGGGTAAAAACCTCTTTGGTATATATTTTAACCCGAGGCGTGACAAGCACATGCCATAATTTTGTCCGGATGCCCAGAGGCTTGATGAGTTCCCCGCGCCCTGTGCCAAGGCCGAATGAAATGTCGTATAAAAAGAAAGCCACGTCACTGCCCAACCGCTTGGCGTATCCGGCCAATTGGGCATTACTTAAGCCTAATTGCCACAAACGGTTTAAGCCAGACAAGACCGCGGCCGCGTTGCTTGAGCCGCCGGCCAGACCCGCCGCCACCGGTATATTTTTTATAATATCTATATCTAATCCTTCCTGTATCGAAAAGTCGGTTGCCAGCATTTCCGCGGCCTTATAAACCAGGTTGCCGCGGCCCCGCGGGACATGGGGATGGGCGCATCGGATCCGAATCTTGCCGCTTTTACTGCGCGTCAACGTGATTTGGTCAGCGAGGCTGATGCGTTCAAAGATGGTCCTGAGCTCATGAAAACCATCAGGCCTTTTTCCCAGAACATCAAGAACAAGATTTAATTTAGCCGGTGAGCGGACTGTAAGACGATGCATTTTTTCAACGCTTTGATTTTCTGTTGAACTGAAACCTGGTGAGGGTCCAAATCCAGGGACTTTTGCCAATATTGACTTGCCAGGGTGTATTCTTTTAAAGCCTTGTAAACATCCCCGATATGATCGTCAAGGATCTCGTCGTCAATATACGCCCCCGCTTTTTGCAATGCTAACAGGCTTTCCTTGTACATTCCCTTTTTATAAAATGCCCATCCCAAACTATCATAATAAGCCCCATTGGAAGGGTCGTTCTCGATGGCTTGTCGGATCATCCTGACGGCTTCATCCAGATGTACGCCGATTTCGGCATATATATACCCTAATGAATTGAGCGCCTCGCTATTCTCAGGATCGATCTGCAGGACTTTCCGGAACACTTCTATGGCCCGCGGGCTGTTATCACTATCCGCGTAAACCGATCCCAAAAGATCGAGAGCGGTCGTATTCTCCGGGTCGACACTGGTGACTTTCAAGAATTGCCCGATGGCTTGAGGGTATTTCGCTTGCGCATAATACAATTGGCCTAAATACAAATACGCGTCCGTATCGTCCGGGTCATTACGGGCTGCCGATTTGAGGATAAATTCATACTCCGAAGCCGCCGAATCATATTGATGTTCAGAAGAATAAATGAGGGCTAACAAGTAGTGCGCCTCGGGCAACTGGGGAGAAAGGCGTGTCACCGTTTGCAGCTGGGCCGCGGCTTTACCAAACTCATCAAGACGGAAATAATAAGCCCCCAGCTTTAATCTGGGGGCAGGTTCCAAACCATTATATCTGACTGATTTCTGGTATTCGACTATCGCCTGGGCGCTTTCACCGTTTAGATCATGGCAAAACGCCAAGATATAATGCGCCAAGCCCTGCGCTTTCGCGTCGAGAGACAAGCCCAAAGCATACGAAGGGCTCGCGTACGCCGAAAGCGAGAGGAATATGAACATTCTCAGCGCCAATAGGCGTGGCCCAAAAAGCATACGCGCCTCCAAAATTAACGAGTGGCTCTCTTTTTGAGATGGCGTAAGGCTTTGCGTAATTTTTTACGCTTGTGGGTCCGGATCTTAATCAGTTTTCTTTTTCTACCGCAGGGCATATCACGACCTTCCTTTTAATATATCAGCTTATTGAGTGAATATTCGATGATCCCTTCGGCGCCCGCCTCTTTGAGCTCCGGGATGATCTTACGGACAGTGCTTTCGTCAATGATCGTTTCCAATGCCACCCACTGATCGTTGACCAAAGGCGAGATCGTGGGGTTACGTAAGGAAGTGATGGCCTTTAAGACCTTGTCCAGGTTCTTGCGTTGCACATTCATCTTGAGCCCCACCATGTTCTTCGCGTTCAAGGCACCTTTTAACAGCATGACGATCTGGTCCATTTTCATTTTTTTCCATGGGTCCTTAAGCGCTTTTTTGTTGGCGATAAACTGAGTCGTGGATTCACACAAAGTCTCGACGATGCGTAATTTGTTGGCACGCAGCGATGATCCTGTTTCAGTCAGCTCAACTATGGCATCAACCAAGCCGGTGGCGACCTTGGCTTCAGTGGCCCCCCAGGAAAATTCCACGTCTGCCTTGACCTTGTGCTTGGCTAAATATTTTTTGGTGACATTGACGACTTCGGTCGCGATCTTCTTGCCTTCCAGGTCTTTGACTGTCTTAATAGAGGAAGCTTCAGGCACCGCTAATACCCAGCGGACTTTATTGCTTGTTTGCTTGGCATACAAAAGTTCGGACAAAGAGGTGACCTGGGAAGAATTTTCTTCGATCCAGTCTGCCCCTGTGATACCGCAATCCAGGGTCTCATCTTCCACATAACGGGACATTTCCTGGGCCCGCAGCAGTACCGGGGAAATCTCATCGTCGTCAATTTGGGGAAAATAAGAACGGCTGGAGACCACCACCTTAAAACCGGCTTTCTCAAACAGGGCGACGGTGGCGTCCTGCAAACTACCCTTCGGCAATCCTAATTTTAATTTTTTCAAGATTTCCTGCTCCTTGATTAATGTTAAGTAGCCATTAATTATAGCTATCACCAAAGATAAGTAAAGTTATTTTATTGTCAAATCACTTTCGCTCGGCTATAATGGCACGATTTTTGAAATCATTAACTCAATCGAGGTGAATATGCTTGAAGTATTGCGCAGAAAAGGCGTCAACAAAACCATCCTTTGGTTCATTGCCATTATCATTATCCTTTCCTTCGGTGTTTTCGGCACCGCTTACCGTCTGGACAATACCGTCAATAGCGCCGGTACCATCTATGGGCATAATGTCAGCATCAAAGAATTTCAGCAGGCCTATCTGGATTCCCGGGACCAGGCCATCCGGATCTACGGTGATGAGTTCTTTAAGAACGGCAACAAGATCGATCTGGAGCAGGAAACCTGGGACCGTTTGATCCTGCTTAAAGAAGCCCAAAAGCGGGAGATCCATGTGACCGACCAGGAAGTGGTGGCTGATATCGCCGCTATCCCGTTCTTTCAAAGGAACGGTCATTTTGACCAGGTCCTTTACGAAGAGATCGTGGAAAACCCTTCCGTCTTTGACCGCCCCACCCATGACTTTGAAGAAGGCGTACGCAAACAATTGGCGATCAAAAAATTGATCGAATTGGTTGCGCCGGAATCGGTGTTAAACGATGCCGATCTAAAGAAAGAATACCAGAAGCGCAATGAAAAGATCACCCTGCAGTATGTTTTGTTCAATGCCTCGGATTTCGCCAAGAACACTCCTGTCACCGAGGATGAGGTCAAATCGTACTTTAACCAGCATACAGAACAGTTCCGACAGCCTCCTTCCATAGTCCTCAATTATGTCCAAACCAAGGATAAGGCCCTTGCCGATACGCTTTCCAAGGAATTGACGCCGTCATCTGATTTCGCTGCTGTTGCCAAACAATTAAAGCTCGAGGTCAAAACCTCAGCGCCCTTCACCCAGGAAGAGCCTATCTTGACCTTCGCGTTTAATCCTGACAATGTCACGAAATTCTTTCAGATGAAACCGGGTGAATATTCACCGCCCCTGGAAGCGCCGGACGGCTGGCAGATCGTTCAGCTGAAAGAAAAGAAAGAAGCCGCCGTACCCGCTTTAATTGATATCAAGGACAAGGTTAAAAACGCGGTGTTGTTAGAAAAGGGGTTTGCTTTGGCCAAACCCGCGGCTGACAAGGCCCTTAATTCCATTACCGAAACCTTAAAAACCAAGGATTTCAAGACTGCCGCCAGCGCTGTTGGACTAAAAGTGCAAGAAACCCCGGCCTTCGGCCGCAAGGATTATGTCGCCAATGTGGGTTTGATCGAGGAATTCCAGCAGGAAGCTGAAGGGCTTAACACTGATAAAAGGCTTAGCGGGGTCATCTCTACTTCCCAGGGGCCGGCTATCATCTATCTGGAAAAAATGGAAAAGCCCGATGATGGGCAGTTTGAATCAGATAAAGAGAATTTCAGGCAGATGTTAAGCGCCGAACAACGCAATCAGGTCCTCATTACATTCATGGGCCAATTGCGCGCGCAGGCTAACGTCCAAAGCAAGATCAAACACCAATAAGTTTTTCCGCGTCATTGACACCCAGGAATTTTCCAAGATCGTTCATCGGCTGGATATTAATGATGACCGGCACAAAGCCCGGCGCGTTCTGCAATTGCCGCAGCATCGCGGGGTCAAGGTGAAATTTAATCCCAACTGCGCCGCCGCCTGGACCCGTATTTGTCTGTAAATTCATCCTCGCGGGTGTTAGATCGATACCGCCATATACGGTCATCGCGCGATCCCTGTAAGCGGCCTTGACCGATTCAATGAAATTCCTTTGCTGCGTTTTATCAAGCCTGTTGTTCCTTGAAATTTCATAAATAATGGCCCATTTCGCGTTTAGTTTATTTCTGACGACAAAAGGTTTTTCCTCCAGGACCTTGGCCAGATCATTTAACGCATTAGCTTCGCCTCTATCCTTCACCTGTTGGGATCTCCTTTTAAGAGAGTTAGATTGTCTTGACGCTATTTCCCACTGGATAGCATAATAAACGCGATAAGCGCTCGTCCGTGAATAGAACTCTCCCGCGGCGCTTACATCTCTGAAGCGGCCCTTCTCGTGATCCGGAACATACAAGGACAGGTCAGGATCATAGACCATGCTGCGAACGACTCTCGTATAATCACCTTCACCTTGATCCTGTTTGACCATTTCAGTCATATAAAACGCGAGTTTCTCCCCGGCAGTCATAGCCAAATCCGCGGATCCCTGCTGATTGGCCGCGACTTTTTGTATCGGTTCAATATGAATGGCCGTACCTATCTGCGGTTGGCCGCTTTCAATAAATTCCTGCATTTTCGCCTTGAATTCTTCGGGCGACGTGACATTACTCCTTAATTTTTGATCATCCAATGAAGTCGTGAGAGGCGTTAATGGTTGAACAAAGGATTTCCAGCCAAAACCACGGATATACTGAACTCCCTGACCGGCCCCGGCCATCATCGCCGGCCCGCTGACCGCATCAGGCCATGGTTGTTTAGGATCGCCTAACCCAAAATCAACAACGTCGATACCGCTTTTATTGACACGGACAAATAATGGCAAGTCCACATTCAAAGAATTCCCGTGAAATAAAGCATTCTTAAAAAGTTCTACAAACGTTAAACTTGGGTGCATCCCGCTCCATTCAGGTAATTGTTTCTTAACTGAATTTTCCATGAGGACTGATAAGGCCATCATCGCGCGATTTAAATTGAATACCCTTGGGTCCCTGAATCCCTCAATAGGCCTATTGATATCCTTAAAATGCACTTCAAAGAATTCCCCATTACCAATGGCTTGCTGGATATTGGGATCTATCTTCCCGAAAGGCGGGCTTTCTTTATCCGTGTACGGCCCAACCTCAACAGGGACTTCATGGATCTCATTTAAATTCCCGAGAATTTCTTTTAAAGCTGAAACCCGTTGTTGATCCTCTGCTGTCATCGCCATGTCAGCCAGGTTTTCATAACCAGGCAGGCTCTTGATCCGCTCAAAAAGGGCAGGGTCCTGCTTTATCCCGATCATCCATATTCTTGCCGCTTCGGGAATCCCAAACAGTTTTGCCATGTCAGAAGCTTGGGACAGTTCCACCGTTAAGACCTTATAAGCCGGTCCCGGTTTTGCCGTTGGTATCAACTGCTGATAAGTAGGGTCTATGATAAATACCTTACCCTCATGAATGGAAACGATGAATTCATGAAGATTAATGTCCCAAGGATTATGTTCCGCCAATGTGCTTCTTACCCTTTGTGAGTCCTGAAATTTGCTTTTTAATAACTTTTTCAAGAATTCAGTGACAACCCGCTGACAAGTGGCCTGTTGGTACAGAATATCTTTCTTTACGAATTCCCACTGGGCAAGCCACGCCGCGTTATCCCCCTTTTCCCTGCGCCTGACCTGTAAGTTGTTCCACATAGTGGCATAAGCGCGTTCTGCAATGCTATTGACGTAAGCACTTATTTCCGACGTCATCGCCTGATCAGCGAACTGCCGGGCCAATTGGGCGCTGTCTGTTATGTCCGGAGAGATCTTCAAGACAGCCACCGTCATATCATTTGTCCTTTCACCTGTGCCCGTGACGGCCTTGGCCTTTTCCATCAACTGACGGCTGATCTCCTGCGGGTCATCGTTTTGGGAAATAATATTTTCGATGACCTTAGGATCAAGTTTGCCTGGTGAAACAGCAACAACCAGATCGCCAGGGGTTACGGACCGGATGAAATATCCAAGCTTTGGGGCGCTTGTTGTGTCAGAAAGGCCCAGGGCGGCAGCTTCAAGCTTATTGCTCAAAAGATCCGTCCTTTTATCGGTACGCCTTAGAAAAAGGGTATTGCCCGCGTTAACACCGACCAACAGTCCCCTCTCCTTGATATCCTTGATGATAACCCCCAAACTGATCGACACCCCCGCCTTGCCCGCCCTGGGGTGTTGGGTACGATAATTGTTTATTTCCTGCGCTCCCTGTCCGGCAAATTCCTCCAGGAGAGTTTGGATCTCACTATGTTTTAATTTGGAAAAATCATTCCTGGAAATGGAGGACTGCACGGATTTTGTCACGATACCGGCGATCGTTCTCGGGCCGCTTGTCAACACCAAGGTGCCTTTAGCGGTATCAACACTTCCGAAATTGTCATTGTGCTTGCCCGCATCCCCTGTCGCGTGGATCCCCTCAAAATCAAATGCCGACGACGGCCTTGACTCCCATTTTAAAATGGAAAGGACTTGAGATGATAAATACTCCATTTTGTATTCGCCCTTGCTTGCCTTGCTGAATGTGACAAATCCTCCCTTAATGACGGATCGCTGTCTCTGGCCCCATGGCACATTCACCGGCTCATCTTTATTGATGGCCTCCGGCGTACTCGATTCATGCTGAATCTTGACATTCTTATCCTTGTCAACTGTCACCTGATATTTATCCGGTCCGATAACTAATTCAACGTTATCAATAAAACGTATCCTGACTTGAGTGTTTTTAGGCACCCACAATTGCTGATTAACGGGCTTGCCGCCGGTTTCTTTCTCCCACTCACTGCGCTTACCCGGCCCCCAGACAAAGAGGATATACCGGTCCTTCGAACGAAAAGCCTGGATCCTTCCTTCTTTCCAGAATTCATGGACTTGCGGCAACGGAAAATGGTCAGTATAAATAACCTTTTGTTGGATATTTTCCATATCGGGCTGTCGATAGGTTACGTAAACCGGAAAAAGGGATTTGTTATAAGGAAGGCTATGCTCAAAAAAATGCTGGACTTCCGCACTAATCATGAGCGTTTTATCCTCAGAGGCCATGGCCGCGTCAAATTGGCCGGAAACTTCGACGAGATTATCTTTGGTTAATAAAGCGGAATCTATGGTATTGACCGTTTGTAATTTTGCCTCTAATTGAGTGGCCCCCATGGCCAGGTCCATTCCCCCGGAGAAATATTTCCTCGGGGTTGTTTCCTGGGTGATCAGGTCAACATCCTCCTTGATGTAATTATAGACGCCTTTCTTGAAGGCTTTAAGATACCGTTGATAGATGATTTCCACGTCGTTAACACTGCTTTCATAGCCGACACCCGCCACTTTCTTCTTATCCGCGTAGATCTGCTCCAGGATGCTGTCCTTGATCTTCTTTTTGTACCAGGTGGCCAGGATGAGGCTGTTGAAGACCTGCCGGAGTTTGGCGAAATTCTTGTCCCCGTTGACTTCCTTGGTCAATTCGGGGATGACGATCTCCCGGACGATATCCGATCCCAGTTTATTGACGCCCGAGCCTTCCGCCCTGCTTCCCCCCACCGCATGCCTGGACAATGACAAATAGTCCTCTTCCAGCATTACCTTTAATTTGGCTTCGACGACATAAGCTGTCCCTGCTTTGGCGTTCTCATACACCACCGCTTTCTCCGGGACGATCCAGACTTTATTGAACGTGTTGACCGGAATATTAGTCGTGCCGAATTTCTTCGCGGCTTCTTCATAAACACGTTTCCAGAATTTCTTGCCTATCTGATCTTCAGGATAGATCAAACTCGCCGTCACTTGTTTGAGCATATAATCTTCGGCCAGTAGATCACGCCCCATTTCAGTCAACCCAAAGCTTTGGGGAATGATACGGTCTTTCTCGTAAGGAGACAGATTGACCCACAAATCCTCTTCCGGGATCGTTAATGAAGCCAGGAAATATTTGATCAGTTTGGCGGCTTCATCTTTTAGCTGATCTTGTTGCTCTGCACCGATAAAAACATCTCCCTTATCTAAGATGAAATCAAACCGGAAAGGATTGTCAGCGTGGACCTTGATCCCTTTAAGGGTGGGAGGTTCAAGCGGAGGGCTTAGGCGGACCATGACTCCGGGCAAAGGTAAACGCAGATCATCTGCCCGAGCCCCTGGCAGAGGCCCGAAACCGTTAAGCAAAAAGGCGGTTAGTATAAATACATGGTAAATAGGGGACTTTTTCATATCTATATAAAGTAAAGCATATAAATACAAAAATACAAGGGGTAGTGTGTTTTCATGAGAAAACGCTCTTTTTTGATCTTAAGAGCCGAAATAGCTTACAAAATCTGAAGGAAACACATGGGTCACGTTCCGAACAATGCCTTTGTCATCAATGAATATCAATGTTGGGACTCCGACGAGCTTGTATGTCCCCTGCATGATGCTGTCCACATCGATAAAGCTTGTCAGTTTCATTTGGCGCCTGTAAAAATATTCCTGAACATCTTCTTTGGTCTCGCCTATGTCCACCAGGATGACCTTTATGCCTTTTTGTTCGATGGCCGCAAGGTTATTATAGATATACCCCAGGTCTTGATAACAATGAGGGCACCAGGTTGCCCAGAATACCAGGACAGCCTTTTGGCCCTGGCGCGAGCCTAAGATACTGGCGGTTGTCCCATCCGATCTGGTAAGAATGGCATCAGGCGCCGGCTTGCCGATCAGCGGCCCTTGCGCCGTATCGTCGGATACATGGCTCATTGCCCAGCCTGAAGCTGGAATAAATAATAATAGGGTTAAAAATATTACGCGCATGAAGAATTGACCCAAGAAAGATAATCTTTACTTCCATGGATAACCGGCAAGGCGATGATCTCAGGGTTTTGGTAACTGTGCAAAGCCTTGACCTTGGTTATTATTTTCTTAAATGAATTATTCTTAGCCTTTAACACCAGCAAGACCTCTTTGGACGCGTCGATCTTGCCCTGCCACCAAAAGTGCGATTCAACGCCGTTGATGATGTTGGCGCAGGCTATCAATTTAGCCTCTAACAGGCCCCGGCTGATCTTTACCGCCTCTTTTTTATCCTTGGCAGTGACTAAAACGACAATATATGGTTTTTGCATATCCTTATTTGAGCATCATCAACGATATCATGCGGCCGGCTTTAGCACCGTCCCGTCGAAAAGAAAAATAATCCTTGTTACAGCAAGTGCATTCCCCGCTATCAAATATATTTTCCCCGCGCACGCCCGCCTTTAAAAGCTGGTCCCGGTTGGCACCCACCACATCCGCGTATAAATATCCGCCTCTGTCACGAACAAAAGCAGAAAAATAATCGCGGAATTCTTCCCCCACCTGATAACAACATTCTCTAATGCTGGGGCCTAATATTGCTTTTAGGTCCTGAGGCTGACTTAAGAATTTCTCCTGCATCTTTAGCACGGTCTTGGCAGCGATAGATTTGTAGGTCCCCCGCCATCCGGCATGGGCCAGGCCGATGGCGCGGCGAAGCGGGTCGAAAATGAAAACCGGAACACAATCTGCCGTACGAATGGCTAAGGGCAGGTCCTTTTCATCGGTAACATAGGCATCGGCGTCCGGACAGCCTTTTGATCCCTCTGCCCCGCCTTGGGCTACGATTATATGATCACCATGCACCTGTTTACGCCAAAAAACCCGGGGGATCTCAACACCGCTTTTTTCCCGCAGAAATGCCCGCTGGGCAAAACTTAAAGGGGCGTCAAAATCATCAGAAGCAAAATCAATGGAGCTGTCGCTGATCAAAGAAACAAGGCCTGCATCCTTATAAAACGCCTCAGGCAGCATCGATCAGATCCTTAGCCGGGGAAATCTCGGGATGGCCCTTTTTATGGTCTTCAATGCGCTGTATCTTGCCGTCCAATTTCTTAAAACTCTTGTCAGAGATCTCCACGTACTGGCCGCTGACCTTATCGATCAGGGCTCCCAGATCGGCAAAACGGCTTTTGAACAATTCATAATCCTTGGTAAATCCTTCGATCAGCTCAATGATCTTTTTGATATCCTTTTCAAACCGGAAATGCTCATGGGCCTGGCGGACAACGCTTAACATGGCATACAGGGTAAAAGGCGAACAGAGCACGACTTTCTGCTTCAGGGCAAAATCCATGACATCGGGCATTTTTTCCTGGATCAGGCCGAACACCTGCTCATTGGGGATAAAAAGCAATACAAAATCAAGGGTATTTTCCGACGGATTGATATAATCACGGTTCTGGATCTCTTTAATGCGTTCCTTGACATTCTTGATGAATTCTTTTTCATAACTGTCACGCTGCAACCCCTCCTGGGCATTGACCATTTGAAGATAATTATCCAGGGGGAATTTGACGTCCATGTTGATGCAATGCCCTTGGGGCAACAGAAAGGTGTAGTCCGGTTTGGTCGCGGCTGAATTGACATTTTGTTTGAGATAATTGATGTTTTCGATCAATCCGGCATATCGGATAATGTCTTCAGCCATGCGTTCGCCCCATTGCCCCCGCAATTTGACATTGCCTAAAATATTATTCAACCTAACGGTGCTTTCCGCGAGCTTTTGGGTGGCGATGGAAGCATTCTTCAGCTCATTTTCCAGGCTGCCGAACTTGCGGGCATGGTCCCCCTGGGATTCGCGCAACAATTGCTGGTATTTGCCTAACTCTTCTTTAAGGCCCGCGACCGTGTGTTCGATAGCTTGTTTACGCAATTCCATCTGCGCGACCGACTCGCTTCGGGACAGGTCCATCTTGCGCATAAAAAGGAATAATACGGCCATGGTCGCGATCAAAACGATAATGACGGCGATCCCTAAAAGAATTTCGGGCATGATAGTTTCTCCCACTTGACCAGTTTACCACCCCGGTCGAAATACACATACACCTTATCTTTGGCAAACCTGTAAATGGCGTGACGGTAAAGCCATCGCTCAGACCCGTCGCCTAAAGCCCTTTTAAGGATAGGTTCGCCAAAAGCCGACACCAATGAAGCCTGGTCCTTATACTTACCGATAGCATTTTGGTCAATGGCCTTGGTCAGGGCGTCATACTGGTCATTGATAGACTTGACCTGGCGGTGCTGGCTGTCTTTTTCACGGGAATAATTCCCCATTGTCGAGAGTTCATCGGTATTCTCAAGAAAGGTACATCCTGAAAATCCCAAAAGCAGCGCCAGGACAAACGGAATGAGTATTCTTATCATATCACTTGCTGATCCGGATTTTTTCTTCCTTCAACTGGTCTAAGATCACGACAATATCACGTATCCTTTTTTGGATTTCCTTAAGTCGGATGCCATATTCCTTGATCATGTTCGTGTCCCGGCCAAAAGAATCGCTCAAAAAACGGGACTTCACATAGCTTTCAGTTTCCAATTGCTTGCTTTCAGCTTCCAAAGCCCGGCTATCTTTTTTGATCTCCTCCAGACGTTTTAACGCTTCATTATGGCGCACATGGGCCTGTTTTAATTGCTGATTCTTAATATCTTCCAAAGCGGACTGGAATTGCTTTTTACTGTCAGGACCCGCGGGAGCTTTTCCCTTCTGTCCCGCTTTCTGTATATCAACCCCGGCTTTTTTCTCCAAATAATAATCCAGGCTTCCGTGATAATTCTTAAGTTCTCCGGGGACGACTTCCACGATATGATTGGCGATATTCTTCACAAAAAAGAGGTCATGGCTGATAAAACACAAGGTGCCTTCGTATTTTTGAAAACAGCTTGTCAAAGCCTCGACGCCGTCAATGTCCAGGTGGGTCGTGGGCTCATCCAGGCATATAAAATTCGGGGGGTTGATCAACAGCTTGGCCAAGATCAGGCGGCTTTTTTCCCCGCCCGACAAAACACGCACGTGTTTAAAGACATCATCGCCCCTGAAATTAAACACCCCCAACAAGGTCCGCATTTGGGCTTGCGGGACGCTGCGCTCGGTGGCGGACGCCAATTCTTCAAAGACCGTCCTGGTGGGATTTAAGACATCAAGGCGTGTCTGGGAAAAATAACCCAAATTCACCTGATGACCAAGTTTACGGACACCTGAATCCGCGGGCAGGACCCCGGCGATCATTTTTAGTAGGGTTGACTTTCCCGCCCCATTGTGCCCGACCAAACACAGCTTCTGCCCCTTGGTGATCTCAAAATCCAGGTCCTTGTAGATCTGCTTTTCGCCGTATGATTTATTGATCTTGCTCATGGTCAAAACGCTATACCCGCTTTCCACCGTCGGTGGAAATTCAAAATCCCGGATGGAATGTTTTTCCTGGGGGACACGGATCACTTCCAGCCTGTCGAGCATTTTGCGTTTATTGCGCACCGCGGAAGCCCTGTTAGGCTGGGCATGGAAACGTTCGGTAAAGCGTTCCAACTGCTCGCGTTTGGCCTCAACAACTTTTTGCTGTTTCTCCAGGGAACGGTTACGTATCTCCTTGGCTTCCTCATACGCTTCGTAATTACCTTTGACCTTGGTCATCCTGCCATCGTCAAGGACCAGCGTGTAATTAGTGACGTCATTAAGAAAAATCTTATCATGCGAGATGATGATAAAAGTCCCGTCATAATTGGCCAGATAACCTTTAAGCCAGATGGTCGCGTCCAGGTCCAGATAATTGGTAGGCTCATCAAGGAGGATCAGGTCATATCTGTAGGTCAGCATTTTAGCCAATTGGGTGCGCATCTGCCATCCGCCGGAAAGATGGGCGATGGGCTTATGAAAATCCTCTTCTTTAAAACCCAAACCTGTAAGGATCTTTTCAGCCTTATGTTCAAGCTCGTAGATACCCTTATGCTCCAGCTGTTCCATCACATCGCCATAACGTGGGCTGTCGGCTTTATGCTCGTCTTCAAGCTTGTGTTTCTCTTCCATCAAACGCCGGATCTCTTCGTCGCCGGATGTCATTTCCTCCATCACCGTGCGGTCAGAGGCAAATTTTGCTTCCTGGGCCATATACCCGATATTGATCCCTTTTTGGATGTTTACCATCCCCGAGGTCGGCTCCATCTGCCCCAATATGATCTGGAACAAAGTGGACTTTCCGGCTCCATTGGGGCCGGTCAAGCCGATGCGCTCACCAGGGAAAATACTCAGCGAAACATCCTCCAAAAGCATGCGCTCGTCAAAATTCTTGGACAAATTACTGATAGTTATCATTTCAAAAGACCTACTTCCTGTTTAGTTAGAATCCTCCATTGTCCTTTGGGTAAATTCCCAAGCTGCAATTGCCCCATCGACAAACGGCACAAATAGGTGACATAATGGCCGACATTCTTGGCCATCATCCGGATCTGGCGTTTTCGCCCCTCATTCAAGGTAATTTTAAATTCAGTATCCGTGCCATTATACTTAACTTCCATAATACGGCAAGGAGCAGTTTTTTTACCCTCCACGATGATCCCGCCTTCAAGCTTGGCCTGTTTGGGCTTGGTCAATTCCCCCTTAACACGCACCAGGTATGTCTTATCCGCGTGAAATTTAGGATGGGTCAATCGGAACGCCAGATCCCCGTCATTGGTCAATAATAAAAGGCCTTCGCTGTCGCGGTCAAGCCTGCCCACCGGCGCCAGATGGCGCATGGTTGAGGGCAATAGGTCCATCACGGTCTTTTCCGCGTGCATGTCATCCTTGGTGGTGGTGAAACCCGCGGGCTTATTGAGCATGACACAGGTGTATTCCTTGGCGCCTATTTTCTGACCATCAACCGTGATCGCTTCACTGCCGGTAACGGGCGTGGATGGCTCTTTGGTCACGCGCCCATTGACCATCACCCGCCCGGACTGGATAATATCCATCGCGTCCCGACGGGAACAAACACCGTTATGTGACAAGTATACCTGTAAACGCAAGATTCCCTATTCCTTCCCTGGCTTAAGGGGGTTTTAAGTCGTACGCTGCCGCAGGGCTTCGTAAAGGATGATCGCGGCCGAGATGGACACATTCAACGAGTCTGCCAGGCCGTTCATGGGGATTTTGACCGTCATATCCGCAAGTGCCAGCCAGGAGTCGGATAATCCCTGGTCCTCACTGCCTAAAGCCAGGGCCCATGCGCCCTTAAAATTTACCTGAGTGTACAATTTTGAAGCCGAAGGCTGGGACGCGCATATTTTAATTTTCTTTGATTTTAAAAAAGCATATATTTCCTGGGATGTGGAACAAACAACCGGGATCTTGAAAATAACACCGGTACTGGAACGGATGACGTTAGGGTTATATACATCTGTCCTGGGGTCACAGACAAAAACCGCTTCCACACCTGCCCCATCGCAAGTACGTAAAATCGCTCCCAAATTGCCGGGCTTTTCCAGGGACTCTAAAACAACCACCAGCGGCTCTTTAGATAATTTTAAATCTTTTAGAGATAATACAGGGACCCTGGCCATGGCAACAATCCCGTCATGGCGTTCGCCGTAGGCTAACTTTTCCATGACCTGGCCGCTCACCTCAATGGATTCAACCTTCCCGGTTGATAATTGTTTAAGCAATTCTTCCTGTTGCCCCTGCACGTAAAAGACCTTGTCCAGGTCAACGCCGGCTTCAAAGGCCCGCCTGATCTCGCGCGCGCCGTCGATGATCGTCATCCCATGCTCACGGCGGTCACGGGCTTCACGCAAAGCCTGGGCCTTTTTAATAAGGGCATTTTGAAAACTGGTGATTTTATCCATTTGGAAAACTCATCCCGCTGTTTGTTCCGGTTCCTTATGATAAAGCGTAATGATAATAACAGCAACTAAAACAAAGAAAGCCGCAAGGGCTGTTTGGGCGTCTAATTTTTCTCCCGCGAAAGCCCAACCTAAAAAAATCGCCACAACCGGATTCACGAAGGCATAGGTAGATGTCCTGGCGACTCCCGCGTTCTTTAACAGCCAAAGATACGCGGTAAATCCAAGCAATGAACCGAATATGACCAGATATATCAAAGCGCAGATAGACTTGGTGCTGAAATGATCGATACGCAAATGGGCAAATTCACCTTGTAAAAGCCCCATGATCAACAATAATACGCCCCCGCCTATCATCTGCATGGCCGTTGATAAAAATGGCGACTTGGGCAGATCCGCTTTGCGTGAATAGACCGAGCCAATAGACCAGGACAATGACGCCAATAATAACAATAAGGCACCGCCTAAATGAATGCTGTGTGCCCCCCGATGTAAAAGGTCCGGGGCCATCAGGAGCCAAACACCCAAAAATCCTATCCCGATACCAAAGAAAACACCCCTGGACGGCCTGGCAATTTCATGCCACTTCCATTCCAACAACACCATCCATAGCGGAACAACAGCTATGAAAAGCGCCGCCAGGCCTGAAGGCACGAAACGCTCCGCCCAAACAATGCAGCCGTTGCCGCCAAATAACAAAAATCCTCCGGCGATAAAGGCAGGCCCCCATTGCTTTTGCAAGGGGGATGGTTCTTTGTTCTTGAAACGGGCAAAAAAATAAAGTATCAGACCTGCCAATAAAAACCGGACACCCGCGGACATAAAGATCGGAAGGGTCTCGATGGTAAAACGGATGGCCAAATAAGTAGAACCCCAGATAAGATAAACAGCCGCGAAAGCTGTGATCATCCGGGGCCTCATTGATTTGGAATGATCAATACTTGACTGAACAGCCATATGATTTGGTCGCGCTCACCGCAACTGGCTTACCTACCATGGCCGCGTCAAGAGCTGCCCTGACATAATTCTTAGCTTTATGTAGATCTTCGATATTAGCGCTGGGGACATCGTCAATAGCCCCCTGATAGATCAATATCCCCTTGGGGTTGATCACAAAAACGCTGGGGGTGGTTTGGGCGTCATAGAGATGCCCGACATAACCGTTCTTGTCGATCAATACTGCCGTCGGAGAAGCCCCCTTATCCTTCATGAACTGATCAAACATCTGCGGCTTATAACTGCCCTGTTTGCCGCGGGCGGATGAGTTGATAGACAACCAGATAACCCCTCTGGAAGTGTATTGCTTTTGCAATAAGGGAATATTCCCGCTGTTGTAGTGCTTTTTGACAAATGGGCAATCAGGATTAAACCATTCCAAAACCACAAATTTACCTTTGTATTCCGCCAGGGCATGTGGCCGGCCCTTGGTATCATTCAATTTAAAATTCGGCGCCATCTGATTGCTGGTTAATTGCGCCGAAGCACCCCCGGCGGATAAAAGTGACATTACGATGACACCCATGATTGCTTGTTTGATTTTCAGCATCTTTTTCTCCTTGTTATGAAACACCTTTCTTAATCCTGTCCAAGATCATTTTAGGTGTAATTAATTGCGGTAATATAACAGGCGTATCAGATCCCGGCGGATAATAAACATAAACAGGGATGCTGTCCCGGCCGAATGACGTCAGTGCCCGGGTTATGGCTGGATCATATTTTGTCCAATCCCCTTTAAATGCAACAATACCCTGGTCTTTAAACGCCCTCACTAGGTCAGGGTGCTGCAGGACCAGAAGGTCATTAACCTGGCAGTTAATGCACCAAGCGGCGGTAAAATCTATAAACACCCCATGCCCCGACTGACGCGATTCGTTAACAGCCGTTGAAGAATATACCTGCCAATGAATTTCGCTGGAGGGTTTATAAAGTTTTGAAAGATCCCCTATGCCGGTTTGTATGCCGAATACCCATAACAACCAGATGACGCAAGCAATTAAAATAACCCCCAACACCCTTTTCAAATTGATCATCCAGCGGCCCGGCTTGGGGACAAAGGACAAAAGGGATGGAAAAGCACTCAACAGCACAAACGGCAAGGCCAGCCCTAAACCCAATGACGTGAATATCCCAAATCCGACGATATTAGGCTGGCTGATGGCAGCGGTCAAGGCCGTGCCCATGAAAGGCGCGGTGCAGGGGCTGGCCACGATCGTCGTGATGACCCCGCTGATAAAACTGGCCTGATAATCCGCCTGATGGCCTGGCAGACCTCCGATCGCCGGCAGGGAGAATTCAAATACACCAAAAAGATTCAAGGCTAAGATGAAAAGTACTAACGCGACGGCAATAACGAATACGGGTGATTGGAATTGAAAACCCCACCCGGCAAATTGCCCGGCGGCTTTTAGGATAAAAAGCAGCAACGCCAACGCCCACACCGAAACCAGAATTCCCAGCGCGTAGACCAGCGAATATGTCAAGGCTATCCTTCGATCCGGATGCCTCTCGAGCAGATGAAGGACCTTGATCGATAAAACCGGCAACACACAAGGCATCAGGTTAAGGACCAATCCACCGATCAACGCAAATAAACACGCGATCCAAAAGGATATCCTGACGGATGACAGGACAACAGGCGCCTGGATGAGAATGGCTTTCATTGTCCCATTGTCATCCCAACCCGAGGGGTTTACCGCGATCCCCTCAAGCATAGTCGAGAATCCCTGATAAAGATGTGATTTTGTAAGATCTACCTGATAACCCTCATCGGTAACCTTCGACAGTTGGGGCTGGGCATGTTCAATGACATCATCCCGGAACGGATAAAAAATAATATCCGCTTGCGGCTTTTGGGGGGTTCGGATATTCAAATGCCATTGTTTGCCGTCAAGGGTCACCTGGCAGGTGATGGCGGGATCAGTTTGCGGTAATTGAAGACGGATTTGGTCAAATGTGGCCTTATAACCATTGAAAATGACCCCGAAATTATCTTTTACTACCGGTAAAGACAAATTTAGATCTGTACGGCCGGGAACGCACATATCCTTACATGTCAACCATTCCGCCCGGGCACGCAAATTAAGGCGGGATAATGGATAATTGCCGTCAACCGTAACCGGCACTAACAATAAAACCTGATTTTTGTAGCCGTAACTCGTTAAGGGCGGCAGATCAATACGCTCGGGATATGGCCATTGGATCTCCCCTGCTTTGGTACCTGACGGCAGCTCCCATATGATCTTAGGAGCCATCCCGGAGTCTCCAGGATTTTTCCAATACACATGCCAGCCGTCATCCATGGTCATTTCAAGGCCAACCCAAAACGTCCCTCCGGCGGCAACCGCGTCCTGCTCGCTGACAAGACGGACATGGGTATGCGCCTGATAGGCTTCCTGGGCTAAAACCGGGCTGATACTCCCGGATAAAAATAATAATAACCAGAAAAAACGTTTCATAGGATCCCTTGGATCATTTCAAATATACCACAAAATTATACATCATCCAGAAATGGCAAAAGCTTCCCGCCAGCACAAATAAATGCCATATTTCGTGGGCCCCAAACCAGGGATGAAGCTTACGATTCCTTAAAAAAAAGGCCAGAGTACCGACCGTATAAAAGATCCCGCCTAATATAAGCCAAAAAAGGCCTGCCTGAGGCAAGGCATGGGTTAAAGGATACCAGGCGATAACCACAAGCCAGCCCATTATAATATAAAAACTGAAAAATAGGATAATAAGCCATCTGGCCGGCTCGCGGAAGACCAGCTTTAAAACAATGCCCGTGATGGCCAACGCCCAATTAACACCAAAAATGCTCCAACCCCATCCCCCGCGCAAAACAACCAGGCAGATCGGCGTATATGTCCCGGCGATCAGGAAATAGATCATCGCGTGATCGATCTGCTCCAATATCCTGTTAGCCCTGCTTGAAACATTCAAGGTATGATACAAGGTGCTCATTGTCCACAGGGTGATCAAACTAAGCCCGTAAATAGAAAACGACACCACATGCCAGGTATTGCCAAGTGTCACCGCGCGATAGACCAATAATATGGTAGCAACGATGGACAAAAAGACAGCAGTAACGCCGATCAAGCTACGGATGGGATATTTGAGGGTGTTTAACATTTAATTTCACAGCTTCGATCTTTACAGTCATTCCAATAGCTAATAAAACCTTTTCTAAAGTGATCACACTACTAAACTCTCCGCTTTCGATCTTTGATATGTGCTGTTGTGAAACCTTTACCCGAAGAGCCAGCTGTGCCTGGGTCAGGTTGTTTTTAATTCTATAATCAATAATCTTCCTGACAATAACAAACTTCTGCTGTTCCAGTTCATGCAATTCCTTGAAATAAGGATCCTTTAACTTCTCATGCAAATGATCTTTAACAGTGAATTCTTTCATAGGTCAACTCTTTTGAAATTCAATATAAGATCTCCTTCTTTCTTTAGACAATTCGACCACTGCCATAGGAGCTTTTTGCTGTTTCTTAATAAATCCATTTGTAAGAATAATTTTATTTTCATAATAAAAAAAATACAAAATCCTAATCTTTCCTTCTTTACCCGTAAATCTAAGTTCATAAATATCATCACCTAAAGCATCTGCGTGTGGCTTAAGAAGCCTTATATTTTTGTTGGGTCCTTTCATATAAAGAATCAATAAATTCTTTAACAGGCAATCTCCCAGAATTAGTTTGAAAATAGACGCACCTAAATTGATTTACTCTCAATTACATTCACTATTTTAGTATACAACTATTTAGTTGTTAAATCAAGCTATTTAAATGAACCTCACATTATCAAAGATAAATATTGGTTTTAACAAAAATTGAATACTCACCGGCCCCCAATATCGGGAATCCCAGCTATTGTCCGCAAAATCACTTAATAAAAAATATTTATCTTTATCAATAATGCCATTCTTTACTTTATAAAATAAATCCAATTTCCTTCCAGATGAATCTTTGTCCATTATACGGTATGCAAATCCTTTTAAATTTAAGTATCCATCATGAACAGTGTAAGAATCTCCCGGCAGCCCTTTGATCATTTTTAGAACCTGAACTGTTCCTGTCTTACAATTGCCTTTGTCCAAATAATGACGATTGATACCATATCCAGCAATATCGTCAGATAAACAAGATGCCGCATACTGCCCCCTACAGGGCAAACCATTAATCTTCATATAAATTCCGTACGGTAGAGAATGTGAAAAAATGTTAATATAGAAAATCTTTAAGATATTTAGAATGATTAAACCTAATAAAATAATTAACAACCAATAAGTTCTTTTCATTCTTAATATTTAATTATAAACCCCAAAGCGATTGAAGGTTGTACGACATTATGAGCAACGCCACTTCCCAAATTCATTCCACTGTTAGCTGTTTGAAAGCTCCCTCCATTATTACTTCCTTGTATACCATATTCGTGACTGCCATTGGACATGAAAGCCTGGACATTAAACGAAGAAGCGGGTAATTCTGCCATTGTTAAATTATGCGCGCCTTCTCCAAAAGTACCTCCCATGTATGCCGGTGAATTACCCCATAAAGTGATCCTATTGGCAGGTATTGTTCCACCCATCCCATCAACGCCAACAATTGTCCTGCCCATGATATCCGGTAAACCAAAAGTATTGGTCCCATCCCCCCCATACGCTGTTCCTAAAACAGCAAATAAACCAGGGTACGTGCTGATATTCACCGTTTGCCCATTACACCAAATAAAGCCGATCGGGAGATTATTTGAAGCCCAGGGTATGATCAAACCCGTAGGAAGGACACTTGAAGCCCCCGGCACAGGCACACTGCTATAAATAATATTGCCTGTAACAAATGTTACAGGCAATAAATTCTGGATTACAGGAAGTGCAGACAAAGGAACAAAAGTGTTAACAGTTAATAACGAAGGGGTAGATGAAAGATTATAACTAAAACTTGAAGGATTTGAAGCAGAAAAGCCAAATGGATTAATTGGGTTCCATGACGACGGTAAATAATTCCCAGATTGAAGATCCGCCATACTCGTTGGCCAATGATCGTTTGCGACGTAATAAGCCCTGCCAGCCTCCTGAATGGCAGAGATGTCCAAAGCTGTTTTATTTGCCGCTTTAATTAAATAACCATTGATAAATTGAGGCACAGCAGCACTGATTAAAATGGTTATTATAATCAGAACAATTGTTATTTCTAATAAACTAAAACCCTTTTTTAACTGTCTTGAATTCTTTAAAAACATAATCAAATTCTTAAATTTATAAGGTTGCTTGTCAGAAAATTAGTAAACATTCTTAAGATCATAAGTTAATCTTGACGAAATATCATTTTGAACCGTTTTGCTTATTTCAATCTGATCTTTGGCTCCTTGGTTATTTATAACCAATAATTGACCTTGTGGATTTTTCTTTGCTATCCCCGCTGGTATCAGCACAGAAACAGTTACCAGATTGTCAAAACAGATGATTTGATAATTTGTCCCAAAGGGGCTTGTAATCAATGCATAGGGCATAAATTGCGGAGATAATTGCGCTATGCTTGACGGCCAAGATCCTTTCAAAATAAAATAATCAATTGAAGCTTGTGATAAAGCTGTTAATTCACTGATCGTTTTTTCATAATTCGCATTCTTTAAACGGGCAACATTATTGGGCAAGATTATAGAGAACATGCCTGCAATGATAAATAAAACTACAGTTATTTCCATTATGGATATTCCTTTTTTATTTAGAAAGAAGCTGTCCATGTTTCACTCGAAGCTGTATAAGTTGGGGCAGATTGAACTAACTTAGAAACAGCATTCGTTAATACAGTCGATGCTGTTGAAGGGACATTTGTAAAAGTAATATCAAAGAAATTGGCATTCGCATCAGGTGAGACAACAATATTACCTGACCAGGGATTTGCATTTGCTCCTGAAGTAAAATTAGCTGGCAGTAAATTGTTAGCAGCCAAAGTTGCCAATGATAAATTGTTATAACTACCACCATTATTGTTGTAATAACCAACACTGGCGGTCTGTAATGCCCTTATGCTGGCAAGAGCACTTGTTATTCTGCTATTATCTGTTGCCCCCTTTACCGCGGCAAGGACCGCACCTAAAATAACCGCAATAATTACCATTACCGTAATCAATTCGATAATCGTAAATCCCTGTTTTCTGTTGATCTTTTTCATCTCTAACCCTCCTTAATAAATTAAAACACTCCCGCCCCCATTTGGTTAATATTGGTATATATCGGTAGAATAAAAGCACATATTATAGAAAGTAAGAATAAAGCAGTCATGACTAACAACAATGGTTCTATCAAAGCTATCATTCCACCTATTGATTCTTTGGATTTAATATCATAATATTTATATATTCTTTCAAAATATTGAGGCAAAAAACCATTAACCTGGCCTTTTGTTAAATTTTGATAAACAAATGGCGGGAAAAATCGATCTTGTTTAAATGCCTCACCTAATGAAGCGCCTTTATAAATCCTATCCCTAATTAATATCAACTTCTCTGTTATGTAGGTTCCATTTGATTGATAAATGCTGGTGATTGTCTGGATGATATTCACACCGCTTTTTTGATAAATATATAAATTAAAAAAAATATGGGATAACTCTATGTTTTTCATCAATTCTCCCAACAAAGGAATACAAAATACTGCCTCCATCAGCTTTTCTTTACAGTTATCCCAAAGAAATTTAATAAAAAATAACAAAATCATTAGAATTAAAATAATGCCCCACCAATATTGTTTAATAAAATTTGAATATCCAATTAAAATGATAGCGGACAAGCTTTGATGCGCCGATGGAGGGAGAAAGGACTTTAATTGTGGAACAAGGGTCATCGATATATAAATTGTTAACCCTGTCAACAAGCAAAAGACCACCCCAGGATAAGCTAATGACTTGATAATCTTTTTTCTATTTTCATTCCTAAACCGATAATATTGCGCTAATAATTCAAATAATTCCGGGATATTTCCCGTCTTTTCAGCGGCACTTATTGTTACAGGGACAATCTTTGAAAAAACCCCGGTATTGATAAATGCTTCTTCCAGTGTACGACCGTCATTAACAAAATTACTTATCTTTCTAAGGGCTTCTTTTAATACTATATTTGAGTTTGTCTCGATTAACGTATCTATAGCCTCATTTACCGTTAAACCGCATCTTTGCATATCGGAAAAATCATTAAAAAAAGCCGCTAATTCAGATGAGGACAATCTATGGGATTGAAATAGACTTTTAATCAATCTTTTATAATCTGGAGAAATACTGAGAATTTCCAAACCGTAAAGCATGGCTTGATTCTTAACATCCTCTAAACTACCATCAAAAGTTTGAGTGATGCCCGAACGCTTTGCCGTTAAAGCTTCAATTTTCCAAAACATTTCGTTACCCTAAAACCCTTACAGCCTCTTCTATCGAGACTTCACCTTTTAATATTAATGACTTTACATCATCAGTCATGCTTTTGTAGTCTCCCCGTTTTCTTAATAGCGAATATATTTCTCCCAGGGCATTTCTGCTGATCAATTCTTTTATATCAGGATCAATTTGCAGCACCTCAGCAACAACTGTTCTACCCATGTACCCATTGCGGCATCGAAGGCATCCATTTGCTCTATAGAGTTTTTGGGTATCATGAACTAAATATTTTATTTCGAATGTCTCCAACCTATCTTTATTAGCAATGTACTCAAATTTACAAAACGGGCATAATTTTCTGACCAATCTCTGAGAAATTACTGAAATCAAACAACTTGCTATATTTACCGCATCAACACCTAAATCTTTTAATCTTAATATTGCCGAAATAGGATCATTCGTATGTAGAGTAGACAGAATCTGAAGACCTGTATTTGCTGCCCGGATTGATTCTTCTGCTGTTTCCTGATCGCGAATCTCACCAATAAGTATCACATTGGGATCTTGACGCAGGAATGCCCTGATAGCCATACCAAAATTTATTTCTTGTGACTGTTGAATTTCAACCTGAGTCAATAATGAATGCGTGATCTCAACAGGATCTTCAATGGTTAGAATCTTTCTGGAAATCGATTTAATTTGGTTCAATATTGCTGATAAGGTTGTAGATTTACCGCTGCCGGTAGGACCAGTGACTAATATCAGCCCATGAGGAACATTGATGGTCTGATTAATCATTTTTCGATTATGTTCTGAATAACCCAGGCTTTCTAAAGGAATCGACGCCCTCTCTTGGTCTAAAAGTCTTAAAACGATACCCGGTCCATGAATGGTAGGGATCTGGGAAAATCGAACATCAACCATCTTTGCCAATTCTTTATATTCATGATCGAATCGACCGTCTTGTATTCCATAGTCGCAGGGATTAGCCTTACATTTAGTTAAAATAATATTGGCTAATTTTGAAATATATCCCGGTTTAAGGCAGCTAATAGGTGTTAACAAACCATCAACCCTGAACCTGATGTCCGTTGTTTTTCCCGTTGGCTCTATATGAATATCAGTACTGCGGGTCATAATCGCCAAGTTAATGAGGCCATTAAGCCAAGAAGCTAATGAATCAATCCCTTCAGATTCTAAGAATTCCAATTCCAAGAGCAATTCCTTCCTTCTTTGCTCCAATAAGATTGCCTCTAACGCATTTCTAACATCACTTTCGGCACCAATATAAAAGTTTATATTCTTATTACCGAAACAATTTTTAAGGAAATCCGTTGCTTGGACATCATCAATGAAAGAAACGATAAATGATGGAGTACCGCCATTTTTTAATGGGAAAATCTGATGCGTACAAAAATATTCTAAACCTACCTCCTCGATGGACTTATAATCTGGAATATATTCACTCTCGAAACGTTTCCAATTGATTTGAATGGAAAGACAATCAGCTAAAACGCTGTCATTGATAAAATTATGATGTTTTAAAATCGCCCCAAGGCGAACTTTGGGGTTTGCTTTCTTATATTCAAGACAATGATCAAGCTGATCTTGAGTTATAAGTTTTTCTTCAATTAAAATCTCACCAATTCTTGCCAACATTTTTTACTCTGGTTTAAATTCAAAAGTTTTGGTCAATTCTTGCGGTGCGCTAAAATGTAATGTTACGCTTGAATCTGATATCGATACGACTCTTATATTGTCCATTAGGCTGGATTTTTCTGTAACTTGATAATTAGTTCCTGCAATTGAAAGAATAGCTTCCTTTTTTACATTGTCTCCCCCAATGAATTCAATTTTGATATCCGGAATATCTTTTTGTACTCCTATGGCTGTTTCTTTATAGCCCCCCGAGTTTTCATTTTTAAGCTTATAGATCTCTGCTAGGGCTTTTTCCTGTTCAAGTTCAAGATTAATCTGTTCAAGTTTGATCCTTAATTCCTTGGTTTGTTTTTGCTGCTGCCGGTCACGATCAAACTGTTCCTGCATATCCTCATCTTCGTTTTTACTAATCCCTATTTCTTGGCCATCATTTTTAGCGCTTACTTCATTCTCAAAAGCGGAACTTGTGCCGACATTTTCCATCACAGGTAAATCCGTCTTACTAAAAAATCTCCAAATCAATAACCCGATAATAAAAATTACCACCAAAAATATTGACACGATCAATTTCAAAGGGATTCTTTTAACTTCCATAAATTTCTCCTTTTACGATTAAACGATCATTATCCTGGGTAATTTCTGAAGTTATAAAATCAGAGTTCTTCTCCAATAAATGGATATCATCTAACACTGCCCCCATATCTGTCTCTTTGGTGAATTTATTGACTGTGATCCTGATTTTTATACCTTTGATGTCTCTGTATTCTGTATTTTCAAAATGATTCACAATATCTTGTGAATCCAAAGCTCCTTCTAATTGAACATCCATACTTGTTCCGCTGTAACTTTCCAGCATTCTTAGTTGATTCAATACCAAATTAAATTCTGTTGTTATAGGGACAGGTGCCTGTCGTGACAATGACTCCTTATCCTTTAGCTTATGGCGCATTTCGATATCACTGATCTGTATTTTCGTAATATTGTTCTTTAGATCATCTATCTGGGCTTTCAAGGTTAACCCATGATTAATTAATAAAATTGATATAAAAAATACCATGAAAATAATGACCTTGTTCATAAGGTTAATCTTAGAAGTTTTCCGGGTTGATTATTAACAAAAATATCCTTTATTTCCGCATCCTTCAGGATCGTGGCCCTTGGTATTGGCTCTAATAATCCTTTTCCATCAGACAATAAAGTAATTTCCAATCTCCATTTATTAGTTTTATAAAATTTAAATGTTTTAATTAAATAATTCACAGGGATAGCCTCAAGCACTTCAAGGTATGATATCCCGTAATTTAATGATTTATGGGAACTTAAATCTGACCTGTATATTCCCTTATCTAAAGTTCTTATCTGTTCATCTAAACGCAGATGAGCAAATTTAATCAAATGATACTGATCATTAACAATGTTGCTTTCGACGCTATAATACAAAAAGAATGATAAGCCTATTAAAAACCCAACAACAGATAAGACCCATGTTTTTCTTTTCTTCCTTAAATTTGATTCGTTTCGTTCTTTAATGATCTCTTCCGGCAATCTGTATTTAAATTGTGCATTTGAAATTCTTAAACCTTCTAAAGCCGGATACTTAATATTTAAATATTGAACTTTCAACTTTTCTGTACTATTTGAAATTTCCTCAGCAAGAACTTGACTATTAAGCACAATGATAAATTCTGTCTTTTTTGCATTTATAAATTCTTCATTTTTCTTAAAAAAATCGATTTTTGATCGTTTAATTTCTGACAAAATATCTTCATTACTGTTATCGATAACCCTTGTCCGACTGAATTTCAAACCATCAAAAACAGTTAATAACCTTTCTGGCCCTAAATCATCCAGAAAAACAATCGTTTTAGTAAAATCTATTTTTTGTTCAATAAGCGTATTACGTAAAGCTATTCCATAAGGAATAAAATTTGTAACTTTATTTGAAGGGATTATTGAAAAGATTTCTCTAACCTTTTGTTCTTTGATACCCATCACTTGAAAAAGATTATTTTCTATCTTTTCATCCTGAATAACATAAGCTTCATGCTGATAGAACTCTTTGAACTTCCGCACCAAAATACTGTCTTTCTTTTCTATTGGATCTTCAACAGATGCCGCAATAAGTAAATCAACATCAACAACACAGATAATTGCTTCTTCTTGAGATCCTAAAATCTCCCTTGAAACTTCACCTTTTTCAATCCAATGGGCATATTGTCCATCACCTATCAGAACATCTTTGTTAAACATTAAATATTTCATCAGATATTCCTGCTTATACTTTTTGGTGAAATGATAATAACCATCTCAGATTTTTGATTTGACCTGGATCTATATTCAAAAACGTTCCCTAAATATGGAATTTTATCCAAATAAGGTATCCCTTCAGTCGTTTTATTACGAGTTGAACTGATAAGACCGCCCAAAATAAGGCCCTTCCCTGGCTCAAGTCCAACATTTGTCGATATGCTTTTTGTCGATACCTGAGGTTCCTGTATAGTTAAACCGTTACCAACAGGCACATTTGTCATAGAATCAAGGGTGTTGACTGCCACGGAAATATTCAACACTGTTTTCTTTTCCTCGATTTTTGCCTCTAATCTCATTGTTAATCCATCTGAAACCTGTGATGTCGTTACGTTGGATTGTGTAACGTAATTCCCGATGGTTTGACCTGTGCCTGAAATATAAGGAATACTTGTCACCTCCTGGATGACGCAAGGAAACGAATTTGAAACTGTAATTGAAGGCTTACTGACAACATTTACAACTCCCATTGAATCCAATGCCTTCAGCACCATAGCAACGCCGCCATTTCCCGTGCCACTGCTGGTCTCGGGGCCTGTTGAGGACAAGGTGAGCAATTGTCCACTTAAGAATCCCGCTGCTGAGAAATTAGTCCCTGCTGTTATGTTATTGATACCTTTTAAGTTCTTCGCGATAACATTCCAGTCTATTCCTGTTTCATGGTCGCTGGATAATGTCACTTCAATTATTTGAATTTCAAAGCTTTGCTGCCGGCTTAATTCTTCGTTTATCGTTGAAACCAGATCCCCGATCTTGTCCAACACCCCGGGCTTGTCCGTGACAATGATCGATCCGCTTACTTTATTTAAAGAATAACTTCCAACCTGAGGGGTGATCATTGATTTAATGTTATTTTCAAGGTCTGTCCACAAGGAAAGTTTTGCTGAAGTATTTTCATAATAAATCTTTGTTCCTACCCTTACATCTTGATTTTGTTGGCTGTTCGTTGATGTATTATTATTGTTATTACTGTCCGCGAATGATTCATTTGAAGTCGCATCTGTGAAAGTTTGATCCACCGCCGGCATATCTATATTAAAGATCCTTGTTTCTGCTTCTGTGACGATTAAATCTTGCTGGGAAACTTTAAACCCATATCCGAATTTATATAAAAGGCTTTTTAACGCCCGCCATACCTCTATATTATCCAGGTTGATGGATGTCATTTGTGCATCAATATCAGGCGTTGTTATGACATTTAGCCCTGTCACTTGAGCCACTGTTGAAAGATAAACTTTAAGTGGCAAGTTATTTCCTTTTAGCGTCATTTTAAGATTTAATTCTGAGGGTAGATTTAACAACGTACCTTTAGGTTTATTGTCCGCTTCTTTGTTTTCTATAACAGATTCGGATAAAGCATCTATTTTGCTCGATATCGTTTTATTATTGTCTTTGTTTGAATCTTCCACCATTTTATGGATGATGAGTTTCGTATAAAAATTATCATTAGATACGCACCTCAACACGTAATCTTCTCCTGATATGCCGCTTACTTCCATCTCAGCAATTTCTGAGTCTGTAGGCATTAATTCCAATGTATTTGGTTTTTTATTATTTCTTTGAATAATATAGGTATCTGCTGAAAATCCTCTGATAACGGCAACAATAGATTCAGGAAAAATAACGGTGGTCATATGCCCTTTTTTGATACGAACGAATATCTCTTTACCATCGTATATATAATCTTTTATTTCTGCGTGAGCAAAAGGTATAAACAATGCTGCGAAAAGAAACATTAACTTAATTTTTCTCATAACCAACTCCATAAAATCAGTTAAAATTTGATGATTAAACAAAATAAATATCTCATAAATTTAATTATTTGTCAATAGATTGATTTAACATCAAAATATTAACAAAATTCTTGCAGTTTCACGCAATTAAATTGTTAGTTTAATTTTGAAATTTAATGACAAAACTCCTCGGAGGGATATTCGAGCAGTAGGATAATCCTTAAAAATGCGGTAACTTAAACTTATAACTTAACTACTTTTTTATCTTCCTTCTTCTGATACACATTGCGCGTATCGAAGATCAAGCGGGCGTTCCTGAAGATAAGCTCATAATTGACCGCTGTATGGTCCACCGCCACCACCACCGCGTCATAGCTTTTGATCGCGGCCGGGATCAGCTTAATGGAAGTCTGGTCAATGCCATCGATCTTAAGGAACGGGATGATGGGGTCATAATAATCAACCTTGGTTTGTTTCTTTAAAAGCTCAAAGAGCCTGATGGCCGGTGACTTCCTTAAATCTTTGACGTCCTTCTTATAGGTAACGCCCAAAACAAGGATCTTGGCGTTTTTAAGGGGCTTCTTTAACATTTTCTTCAAACGCTCAACGGCATAGGCAGGCATGTCGGTGTTGGTATCCGCGGCTAATTTGATGAATTTACAGCTGAAATCATAATGCTTGGCTTTCCAATATAAATACAGCGGGTCTTCCGGTATGCAATGCCCGCCCACACCTAAACCCGGATAAAACGGCATAAAGCCGAAAGGCTTGGTCTTGGCCGCTTCAATAACTTCCCAGACATCCACATCTAACGCGTGGCACATCTGGGCGATCTCATTGATCCAGCCGATATTGACAATACGGAAAGAATTTTCCAACAGCTTGGTCATCTCCGCGGCCTTGCAGGTTGAAACCTGATGCACATGTTTGATGATCTTGCTGTAAAGAAGGCCTGATAATTCGGTGCAGGTTTTGGTCAAACCGCCCACTACCTTGGGGATCAGGGTTACGTCAAAATGTTTGTTACCCGGGTCAATGCGCTCGGGTGAAAAGGCGATAAAGAAATCTTTTCCTGCTTTTAAACCGCTTTTTTCAAGCTCGGGCTTGATAAGCTCTTCTGTTGTTCCGGGATAGGTGGTGCTTTCCAGGACAATGAGCATGTCTTTATGCAGGTGTTTGGCTACACTTCTGACCGCGCTGACTATATAGGAAATATCCGGCGTGTATTTACGCTTTAAGGGTGTCGGCACGCAAATAATGACGACATCAGCTTCTGCCAGCAGATCAAAATCCGTGGTGGCCTGGAAGGCTTTCTTTGTGACAAGTTTGGCAATAAGCGAGCTTGGCACATCGGTAATATAGCTTTTCAAGGCCGCGATCCGACCTACCCTCTCGACAGACGTATCAATGCCAACGACCTTATATCCTTTTTCCGCGAACGCCAATGCCAAAGGCAAGCCGACATAACCCAATCCGATCACCGCGACGCGGGCCTGTTTATTATTTAATTTATTCTTCAGTTTGATGGACATTTTGATTTAGCCTTTCATGTTAAGAAAAAATTATAGCCTACTCTATCACTCTGAGGAAGTTAAATATTCAAAAAACATAAGCCCCAAAAGGATGATAACAAAAACAACTCCAACAAGTATACCATGAAAATTCCGGTCGGCAATCACGGCGCCGTAATTCAACGCGTACCCAAAAGCCATGACAACACGGAAGATATTGGCAATAACCGCCAAAGGGACCAGCGCCATAAAAACCCTGCCCCATTTGTTCCACGAGGCTTTTTGAAAAAAGATAAATAGAGCCGCGAAAGCGATCAGCAATTCCAACGAATACAGCGCCGTCAAATCACCCTGCAGGGAAACCTTATAATAATGGGTCCTTAAAATACCCCCCTGCGTAATACTCGCCCGCTGCAGCATGTTCAATGCGGAATAACTCCCATAAATGATCAACGCGTTAAGCTTGCCTGCCACCGGATTGACCCAGGCTTCTGAATATTTAGAAGTCATGATCAGGAAGAATGCTATCAAAGAAAAGATCAAAGTAATGATGCCGATGATCGATTTAGCCGGTATCTTATCCTCGATCTTTACGGGTTCGGGAATTTCTTCTTTGATGGGGGGTTTTATAGCTTCTTTAACAGGCTCCGGCTCTGGCTGCGGGGCCATTTCCTTGATCTCAGGCTCCTTACCGGCGGCGATCTCTTTTAACCTGCGCTGTTCAGTGATCTCCATGATCTGCCTTGTTGTATAAATACGCTTGGCGAGCTTGGAATCTGTCTTTTTTCTTTTGTATGACATTTTAGTCTTTCGGGTAAACCGTGATCTTATCGCTGGTGATCTTGGCATTGGGGACGATCACGCGTTTATTGTCTTTGGTCGTAAGAATTGTACTGAAAATCTGGATCTCGACAACCGTCCCTTCAGCCCCGCCCGCTTCAACATAATCTTCCAGATGAAACGGCCGCAAAAGGATAAGCAAGACACCTGAGGCAAAATTCGACAGAGAACCCTGAAGGGCCAGTCCGACGGCTAGGCCGGCGGCGCCGATAATAGCTAAAAAAGAACTGGTCTCAACCCCCATTTTATTAAGCGCGGCAATGCTCACAAAGACAAGGAGCGCGTAATAAATGATGTTCCTGATGAAGACGGCAACAGTCTTTTCGATCTTGGAATGCTGAAGGGGCTTCTCGATAAAATCAGAAATTAACTTTGCCGCCCACTTTCCGATGATAAAGATCAGAATGGCCGCGAGAAAATTAAACCCGTACTGGATCAAATACCCGTAAATCTTGTCTATTTCCGCCTGCATGACCGCCTCCTTTTTTTATCAATTATATCAAAAACGGACTTATACCACCAGTTTATAGATTCACTCAAAACTTCCGGCATGCGATATCAAGGGGAATTCTCTTCAAGGAAAGCAATGGCAGATTCTTCCGGCATGGGCTTGCCGCAGAGGAAGCCCTGAAAATAATCACAACGCTTCTGGGACAGGCTTTTAAGCTGGAGATCATGCTCCACCCCTTCGGCAATGACACCAAGGTCCAGCGTATGGGCCAGGTCAATGATAGTCGATGTCATCGCCTTCTCAATTCCCTCATTCATGAGTTCTTTGATAAAAAGGCGGTCAATTTTAAGGCTGGTAATGGGCAGGCGCTGCAGATGGCTTAACGATGAATACCCTGTCCCGAAATCATCGAGTGAAATTTTAACCCCCATATCCCGGATCTGCCTGAGAACGCCGATAGAAGCATCAACGGAACCGATGAGGAAACTTTCCGTTATTTCAATCTCAAGTGAATGGGCCGATAAGCCTGATTCCTCCAAAGCGCGCTTGATCGTTTCAATGATGGATTTGTGCCTTAGCTGTACGACCGAAATATTCACCGACATCACCATGTCTTCAAAGCCCAGGTCATGCAATCTAATCCCCATTTGACAGGCTTCTTTCAGGACCCATTCACCGATAGGGATGATAAGGCCCGTTTCCTCGGCAATATAAATAAAATCATTGGGCGGAATGGAAACCCCGCCTTCCCTGTTCCAACGCAACAGGGCTTCGAATCCCCGGACTTCCCCATCCTGGACTCCGATGATCGGCTGGTAGAAAAGCTTGAGCTCTTCTTTTTTCAATGCCTCCCGCAAGCCCCTTTCGATATGCATCCGGCTTACGGCCTTATCATTCATTGTTCCGTCAAAGAAACTGAAATTATTACGCCCCGCTTCCTTGGCCGCGTAAAGCGCCGTATCCGCGTTCTTAAGCAGGTCCTCCAGATTGTCCCCGTCATTGGGATAGGTGGAAATACCGACGGATGCGGTTACATAAAGATCATGGCCTAATACCTGGCGCGAACAATTGAATTTTTCCCGGATACGTTCCGCGATATGCTGGGCGCTCTGCGGCTCTTCAAGTCCATTTAGAAAGACTATAAACTTATCCCCTCCCATGCGGGCAATGGTATCGATCTCACGGACGCACTCGGATAGCTTCATGGCTGTATCCTTAAGGAGCTTGTCTCCCACGGTATGCCCCAGGGTATCATTGACCGTCGTAAAACGGTCCAGGTCGACGAACAGGATCGCGCACGAGATATTGCTGCGCTTGGCGTTAGACAGCCCCAAACTCGCCCGTTCAAAGAATAAGGTGCGGTTGGGCAAGGTCGTCACCGAATCATAATGGGCCAGGGTCAAAACCCTGCTCTCAAGATTCTTTTGTTCAGTGATATCCTCAGCGGAACCCAGGATCTGCCATGGTTCACCTTTCGGCGTGCGGGCAAAAAGGACGTTCCTGCACCGTAGCCAGCGCCATTGGCCCCTGGCATTTTTCATCCGGTGCTCGATCTCCCGCACTTCCCCGTCTATAAATACGGAATTATGATATTCCACGACCTTAGACAATTCATCGGGATGAAGAAGCTTGAAGAAAAGGTCCTCCCCCATGTCCTGGATCTGTTGGGAGGTAAAACCAAAGAATTCTTCCGTTTCACGGTTGCAATAAACGTTCTTCTTGTTGATCATATCATAAACGTAGATCAGGTTGGGCGTGGAATTCAGGATACTGTCATTCATATGCTGGCTTTTCAAGAGAGCTTTTTCTATATGCTTGAGTTCCGTGATGTCCACAGCAACCCCCAATACAGACGGGGAATTGCTCCCTGAAGCGGTGAACGGGATCTTGGTGGTGGAAAGAAGCCTGATCTCACCCTTGGCATTCGTGATGGGTTCCTCGGGAATAAATTTAGACTTCCCTGAACGGATCACATCCATATCATCCTGGGCAAAATGCTGGACTTCCTCTTTAGCCTTAATAAAATCAGCGTCCTTCTTCCCGACCAGATTTTCAACCGTTGTCCCATAACTGTCAGCAATGGCACGGTTGACTAAAATAAACCGGCCTTCAATATCCTTGGCAAAGATAAAATGGGGGACCAGATCAATGATCTGCCTGAGATACTGCTCTTTTTGATGCAAAATCTTCTCTATATTCTTTCTCTCGGTTATATCCAGGGTGGAAACAAGTATCTTTGAGAGATCGTCTTCATATCCGGGGACAACATTCAATTGGAACATCATTTCCTTAGCATGCCCCTTAAGGGAACGCGCGGGGATCTCACCGGTCCATTGGGTGGCCCCTCCAGCCAAAACGATGAGTTCTTCTTTAAATGTTTCATAGGAATGTTCGGAAAAATAGTAATCCAGGTTACGCGGGGCCAACGCTTTGTCTTTGATCCCCAGGAATTGGAGGCCCATTTGATTAAAATCAATGATCCTGACCAATGCGGCGCATTGCTTGACGGCCTGGGGGTTCGCGTCAAAATATTCTCTCCAATTGACAACCCCCATAGCCCGCTGGCGCTCAAAAAATTCCTTTACCTCAGAGAAATCCTCTTCCCATATGGAAACAGCGGCATTCTCAAAAAGATGCCTGTATTTCTTCTCATTATGCCTCAGGCTGTAAGTTGCCGCCTGAAACAAAGAATATAATATGATCGAGCTGGTGGCGACATAGAAATAACCTTTAAAATCCAGGAATTGCTGGAGTGTTTGATGATCTTGAAACAGGCTCATTAAGATGGAATTGGATGTAAATATCCACAGAAGGGACAAAACAGCATAAGGAAATATGATCTTGATCGGGATTAGTTTTGAACTTGAAAGAAAGGCACCGTTTGGTTTTTTCATGCTTTTGGCAACCAAATGAGGACTGGTTTTCTTGCTATCAAAGATGGCTTGATAAAGTATATCATGCTTATCTTGAAATTGCCAAGAAGGACCTGAATGGCCCTAAAATAAAGAGGCCCAAACAATTACGACAAATTATGCACTGCCGGCTTATGATCGGATATTTTGCCAAGGCGGGTATCATTTGGTACATGAAGCCACTCCATGTGGATCCCCCCGGAGGGGCATTCGCGGACGCAGAACTCATCACTTAAACAGGCTTCAGGATTCTTGAACGTCACCAATTCTTCAACTATCGTTAAAGACCCCGAAACACAGTAAGACGTACAAGCCCTGCAGCCTGTACAATTATTAATATCGAAAACGGGTAACCATTTATATTTCATAACCAACTCCTTTTGTCAGTTATAAAATAACCCTAACGCCCCCTTGAGTAAAGATTTTTTCTCTTATAAGTCCTATAAGATTTACTTATCGCCCCCCATTAGCTATGGTTTAGACGCGAGGGTTTCGGCGATCTGACCGCTTAATGACGCGCAGGCCATACTTAACGCCTTGGATAAACCGGAATAATTGCGCGGGGTAATGGTTTTATGAAAATCCGAACTCTTGATGATCAATGTTTTCGAATTTTGCACATCTATGACCGTCCATTGCACACAAAAGAACATATCTTTATCCAGTTGACTCTCTAAACGGATAACTTCTATGGTAACCTGATACTTTACCGGCATCAACGGATTCCAGGGATACAGGGTCAATTTTGCTCCCGGCAGCATAACCGCAAGATCCTCCCGGATCAAACGGGCCAACCCAAGGTCAAGAGATTCTCCCCAGCGGTCGAATTGGGCAAATTGAAGCATTTTATCTTCTGTCCGTGTCACTATCTGGGGCCTGTCAAGGTATTCCGGGATCTTAACCGGCCCGATACCGACGATCACGCCGGTAGGGATCGTAAATTTCTTACTGACCTGATTTTCATCCACCGATGACAGCGCGTAAAACCGGGGCGTTGAACTGTTGGGTATGGAAATGCAGCCGCTTAACGCCAAAACAAGGCAAACGGCACTTAGCCTTCCGCAGGATTTAATTGTGACAGGGCCCATCTTATTTTCCTACCTTTCCTTTTAACAAGCTTTCAGGATGCTCTTCAAGATATTCGGTAAGCAAACTGACTGAACGCATGGCCACCCTGGTCTCCTGAAGGGTATTCTGCAGATCGTAAAGGCTTCTTGGTATTTCACTTGAATTGATTAATTTATTGATCCCCTGGACAGCGGCATCCAGATTCTTCGCGATCTCTTTGATCGGCAGATTTTCCAAAGTCTCAAACATGTCCGGCGAGGTTGGAAGTGTAGGCAGCTCAGGGTAGCCCTTGACGATACCGCGGAGTTTCGCCGGTTTATCCGGATAAAAATCAAATGAGATCATCAACTGGCCTGTTAAAAAGCTCTGCACCTCAAGATTCGCCCGCAGGCCCAGCGCGATCAGCTTTTTGACTCCCCCCAATTCCCCAAAGCTGGGAGCCCCTTTGATCCGCCCCTGCTCGATCTCGACAATGACAGGCAGGGTGATCGTCCCTGCATTCGCGTCATAGATCAGGCTGATATCTTTGATGGTGCCGATACTGACACCCCTGAACATCACCGGCGCGCCTACGGCGAGGCCCTTAACAGAACCATCAAAGTACAGAACGAATTTATTGGTCCGTTTAAACAGTTCCCCGGACCCAAACACCGCGATGGCCACCATCAGCAATACCAATGCTCCCACGACAAAAATACCGATCACCGTTTTATTGGCTCTTACGCTCATCCTTTGCGCCCCCTCTCGTTAAGAACTGAACAACCCTTGGGTCCTTGGAATTGGCCAACATATCCTTTGGGTCACCTGCCGCGATCATGGTTTTACTCTCGGTATCAAGAAATACCGAATTGTTCCCAATGGCAAAAATACTGGCGAGTTCATGCGTTACAATAACGATGGTCGTTCCGAAACCATCCCTTAATTCAAGGATCAGGTCATCAAGCTTCCTGGAATTTATCGGGTCAAGGCCCGCGGAAGGCTCATCAAAGAAAATAATTTCCGGATCAAGCGCGATCGCCCGCGCGAGGCTGACCCTTTTACACATGCCGCCGCTTAATCCTGAAGGATATTGATCGTCAAAGCCTTCTAAGCCCACCAGGGAAAGTTTCAAATCCACCATTTCCTGAATTTGCTGTTTGGATAACTTAGTATAAAGCTGTAAAGGAAGAGCCACATTCTCGCCAACTGTCATTGAGCTCCATAGCGCACCGCTTTGATAAAGAACCCCCCATTGCCTCATCAGGTCTTTCTGCCCTTTTTCATCTTCATCCCAGAAATTCTTCCCGTTATATAAAATCTCTCCTTTGTCCGGCTTCTTAAGGCCGATCATGCTCTTTAGCAAGGTGCTCTTGCCGCATCCGCTTACCCCCATGACAATAAAAATATCCCCTTTATAAACTTTAAAACCGAGATTTTGCATGACGGGATTATCGTCATATCCCAGATCAAGGCCCTTGACCTCAATCACCGTCTCCAAGGCTTTATCCATAACCTATACTCCCAATACCTGGCAAATAAATGTGATGACCGCTGTGGCTATGACAAGCCCTGTGATGGCTGTGACTACCGCCGAGGTTGCCGCGTTGCCTACACCGGCCGCGTTTCTTTTGCATTGGATCCCCCTCAAACATCCGGCAACCGCGATGATCACGCCAAAGACAAAACTATGAATAAGCCCGATCCATACATAACTTAAGTGAACGGAGAGCTTTGTTTGGTTTAAATAGGCTTCCGGGTTTAGATGGAACATCCAGACACTGATAAGAAAACCGCCTAAAATGGCCATCAAATCCGCGTAAATAGTCAAAATAGGCATCATTAAAACCAATGCCAGGACACGCGGAATGACCAAAAACTCAACAGGAGAAACACCTAATGTTTTAAGCGCGTCTATTTCCTCATTGGACTGCATCATCCCTAATTCCGCCGCGAAAGACGCCCCGATACGCCCTGAAACGATAATACCGGTCATTACCGCCGATAATACGCGCACCATGGCGATTCCGACAATGTCAGCAATATAGATCTGGGCACCGAACATTTTTAACTGGATCGACGCGACAAAGGCCAGGATCATGCCCACTAAAAAACTTATCAGGGAAACAAGCAGTAAGGTATCCACTCCGCATTTTTTGACCAGGGCCGTAAAATCATCCCAACGGAAATAAGACTTGCCCCTGATCAGGCGGCCAAAGGAAACAGCGATATCACCTAAAAAATTGAACCCCTGCCTGAAACCTTCACCTCTTTGCTGGACCCTTCCACCGATTTCTTCCAAAAGCCGGGTACGCGTTTTCTTGACCGGGATGGTCTTTTCATGCTCTTTTAACGCCAGGGCCAAAAGTTTCTGCGCTTCTTTCGCAAGTCCCCCGCCATCGACTTTTATATTCTTTTTTCCGCATTCCTTGACCACCTTAAGTAAAAAAGCGATAAGGCCGCTATCCCACTTCAGTTCCTGTGACATGCTGAATTTAATTTGAACGATGTCAGGATGGCCGGCAAGTTCTTCGGTAAAAACACTTTCCGACACAAGACCCGAGGAAATATGCCAATCTCCGCTTAACTTAATTAGAAGGGTTTGAGGGGCTGAATAGTCAAAAACAAGGTTTTCGGAAAGTACCCTCATAAGGGTATTTTAGGAGAAGATGGAACGTATTCAATTGTACCGAGGTATAACAGGAGCCTCCCCCAGGATATGCGCTCCCAGAAAGGTGGTATTTTCCGGCACATGGGTGCCTTTAGGGACGATGGCCCCGGCCGCGATCATGGCGTTGTCCCCGATCTCAACTCCTGGGAAAATGACAGAGTTTAGCCCAATAATGACATTCTTACCGATAATGACTTTCTTAAGCTTTAATCCTCCCTTTTCAAATGAATGCGCGATGATCGTGGCACTGCCCCCGATCGCAGAATTATCCCCGATCTCCAACAATGACAGATCCCCGACATTCTTCGAATTGATCAAGACATTCCTGCCTATCTTAGCACCCATCATCCGGTAAAATAAAGCGCAGTAAGGGGTTAATAAGATCAAATCCAGGAAAATGACCTTCACGACCATAAAAAACGCGTTAACAAATACCCATTTAAATATTTCAAAGGAGCCTACATCAAACTCCCCTTCCCTTAATCTTAAACGGAAAATCATGCTCACCAGGCTGACAAGGAGCATAAGCATGGTTCCGGAAACAAAATACGCCCCCACAAACCCAAAACAAAAATATAAAATCCGCAATACCGCGCTTAAATCAGCCGTATGGACCCAAAGCTGATAAAGGAAAAATACTCCGGGAAAAATGGCCGCTCCCAGGATAACAATACCCAAACTATACATAAAAAGGGTAAAAATGACTGTAACTAACGTCAGCCAAAGATAAAATTTAGTATGCTTTGTCATCAGTATCTAATATTCCACAAACAATGCTTCTTGTTCAGATTCTTGCGGGAAGAAATCCGGGACCTTTTCGCTTTGATAATAATCTTTCTCCTCCTGCTGATATAGCCAGTTATAAAGCACCTTTGTGCTTATAACATCCTGCATCATTTCCTCACATGAACCTTCCGCAAACGCCTCCACCGGTTCCCGGCCCGCCTTTACCACATGTTGTCTACGATTTTTCATACGCGCTCCTTTGGCCATGATCGAATTTATGCTTGATATTCACACTATTATCTTAGTGAGTGAGGCCCGGTCTATCAATTGTACTGAGGTATAATGGAAGGTTACCGAGGGGAAAACTAAAGCGTTTCGTTAAACCAGTCAAGGATCAAACGCAGCATCTCATCTTTATGCTCAAGGAAAAGGTATTCGGCATGAGGACCGTTTTTGATAATGCTTATCCTTTTTACTGCGGCCGTATTTTCGTAAAGCTCCTCTGAATGGCTGTATCGGATAACCCAATCCGCATCCCCATGAATATAAAAAATGGGGATCGCCGTTTTCTTGACTACCTCAAGGGGCTTTTCCTTTTTAAACCAGAAAGGCCCCGGCCTGACACCTTTCCCATGCCTGCCTTCACCGAATAAATTATAAAAAAGATCATTCTTGATATTAAGCATCCAAAGGCGGTAATCGATCTTCCCCAATTCCGTCGGGGCGCTGATGGCGACAATACTGTTGATCAGGGATGTCTTGGAGGCGGCGATAATGCTTGTGGCCGCCCCTAATGATAAACCGATAAGGCCGATCTTTTCATAACTCCGGCTCGCGAAATCAACTATGCCCAACAAATCAAGATATTCCTTTGCCGTCCAGTAAAAAAGACCTTTGCTTTGTCCGTGCCCTCTAAAATCAAATAAAATAACATCGTACTTGTCATTTAACGACTCCCCTAATTGCTTGAGGATAACAGCCTGCTTGCTGTTGAAAAAACCATGCGCGATGATAATGACCTTTTTAAAACCAGCCTTAAACTGGTCATATTGGATACGATGATTATCACTGGTGTTTAAGTACCCGGATATTTTCATGGTTGGGCATTTGCTTCTTGCAATGATTCAGGAGCCAAGCTCAGGAAAGCCTCGGTGGCATGGGTCAAATTCTTAGCTGTCCCCCATTGCGCCTGGATAGAACTCACCGTTTTTGACCAAAATCCTTCTTCTTTATTCCGACGGGTGAATCCATCGTTGATCGTCAGTGAAACATATATTCCCAGCGCCCTCCTGGCGCAATCTTTCATTAAGAATTGTTGGGCGGTTTCTTTACATGCTTTTTTAATTTTGATCAACCGGGAATGGGGCAGACCCTTTACCCATGCCAGGCCCGCCACAAAATCATCAATTGACTCACTGGCGAGCAAACGGCCATTCACGGAATCCTTGACCACTTCCCGGACACCGGGGGCATCAACAGCCACGACCGGAATGCCTGCCGCCATCGCTTCGGTTATAACCAATCCTTGAGTCTCACTTTGCGAAGCAAAGACAAATACATCCATCGCATGATAGGCATCCACCAGGTCTTTCCCCTTTAACATTCCCGCCATATGCAAGCGTTCCGCGACACCTTCAAGGGCCAATATTTCTTTAATGGGACCTTCGGATGGCCCTGAGCCTCCGATCAATAAATGAGCATCAGGTTCCTTTTTAAGGAATTGGGCAGCCGCGCGCGCGACATATTCCAAATTCTTTTCCGGAGCGAGCCTCCCCACATGGCCCAAGACAAACGCTTCAGCGGGGATATTTAATTTTTTACGGAATGTTTTCCCCTCCCCTTTGGCAAACCTCTCCGCGTAAATCCCGGTGGGGACCACATCGATAGCCGTTGTCACCCCTCTTTCCTTCAGCATCAGCATAACACTTTCACTGGGGGCAAAGACATGATCCGCCAAATTGGCATAACCCGTCGACAATTCTATCATAAATCGTTTGAGGGCTTCGATATTACCGGGCATATAATGGACATTTTCTTCATAAAGGCTATGATGGGTAAAAACCAATGGCACATTATATTTGGAAGCGATCCTTAAAGCCGTATCCCCTATGAGGAACGGATGCTGGGAATGGACAATCTGCGGGCAAAAATCACCCAAGGCCTTTGTTAAAGTGCCCTGAATGGGTAATTGCACGGAAAAATCAGACCCGTTGTAATGCTGAAACGCCGGGATGCGGATCACATCTTCCTCATCCTTCATTTCAGGTAATTCGGGCGCCACAATAATGACCCTATGGCCCGCTTTCCTGAATTCTTCAGTAAAACTACTGACGGATAATTCTAATCCCCCCACCATTGGCTTATAGGTGTTAGTCATCAATAAAATATTCATCACTTAGCCTCCTTTAACTCAACCAACGCTTTTCTTGCCGCCAAACAGATAGCTTCATAAGGATCTTTAGCCCCCATGCTTAACCCTTCTTTTTCCAAAATATCAGGTGATATGGGCTTGCCAAATCTTACCTTGATCGGATAACATTTGGGGTATTTTGCCGTGCTTGGCCATGCCTCATGGGCCCCCATGATCGCCACAGGTACCAGCATGGCCCCCGTCACCTTTGCTAAAACACCGAAACCTTTTTTAAATTCCCCGATCTCACCGGTAGTGCTTCGCAGCCCTTCAGGGAAAAAGCAGAGACCCTTGCCGTTTTTAAGGACATAATAGCAGCTGCGCAATGCTTCTAAAAAATGTGTCGAGAAATCAAAAGGGATAAATCTTCCCATTTTGACTAGATTTCTTAATAAACGGTTTTTGATGAATGGCCTGAAAAAATAAGGCCCGAATACAAAATAAAAGATCTGGAACACCGGCCTTCGCGGCAGGCAGGCGCCGATAGCCGGGCCATCAAGAAAACTGGTGTGATTGCCGTATAAAATATAGGCCCCCTCTTTAGGGACATTCTGGGACCCCTCTTCCTTGATCCTGAAAAACACTTTAAAGATCAAACAATCAAAGGCTGTACAGAAAAACCGGAATGCCCAGGCAAAAAAACCGGTACTCAATTCGAGCATCCTCATGGTCTCTTCCTTGGGAAGAACATTCAAATGATCTTTCCAATAATTCCCATCTGTTGCTAACACATGATCCTCCACGGAGATCTCTTTTTCCCCGCTTAAGGCTTCCGTGATACTTAAAATAAGGTCTCTGACACTAAAAGCCCGCGAAACAGACTCGGCTTTTATATCAGCGCTAAAGGCTGACTCAAGGCCGAAAGTAAGCTCAATCCTGCCTAATGAATCAATGCCAAGGTCGAGCTCCAATGAATCCTCGGGGTTGATCGTTCTTTTAATGCCGCTTATTTCCTTGAGGCAAAGCAATATTCTTTTGCCGATCACCGTTCTTGTCAGCAGCAGGTCATCAGCTGAAAGCTCTCCAGATACCGGAAGGGCCCCTTCTTTGCCGGCGATCACCCGAGGCTCGTAGATCTTCTTGATCTCATCCCTGTTTAATTTTCCCAGCGTATCAAGCGGAAAATCTTCAAGTGTCACGGTAAATCCTTTGATCCTCTTATATGAAAGCAGTGATTGCGACGCGTTATCAAACCTTTCCTTCAGGACGGCGCGCAGATTCACTTCCCCGTATTCCCTGAAATTATCAAGATTAGGATGGATGACGGCCCAAAGAACCTTTGATTTGGCCACTCCATGCATTCCTGAAACCGAAAAAACACACATCTCTTTAACAGGGGCGAGCTTGGTATAAAAATTCTCCAATTCCTCCGGATAGATCCTGTTACCCGAATTCAGAATAATATAATCCTCAAATGGCGGCGTAAGAACTTCTGTCATTACTGTCCTCCGCTTTCAACACCAGTGAATTCGTTTCCGGCGTGATCCTGACCTTTTTAAATCCGGGCAATTGGATATCAATGGCCGGCTCTTTCTTAAACCATTCCCCCTGCCATTCAATATAGATATTTTGTTCGAATGGTTTTATGGAAATCTGAATGACCCCGAAACTATTCGGCGCCGGGCCAAAGGACATTGTTTGCTTCTTGTCAAGCCAAAGCTGGGGGATACCTGAACACAAGATCAACCCCTCACCCTCTTCCCGCACAAAACAATTCCTTATCATCAATGCCCATTCCGCCGCGGCCCAAACATGCTGTCCGTCCCCCATACATCCCCCTCCTGTTCGGGGGTGTATTGACTCTGGCCATTGCCCTGTGGTTGAGGCCAGTTTAGCCATCGCGGTCATCAATGCAAAGTACCTGGGATCGCCCGCGCGCAGAAGCGCTTGTGCCAAATGCAAGGTAAGGTACGGATTAATGCCAGAATGCGTCATGTTATGGAAAAACCCCCCATGCACCAGGCAGTTTTCCATTAAAAAGTCAACCGTGTCTAAAATCCTTGGGTCGTCCCCTTCATAAACCCGAAGCGGATAACTGGCAATCAAAGAGCCGATCGCTCCGGTATCCATGCGCCGGTAAGGAGAAGCCGGTATCATCGGCCTTATTAAACGCTCATTTACTTTCTTCAGGCTGAAATTGATGCTGCCCAGCAGGGCAAATGATTCCGCTTCAAAATAAACGGCTTCGGTATGGTCATGATAAGCCTTGCATAAATAGGCCGCCGCTTTTAATCCCGTAACAGCCCAAAAATCATCCCAATAATAAAAATCATTGGGCCCAAAGTGTTCCGCGCTGAATCCTGAAGGCAATAAACCGGATTGGGATAGATTGAGATCTGTGTTCAAACGTTTTTTACTGATCCAATGGCCGCCTTTCTTAATTGAATCTTCCCATTCTATAGGCGGTATGCTTCCTGTCATCTCACAATATTGGCGCATGATCCACAACGCTTCTCCGTTAGAATCCCATTCTCCTTCCTGGGAAAGAAAATATCCTTGGGCTGTTTGACGCGAACGGAAACAAAAGATGGCCCTCCTGACACGGTCCTTTAAACCGACACATAACAGGGCATATAAAATGAACGCGGCATCACGGAACCAGAAGCGGCGGTAAATAAACGGGCCGGGATACACTTCTTTGGGAGAATGCAATACCATTGTTTGGATAGCGGCCTGGTAAAGCGACTGAAAATGTTCATCAGGGATTTGTAATTTACAAACCCCCTGCAGGCTCTTTTCCCAGGAGAGCAATGATTTCTTTTGATCTTCCCCTGAGGAGCCTTTATTAAACCTTGCATTGGTCAACGGAACGGAAAGGGTGATTTCTTTTGTTATGCCCTCTTTTAATTCATATACCGCCGCGGCGGTGGCCATACCGACTTTACAATGGACCTCTTTTTTGTCCTCAACTGATAATAAACGGCTATAAACATCGCCTTGATGGTATTCTGAAAATAAGTAATGATCGGGCGGCTTGTCAAAAATCACCATTTTCTCTTTATTGATCTGCCAGCCCAAAGAAGCATCAAGAAGGGCGATATTGTTGATAAAGCTGATGCCTTCGGGATTATATGGCCTCAGGGAAACCACCAGGCGGGCTTTGAGGCCTGCTAAGCCGGTGATCTTAACCTGACAGACAGGTGACTGCAACGCGCCAATGACTTGAGCCTTTAACTGCAGCTTTAATTGGCCCTGGTTTGATTCCGTGACCACGCAAAGATCACCTTCAATTCCCATTTTTTGAGATACCGATGCCAGTCGCGACGGGATCAATGGTTTGCCCTCAATGGGAATGATCCAAACATCAATTGACCATCCATCGTAAAAAGGGGTCAAAAGCCCGCGGGGATCCACCAGCGGGAATTCAATGCCATCAGGGATCCCCAGCGCAGTCCAATTGCGGTGGGTAAGGTTTATTTGGGTCAAGGAAAAAGACCGGGGGATAAACGCATCGTTAAGCGGGTCATACTGGCATTCCACCCAAAAGGGCCAAACCCAATCAAGATTATGCTGGATGGCCAAACTATTGATCAAACCTCGCGCGTGTAAAACAACCCCGGAACGCAATAATTCTGTGGGGGCTGCTACTTCAGAAGGTTGAGCGAAGTTTTGTAATTGCGCGATAAGTTTGATGGGATCTAAAAATCCCTGCCTGCGTGCCGCGGCTTTAACTAACGATTTCCAGGGAAGCCAATTCCACCACTTAAAATAACGATCCTCAACCGATAATGGCCTGAAAACCCACCATTTGAAACCTACAAATGTAAATAAGCCTGTAAAAGAGGTGGCAACGAGCAAAGCTTCAAGAACCGCGCCATGCCAAAGACTTAAAAAAAGGTGATTTATATAAACATTAATGACTAAAGCCAGACCATTAATGAACGCGTAACGCAGGACTTCAAGGTAGGAAGGCTCATTATTCTTAAATATACAATATTTACAAAGCAGGTAACCGGCAATACCCGCAGAGAAGAAGGATATCGCTTTGGCCGCGCTATACGGCAAAAAATGGAATAAAACATAATAGACACTAAAATCCGTAGCGGTAATGATACTTCCCGCGAAACAAAATTTTATGAATTCATTCCTGGCATAGGCGTCAATTTTCAAATAATCTACATCTTTCTTTTATATCTAAGAATATCTAAAATTTTATCAGGACCTGACCTTTGGTTTGGCCCTGTATCTCATCAACTTTTTCTTTTTCCAGGTTATTTTTCTCTATCTTCTTATCAACTAAATCCTTAGCACGGTTCTGTGTATTCGCATTGTCGTTATACAGAGCCTGATTATGATCAAATACCATTTTTTGGTTCATACGCTCCTGCGTCAAAACATTGGGATCTTGCCCCTGGACATACTCGGTAAACCCCGGTACAGTTCCTGACAGCCATAAGGAACACGCTATAACCATTATCTTTATTATTTCCTTGGCCTTGCTAAGGTCATTTTCATTGACGATCAACTGAATTGATTCTCCGATGATCATCCCAGGCCGAAAACCACCCACATCATCATCAGAGATCATGTTATCTATCCCTTTTTCATCAAGCAGCCCTTTGGCAATTTCCGCTTCATACCTATGTATATATGTCTTTAAGACAACTTCTTTCCCCATAAATACCTCACTTCCAGAACCTGAATAAAGAATACGGCCTTTTACGTTGAGGTTTTTATCATAGACCTTGAGTTAAAATGATTCAATTGAACCGAGGTATAACCAGCTATTTGATATGAGGATCCGGCACGACAACATACGTGTCATCGGGCAATTTCATGAAGTACAACGCATTATTGTAATAATAGCGGGTATTATCAATGACAATGGTCGTGTACCCGGGCGGCAAAGACTTGACAATCTCCCCACTATAGTTGTCATGGTTTTTTTGAACAGCCTGATTATTATCCGCCCTGGCTGGAATGCATGAAATAAATAATGGAAACATCATCGTAAGGACTAAAACCGCTTTGGATCTTAGATTTTTCTTTAACATTTATCCTCCTTGGTAATAACTACCCTCTGAAAATATCGAACGGTTCGATCTTGAGGACCTTTCGGATCCCGATGTAACTTGATATGGCGGCGATTATAAGGACCATGCCAAAAGCCAACAACAAATTCCCGAATGTGGTCATCGCCGCGTAATTAGGGTTACTGCGGGCCATGGCGATCATCATTGTCACAAGCCCAACACCCAAGCCATAGCCGATGAGCGCGGTGACGATCGCCATGAAAAGGATCATATAGACTAATTCACGGTTTTTACACCCAATGGCTTTAAGCGCGCCGAATTTCTCAAGGTTTTCAAGGATAAAGGTGTAAAAAGTCTGGCCCGAAATTGATAATCCGACGATAAAACTGATCACTGTCATCATCAGGATGTTTACGCCAATACCGGTCTTGTATGTATAATAATCGGCGGTGGATTTGTTGAATTCCTCCTTGGTCAATGCCCTATACCCCAACTTAGTGACTTGATCTTTAATACCCGCGATGGCCGCGTCATTCTTGGGCTGGACCAGGATATAGGAAATGGTAAAACGTGTCGTTGGTAAATATTCGATGGCACGATTATAGGTTGTATAAAGCGTGGGCACACCGTTAAGCCCATTAGAAGCGACCCTGGCAATGCCCACGATAGTACCGCGGTGATCGTTGAGTTCAAAGGATGTCCCTATCTTTGGGTTTTCTAACTTATTGAATTCAGCGTCATGAACAACGAAAAATGTGTTGTCGGCATAGATGTCCTGGATATTCCCCTGCTCAAGCAAGGGACGGCCGAACAAGCTCTCATCATCCAGCCCGACAACATTCACAGATTCGTAATTACCGCTGTTTAGTTTGACGAGCGCGCCCCCGATAAAAAGCGGCACCGCATAGCTGACACCGTCCATGCTTCGCACCGCATCTAAGACGTAATTGGGCATTGGAATAGCACTTGTCGGCGTGTTGACCCCTTGATCCATGATCCACATGGTTGCCCCGATATTAGTAACCGTCGAATACGCACGATTAAGGATGCCGGCGAACATTGCCGTCATTTGCATCATCAAGAACACGGCAAAGGTAATTCCCATCAATAACGCGTAAAACTTGGCTTTATCATTGACCAAAAGTTTGAACCCGATCCGCAGGATGCCGCTATATTTAAACATGCCACCAGCCCCCGCCCAGCGCCACGTATAAGGCTACAGTATCCTGATAGCGTTGTGCAATTGCCTGTAAATAGGTAATGGTTGACTCATGGTATTGCACTTCAGCTGTCAAGACGGCCAGGTAGTCAACCAAGCCCGCGCGAAAATTTGCCTGCAATAACTTTAGCTCTTCTTTGGCTGCCTGCCTGGCTTGAACATGCGCGCGAAACGCCTCTGCGTCATGCTCCAGCGCTTTTAATGAATCTGCGACTTGCTCAAAGGCGACAAGTACGGTCTGTCGATAATTAGCCCTTGATTGCTGATAGGCATCAATGGCTGCCTTGCGGCCGAACCATAAAGTAGTGCCCTGAAATAAAGGGATCGTTGCTACCGGGCCTATGCTCCAGAACTTACCGCTGGACGCCGTCAAATTACCAAAATTTGTCCCGGAAGTACCGAAGGTGCCGTTTAAACTAAAGCTGGGAAACATAAGCGCTGTCGCTACGCCGATCTTGGCACTGGCAACATGCATCTGGGCTTCTGCCGCTAAAATGTCGGGACGCTGATTGACCAGATCAGAAGGCAGGCTGACCGGTAGATCTAACGGCAGGAATAATCTTTCCAACTCAATATCAGGCAAATCAGCCTTGGACGGGAATTCACCTTCTAACGTCGCCAGCAAATGCTCGGCTTGGGATAAATTTTGCTCAAGAGGAGCTAACAAAGACCGGTTGGCGGCAAGCAAACTCTCTATATTCAAAACGTTCGCGTACGGAGTTGTGCCTGCTTGAACCTGGGCCCGTGTCAAGCGAAGCTGCTCTTTCTCTAATTTGATAAGTTTTTTTGTCTGATGGATCTCTGCCGCATAAGCCGCACGCGCGATACTGGTGTTTACGACATTCGATGTCAATATCAGATAGGCTGCCACATTCTCGTAACGCTGATAATCAGCCTGGGCACGTAAACTTTCCACTGAACGACGGGCGCCGCCAAATACGTCGATCGCATAGCTGACGGTGCTGCTTAAGGTGATCAAATTAAAGATCCTGGGACCAGATGGAGAACCTTGCTGTACCGATGATGCGCGCTGTCGGCTGGTAGCTGCCCCTGCCTGGATCTGAGGGAAGAACACCCCATAACCCGCCCGCATGCTGTCTTGACTTTGACGCAAGCTGGCTTCAGAAGCCTGAAGGGTCGGATTGTCAGCGATTGCTTTATTGACTATAGCATCCAGCTGGACAGATCGAAAAAGTTTCCACCACTCGGCAATAAGCATGTTGCTGCCGGTGGATTCAGCCCGTAGTTCACGTGTATAACGATCCGTATCAGGAGGCGCAGGACGGACAAAATTTGGCCCCACCGCGCAGCCGCCAAACAAGGCTAAAATGAATCCAACAGTTGCCGCTCGCTTCACTGAAATTTGAAATTTATCCATTATTATCGCTACCCGTTACAGCGCTATTGCTGCCTATGAATACATCCACCATTTGGCCCGGATAAACGGGGGCGTCCCCCTTTTCAAAGCGAAAGATCACCGGCAGGACACGCAGGTCAACCTGTTCTTGTTTCTCGTTTGATAGTTCGATCTTGGGTGAGATATAAGGCTGGATGCGTACAAACTCCAAAGGTATTTTTATATTGGTACCGGTGATCGACATCTGGGCTTTGATATGATACGCGGAAGGCAGGCGCGAAACCAAAATCTCATCGATATAACAACGGACAGCCAAATATTCCTGAGGCGCGCCCATGACCACCACCGGGGAAAATAATTCCGTATAAGTATCAAAATCCCCCTGCGATGAAACATAGCCGCCGACCGCCGCGTTAACAGCCAGCACGACCCCGTTGATCGGCGCTTTGAGTGTGTACTTGATCAGTAATGCGCGGGCCGCCTTCAATGCAGCTGTCGCCTGATCAACGGTGTCTTTCGCCGTATCCAAAATATTCTTGCTGATCGATCGGGGGTCAATATCATAGGAAGCTAAGTCCTTGTCATATTGATCTTGAGCTACCTTCAGGTTGAACTGAGCTAATTGGGTGTTGGCTCTCTGCACGGAATCATCAATGGTAAAAAGTATGGTACCGGCTGAAACTTTTTGGCCTTCTTGAACCAGAACCCTGGTGACCGGTCCATAAACTTCGGGAAAAATATTGATATTTTTACCGCTTGGCTGATAGCTTTCAACGATCCCATTGGCATAAATGCCGGTTGTGTAAGGATTGCTGATGGGGGCATAGACAGGAGGCTGGGCCTTTCTTTGAATGCCAAAGATATAAGCTCCTATCAAGCCAGCCAAGATCCCAATTACAGACAGAATAAAAATAATCGTATTTCTGAATTCAGTCCTATGTGCTGGTTCTTTAGTTTTAGCATTAGGCTCATCTGTCTTATCTTCAGGTTTTGGTTTGTCTACCTTAGCTTCAGGTTTAGGATTATCTGCTTTTGCCTCAAGTTTAGGATCATTTGCTTTGACTTCAAAATTAGGCAGGTCTTCGCTCATTCGGTACCCTTGGTTGTTGCGGTAAGATGGCCGTCTTCCATATGGAGGATCCTGTCCGCGTACTCATTAATGCGCGCGTCATGAGTGACGATCATGATGCAGCGGCTTTTATTAAGGATTTTCTCTTTGACAAAGGCAATGATCATTTTGCCTGTATCGCCATCCAGAGAAGCTGTCGGTTCATCGAGGATCAATATCTCTGGTTTGCTGATGATCGCGCGGGCAATGGCCACACGCTGTTGCTCACCACCGGAAAGCTTGATCGGTAAAATCTCTCCCTTATTTTTGAGGCCTACAATTGCCAGGTATTCCCTTGCCTCACTGACCGATTCTCCCCAATTTTGCTGTTTTAAGATCAAAGGGATGGCAACATTTTCGGCCGTGGTTAGCCTGGGGAAAAGATGATAATCCTGAAAAACGAAACCAATGGTGTGCAGACGGAAATCAGCTAATTGGTCATTGTTCAACGTCCAAATATCAGCCCCTTTGACCGTCACATGGCCGGCATTGGGGCGCAAAATACCGGAAATCATGCTAAGCAGGGTCGTCTTACCGCTGCCTGAAGGACCGATGATAAACAACATCTCGCCAAAGTGGGCAGTAAATCCCACCTTATTCACGGCGGTCATCCTGGTCTCGCCCTCGCCAAAATATTTTGTCAGATCAGTCGCGACGATCGCTTCATTTTCCATTGATGACTTCTCTTAATGGATATTCCTGATCGTCCGTTCTGCTTCCAGCCAATTATCTAATTGATGGCCGCCCTTTTCTTGAAAGATCTGATAAGCCCGAAGCTGGATATTTTCATGATGCAAAGGCTGGCTTCCCTGTTCTTTATTGCCAATTTGTTCTGTTTTGTTTTGATGATGATGTTTAGACATGCTCTCTCTCTTTCTTAGGCTGTTCTGACAACGATGCGGGTTAAACCTACTAATACAACCGCGCCCAAGGTTGCCATTAAAAACTCACCAAATGAACTGTTGATGGAAAGCCCAAATACCTCGGCCATCCAACCGCCAAGAATTGATCCAAGCAACCCGATGGCGATATCCGCGAAGATCCCGAATCCCCGGCCTCTGACGACAACCCCCGCCAACCAGCCGACCAACCCGCCGATTATTAGAAACCAAACTAAATGCCCTAACGTATGATGCTCCATGTCCCTACCCCCTTTTAATTGTTACTTCATTATCATTAATCTTTTACAAATGAGCTTGAACTGATCGTTTTGGCGTCGATCTCGGACGGCAAAGGTTCGGGTTGATGGGTTGATTTATAAAAACTTTCCGATCTAATGCAGTCTTTATCTATTGAGCTGATCTGGACTTCTACCGCCTTTTGCGCCTCAAACCAATCATGCCAATCATGCCCCTCTTTGAACCCTCTTTTCACATACAACTCATAAGCCTTACTTTCAACCATTTGCTTAAAATCGTTTGCATCGACAGCTGGCATGACGTCCTCCTTAACCACGCTACTTCTAACAACTACACAGGTATTTCTCTTTTCCTTTACCAACCAAATGAGCATGGCCTTCACGGACTAGCCAGCCGATGCTCATATAGGTCAATTCTTTTTCGTTTTGAAAATGAGATTCAATCTCGCTGAAACTGACCGGCCTTTTTTTCTCATCAATTAGATTTAAAATTTCTCCTGAGGTAATCCCTATTTCTGTGATCATGGTTTTTCTCCCAATTAGGAATTTTGAAGCGTCATTGACTTATTTATTCATTTTTCAGCTTGATGATGAGCTTCAATGAACCACAGGTTCTTGTCAACGCCGCGGGAGATCTCGGTAAAGATATCGGCTGTCGCGGGATCTTCTAACTCAGCGGCCTGTTTAATGGCACAACGGACCAATTCTCCATAAACCGCGAGGCTATGAGAAAGGGCTTCAATATGTTCTGATCCTGTTTTCGCTATCAATGGATAATTGGCAAGGCTGCTGCGGCTTGCGACCACCTGGACCGTACCTTCCGCAATACCGCCAAATTGGGTAATACGTTCGGCGATCAAATCCGGATAAGCTTCAGATTCTTCCGCGATCTTATCGAAAAGTTCATGCAAGGCGATAAAGTTGGGCCCTTTGACATTCCAATGGGCTTGTTTGGCCTGGGTCATCAAATCTATCGAATCAGCAAGGCGATCCTGCAGGATAGCTTCCATCTGTACCCTGACCTTCTCCGGCAAAGTATTCTTGGTGCGGAATTCCTGTTCTTTCCCCTTGTGGGCCAATGTTTCACCCTTATCTGTGTTGATAGTGTTTTCTATACCCGATGATTTTGAAATTCTCATAATTTCTCCTATCTTAAATTAATTAATTGGCGAGCGAAACTATCGCGAATCCCCCTGAAGACACTTGCCTGAAATACAAACCATTGCCATAGAAATACGGATTGCCTCCGACCATAACTGATGTATAGCCTGGCGGAAGAGAAGCAACAATGACACCATCGGAATAAACAGGGGCAGGGATCCCCCAACCATACCAGCCATTCCTGTTCCAGTTGCCATTATGATAGTAGTGCCTGTTCCCATGACCGATACCTCTGCCCTGCCCATTACGCCCATTATGCTCATCCTGATGCCCTTGCGCGAATACAACCGGACACGATAAGACCATCGCTAACGAAAACATCAAAACTGTCTTATACCTTGAAGTATGTTTAAACATTTATTTCTCCTGACCTTACTGTTCATTGACTGTGGATTCGTTATCCACGATGCTGACAACGAAATTCTTGGATAAAGCACCAAGATAATATTGAATATTCACGGAATCGGATTTCCTGATATCCATAAGGCCTATCGCATGCGTATCCTGGGTAATAACGGCCTTGTCCGGCACCACAAATGCCATTTGTTTTTGATCGCTCGTACGGATCGAAATGATGTTGCCAACAGCATCCGTGCTTATCACCGAACCTGTGATCATCTTAACCAGATGATCTTCCGGCTTTTGCTGACAATACGCCGTGGTGACCATAAGCATGCTCATTAACAAAGAGTAAATTGCCTTAATCTTATACATATCTGCCTTAACGAACGGTATCCCTGATGGAAGAAGCCGCATCCCTTCCCGTTGATTTAAGGTCTTGGCCAGCATCGTGAACGGATGTTCTCAAATCCCGTCCTGAGTTGCTGAAAAAGTGCCTGCCTCCGGCAAATGCCCAAATAAAGAAAATAATTAACAATACGGCGAATAAGCCTATTTGTCCGTTTCCCCATGACTGACTGTTAGTCGAACTCATACTTTCTCCTTTATAATAACGCGATGCGTTCATATTTATTGGTTGTCTCTGCCCTGGCGAATTGCGCCTTCATCTCATCCAGGGAATTTAATTTTGTGAGCTTGATATTATCCTGCCTTAAATTGACCTCGCATCCGGTTTGGTCCTTGATGATCCTTTCTAAACTTGCCAAACTGGTATGCCTGGGATCAAATTTCACCTCTTTGATATTCTTATAGTCCAAAGAACCTAATTTTGTCCTTGATGGAAGATAGATCGTCCCGTTACTAAAATCAACGGCATAGGCTATAACACCTGGAATAATACCAAACAAGAGCCCAATGCCATCCAACACAGCAACTCCCACGTCAATGCTTCCGCCTCTTTGCCCTCTGCGTTCAGGATACATAAGGGTCCCACAACCTATCAGCTGCATCGTAAAAGCAGCGCAAATTATCAAACGTAACGAATTGACAGCAATATTGTTCATAAACACCTCCATTATTTTAAAAGTTGTGTGTCCAGTTCGGCTATTCCTCCCAGAGCGGGTGTGTGGGTATCGATCTTGCCTTTGATCAAGTCTTCCTTGGTTTTCTCGGCCAATAAACCGTACTTTTTCTGGATCTTCCCCAGATCCTCATCCGTCAGTTTTTCGATGTCCATCATTTCGTTATGGGCGCCTTTAGTGGCACGGATGATCTCGTCGAGTTTCAACTGGATGGCAATGGTATGCCGGTTTTGGCTGTTTTGAATGATAAAAAGCATGATGATCGAGATCACGGCGGATGAAGTGTCGATCATCAAATACCATATCACGCTAAAATGAAGCGGCAGGCCGGATAACGCCCAGACCAAAACAATAAAGAACACGATGAAGCTCACATATGATTGTGATGTTTTGTCCGATATCCATTTTACGATCGTTGAAAATTGCTCCACCAGTCAAAACCTTCCATTATCCATGAACACGCACATCAACGCCCGGGTCACGATTTTCATGATAGTCACGATGCCCGCCATGCCACCGATGATCATCCCCCCAATATAAACAGCCTGTCAGTTGCATTGCCAGGCCAACACCAACGAGAACCAGTAACGTTCTTTTAAACATATTGCCCTGCTTTCTTATCAAGAGAATAATTACAGGAATTGCCGCTGGCCCGGCATCAGGCCAGGCCAGCGGAATTCTTAACCCTTATTAGACTAAGGATTGTTAATGGTCATATTATTGACCACACTTGTCACACCATTGATATCACCTGCAACCTTGGTGGCCATGTCCTTGCCGGCCCCGCTGGTGGTACTGCCGCTTAAAGTCACTACACCGTTAGTTGTCTCAACTCCGGTCTTGAAAGCACTGGTTGAATGATGGGTTAAAAACGCCATCTTGACCTGTGCCGTAATAGAGGCATCATCGACCTTGTTATCCTTATCGCCATTGTCATTCTTGGACTGATCAGGCTTGTTCACGGCCTGCCCTATGGTCATTTCGTTGTTGACACCTTTGATGCCGTCAATGTCCTTGGCATATTCACCGGTCAGGTCTTTTTGGGCCTGGCTGTCCGCCTGTCCCTTTAATGTAACGACCCCATCAGTAACATATACCTGTGTATTGACAGCGCTAACATTACGATTGAACAATAAAGCACCCTTTACCTTCATACTTAGCCAGCCATCTGAATTTTCAGCAGGTTGATCTCCGCTAATGACTAACTGATTATCAACATTTTTGACTCCTGGCAGGCTTTCCACGGTCTTTTGAGCCAAAGCCTTATGGGACTCTTCACTTACGGTCCCTGTCAGGGTAACAACCCCATCATTGGAGATCGTTTTGATCGAGTCATCTTTAAGATAGGTCTTATACACATATGAATCGTGAGCAGCGGTTTGGATACGGTCATCTGTTTCCGAGGCTCGTACGGAAATACTGGTGAGCAACACCCCAAACATAACCGCTAAGATCACTTTTGGATAATTTACGTTCATAAAATACTCTCCCTTTTTTTTACTTTTTAATTTAATCACCTCTTGATGAGGCATTCATTTTACCAACTATGCGGCAACCCTCCTGCCAAAGATAAATGAGACAATCGCTAAAACTAAAAATACAAAGAACAATATCTTAGCGATATCAATGGCTGAACCAGCGATCCTGGTGAATCCCAGAACTGCCGCGACGATGGCGATGACAAAAAATGTAACGGCCCAATTCAACATAGAACACTCCTTTCTTAACGAACTACTCCTGACTTCTTTAAGTATGTTAAGGGCATTCTATCGATGGATCAGAATGAATCAATTGTACCGAGGTATAATAAGATACAGCGACGGATAATTAATCCGAAGAGGTGGGGATGCCCGCTTTTTGGGCGAAGCGGATCAATTGGGTGACTGTTTTGGCCTGCATCTTTTGCATGACCCGTCCGCGGTGGATCTTGATGGTTTGCAGGGAAGTCCCCCGCCTGGAAGCTATGTTCTTGTTCATGAGGCCCTTGGCCACGAAATGAAAGACTTCCAGTTCGCGCGGCGACAAGGTATTGATACATTTCCTGATCTTGGTTATCTCGGCCTGCTTTTTATTCTGGGATTTGCTCCGCGCGACGGCAAGGTTGACCGCATTGATCAATTCCTTGTCAGTAAAAGGCTTGGTAAGAAAATCGATGGCGCCAGCCCTCATCGCTTTCACCGTCATTTGAATATTGCCATGGCCGGTGATAAAAATAATAGGGATGACAAGGCCCCGTTCAGCCATTATTTCCTGAAGGGCTAAGCCATTGATATTAGGCAAGCGGATGTCCAATAAAAGGCATGAGGGGGCATGAGGGTGCTTAAAATCAAGGAATGCTGTCGCATTGGTAAATGTCTCCACCCGAAAGCCGTGAGACCTCAACAAAAGCCCCAGGGCCCTGCCGATCGATGGGTCGTCATCAACAACATAGATGATAGCGCTATTTGAACTCATGCCTTCTCCTTGATCTGTATTGGTAGGGTAAAGTAAAAAGTCGCACCGCGATCCGGGTTATTTTTGGCATCAAGGCGCCCTCCATGAGCTTCTACTATCGATCTGCTGATAGACAGGCCCATTCCCAGCCCATCCGGTTTGTTGGTAAAAAAATGACTGAACAGCTTTTCCATATTTTTCGGCGGGATACCGCACCCGGAATCGATCACTTCCACCTTGATCGTTTCAGCATTCTCAAGCAGTGTCCTGACCATCATTTCTTGAGAATCCTTGTTCGACTCCATCGCTTCCAAACTGTTGCTGATAAGATTTAACAGCACTTGCTGCAATTGTATCCGGTCACCCTGGAAAGCAGGCATATCTTTTCCTGATTCAAATTTAATGGCCTTGTTCTTCGTCGTGATATGGGGCAGGATCAGCGTGATCGTATCATTGATCAATACATTGATATCAAGCTGTTCAAAGGTCGGCTTGGTCTTTTTTAACAAGTACCTTAAACGCCGGATCACTTCAGACGCCCGCTGGTCATCATTAATAATGTACTGTAAAATTTCCTGCAGTTGAGGCTCCCTGCCTTTATACATCCGCTGGGCCGCCTGGGCATAAGAAAGTATCGCGGTCAAGGGCTGGCTGATCTCATGCGCCAGGGATGAGACAAATTCCGCGAGTTTCCCCACTCTCGTGACATGCAAGAGCTCCTCCCGCTGTTCCTCAATCTCTATATTCCTCTCCTTCATCAAGGTTGTATCTGTTTTATTCCCCACATAATGTGTAACGATCCCGTTATTATCCCGGACCAGAGTAATGCGCAGTAAACTCCAGAACTTTTCACCGTTCTTTTTCAAACGCACCATCTCTCCCTGAAAAGACTTACCCTGAAGCAGGATCTTTTTTATTTCTTCATAAGTGTGCGTATTCTCGATGTCCCCATAGAGTAAAAAATAATTCTTTCCAATAACCTCATTCATTGAAAAACCGGTAAGTCTATAAAATGACGGGTTGGCATAGATAATCTTAAAATCCGGCTTTAAGGCATCGATGATAAAAATGCCGTCGAATGTCGATTCCATCGCTTTGGTCCGGATATGCAACTGTTCTTCCGCGATCTTTTCCCTATTAGCGCTTTGCTTCTCCCTGTCAGCCCCCTGATTTACTTCTCCCTGGAGCTTCTCTTTCACGATCTTCTCTCTGTTGACCCCTTGCTTTAGTTGCCGCTTTATTATATTTAAATTACTTTTTAGGTCATGAATCTGGCCTTCAAGATTGATATGGGATATCTTCTTTAATAGGGGCTTTTTAGTTCCCTTTTGTGTGAGGGTATTTATTTTCTTTTTCATAAACAGTCTTTTGTCATTATTTCACTGAGGAATTGATCAAATCAACAAGGGTCTGGGCATTCACAGGTTTTTGTAAAAAACCCACCGCCCCCACCTTCAAGGCGCGCTCGGTGGCATTATCCTGTTTTTCGGCGGAGATAAAAATGATCGGACGCGATGATCCCGAAGAAAGTATCCTTTTCTGAACCTCCCAGCCGTCCAATCTCGGCATATGGATATCGAGCAGTAAACAGCCGGGGTCATTAACGGCAACATTATCAAAAAAGTTTTGTGCGGAGTTGAAGGTCTTTACCACAAAATCATATGTCATCAAAAGGGTTTTAAGCGCGCGGCATACTGATTCATCATCATCCAGTATAAAGATATTTGATGACATTATATTCCTTTTATTGGACCTGATTAATAGCAAGAAATGAACGAAAGTCCCCATCAATCAAGGGAATTTCTTGTCATTATGATGTATTAAATTAGGAAGGCAATTATACTTAGGTATAATAAGCTTATTACCCGCCCTATACAAGAACTAACTCTATGCCATAAAAAAGCCTTTCCAGCCCATTGGGGCTGGAAAGGCGAAGGCTTACTGCTTTTATTTAATAAATATCCCTATAATTTCGATAGAATTCCGTCCAGAATCACACGGGCTTCTTTCTGGCCCCCCCAAACCCCGACGCGCACTTCAATGCGGGAAACCTTATCAGAAACAAAGGCCACATTGATCCAGACCGTCCTTCCATCAGGGTATTTGCAGCTTATCTGGGTCAATTTATCCGTCCCGGTGTCTTTGATGATGTCAATCTTCAGGTCTTTTAGGCCGTCATGGGCTCCCTGGACGGTCTTATCATATGGATGCGGGACTTGCTCTACCAGTTTATCTGAAAGCCATTTGGCGGTGCCGATCCCAATGCCTACCCCTCCTACCACGCCAACGGCAACAGGTATCAATAAAAATACACAACCGTTTAAATTGACCGCGCAGAATACCAATGCCAAAGACAGGGTGAATTTCTTGAACATGCAGTTTCCTTTCAGTTAACCGTTTATTGTTTTGATTGATTTAAAATCAATTCATTTATTTATTTTTCCCGACCATATGCTGGATCAGCACTTCATTGGATTGGTGCAACCGCCTTGAAGTCTCCCTGGCGATGTTCAGGATCAGTAAACTGAAAATTTCTTTATCTGTTTCATAAATATTCAATAATTTATTTGGCTCCAGGACAATTAATTCAGCAGGCCGTACGATCAACGCGTTCGAAGAATGGGTCAGAATCCCAATGATCGATGTCTCACCAAAGCAGTCACCTTCCTTAAAAGAGATCAGCTCCAAATACAAGCCTTTATCCTCAAATATCATTTTCACTTCGCCATGCTGGATGATATAAATGTTGTTAAGGGCATCCCCTCTTTTATAAATATACTCGCCGGCTTCGTACTTAACAGTCTTTAATAATTTACACACCTTCTCAAGCTGCGGCCTGCTTAATCCATTAAATACGGTTATTTTATTTAAAAATGGCAACATTTCTTCAGTGGATAATATCGGAGCGCACGTTTTTAGTGTCATATGAATTCCCGCTTTTTGAGCTGCGTTGCCGCTATTTGATGCCCCGTATTTTAACCCAAACAAAAATTCTCCGCAATTTAATTAATCTCCATTGTTGGAACATCAAATATCCGCCCATGGCTTTCAAGGGCATCGAAAATTGAACAAATTAAAGAATGGGAATTTAATCTTTTGAGGGATCTTCATTCAGCCCAGGTTGGAGGCCTGAGCCTGGTCTAACAATTCAAAAAAGATTTTATCTACCTATCTTGTTCCAAAAGGAACAAGATAAGGTAGAAAGAAGAGGTAACTTACAGTTCCTAGGCCATAGTCACCTGTTCTTGGGAGAAATTAATTCTATGGATCAATTCCCATCCCTGCTAAACGATTGTCCTTTCCAAATCCAGTCTCCACCTCTATTTCATTCTCTATCGCCCAAATCAAATTAAGCGGCTGGAATGGTTTCTTGATCCACCTTTTTATACCGCAAAAATTCAACAGCCAGAGAAATTCATCTTTATAAGACTCTGACATCGCGATAATCGGGACTTTTTTGGTTTCAAAAACCCCATTGATCGTATGGGTCAATTCAAACCCGCTTTTGCGGGGCATTTTCAATTCCATCAAAATAACGTCCGGTTTGTGCTGGATGACAGTTTCCACAGCCAGTAATGGATCGATAACAGGGACAGGGGCATAACCGCTCAAATTTAAAATTTCCTCAAGTTCTTCCAGGATCTTTTTATTTTCATCAATGATCGCGATCTTTCTGATTCTCATTTATTTAATCTCCCTTTAATTCGAACATTTCAAATAATTTATAACGGCATTTTAGAAAAAGAGGCGAAAGGAATCAATTAGACCAAGGTATAATATGGCATGCCGGAGAGAAATTAATTTTTGATGGGAGTTAAGCCGGCAACGTGAGCAACATGGATGAGCTCAGTCAAAGTTTTCGCGTGCATCTTGAACATGACACGGCCGCGGTGGATCTTAATTGTCTGGATGCTTGTGCCCCGTTTAGCGGCAATTTGCTTATTCAACATCCCACGGGTCACGAAATGAAAGACCTCCAGTTCTCGCGGGGAAAGTGTGTTAATATCCCCTTTGATCCTGGCTATTTCAGCCTGTCGTTTATTCAGGGATTTGCTTTGTGTGATGGCCATTTCAATAGCGTTTAACAGCTTTTTCTCCGTGAATGGCTTTGAAATAAAATCTATCGCCCCTCCTTTCATGGCTTTCACGCTTACAGAGATAGTCCCAAAAGAAGTGATAAAAACGATGGGAATATTCAATTGCATATCTGTCATGACACTCTGAAGGGCAAGTCCGCTCATACCTGGCATGCGGACATCCAAAACCAGACATGACGGGGCTTTTAGGTGCCTGAATTCCAAGAACTTTGTCGCGCGGGTGAAAGTTTCAACCCTAAACCCATGTTGTTCCAACAATAATTTTAATGCCCTGCACACAGAGGCATCATCATCAACAATGTATGCGATCTGTTTGGTTTTTTTTATAATCTTTGATCTTAATTTATCGGTAGATTTTTTAATTTTGGTACCTTCGCAAACCACCATCGTATTATCGCGACAATCGCCCATACAGCCTCAACAAGCCCAAATGGCCAAGCCCCCTGTAGAAAGCCATAAATAGAACCTAAAACACAGGAAATGGCAAAGGCCAGGATAAACCAATGAGAACGAGTTTCAAAAGCATAGAAAAAAAGCCCTGATCCAACTGAAAACAAACCAAATATTGTCAAAAGGTTCATAGACAACCCTGGATTTACATTTTACTGTCGTTTCAATTCCACCGGCAGGTCATTGATCTTCCCGGCCTCAATGAAATCTTTCTGGGAAAGCCCGCCAACATCATGGGTTGTCAGTTCAATGCGCAGCTTTCTATAGTCCGTTAAATGAATATTCGGATGGTGGTTCGCGTCTTGCGCTATTTCCCCAATACGATTGATCAGATCAATGGCTGCCATAAAATCCTGAATGATGAATTCACGATAGATCATCTTGCCATCGTTAATTAAATGCCAGCCAGAAACTTTCTTTAAAGACTTCCTGACTTGGGCGGCATTCAATGACTTTTGTTCTTTAATTGGCATAATTTTTCTGAGCTCCGCTCAACTTCCTTCCAATTGACCACATTCCAGAATGCCGCAATATACTCAGCACGGCGGTTTTGATAATGTAAATAGTACGCGTGCTCCCATACATCGATCCCTAAAAGAGGTGAGTTGCCTTCCATCAAAGGGCTATCCTGATTGGCCGTGGAAGTAATTTCCAACTTACCGTCTTGGCCCACTGAAAGCCAGGCCCAGCCAGATCCAAAACGCGTCATAGCGGCTTGCGTGAATTTTTCTTTAAAAGCATCGAATGACCCAAAAGCCTTCTTTATGTCCGCCGCGACTTCACCCACAGGCTTACCACCGGCTTTGGGACCGATCACGCTCCAAAATAATGAGTGGTTGGCATGCCCGCCACCATTATTACGCACAATAAGACGGATGTCTTCCGGTACTTCGCTGAGATCGGATATCAAATCTTCGATACTTTTACTCTCTAAATCAGCCTTACCTTTGATCGCCTTATTTAAATTATCGATATAGGCTTGATGATGTTTGGTGTAATGTATTTCCATGGTAGTCGCATCGATGTGCGGCTCCAGGGCATCATAAGAATATTTAAGTTTGGGCAATGTGTATGGCATATCGTTCCTTTCGACTTAGGTTAATGATCAAACTATCGCTCCGATAAGTTTCTCAGCCCTGAGAAATGATAACAGGTCAGCATTGAGCTGATCTTTGTTCGTATCGGTAAGGCCGTGCGGGGCCCCTTTATATACTTTCAAGACCGATCCCTTGATGAGTTTGGAGGAAGCCAGCCCCGCGGCAGCGATAGGCACGATCTGGTCATCGTCCCCGTGAATGATCAGTGCCGGAATGTCAAACTTCTTAAGGTCCTCGGTAAAGTCCGTCTCGGAGAACGCTTTGATACAATCGAATGTGTTCTTGTGGCCGGCATGCATCCCTTGATGCCAGAAAGAGTCGATCATGCCCTGTGAAATTTTCGCACCTGGCCTGTTAAAGCCAAAAAAAGGTCCGCTGGCAAGTTCCTTATAAAATTGGGAACGGTCAGCGATTGAGTTAGTACGGATACTGTCGAACACTTCCATCGGCAAACCTTCAGGATTGGCGGAGGTCTTGAGCATAAGCGGCGGCACAGAAGAAACCAGCACAACTTTTTCCAGGCGGTTCGTGCTGTGGCGGCCGATGTAACGCGCCACTTCGCCACCGCCGGCGGAAAAACCGATCAGAACGGCACGCTTCAGATCCAACGTACTCATCAAGGATGCCAAGTCATCAGCATACGTGTTCATTTCGTTGCCGTGCCAGGTCTGATCAGATCGTCCGTGTCCTCGGCGGTCATGAGCGATACAACGATAACCATTTGACGCCAAAAATAACATTTGAGCTTCCCAACTGTCCGAACTCAAAGGCCATCCATGACTGAATACCACAGGCTGACCTGAACCCCAATCTTTATAAAAGATCCGAGTTCCGTCTTTGGTGAGGATCTTGCTCATATGTTCTACTGCTCCTTTATAAATTTATTTTAGGCATATGCCTAAAATAATTCAATTGTACCAAGGTATAAACGATAGATATACGCAGAGACCTTGTTATTCAAGGGGCATAGACATATCTTTAAAACTTTTTACTATCCTTCCTTCTCTGAAACTTATCTCGGAACTTTGCCTTTTTTTAGATTTCATATCGGGCAACGGCTGATCTTTATATTCCGGTTGATCAGGCTGGTTAGGCTGTTCTTTAGTCTGTGATTGTTTATTCATTATCCCCCCCCTGTGATGTTTGTTTTTATTCAACCTGTCATCCGCATGACCACTGCAGCAAGGACCAATCTCTGGATCCGCATTTCATATTTTTATTTTAAGGAGACATCAAGAATGAAACAATTGTACTGTGGTATTATAGTACACAGCGACGGATAGCATAACTTCAAATATAATCTTTCCCGATCGGCCCTTAGAATGCTCGATACGCAAGGCCGCCTTAAGCATGCTTTATACCTTGGTACAATTGATTCATTCCGCATATTTCCCTAATCTAAAAAGGAAAATAGAGAAGAAATTATTTCCAAATGCAAGGAAAAGGTGTCAGCTGACAGCGAATCGAAGCCAACATCAACTTTATTAGACCAGGGATTGCCTATCTTTTACAATGAACTCATCGGCGTATTAGAACGCACAGCTAATGCTGTTGAGTCCATTAATGATAGCAAGGAATTTCATATTAAGAACAGGATCAAAAAGGGTGACGCCGCCGAGCACGGAAAAGAGTCATTAAGGCTTGGTTATTCGATCTCGCAAGTTGTTCATTCCTACGGGGCTATTTGCCAATCCATCACAGAATTTGTTGAATCCAAATCATTCAACATGATGCCCCGGGAATTCCATGACCTCAATTATTCTTTGGATTGTGCCATTGCGGAAGCAGTGACAGAATTTGAGAACGAACAAACCAAGAATCTCGACAAAAGTGAAGTTGAAAGGTTAGGCTTTCTCATGCATGAAATGAGAAACTCACTTTTGGCGGTGTCCATAGGCTTTAATATGATCAATAGTGGAAGGGTAGGTAATAAGGGGGCCACCAGCAAGGTGATGAACATGTCCCTTGAACGCATGAAAAAATTGATGTCAGGGGTGGAAAAGGAGATCCGTTTACGCGGGAAGATCAAGGTGGAGCGGACTCAATTTTACCTGGTCGATCTCATCAACGAAGTGGAGATCACCTCCAAGATCACCGAAGAATCTAAAAATGTCCATTTGGAACACGAGGTCGACCCCAAGATCCAATTGACCACGGAACGTGATATGCTTTTCACCGCGCTATTAAATCTGGTGAACAACGCCATTAAATTTACAAAGTTACAGGGGAATGTATCGGTGAGGGGCAAAGAATCAGCGGGGCGCGTCCTGATCGAAGTAGAAGACGAATGCGGCGGGCTCCCGGATGAAGATACGGAAGAACTGTTCACTCCTTTCACTCAAAAAGGGACTGACAAGACCGGGATGGGTTTGGGGCTTTCGCTCAGCCGACGGGTCATTGAATTAAATCAGGGCAAGCTTACCGCGCGCAATCTTCCAGGCAAGGGGTGCGTCTTTACGATCGATCTTCCGTCCCATTAAAAACCTGATTAATGATATGGAACAGCTCTTCAATATGGAATGGTTTATGTAAAAAGCCCACCGCACCCTGTTTTAAGATCTTCTCTTTGAGAGGGCCACTTTTATCCCCTGTAATAACTATAACCGGTCGGTCACATCCTGAATCCAGAAGTGTTTGCAGCATATCCCCTCCATTGACTCCCGGCATATGGATGTCCAGGATCAAACATCCCGGGGCATTCTCCGGCACAGAGGTAAGGAATTCTGCCGGGGAAGAAAATACGCCCACTTTAAACCCATAAGCATCCAAAAGCAATTTCATCATTCGACATACTGAGTCATCGTCATCCACAATATAAATTTGTTTCTGAACTAAAAACTTTTTGTCGCTCTTTTTTAGCTGTAATTCATTCTTTTGCATGATGGCATTATAAGAACATATCAATATGAATCAATTATACCGAGGTATATTGAAATGCTTTTAATGGCGGAAAACTTCTCATAAAAACTTAATCTCTAATTATCATTTATCCCAAAACCTATGCCACAATCGCGTTTTCTATTGCCCAAATCAAGTTAAGGGGCTGGAACGGTTTCTTAATCCACCTTTTTATGCCACGGAAATCCAATAGCCCCCGAAATTCATCTTTGTATACATCAGACATCGCTATTATCGGGACTTTCTTTGTTTCACATGCCCGATTGATCGTATAGGTAATTTCAAATCCTCTATATTGGGGTATCCTTAAATCCATCAAAATCAGGTCCAGATCACTTTGGATGATCGTATTAACAGCCAATAATGAGTCGATGACCGGGACCGGCGTGTACCCACAAAGGCTTAAGATCTCTTTTAGTTTTCCTATTGATTTTATATCTTTATCAATAATGGCGATCTTTCTATTATTCATTATTCTTACCCCCTTTATTTGACCGTTTTGGTGATTTATAACGGCATTTTATAAAGGGAGATAAAATGAATCAATTATACCGAGGTATTACAAAACCCCTCGCGGTCTTTCGATCACAAGGGGTTAAGCTGGAGATTTATCTGACTAACCTGATGCGGGAGGCGGCCAAATTAAGTTTAAAGGGACATTGATCCTTTTCCCGATTTTTGAATTATCTACGGGCAGCTCTATGGAAGCATAAACTGAAGTATGGATCATCACGGCAGCGTGAACACGGCCTTTAACGGCTATGAATTCACTGGCCACGCCTGACAGATCAAAAACCTTATCTTTTTCAAAAACACCCTCCCATACATAACCTTCGAGCGTTCTGATCTTAACGAGATAGGAAGTTTGATACCTATGCTTGAATACTTCACATTTAACTGAAACCTCACTGACCATGAATACTTTCTTTACAAAAACATTTATATGGTGGAGGTGCCGGGAATTGAACCCGGGTCCTTGAGTCTCGTAATATAAGCGTCTACATGTGTATTTTGTCTTCTTATCTCTTATCCCTGACCCTCCGGCAAACAGGATTGTTTCGGGACCAGCCTTCTATGATCTTACTTTAATGCTGAAGACAGGCATTAAAGCCAGCCTGCTCATGACCGTTTATCCCGCTTGCAGGCAGAGCGGAAAAACGGGCTTAGTTACAGTGTAACTAAGGCTTAGACAGCGGGAACGAATGCCATTGGCATAGGCACCGGTGCGACAGGTGTCTTAGCAACAGCAGCTTCGAAATCGCTGAACATTAACGTTTTAGCGTTAGCGTTTAATTTGTGCTTAGAGTATTTTACGAGGCCTACCAAGCTTCCTCGACACGCGACCTATACCCGACTAACACAAGTCGAAACCAATCACCCCCATTAGAAAGAACAGCAACACTGATATTATAACGTATGCATAAAATTAAAGCAAATTTAAGATCTTCAATACCGTAGGTCGAGGAGGTTACTTATGGCGCTTGACCGAGCGGTCAATTTCCCTTTTGATCTCACGCTTTTTGATATCCTCACGCTTATCATACAATTTCTTGCCCTGGCCCACCGCGATCTCAACCTTGACCCATCCCCGCTTGTTAAAGTACATCTTCGTCGGGATAAGCGTCAGGCCTCCGCGGGTCAATTGCCCGTTGATACGCTCAAGTTCTTTCGCGTGCACCAAAAGTTTGCGCGGGCGGGCGGGCTCTTCATTCAAATAACTGGCCTGCTCGTAAGGATTGATGTGCAGATTATAAAGATAGAGCTCTCCTTTATCGATATGGGCAAAAGCATCGGTGAAACTCGCACCCCCGGCCCGGATGGACTTGACCTCACCGCCGTTTAACGCGATGCCGCATTCCCATTTATCACGGAGTATATAATTATGAAAGGCTTTTTTATTGGTGGCGATGGTTGTCATTTTAATTGATCAGTTTTCCGTAAAACGCCAGAAAAACAGGTATCGTTAACAGGCTCAACAGATGCGTGACAAAGATTGTCTGGTTGATAAAGTCCTGGTTTTTCGTCTCGTAATTACGCCCGATGATCGAAAGCGTGATGGAACTTGGCATACAGGCCTGGATAATGGCTACAAAGCTGATCAACGGGTTTAATTTCACCAAGGATAATACAACCAAGGTGATCAAAGGTAAAACAATTAATTTGACCAATGCCGCCCCTGTCACCTGGGGCCATGCCACTTTTTTAAATCCGGACATGCTTAAATTGCCGCCGATAACGATCATGGCCACCGCCATCGCCGCGTCACCCAAGATCTCTACAGGCTTTAAAACGATCCCCGGCACGGCCTTACCCCCAAATACAAGGACAATGACAATGGCCGTGAACATGCTTAACAATGGCGGATTGATCATTTTCCTTAAATCCATCCGGGATGACTGCCCCCTTGTCATAAGCCAAACACCCATGGACCACAGGCAGGTGTCAAAACCGATAATGGAAAGGATCACACAGGTGTATATCTGCCCGGCCCAACCTCCTAAAGGCAGGGACATCATGATCAACAAAGGGATATACCCGGCGTTATGCATGGACGAAACCGCTAAAAACCCGTCCTTAAAAGTCATGACAGGCACGACTTTCTGATTAAAGAAAGTCGTGCCTGTCATGACTTTTACTACCAAAAAAGAAACCAGCAAACCAGTCAGGACCAGGCTTATATTGATGAGCGGAAAACCCCACCAAAAAGGCATGCGTACGGCATCAAAATGCCTGATGATCTGGTTAAAAATAAACAACGGGAAAAAGATATTTACGCTTAAATGGGACAGAAGCTTAAGGCCGGACTCGTGGATGATCCCGGAGCGCACCAGATAAAAGCCCAGGGCCCCCATGGCAAAAATCTGGGTTACGGCAATTACGGATGTTTGGAAAGTTATTGGCATAGAAGTTATGATAACTGAGGGTTGCCCAGCAAGCAATAAGGAATATCAGGGATTAATCTTAACAGTTGAGTCTTCTTGTTGACAGACAATTTTCATAACGTTATACTACAAACCTTACGTGGTCGAAGCAATAGGGCCTTTTTCTTATTAGAGATCTGCCGGGGTGGCGGAATTGGTATACGCGTACGTCTCAGAAGCGTATGGCGAAAGCCTTGAGAGTTCAAATCTCTCCTCCGGCACCACTATAGTATTAATTTAAATAACAAGGGGTTGTTATGAGTGATGATGTACACGTAAAGAAGAATTCCGCGATGGACGAAGTAGAGCTTAAGGAATGGCTGGCTTCCCTTGACTATGTCCTTAATAGCGGTACGCAAGACCGGGTCCAATACCTTCTTCAGCAGCTTCAGATCCGGGCCCAGCAATCAGGCGTCACCCTCCCATTTACGTATAATACCCCCTACGTCAACACCATTTCCAAAGACAAGCAGCCTCCTTTCCCAGGAAACCGCGAACTGGAACGGCGCATCAAATCCATCGTCCGATGGAACGCGATGGCCATGGTTGTGCGCGCCAACAAACTTACCGACGGAGTTGGCGGCCATATTTCAACCTACGCTTCCTCCGCCACCCTTTATGAGATCGGCTTCAATCATTTTTTCCGGGGACGTACTGAAACCAATAATGGGGACTTGGTCTATTTTCAAGGTCATGCCTCACCGGGGATCTATTCCAGGGCTTTTTTAGAAGGCCGTTTGTCAGAAACTAATCTATGTAATTTCCGCCGGGAACTTGCCAACGGCGGCGGCTTATCCTCCTACCCGCATCCGTGGCTGATGCCCAGCTTTTGGCAATTCCCCACGGTTTCCATGGGATTGGCCCCTATCATGGGCATCTATCAGGCCCGTTTTAACCGCTATCTGGAAGACCGGGGCCTTAAGCCCAAGGACGATAATAAGGTCTGGGTTTTTATGGGCGACGGCGAGTCTGATGAACCTGAGTCTTTAGGCGCCCTGACCATGGCTTCGCGTGAAAAACTGGATAATTTGATCTTTGTCATTAATTGCAATCTCCAGCGTTTGGACGGCCCAGTGCGCGGCAACGGCAAGATCATCCAGGAACTGGAAGCCCTTTTCCGCGGTGCCGGCTGGAATGTCATCAAGGTCATCTGGGGTGAAGATTGGGATAGTTTATTGGAAAAGGATACTGAAGGCCTGCTGGCGCGCCGTATGGGAGAAATTGTTGATGGTGAATACCAAAAATATTCCGTATCCTCAGGCGCCTATATCCGCGAAAAGTTTTTTGGCTCAGACCCCCGCCTGCTTGAGATGGTGGCCCACCTGTCGGATGAACAGCTGACCGAAATGCGCCGCGGCGGCCATGACCCTGAAAAAGTTTATGCCGCTTATAAAGCCGCCGTTGAATACAAAGGCGCTCCGACGGTAATATTGGCCAAGACCATCAAAGGCTACGGCCTGGGTGAATCCGGTGAAGGAAAAAACATCACCCATAATCAAAAGAAGCTCAATGACCAGGAACTCAAAGAATTCCGCTCACGGTTCAATATCCCCATCTCTGATGCCGAAGTCGCCAAAACGCCTTTTTACAAGCCTGAGGAAGATTCACCTGAAATGCAATATATACGTCAACGCCGCGGCATCCTGGGAGGCTCTTTGCCTCTTCGACGCACAGAAACCACCCCTCTTAAAACCCCTCCGGAAGAGATCTTTGAAGAATTTTATAAAGGGACTGAAGGCCGGGCCGTATCAACGACCATGGCCTATGTGCGTATCCTTTCCCAATTATTGCGCAATGAATCCATTGGCAAATTTATCGTTCCCATCATCCCTGACGAAGCACGCACCTTTGGTATGGAAGGGCTTTTCCGTCAATGCGGGATCTATTCTCACGTCGGCCAATTATACGAGCCTGTAGATATGGACAGCCTGATGTATTACAAAGAGGCCAAGGACGGGCAAATCCTGGAAGAAGGCATCAATGAGGCAGGCTCGATCTCTTCATTCATAGCGGCGGGGACCGCTTCGGCGACCCACAATATCAACACGATCCCCTTCTATACTTATTATTCAATGTTCGGCCCCCAGCGCGTGGGTGACCTGGTCTGGGCCGCGGGCGATCTGCGCTGCCGGGGATTTTTGGTCGGCGCCACCTCAGGGCGTACCACTTTAAACGGCGAAGGCCTGCAGCACCAGGACGGCCACACGCATCTGTTGACCTCCACGGTGCCTAACCTGGTCTCCTATGACCCCGCCTTTGCCTATGAGATCGCGGTGATCGTCCTTAACGGCATTGAGCGCATGTATGAAAAGCAGGAGAGCGTATTCTTTTATATTTCCGTCGGCAATGAAAATTATCCCATGCCCCCCATGCCCGCGGGCGTCAAGGAAGGCATTATCAAAGGCTTGTACCGTTTCAGCCAATCCGCCAAAAAGTCCGACTTAAAAGCGCATTTATTAGGCTCGGGCGCCATCATGAACCAGGTATTAGAGGCCCAAAAGATCCTGGAAGAAAAATATAATGTATCCACCGATGTGTGGTCCGCGACCAGTTATAATGAATTGCGCCGCGAAGCCCTGCATGTGGAGCGCGATAACCTGCTCAACGGCAAGAAATCCCGCGTGCCCTATGTCACGCAGGCGCTGCAGAATGAAAAAGGCGTTTTTATCTCAGCCTCTGACTATATGAAGGCCCTGGGGGATTCGATCCGCCAATGGGTGCCTGGCCCTTATACCGTTCTCGGTACCGATGGGTTCGGACGTTCGGAGAGCCGTGAAGCCCTGCGGGATTTCTTTGAAGTGGACGCCAAACATATTGTCTGGGCCGCGCTGACTACACTGCATGATCAAAAGCAGGTCTCAGACCAGGTATTATCCAAAGCCCAAAGTGATCTGAAGATCAATCCTAAAAAACTAAACCCGATGATTTCGTAATAAAGAGAGAACTCTATGGTTGAACTTAAACTTCCTGAGCTTGGCGAAAATATAACCCAGGGGACAGTCACTAAAATTTTGGTTAAAGTGGGCGATCCCCTTAAAAAGGGACAGAATATCCTGGAGATCGAGACAGACAAAGCGGTCCTGGAAGTCCCCTCTTCCGCGGAAGGGCTGATCAAAGAGATCCTGATCAAATCGGGAACGGTCGTCAAAGTAGGCCAGCCCATTTTTAACGTTGAAGGAGCTACCGGCGCGCCCAGCCCGGCCAAGGCAGCCCCAGGTACCGCTCCCGCGGCAGCTGAAGCACGTCCAGCCGAGACCGCGGCAAAGCCTTCCGCCCCTGTAACAATTGTTACACATGGCCCTGTGACGGCCTCCAAAGACATCCCTATCCGTAACGATATCCCTGCCGCTCCCTCGGTCCGGTTATTGGCGCGCGAATTGGGCATTGACTTAAGCCTGGTCCCCGGCTCAGGCCGCGGCGGGCGTATTTCCAATGAAGACGTGAAAGCCTATTGCAAGCTCCTTAACACCACGCGCCCCGCTGGCGGCGGCGCGGCCCCGGAGGCCATGCCCCTGCCGAATTTTGCCAAATGGGGAACTACCCGCCGTGAGGCCATGAACAATGTGCGCAAGAAAACAGCGGAACATCTTTCCCATGCCTGGACGAGCATCCCTCATGTGACCCAATGCGACAAGGTGGATATCACGGAACTTGAAAAATTGCGCAAGAAATTCTCCGGCACCAATAAAAAGATCTCCATCACGCCATTTATCATCAAGGTGGTGGCCGCGGCCTTAAAGAAATTCCCCCAATTCAATTCGAGCGTGGATATGGCAACACAGGAGATCATCTATAAAGATTATGTCAATATCGGTGTCGCGGTTGACACGGACCGCGGGCTTCTGGTGCCCGTATTAAAGAATGTGGACCAGATGACCATCCTGCAGATCTCCGACGAATTGACCGCCATGGCTGAACGTGCCCGCCTGCGGAAAACAACCATCGAGGAAATGCAAGGCGGCTGTTTTACGATCTCAAATTTAGGCGGCATCGGCGGGTCATTCTTTTCCCCCATCATCAATTGGCCTGAAGTGGCTATCCTGGGCGTATCCCGAGGGGTGATGGAACCTGTCTACATTGATGGGCATTTTCTGCCCAGGCTTATGCTCCCGCTGTCATTGTCTTATGACCACCGCATGATTGACGGCGCTGACGGGGCCCGGTTTGTCCGCTGGGTATGCGAAGCCATCCAACAACCTTTTATACTGGACCTTAGTAAATGAGCGATCCCATCCAACTTGTCGTTATCGGCGCCGGCCCCGGCGGGTATGCCGCGGCTTTTTTAGCCGCTGACCTGGGCATGCAGGTCGCCATTGTCGAAAAGGAAGTCAATCCCGGCGGCGTCTGCCTGTACAGGGGCTGTATCCCCTCCAAAGCCCTGCTGCACGCGGCCAAGATCATCAGCGAAGCCAAACACGCCAAAGCCTTTGGCATCGAATACGGCGAGCCCAAAATAGACATCACTAAACTGCGTGACTGGAAAAAAAGCGTAGTGAGCAAACTGACCGGCGGCCTGGGGCAATTGACCCGTGCCCGCAAGATCAAATATTACCAGGGAGAGGCAAGTTTCATCAATTCCAGCCGCCTGAAGATCAAAAAAGCCGACGGCAGCAGCGAAGAATTGGATTTTAAACACGCGATCCTGGCGACAGGTTCCCGCCCGACCGTATTGCCCAATCTGCCCAAATCACCAGATATCTGGGACTCCACTAATGCCCTGGACATGGAAAATGTCCCTGAAACCCTTTTAGTTGTCGGCGGCGGATATATCGGCATGGAATTAGGCACCGTTTACCATGAATTGGGCTCCAAGGTTTCCGTTGTGGAAATGACGCCCGGCCTCCTGCCCGGCGCGGACCGTGATCTGGCCGATGTCCTGTACAAGCGCGCGAAAGGCCTTTTCGCCAAGATCATGCTGGAGACCAAGGTTGTCAAAATGGAAACCAGCCCCAATGGCATCAGCGTAACCTTCGCTGACAAGGAAGGCAAAGAATATAAAGAAGATTATAAAAAAGTCCTCGTATCCATCGGGCGCAAGCCCAATTCCGAGAATCTCGGCCTGGAAAACACCAGGGTTAAGGTTAATCCCCGCGGTTTCGTTGAGATCAATAATCAGCGACAGACGGCGGATCCGAACATATACGCCATCGGGGATATTGCCGGAGACCCCATGCTGGCCCATAAAGCTTCACACGAAGGCCGCGTGGCCGTGGAATCCATATCCGGCCTTAAGGTGGCCTTTGAACCGCAGGCCATTCCCGCGGTCGTCTTTACCGATCCTGAGATCGCCTGGTGCGGGTTGACTGAAATTGACGCCGCCAAAGCCGGCCGTGAAGTCCTTGTATCCAAATTCCCGTGGGCGGCTTCTGGGCGCGCGATGACCCTTGACAGGACAGACGGCCTGACCAAGCTCATCATTGACCCAAAATCTCAACGAGTTTTAGGAATGGGGATCGTCGGAGTCGGCGCCGGGGATATGATCGCGGAAGGGGTCATGGCCATTGAAATGGGCGCTGTCGCGCAAGACCTGAAACTTTCAATCCATCCTCACCCGACCCTGTCGGAAACCATCATGGAAACCGCTGAAAGCTTCTTCGGCCACAGCACGCATATTTTCAAGCCAAAAAATAATTAATAGAAATGCAAAAATTTCCGGCATATCTCTTATATGCTTTATTGTTTCTTACTTCATCCGCACGCGCGGATAATGCCGGGAATGGACGTTCTCCCCTCGAGATCGGGATCGATCGCTCCAACCTAAACAACCCAAAAAATGCATGGACCATTGGCCCTCCTGCTGAACCCAGGATCTATCCATTTAACGCGCTTTATATAAAAGGCAAAGGCTTAGATCCAAAGACCTACGAAGAAGCCCGCAAAAAAATCTTAAACGGTGTTGCCCAGCTTCATCCCGCCTGGTTTCGTGATGGTTTTGGGAACGATGATCAAAAAAGTATCAGCTTGTTCGTTGACGAGGTTTCCCAGGTGCACGCGCTCGGCATAAAAATGCTGGCCGTCTTTGGGCAAAGTAACGATGATTTTGATCCAAACGATTATATCCCTAAAGAAGAAAGCGGCTGTTCCTGGGGAACTTATCCGTTGAGAAGGATCGATCTTTCGAAATTTGAAAAACGCCTGCGGGATTATTTCAACGCATTGCAAAAAGCAGGGATCTCCGTTGACGCTTTTGAGGTTGGCAATGAGTTGGACCAGTACTGCAATGACGCGGATAATCCAACGAATGCTGTAGTTGCCCTGCATCACTGGAAATTCTTTATGACGCCGGCACAGATCAACACCTTTGTTGAAGGCTACGCTCCCTTTCTCAAGACAGCTGTTGGCGTTATCAGGGAGTATTTCCCAAAGGCCCAAATCATCACTTTTGGGATGTCCTATCCTGTTTCAGCCCCGCTTATCCAGGCCTTGGCCAATTATACCGATAGTTCCGGGAACACATCCGATTACACCCAACTGGTTGATGGCTATGGTTCCCATATTTATCCATCATCAGATACCACGCTTAATATGGTGCAAACCGTAACCAAAGAGCTGATCAATCAGGGGGCGATCCTGCCTCATAACGATCAAAAGCCAATTTGGATCACTGAATGGAATGAATCCGGCTCTGTCACCTGGTCAAATAAAAAGTGGCCTTTTCATCCGGCAACAGCGGCCAACGGCTTAAGTGAAGATAAAAACGATCCGGACGATCAAGGAGCATATCCTGCCATGACACGCGCTGAGGTTATCCGTACTTTTTATAAGGATGTTATTTCTAAACTGAGGAACGCGGAGCATCCTGTCAATATCAGGAACGCGTTTTATTACTCGTATGATTCTGTTGCTTCGTATAAAGAGACCAAATTGCCTGTTTGGAATTGCGATGAAACGGTCTTTAATACCAGCCGGGGCATTACCGGCGCCTGTTATTCCGGCGTAATCGATCCAGTCACAGGCCAAATATTGCCTGACATCTCCTCCGCAGTTGCCAATAATTGAGTTAAAACAATCCCTGCTTGTCCAGTTGATCGTGCAGCTGCCACCAGGTATCATTGGCCTGCTTGCATGTCATTCCCAGGCGATGGACCATAAAATACCGTTCATGATAGTTCCTTCGGTGAAAAACCAGTAAGAACTGCTGCCAGTCTTCCTGCGTTTTAAGCTCCTCCGCTTTTTCCTTGACCCAAAAATCAAACATGCCCTTGCTTTCCAGGGGATAGATCATGAAATATTGATACGCTAAAACACCGGCGCACAATACGCCGGACAGGGCCAAGAGAGGCCAGATGAAGGCCGCGCATTCCGCCGCGGAGTACCACATAAAGCCGGTGAAGAGCATCGTAAACGGCCATGATCCGCAAATCCGCAACGCATGGGGCAATTCCTGATTGGTCAAGGCTGATGGGATGATCCCGATAAAAAAATTAACGGCTAAGAATATAAGCCACGCCCGGTTGTTGATGACCGGATTAAGCATCCAGGAAGGCTTCAGGAGAGCCAAAACCAAAAACACCATTAGAATAACCAGGGCCATGATGTCAAGGCCGCTGAATATCCCTAAATGCCGGGTTGAATGCACATAAGACGGGTCACCGGTCAAAAACAGGAAATCAGGGCTTAAATGTAAAAAATAATTGTGGAAAAATATCCTGATGATATCCCAGGGTGTCCCTGTTACTCCAAGGGAGTGTAAATAATCTTTGTTTAAAATACTGATCTCGTTAAAACGCCTTGATAAAGCCCCTTTCCCGTATTGGACGGCCAAGGGAAGGAGCGACAAAAAGAATACTCCTGCCATGCTCAAGAACAATGGCCATCGCAATGATCGCCGATGCCATTCATAAACTCCCAAGCTTGCTATCATCAACGGGATCTGCAAACGCGCGGGCGGATATGTATACATCGCGCAAGCAAACAGGAAACCTGCCAGCGCCGAGTCCCACCACCGGCTGGAACGCCAGAAAAAATAAAGGCCCCAAACCGCGAAAACCGGGGCAAAATAAGATTCCAAGGCAACACGGGTCACCACCCATGCCCAAGGTGAACAGGTAGCCGCCAAAACAACTGCCGCGCCAAAAGCTTTGCCGAATAATTGTTTGGATAAAAAGAACAGTCCCAGGATTCCTATTAACAAAACTAACACTGAAAACGCGCGTAAGCTTGGGACCGTTGAACCGAATATTTTTGCCCAAAGCATGCCGGGATAAACATAGGTCGGCGGCTTATCCTGGCCGTATTCCATAAATCCAAATAACGGCCATGGGCTTAGCTCAGCGTCACAGCCTTTTTCGGCAAAACACTGCACTGTCACCGCTGAACCGACTTCATCCACATGAAAGCCGTAGGGAATGGTATCGAGTTTTCCGAACCGCAGGATATTCAATACCAAAACGACCAGGACTATGAACGCTATCGCGATCTTCTTCATCATAAGGCTGTGTAATCGTATGTATTTATATTGCTATAGCCGCTATTTTTTGTTATACATATCACCATCATGCCCGAAGGCAAAACTGACATATCGATCGTCATTCCCGCGAAGGATGAAGAACTGCGCCTTCCCCGATTCCTTGAGTCCCTTTTCGCTTATTGCCGCGAAAATCCTCTACGGTATGAAATTATCGTTGTGGATGACGGCAGCACGGACGGGACGGCCCAGGCAGTCCTGCGCATGAAAAAGACATTTCCCGACCTGACCCTCATTTCCCTGGCTCGCAATCACGGCAAAGGTTACGCGGTCAAACAGGGCCTGCTGGCCTCCCACGGACATATCGCGCTTTTTATGGACGCGGACGGTTCAACAGCCGCCAGTGAGATCAAAGAAAACCTGAAATACTTTCAGGAAGGCTATGACATTGTCATCGGTTCAAGGGTGTTACACAGCTCTACCGCTAAAGTCAAGGCCCTGGCCCACCGCAAAAGCATAGGCTGGATATTTAATTTCCTTGTTTCCACTTTTCTGATCAAGGGAATCAAAGATACCCAATGCGGTTTTAAAATGTTCCGCCATGACATCATCCGCCCGTTATGGGAAAATATCCAAATCCAAGGCTTTGGATTTGACCTGGAAGTCCTGTTTTTGGCCCAACAAATGAATTACAAGATCAAAGAAGTGCCTGTTAACTGGAAACATGTGGGCCATAGCAAGGTCCATCTGATCAATGATTCCTGGAAAATGCTGGTCAATATTTTCCAGATCCGAAGCTGGTACCGCAGGCGCTGATCGTCATTGTCAAATATCCTGGCCAATGGTCTCTTTAACAATGCGGCGAATGTCATCAACCTCAAAAGGCTTCTTTAAACAGTCCACAGCTCCCAGCAATGACGCCTGCTGGCGTTTTTCATCCAGGCTATAACCGCTCATCATCACCACCGGCAATCCCGGAGCGATCATTTTTACCTCTTTGAGGATCTCAACCCCGTCTTTCCCGGGCATCATCATATCCATGAACGCGATGTCGAAGGGATGTTCCTTGACCGCCTGAAGGGTTTGAGGCAGGTCATGGACCACCGTAATATGATGGCCGTAGTAACCCATGGTCAGGATAAAAAAATCCCCGATGACCTTCTTGTCATCAACGACGAGGATATTAAGGGTCTTCATGCGGCGGCCTCCTGGCGAAGGTGATCAAGGCGGACACAGGGAAGCTTGACCGTGAACACGGTGCCGTCCTGATCGCTTTCAACGCCGATATTCCCCCCGTGTTCATTGATCAAGTCCTGGCATAAGGCCAAACCAATGCCTGACCCCTGCGTCTTTGTGGAGAAAAAAGGATCGAATATCCTGGCCTGCTGCTCATGGGCAATGCCGGGCCCGTTGTCCTTAAAAACGATGACCGCCCGGTGAGTTTCAGCATCGTATTTTGAAGACACTGACAAGGTGCGCGGAGCGCCATGGGGCATTTCACTCAGGGCTTCCATGGCATTGACGATCAGGTTCATAAAAACCTGCTGTAAATGCAGCGCGTCCCCCCAGATCAGCGGCAGCTGGTCGTCTAAATGCGTGTCCCAGCCTATCCGGCGGATGCGCAATTCATCCAGCAGAAGGTTAATGGATTTATGGATGACGGTATTGGTGCTTATCTGGGATTTTTGGATCTGGCGATGGCGGATCAATTCCATCAAATTCGCGAGCATATCCTTGATGTAAAAGGACTGCTCATCCATTACACAGACGGGTTTATAAAACGGGGAATTGATATCCATTTCCTTCTTCATAAATCGGACAAAACCGTGAATGGCCGTGATCGGCTGGCTGATCTGATGCAAAAGCCCCGCGCTTAATGCCGCGACCGCCCCCTTTTTGCCGCTATCCATCAATTTGATATGGGCTGTCTTAAGCTCCATGATCGTCGCTTCCAGCTGTAAATTCTTTTCTTTCAGGGCGCGGTTAAGCCGTATATATTGGATAAAAAACCAGGCTAAAACCGCCAGAAGAACGACATCTATGATCAGAAAAATGGAACTCATGGTCAAAGCCCTTTCAAATCAAGCTTATCCCCCACCTTCCAGTGATGAGCCACCGCGTACCCGCTATTGATCTCCAACACATAACGGGATTTTTGATCGGGAGTATACACCGGGCAGGGGTCTTTGGCACAGGCAGGGATATCCTGCCCGATGAACACAATATGCCCGTCGAGACTCAGCCACAGCATATCCAGATCAAAGCGCATATTCTTCATCCAGAATTCGTAAATATCATCCTTGGAAAAAACAAACAGCATGCCCTTGTCCTGGTCCAAACCCGTGCGGTACATCAGTCCGCGCGCCAGATCAGCGTCTTTGGAAACCACTTCTACGGTCACGCAATTATCCTGGAGGCAAACTTGGGGCAAACTTGTGTCAGCATGAGAATTATTAAGGAAATTAAATTGGAGTAATAAGCATGTAAAGAGAGGCAAGAATGTATTTTTGAAAGGCCTGCAGCCCCATAGGACCGAGGGCTTGTTTGCGATGAGCAAGCCCGCAGGTCCGAGATAATGGGGATGGGGGTCATGCGCCCGGCCTTGAAAAAATATATTCTTGCCTCTCTTCATAGCACATTAATTCCAAATTTTCTTAACATTTCCGCGAGCTTGGACAGCGGCAATCCCACCACGTTAAAATAGCACCCTTCGATGCGCGGGATAAAAAGCCCCCCCATACCCTCGATATCAAATCCGCCCGCTTTATCCAAAGGAGAAACAAACCGGTGATAACGGTCAATGGCCTTGTCCGAAAGTTTGGTCATGAAAACCCTGGTTTTTTCCCAGCCGACCTCTGTTTGACCTGTTTTCGCGTCAACAACCGCGATCCCGGAATAAACCCAGTGGGGATGGGCCATCAATTCCTTCAGGTTTTTCTTGGCTTCCCGCAAATTCCGCGGTTTCAAGATAAGCCGTTTTTTAGATGAATACACCACCGTATCCGACCCGATGACCAAACCTTGACGACTGCGTCGAGCCACCTCAAGGGCCTTACGCAAGGCATTGGTTTGGACAAGATGCGCGCATCCGCCGGTAACACGGGTCTTTTCCGCGGCGCGGCTGGGGGATACGCTAAAAGGCAATCCCAATATTTTCATGAGAGCTCGGCGCTGAGGACTTGCCGAGGCCAGGATGATCTTTTTCATTTAAGGAATTCGGCAATGGTAAATATCGATTCTAAAGGCACATTGAACTTGGCCAACGCCGCCGCGGCTCCCTCACCCCGGTCAATGACACAGATAGCTTTCTTGATGTTAATATCCATTTTCCGCAGGACTTCAATGGATTCCACAAAAGCCTTGCCGGTGGTTGCCACATCATCAATGATGACGACACTGCCCCCCTCTTTGAGCAAAGGGCCTTCAACCTGCTGCTGCTTGCCATGGGCCTTGGGCTGCTTGCGGATAATAAAGGTGTCGATCGGCCTTCCCGCCTGATGGCTTAAGGAGGCGATAGCCCCCACCATAGGGTCGGCACCAAGGGTAGGGCCGCCGATCGCGTCCGGACGGTCATTTTCTATCATATCCAGGATGATACGCGCGCACAGATACGCCCCCGGCGCGGAAAGGGTCACGATCCTCGCGTCAAGATAAAAACTGCTCTCTTTCCCTGACGACAGGATAAACTTGCCCTTGGAAAAAGCCCGTGATTTCAACAGGCGGAACAGTTCTCTTTTATCTGTTTCAATGGGCGTGTTCATTTAGAATTGAGGAAGCTCCAGATTACGGCTATGGATCTCGACTAAAAGCAAGAGGCGGAATTTTAACAGGTTCTTATAGTCCTTGTATTCTTTGGGGCTGAAACCGGATGTGGCATGGAATGAACGGCTGGCATCGATCTCCACCAGCGTATTCTCATAGGTATCGATGAGCTGGTCATCGGTGAGCTTGACGATGGCTGGTTTATCCAGAATGGCCACATCCGAAGGGTATTCTGCCATGGACAACGGTGTTAAAAATAAAAACATCATCAACGCTAAAATAAGTTTTTTATTCATGAATCAATTATATGGTAACATATGGGATGCTTCAAGCCTTTTTACAGGGAGCTTTTGAACTTATTTTCCCCGATAATTGCCTGCTCTGCCGCCAATTCCTTAACAGCCGCCACCAGCGGCAAATATGCGATAAATGCTTAAGCTCCCTGGATTTTAATCCGGTCCCCTTCAGCCGGCAGACAACGCCGGGGATCATGGCCTACGACCAGGCCTGGTCGATCTGCCTTTATAATCAAACCGCCCAGAAGCTCCTGCACGCTTTCAAATACAATGCCAAAAAATCCCTGGGGAAGACTTTTCTTCCCTTAATGATCTCCTTCATCGACCGGCATCATATCCCATTGAGGAAATTTGACCTGATCACCCCCATTCCCCTGCATCCGGTGAGGCTGAGGGAAAGGGGATATAATCAATCGGCCATCCTGAGCCTTGGCTTAAGCCGCCACTACGGGATACCTCATACGGAAAACCTTCTCAACCGGCAAAGAAAGACCACCACGCAGACGGAATTAGGGGCAAAACAACGCTGGACAAATATGGAAGGGGCTTTTAAAATAAAAAATCCGACGGATGTAGCGGGAAAAAACATCGTCCTTATTGATGATCTTTTTACGACAGGGGCCACTGCCCACAGCGCCGCCGAAGCGCTAAAAACCGCCGGCGCGGGAAAGGTCGGGGTCTTAACTTTCAGCATTACTGTTTGACCTATGAGAACCATCCGCAATTATATTTTAAAAGAATGCCTTCAGCCTTTTACGCTGTCGATCAGCGTATTGACCAGTGTTTTTCTCCTGGGATACCTGCCGCAATTGGCCAACAAGGTCATCAATAACGGCGTGTCACTCTCGGCCATGGGCCAGGTTTTTCTTTATTATATCCCCATCCTTCTTGGCTACACGCTTCCCATCGCCTGCCTGATCACGGTGATCCTGGCCCTGGGGCATATGTCCGCGGAAAATGAGATCCTGGCCATGCGCGCCTCGGGGATCCACCTGCTGCGCCTTTTGATGCCTCTTTCAGTCGTTGGGACCGCCTTGTGCCTGGTGGTGTACCTTCTTAATGACCGTATCATCCCCGAAGCCTATGACGCCCAAACACGCATTTTGCAGGAAACCGGCAGCCAGGACCCTTCCTCCATGCTCGAGCCCGGCAGTTTCATCAATGCCTTTGACAAATACATCATTTTCATTTACCGGATGGAAGGCGATATGCTCTTCGGGGTCAGGATCTACCAGCCGTCACCCGGCAAACCCACGCGCACCATCATCGCCGAGCAGGGGGAGTTTGTCCACGTGCCCGGCAAGGACCAGCTGATGCTCAAGCTCATCGACGGCACGTCCGATGAGCCCAATTTAAGCAATCCCAATAATTTTTATAAACTTAATTTCCAGACCTCATTTATCACCATGGACCTTTCCAAAAAGAAAGTGACCGGTGAAAAGAAATCGCGGGCCATGACATTGCGGGAATTGTCCCAAAAGATCAAAAGCCTGCAAAAAATAAACATTGACCCGACACCCCTGATCACCGAATACCAGCGCCGCCTGGCATGGTCTTTGTCCCCGCTGATATTTATCTTTCTGGGTTTCCCTTTCGCGGCCATTACCAACCGCAGGGCCAAATCCGCCAATCTTTTATATGCCCTGTTATTCGCCGCCCCTTATTACATCATATCATTGGCCTGCCAGGGCATGGCTTCCCAGAATGTCATGAACCCTGTATTGCTGATGTGGGCGCCCAACGGCGTTGCCGTCGCGGTGGCCATTTTCTTAAACTGGAAACTTTGCACCCGTTAGGCCACCCATGCGCATCTTAGACCGGTATATCCTGAAATCCATCCTGATCGCGTTCGCGGGGACCGTCTTTACCTTCGCTTTTCTTTTTATCCTGATCGACCTGTTCAGCAACCTGCAGGACTTTATCCAGAAGGATGTCAGCTTTCCCGTGATCGCCCAGTATTACATCTCATTCTTGCCGTCGATCATCGTGCAGACCTCCACCATGGCATGCCTCATTTCCGTCCTGTTCACCTACAGCAGCCTCAACGCCCACAATGAGATCATCGCCATCCGCGCGTCCGGCATGAATTTCTGGCAGATCACCCGCCCGGCGCTGGTATTCGCCATCTTTGTGTCCGCCCTTGTATTCTTGGTGAATGAGAAATTCGTCCCGCAATCTTCCATGGTCAACCAGGAAATACGCGACACCCAGATCAAGGTCGTCCCCTCCCAAAAAGGGAAAGGCTTGCCTCCCATCCACAACCTTACCTTTTACGGGCTTAAAAACCGCCTTTTTTTCATCGACAACTTTGACCCAAACACCAATGAATTGACCGGCATCACCATCATCGGGCACGACCATTACCAAAACCTGGTCGAAAAGATCGTCGCCCTTAAAGGCACCTGGACGGGGATCGCCTGGAAATTTTATAACTGCCAGATCGCGACGTATAAGAACACCGCGCCTAACGTCCCTCCCACCGACATCAAAGTGTCCGCGGAAAAATTGATGGACATCAAGGAAACCCCCAAAGATTTCCTCAGGCAGCGGATGGACACCTCCTCCATGAACCTGCGCCAGCTGCACGGCTATATCAAAAGGTTTTCCGGGAGCGGGGCGCTCAAGACGATCAATAACTTGCGCGTCGACCTTCACCAGAAGATCACCTTCCCCTTGCGGAATTTCATCATTGTCCTCATCGGTTTGCCCTTCGCGCTGATGTCCGTCGGAAAACGCAAGGCCATGACCTTCACTTCCATTGCCATTGCCCTGGTCATCGGATTCCTTTATTACGTTTTAGACGCGGTGGGACTGGCCCTGGCCAAGGGCGGGGCTTTACTGCCGTGGGAAGGCGCATGGCTCACCCCCATCATGTTCACCCTCATGGCCTTGTTCATCATCTTCAGGAATTTTTAAGGATCAGGAATGATAGACGCGCGGAAGGCGGCTGCCTAAAGAGCAGAGCATTTCATAACTGATCGTGCCAGCCCAAAGTGCCAGTTCGTCCGCTGAAATGTTCGCTCCCTTTTGCTCACCCAGAATGACAGCTTCGTCACCGGTCTTGGGGATACGGCCCGAGAGGGTTGCCGCGGTGACATCCACGATGATCTGGTCCATGGTGACACGGCCGACCACCGGGCAGCGCACGCCGGCCACCAGAACAAAAGCGCGGTTGGATAAGGAGCGCATATACCCGTTGCTATAGCCGATGGCCAATACCGCGACCGTGATATCTTCCTTGGCCTTGAACGTATGCCCGTAGCTGATACCCCTGCCCTTGGCAATGGTCTGCACAAAAATGATGTTCGCCACCACCGACATGACAGGTATTAAATGGACCTTGGCTTTCAGGTCCTCCAGCGGATAAACGCCGTAAAGCATGATGCCGGGACGGGCCAGGTTAAAGAGATCCGATTTGTAATCCCCCAAACCCATGCTGTTTCCCGCGTGCACATAGGTGAAGGTGATAAACTGGTTTTCCAGGGAATACACGATGTCACGGAAGCGGCGCATCTGCCCCAGGGTAAAGTCACGGTCAGAGTCAGCGACGGGAAAATGGGTGTAGATGCCCTCCAGGACCAGGTTGGGGCACTCGGAGCGCAGCGACTGGACGAAATCCAAAGCCTGATCTTCATTGACGCCCAGGCGGCCCATGCCGGTGTCCAGTTTGATGTGCACGGCGACCGTAGTGCCTGCCTGCCGGGCCATCTGTTCTAACGCCTGGGCCATATCCAGCGCGCAGACCGTCGGGGTCAGCTGGTGCTCGACAATATCCCTGGCCTGGGAAACCAGGGTGGATTCAAACAATAATATCTTCTGCTTAAATCCCGCCCTGCGCAGGCTGATGCCTTCACTGGCGTTTGAGACCCCGAAATACTTGCAGCCGCATTCATTCAAACAACCCGCGACACGGAGCATGCCATGCCCGTAAGCTTCGGCCTTGATGACAGGCATGATCCCCAGGGAATGCGACATGTTTTTCACGGCCAGTTTCTGCAGCTGCTCAAAATTATGCGCCAGGGCCTTGAGGTCGATATCACACCAGGTCGGCGAATGGGTGGTCATTTCGAAGTTTAATATCTCTGAATCCATTATTTCTTTCCTGTAGATACCTGGCAATCCTGCGCGTACAAATATAACGGCTGAAGCCCCGCGGCGTCATCATAGCGATGGTCCCGGAAACGCTCATACGCCAAACCCGCCATGATCTTAGCTTGAGGATACCACCATTTTTCATCCGCGAAAAGACATTTACTTTTATAAGCTTTTTCGATATCCTTGCGGTAAAGCTTCAGCGCGTCACCGACAAAAAGCGTCTTGCCACGCACCTTATTCAAAAGTTCATCAAGGGATGAAAGCATATAATCGCCTTTGCGGCCACTTGGGCCATAAATGCATGCATAGACATTTCCCCGGCGGGCATCATTGATAACACAGATCTCGTCACAGCCGCCCCTCTCAACGCCGCGGGCGATAATATCCAACGTCGGGATGCCGACCACCGGTTTGCCCGTGCTCATGGCAAATGCCTTAACAGTGGCCAAACCCACCCGTAAACTCGTAAATGAACCGGGGCCCAGGGCAATGGCAAAACCGTCAATTTGTCCGAATTTGATCCCCGCCGAATCCAGGGCCTTATCCAATGCCGGTAAAATGGAATCTTCCAGCACCTGGGCGGACCTTAAATTACGGTAACGTAAAACCTTCCCGTCCTTATTGACAGCTAGCGAGAAGATCTTGGATGAGGTTTCGAAGGATACGAAATACATATCTGGCGCTCTTTCTCTCCCTTATGTTCAAATTCAACTAAATAATACCGGGGCGGTTGATAGGTCCCCAGGCGCTCGGGCCATTCAATGAGGCTGATCCCCTCACCGTAAAAATAATCGTCAAAATCAAGCGTGTCCAGGGCCTGGGGGTTTTCCAGGCGGTAAAGGTCAAAGTGATAAAGCGGAAGTTTTCCCTTGTAATAATTCATGAGCACAAATGTCGGGCTGTTGACCTTTTTAGGCGCAACCTTGAACGCCTGGGCCATGCCTTTGACAAAGGTTGTTTTACCGGCGCCCAGATCGCCCTTAAGCAATACAATGTCCCCGCGCACAAGCTGGCCGGCAAAACTCCTGGCGCACTGTTTTGTCTCTTCCTCACTCTTAGAAATGAGTGAAACTTTTGGCATTGATCTTTTCTTTAGCATCAGCGGTAATGACACCTATTGGATAAAAATAAAATGATCTCTTTTGGGCCTGCCAATCCATCAGCACAGATGCCTTATGGGACGGCAGCGTGAACAAAAGCTCAAAATCCTCGCCCTCATTTAACGCCTGGGATAAGCTTATGCCCTTTCGCCTCGGGATGAACGCATGGTCCAGGCGGGCCCCCACCCTGCTTGCCCTTAAAATATGGTTCAAATCCCCCGCGAGGCCATCGGATATGTCCATCATGGCACTGGGCCTGAATTTTTCAACTAAAAATCTCGCCTGGGCCAAACGCGGCAGGAAATCCAGATGCCGGCCGCTTTTAAAAGAGCCTCCCAGGGCACCGGTGACAAAGATCCAGTCGCCTGGCCTGGCGCCATCGCGGGTGATCAGGTTCTTCTTTTCAACCAATCCCAACAAGGCGACATTGATCACTATTTTCTCTGACTTAATAGTGTCACCGCCGACAATGCTGACCTTGAATTCCCGGGCAGTACGCTCGATCCCTTTATAAATGTCCTTGATAAAACGCACAGGCAAATTTCCCGGGACACCGATGGAAATAACCCCGAAGGTAGGCCAACCGCCCATGGCCGCGATATCGCTGATACTGCAGGCCAGGGCTTTGTGCCCGATCAGTTCAGGAGGCATGCGGCGGGTGAAGTGCGCGCCTTCGGCAAGCATGTCAGTGGTCAAAAGCTGGTATTCGTTCTTACTGAAGGGCAAAACAGCCGTATCATCGCCGATGCCCTTGATCACCGCTTTGGACACAGGCGCGTATTGCTTGAGAGCATCTATTAAGCCAAATTCACCGAGTTGAGATATATTCATGCTTATTTTAATACTTTGTTCAGGATTATGAGGGCATTGTGTTTCCTTCGAGCGAAGCCGCATCGCTGGATGCGGCGAGCGTGCCTGAGAAGGAAATACAATGACCGAATAATATGGACAAAGAATTATCCTATTATTCTTTTAATATTTCTTATATATGGCTGACGGATGATGCCATATTCCGTCACTATACCAGAGATCAATTTAGCCGGGGTCACATCGAAGGCGGGGTTATAGGCCTTGATCCCCTTAGGCGCGATGGATACACCCGCAAAATGCGTGACCTCTTGGCTGTCGCGCTGTTCAATAGGGATCTGCCTGCCTGATCTGATCTTCAGATCAAAAGTCGAACGCGGTGCAACGACATAAAAAGGAATCCCGTGATACTTGGCCAACACGGCCAACATGTAGGTGCCGATCTTGTTGGCGGCATCCCCGTTAGACGCGATACGGTCAGCGCCGGTAAAAATAATATCGACCTTCCCCTGGGCCATCAAGGTGGCCGCCATATTATCGCAGATCAAGGTCGTTGTGATCTTCTGGCGCAGAAGCTCCCAGCATGTCAGCCTCGCTCCCTGCAGCAAAGGACGCGTCTCACAGGAATAAACACTGAACTTTTTACCCAATTTTTTAGCGCTGTAAAAAACCCCCAGGGCCGTGCCATAGTCTACGGTGGCCAAAGCCCCGGCATTGCATACGGTCAGGCAATTCATCCCTTTTTTGATGAGCTTTGCCCCATGGTTTCCCATGCGGCGGCAAACTTCCTGGTCAGCCTTATAAATAGCCATGGCTTCCTGAAAAAGCATTTTCTTTAAAAGAACAACGCCCGCTTCAGGATCACGCGCGGCCACAGAGCGCATGCGGTCGAGCATATTAAAAAGATTGACCGCTGTCGGGCGGGATGTGGCCAGATAATCGCAAGCCTCATGAAAAACTTTCAGGAACTTGGCCTTATCCTGGCCTTTGAATTTTTGAATACCCAAAACAACGCCGAAAGCCGCGGCCACACCGATGGCCGGAGCCCCGCGCACGGACAGGCGTTTGATCGCCTGCCACATGGTCTTGATATCACGGCAATAAATATACTCGAATTTATTCGGAAGCTGGGTCTGATCAATAATGCGGGCAGAGCCCTTGACCCATTTGATGGTCTCAATACTCATATTTTAGCCTTCTGATGAGATCGATCCCGTATTGCATATAACCGTTTTTCATCTCGTTTTTCCACATCTTTTTGATCTCGGGGTCATTCTCGATGCGGGAATCCCCCCAATGCATCGATTGAAAAAGCGGATAGGAATTCCAATTGCAATTGATATAGCTGATGACCTTCACATCATCCTTCCTGATAAAATCGAAATAATGCTTAAACCATTCCTTTTTCGCGTTCGTCGAATATAATCCCGCGGGCGCGGACTCGGCGATCATCAAGGATTTATTATGCTTGCGCGCGATCGAAAAGAAATCCTTCGCGACGGCGATCTGCATGGGATCAAAGATGGACGCGGCAAACCAATCGACGTAATCATCCCCCGGGTACCAATCCATATAATTGCCCTTGGACTCTATCCTGGAGGCGGAATGCCATACATAAGCGACATTACTGACCCCCTCTGCACGTAAATGGTCAACAATATAACGGTAGACTTTTTTGTACTTTATAGGGTCGTAGGCATTTTCAGGCAGATCGAATTCATAGCCTATCCGGAAATAAATCGGGCACCCCACTTTTTTCATCCATTGTGCCAGCTTTGAAATATTTGCATCATACCGGCCCGCTAAAGTGTCATCCACGGCGCCCACCATATATAGGCCCAGCTGAATGGCCATTTGGGGGTAAGCTTCGTCAAAATACCTGGCATTATTGATACCCGCGTCATAATTTGACGGTTTATCCAGGCCATCCATGTTCTGAATGGAGGTATATCCCATAAACCCTCCCGGGACCATACCGACATTTTCAATATACCCGTCTATCGCATCCTGCTGCTGGCCGATTATGATCAATTTCCCGTCGTGCGGGATAAAAGGGTGGCTGAGGCCTTGGGCCAGGCATGTTCCAGAAAAGAGCATCCAAAAGAAAAATTGAAAGATGGCCATTATGTTTTCTCCACTTCGATCCTGGGGAATAAGGGCGGATGAACTTTTAACGGGATGCCAGGCTTGAGTTGGCCCCATACAGGTTTGGTGTTTTCAGCGCTTAAAACAGATAAAACCTGGGACGTTTTCTCAGGCATCACAGGCGCTAACATGATCGTCGCTATGCGTAATCCCTCTGCCGCGGTATACAAAACCCTGTCGGCCGCTTTCATATCTGTCTTGGCTAATTTCCAGGGAGCTTGTGTTTCCACATATTTATTAAGCACATCCACAAATCCCAATACAGATGTAACCGCTTCCTGGACTTTAAAATTGTTTATCAGATCCTTTACGCGAAAAGGCAGGTCATTGGCTTGCGCTTTAATTTTTTCTTCAATTTCAGTCAAAGGGCCGGGTTCCGGTATTGTGCCGCCATGATTCTTTTGGATGAGTCCGCTGACACGGTTTAGCAGATTGCCGAAATCATTGGCCAGGTCGCTGTTATAACATTTGATGAATGATTCAGGCGTAAAATTGGCATCCAGGCCAAGCACCATCTCGCGCATCAGATAGAACCTGACTGCATCAACACCATAATCCGAGATCAGATCCAGGGGATTGACCACATTCCCCAAAGATTTGCTCATCTTGGTCTCCCCGATCAGCCACCAGCCGTGAGCAAAGATGGTTTTAGGCAAATCTAATCCCAAAGAAAAAAGCATGGTGGTCCAGTAAACGCAATGCGTAGTCAGAATGTCTTTGCCGATCAGATGCACATCCGCGGGCCACCACTTCTTAAATTTCTCTTCGTCGCTGCCGTAGCCGGGAATGGAAATATAGTTGACCAGCGCGTCAAACCAGACATAGGTCACATAATCACGGTCAAAGGGAATTTCTATACCCCAATCCATACGACTCTTGGGACGTGAAATGCATAGATCCCCCAAAGGCTTACGCAAAAAGCCCAGCATCTCATTTTTACGGTGTTCAGGCTGGATAAAATCCGGATTGGCCTGTATATAATCAATAAGCCTCTGCTGATATTTGCCCATCTTGAAAAAATAATTCTTTTCTTTAATCTTTTTGACGTCACGAAACTGCCCTGATCCGTATTCGGCATCCGTGATGAAACGCTCTTCCGCGACGGAATACCAGCCTTCGTATTCATCGGTGTAAATATCCCCGTTAGCATTGACCTTCTGCAACACCAGCTGGACGATCTTTTTGTGCCGTTCCTGGGTGGTGCGGACAAAATCATCATAGCTGATATCTAATTTCTTCCACAAATTAAGGAATCTGGGTGCCAGATCATCACTATGCGCCTGGGGTGACAGCCCCCGCTTTTCAGCCGCCTGTTTGACCTTTTGGCCGTGCTCATCCAGTCCGGTCAGGAAAAACACTTCGTCACCGATGGCGCGGTGATAACGGCTTAACACATCCGCGAGAATGGTCGTGTACGCGTGCCCGATATGCGGGGCATCGTTCACATAGTAGATGGGAGTGGTTACGAAAAACTTGCTCACGCCGGGTTTCCCTGCGGGTATTCAATTTTAGTCATCTTGCCTTCACCCAGATCCACGGTCACATAACGCTTGAGGATATCCATGGCCACGACCCTTCCCTTTTCGCCTTCAGGGGTGCTGATCTTGGCCCCTATTTTGGGCATGCTCTTGGAAAACTCGCGGTAAACCTGGTATTCATACGCCATGCAGCATTTGACCCTTCCGCAAACACCGGAAATTTTCTGGGGATTGAGCGGCAGGCCCTGGTCTTTGACCATTTTGATGGACAAGGGGTGGAAATCTTTCATATAAGAAGAGCAGCATAATTCCCTGCCGCAAACGCCGTAGCCGCCGACGATCTTGGCCTTGTCGCGCACACCGATCTGCTTGAGCTCTATGCGCACGCGCAGGACCTTGGCCAGATCCTTGACCAGATTGCGGAAATCCACCCGGCCTTCAGCCGTAAAGAAAATGATGATCTTGGTGCCGTCAAAAGAATATTCCGCCTGGACTAACTGCATGTCCATTTTGCTTTCAACGATCTTGGCCTTGCATATCTTAAGGGACTCACCCGCCTTTAATTCATTGTTAACCACCTGCCGCAAGTCCCCGTCGCTTGCCAGCCGGACGATCTTTCCGCAAGCGGCCTCTGTTTTGCCGGTACAAACCTTGTCAGGCTCGGAGATGATCTTGCCGAATTCAAGGTTGCGTTCCACTTCGATGATCACCATGTCATGGCGATTAGCCTGCACTGAATTGGCATCCACCCACGCAACCGGGCGGTACTCTCCCAACTTAACCTGCACTAACTGGCCCATATATGCTCCCTCAAGAGGCTCAAGGACATTTTGACATTCAACTTTTCGTCCACGAGCTCTTTTGTTTGTACGATTTGACGGATGATCAAGGATAGGTCCTCAAAACTCCGCGCGGTGAACTTCTCGATTTCCTTGATACGGTCCTGATGGATCAGCTCTGTCTTCGCGACACCATTTTTTAACAAGATCACATCCCTAAAAAAACTCATTAACAATTTTAACGCCCGGGAGGCTTCTTGCGGGCTCGCGGACAGATCCTTGAAAAAATTGTCATTTTGACGGTTCAGAAGCATTTCATCCAACACCTTGCGCCTGGGCAAAATGTCTTCCTGTTTCATTAAACGGCGTGTTTTCCCCAAACAGCCCTCCGAATAAACAGCCAGGAAACGGGCATCCTCTTTCTTAACGCCCTCATCTTCCAGGTATTTCGCTATGCGGTTAACTGATGCCGGAAAAAATTTGACGATATGGCAGCGGGATTTGATCGTTTCCAAATTGGCCTCAGGGACGCTTGTCGTTAAGATCATCAAGGTATTGGGCGCCGGTTCCTCCAACGTCTTAAGAAGCGCGTTGGCCGCCTCCAGCGTCATTAATTCGATATTACGGATAATAAAAACCTTGGTTTTGGCTTCAAACGCCATCAAATGGGCCCTGCCTAAAAGAAACCGGATCTCTTCAATCTTGATGCTGTCCATTTCATCGTTGCCTAATATGTGCACATCAGGATGATTGCCCGACGCGATCTTCCGGCAGGCCGCGCATTCCCCGCAGGGTTTGGACAGATCACTTTCACAGTTGACCATCTGTGCCAGGCTCAGGGCTGTCTGGGTCTTTCCGGAATCTTGCGGGCCAACCAGCAGGTAAGCATGCGCCAGATGATCTTTGGCCAAAAGGCGGCGGAAACGCTCTATCACGGCTGGATCGATCTGTGCCTGAATTATCATAATCCCAATAAAGCGTCTATAAGAGGCTTCACCCTTTTGAAAATGTCGTCGACACCCGCGTCCACCTTAATGACCTTGATACGCGCGGGGTACTGCTTGCTTAAATCCAAATAACCATTCCGGACACGCTTGTGATATTCCAGTGAACGAGATTCAATGCGGTCTTTCTTATCACCCGCGCGTCCGAGGCCTTTTTCAGGAGAAATGTCAAAAAGAACTGTCAAATCCGGTACAAGGCCTTTGGTCGCGAAAAGGCCTAATTGCTCGATGGTTTTAATATCAATGCCGTTCCCATATCCCTGATAGGCGATGGTGGAATCTAAAAACCGGTCGCATAAGATCGTTTTCCCGGATTTTAACTGAGGCTCCAGGACTTCCTTGACCATTTGGGCGCGCGCGGCCATATAGAGCAGGGTCTCGCACTCATCACCCATGCCGGTATTGTTCACATCGAGCAGGAGTTTGCGGATATTTTCCGAGATCTTGACCCCGCCTGGTTCACGCAGAAGCGTGGTGGGCAATTTCTTTGATTTCAGGTAATCCAGCACTAACGCCGCCTGCGTGCTTTTGCCCGAGCCTTCGGAGCCTTCAAATGTAATGAATTTCCCAGTCATATTTGTTCCATTTTAACAGGTCCTGTCTTGGCCTATTTTTAGTTTAGGATGGTTAAACGGTGTTGTGAACGAAACGTTAAGGGATTTTTTACCAAATGTCCGCAAGGTTTTACAGTGAGTTTGTTCAAATAAAGAGAATCTTTGAAACAAACGAACTGTAAACCGTAGCGGACGGTAAAAATATCCCGTTTCGGGAACAATACCGTTTAACCATCCTAAGCTTCAAATCCAGCGCCAAGTCTGGCCGTTTTTGCCGTCTTCGACACTCAGGCCTTTTTCCTTCAATAACACACGCAGTTCATCTGAGCGCTTGAAATTCTTGAGTTCACGGGCACTGGCACGCTCGTCAAGCAGGGCTTTGAGCTCCACTGATAATTCCCTGTCCTTTTCCTGAAGGAACAAACCGAATATGTTGCGCGCCAGGTTTTCCAATATATCCACCGCGTGATAAATAACGCCCAAATAATTGGGGTCATCACTGTTTTTATCAATATAAATATTCGTGTCATTGATCAGGTTGAACAATGCCGCCAGGGCCTTGGGTGTATTGAAATCATCATCCATGGCCTGGATGAATTCATGCTTGTACTTGCTGATAAAACCAGCCTGGACGGGCTCAACATTCTTGTCCTTGAGCAGGGCTGAAGCCCTGTAAAAAAGCACATCGAACTTACCCAGCGCCTTACGCGCCTCAACGATCTTTTCCTCTGAGAAATCGATATTGCTGGCGTAATGGGAAAATAAAAAGAACATTTTGATCTCATCGACGCTGTATTTGGCCAGCGCCTGCCCGATCGTGATGAAATTCCCCGATGATTTGGACATTTTCTGGCCGTTGATGGTCAAAAGCCCGTGATGGACCCAGTATTTCGCGAAAGGAACGCTTGTCAACGCCTCGGACTGGGCGATCTCATTTTCATGGTGAGGGAAGATCAGGTCACGCCCCCCCGCGTGGATATCCAGGGTTTGCGTATGCAAATGTTTCATACTCATGCACGAGCATTCGATATGCCAGCCGGGCCGTCCCTTACCCCATGGGCTGTCCCACGCGGGTTCGCCGGGTTTGGAGGATTTCCATAAGACAAAATCCAGCGGGTCTTTTTTCTGGGAATCTTTCTCGATGCGCACGGCTTCATGCATCTTGTCGATGCTTTGTCCCGAGAGCTTGCCGTAATCCTTGAACGCGCGCACGTTAAAATACACATCGCCGCCCTTTATCGCGTAAGCAAAACCTTTGTCGATCAGCCCCTGGATATGGTTGATCATATCAGGGATATTGTCCGTCGCCTTGGGCTCCACATCCCCCGGCGGGATGCCCAGCGCTTTTAAATCCTCGTAATAGAACTTGATCTGCTCTTCGCTGACATCATGGGCCGACCGGCCTGTCTCATTGGCGCGGTCGATGATCTTGTCATCGATATCCGTGATATTACGGACAAAGCTGACATTAAACCCGCGGAATTTCAAATACGAACGGATCATATTAAAGACATACAAGCTTCGCGCGTGCCCGATATGGGAACGGTCATAGACCGTGATGCCGCAGGTGTAGATCTTGACATCATTTCCCGAGAGAGGGATGAATTCCTCTTTTTTACCGCTTAATGAATTATAAATCTGTATAGGCATAAGAATTAAATAGTGAAATCTATATCACTTTCTCCTTTGGGTGCTTCAAGACCTGTTTTGGATTCCAATGCTTTGATGCGCCCAAGCAATCTTGATATGTTTTCCATGACCGGATCGCTGACATGGATGTGGTCTAAGTCCATATCGATCTTGCGGCCTTCCTGTTTGGTGATGCGGCCCGGTATACCCACGACGGTGGAATTAAGAGGCACATTCTTGATGACCACCGCGTTAGCCCCGATATAGGAATTGTCCCCGACCGTGATATTGCCCAGGATCTTGGCTCCGGCCCCCACGACCACATTGTTGCCAAGGGTCGGGTGGCGCTTGCCTGTTTCCTTGCCCGTGCCTCCCAGGGTCACGCCCTGGTATAAAAGGACATTATCCCCCACAATAGCGGTCTCGCCGATAACCACCCCCGTGCCGTGGTCAATAAAAAAACTCTTGCCGATGGTGGCTCCTGGATGGATCTCAACACCGGTCCAAAAACGCGCGATCTGTGAAAGCCAGCGGGGAATTATCGGAACCTTCCATTCCCACAACTTATGGCTTATGCGGTAAAAAACCAGGGCATGCAGGCCCGGATAAAGCAAAAGCACTTCCAGGGCGCTTGAGGCCGCGGGGTCGCGCTCTTTGACGGTCCTGATCTCTTCGGAGAAAATAAAGAAGATGGCTAAAAAAATACCAACAAAGATCAATAAGAACATACTCTCACTCCTGTAGTTTCTTTAAAAGCACAACGGCATATGCCGCCATGCCCTCTTTAGCCCCTATAAAACCTAACCCCTCATTGGTCCCGGCTTTGATATTGACCTGGGAAGGGTCTATTTTCAAGGTAAGGGCTATATGATGCTTCATTTTCGGTTTATAGTCCTTGAGCTTCGGTTCCTGCGCCGAGATCATCACATCCACATTTTCAACGTCCCACCCGGTGCCATGGATCATGTCATTGACCTGCTTTAAAAAAATGGAACTGGAAAGCCCCTCGAATTTGCTGTCGGTGTTAGGAAAATGCTCCCCGATATCGCCCAAACCGGCGGCTCCCAGCATCGCGTCGCAAATGGCATGCAGGACCACATCAGCGTCGGAATGGCCGTCAAGCCCATGGGTGTGCGGAATTTGGATGCCGCCAAGCATCAGCTTGCGGCCCAACACCAGCCGGTGCACATCATAACCTATGCCTACCCTGTGACTCATCTTGCTCCCGTCAATAAATGTCCTGCTAAAATGATATCTTCCGGCGTCGTTACCTTGATGTTACGATAACTGCCCATGACCATCCTGACCTTGCCGCCTAAGCGTTCAACCATCACAGCATCATCAGTCGCTTCTTCTTTAAACTTCTTCGCATGCGCTTTGACCAAAATATCCTTATGAAATCCCTGAGGCGTCTGCGCTTCCCACAGCAAATCACGCGCGGGAGTATCCTGTATGACTAAATTCTTGCGGTCGACCTTCTTAACGGTAAATTTGACCGGCACACCGACAATGGCCGCTTTATTCTTCTTTAAAGATGTTATCAGGCGGCTTACCAAGGCATGGTCAATAAAAGGCCTGGCCGCGTCGTGAACCAAAACCACTTTGCAATCTTGAGAAAGGGCCTTCAATCCGCACTTGACCGAATCTGAACGCTTGACCCCACCTGCTACTACGGCGCGTACCTTTTTGAATCCCCGCACGATCCGCTCAAAATCTTTTAGATAATCCTTAACCCCTACCAAAACTATTCCATCAATATCTTTATGCGTATTGAGAACCTTAAGGCAATAACTGATCAACGGCTTGCCTTTGAGCAAGACCAAAGCCTTTGGAACGCTGGCATTCAAACGTTTACCTGCTCCACCAGCTACAACTATAACTTCCGTCTTCACCACCTTAACTCCTCGTTCTAAATTGTGGGAAAGACAATTTATGCGTCAAGAGATGAAAAGCTATTATGTATGAGGCATGTTAAGGAATTTTCTGCCAAATGCCTGCGAGGATTTACAATAATTTTTTTCCAAATAAAGAGAATCTTTAGAAGAAAATTTTTGTAAACCGAAGCAGACGGCAGAAATATTCCGTGCCGAATACATAATAGTTTTCATCTCCTTGTGCATCTATTGGCGTTCCATTTTGGCAAAGATCATACGGCCAGCCTGCGTTTGCAGGGCCGAGGTGACGTAGACCTTGACCGTCTGCCCCAATCCCCTGCGCCCGTCGCTCACCACAACCATGGTCCCGTCTTCCAGATATCCGATGGCCTGATTGGCTTCCTTGCCCTCTTTCAAAAGCTTGATCTCCAATTCCTCACCGGTAAACACCACCGGCTTGACCGCGTTGACCAGGTCATTGATATTAAGCATCTCAATGCCCTGGATGGAGGCGATACGGCTCAAGTTAAAATCCGTCGTGCAGATACGGGCATCCATGACCTTGGAAAGCTTGACTAATTTTGAGTCCACGGAATCCGTGCCGGTCAGATCATCCTCATGGATGCGCACGTCGACCACCGGGTCTTTCTGCATCGTCTTTAAGATCTCCATCCCGCGGCGCCCGCGCTGGCGTTTAGTATCATCTTCGGAATCCGCCAGGCGCTGCAGTTCAAGCAGGATAAAACGGGGCACCACCAAACGGCCGGCCAGAAAACCAGTCTTGAATATATCGCTGGCCCGCCCGTCGATAATGGCACTGGTATCCAGAAGGATCACACCGTCTTTCAAATCCTGGCGTTTAAAACGCACATACGGGATGATCAGGTTAAACTCATCCTTGCCGCGAAGCGCCATCACCGCGCCCAGATAGGAGAATACAAGAGTCAGGACAACCCGCAGGATGGGCTTGATGACATCATCCAGCGGCAGCAGGGAAATGATATCAGAGACCAGATTAGCCATGAAAATACCAAGCAAAAGGCCGAAGACCATGCTGGTCAAGCCCCGCACCGATACCTGCTTCAAATTGGCTTCGATGACGATCAACATCGCCCCGCCCACCAAACACGCAAGGACACCGGCGAAAGGCGCCTGGTTGATGATCCCTATCTGATAACCGATAACGCCGCTGATGATCAAGAAAAAGACCCGGATGAATAATAATGTCATGATGACTCCTTGTTGTTATAACTTGTCTAACGCTTCCCTGACCGTTGCCACCGGAGTTAACCGGATATTGGATGGCTTAAAATCACTGTTGCTTTTCAAATTATTCTTTGGGACGATGCAGCGGGTAAACCCGAGCTTTTCCGCTTCCTTGACCCTTGAGACGATCTGCCCGACACTGCGCACTTCCGCCAAAAGCCCGACTTCCCCCAAAATGGCCGTATCATGGGGCACCACCTTGTCCAATAAGGCGGACGCGACCGCCAGGCTCACCCCCAAATCCGCGGCCGGGTCCATCACCTTGACCCCTCCGACGACGTTTAGAAAAATATCCTTGTCCCCCAAATTAAGGCCCAGCCTTTTTTCCAGCACCGCCGCAAGCACCCCCAGGCGGTTGACGTCAAAGCCCTGGGCTTTCTGGCGCACCATGCCAAAAGCGCTGCGGCTGACCAAACCCTGGATCTCCACCAAAAAAGGCCTTGTCCCCTCGATGATCGGCACGACCACGGAGCCTGAGGAATCCGCGGGGCGCTCGCATAAAAAGATCTCCGAGGGGTTTAACACTTCCTGCAAACCGGACGCCGTCATCTCAAAGACCCCGATCTCGTTGGTGGAACCAAACCGGTTCTTGTTGGCACGAAGCACCCGGTAGGACGAATAACGTTCGCCCTCAAAGTAAAGCACGGTATCCACCATGTGCTCAAGGACCCTTGGGCCTGCCAGCATGCCTTCCTTGGTCACGTGCCCGATAAGGAAAAGAGCGATCCCCCGCGATTTGGCCAGCTGTGTCAACACCGCGGCGCTTTCCCTGACCTGCGCCACAGATCCCGGCGAAGAAGAAAGGTCAGGCAAATGCACCACCTGGATCGAATCAATGATGATCACCTGGGGCGCCAATTCATGGATATATCCTGAGATCGTCTCGATGTTGATCTCATTGACGATAAAAAAATTCTCATTGGGCGCCTGGGCAACCCTGTCGGCGCGCATCTTGGCCTGCTTGACGGATTCCTCGCCGCTGATATACAAAACCTTTAAACCCGCGCGGGCCCAGGCACAGCCGGCCTGCAGGATGATCGTCGATTTGCCGATGCCGGGATCCCCGCCTATCAGGGTCACCGAGCCCGGGACAACGCCTCCGCCCATGACGCGGTCGAATTCCCCGATGGCCGTCAGGTGACGCTTGTCCGTATAAATATCCACTTCCTTAAGCAGGACAGGCGCGCTGACACTTTCCGCGGCGATCTGGGTGCGCATGCTCGCCCCTTCGCTGCGGGGCACCGCCGCCTCTTCGACATAGGAGTTCCACTCCTCGCAATTGGGGCATTTACCCACCCAACGCGCGGATTGTGAACCGCAGCTCTGGCAAACAAATACTGTTTTTGTTTTCATTACTTAGGCTTGGGCCGATAGAGCAGTTTCCAGGGATTACCCTTCAAGTCCGAAGTGAGGTCATCAAGATTATTATAGATAGACTCATCGGTCAGCAGTTTGCCCAAAGTCCCGCGCCCCTCTTTTAGGTCCGTGCCCATCATGGCAAAACCATCCAGGGCATCCTCCAGGGATCTCTTGTTCTTATCCGTCAGGATGCCGTTATTAACGCTATCCACCGTTGTCCCCAGCTTGGAAACCAACTCATCGACCTGTTCCGCTATCCTCTCGATCGGCACGGGATCATGGCCGGTCAAAACACTGCCGTCCTTGACCACGTCCGTCGAATTTCCCGGGATGATCTCAAGGTATTTCTCCCCCAGGATCCCCAGCTGATTGATCGTGATCTTGGAGTCAAGCGGGATGGAGACATCATCCCTGGTCCAGATGCTCACCCTTACCTTTGTTTTTCTCTTATCATTCTCATCCACGAAGACATGCAATTTCTTGACCAACCCCACGTCAACACCCGCCAGGCGGACGGGCGCCGCCTCGCGCAGGCCGCTGGCATAGCCGAAGACGATCTCGATATGCCTGCCCTTTTCAAAAATGGAGAGATCGCTGATCGAAATGATGAAAAAAGTCAATGCCGCCAGCGCCAACAGCACAAATAAACCAACCTTCAATTCCAGCCCGTTATCTCGAGACATAATCAGTTCTCCTAAGGGTCACTTGACATGGCCAAAAATTAAACTCTCGTCCTCGGTGATGGGCCCGTGCGCCTCACCGTGTATGAACTGCTTGATCACCGGATGCTTGGAATTCTTGATCTCCTCCGGCGTGCCGTCGGCAATGATCTGCCCTTTGTAAAACATCGCTATCGAATCAGCCACCTGATAGGCGGAATTCATGTCGTGGGTCACCACAATGGAGGTGACCTTCAGCTTGTCGCGCAATTCAATGATCAGATTGTTGATCGCCGCCGCGGTGATGGGGTCAACCCCGGTGGTCGGCTCATCGTATAAAATAATATGGGGCTCCATGCACAGGACCCTGGCCAAGCTCACGCGCTTTTTCATGCCGCCTGAAAGCTGGGAAGGCATCAAATCCTCGACGTCTTTAAGGCCCACCAGCCCAAGGGAGTCACGTACCCTGTCCCTGACGGTCTTTTTATCCAGGTTCATGAATTCATTGAGCACGAACCCGACATTTTCCCCGACGTTCATGGAATCAAACAAGGCGCCGCCCTGGAAGACCATGCCGATCTCCATGCGCAGGCGGTTGTATTCCTTTTCAGTGAGATCGGTCACCTCAACGCCGTTGATCTTGATCGAACCGCTGTCCGGGCGTATCAATCCCACGATATTCCGCAAGAGGACGGTCTTGCCCGCGCCCGAACGTCCGATCACGACCTTGGTCTCTCCCCTTTTGACGGAAAGGCTAAGGTTATTGAGCACCATCTTGGGCCCTAAAACCTTGTAGATGTTATGGATCTCGATCATTCAGGCATCCTAAATATTCAATAAAAAATAAAAAACAAAGGTGATGAAACAATCCGTGACAACGACCAGGATGAAGGAACGCACCACCGCGGTGGTCGTCGCCTTGCCCACACCGTCAGCGCCGCCCTGGACGTTCAAACCATGATAGCAGCCGACGATGGCAATGATCGCGCCAAAAAATACCGTTTTGATCAAACCCGTGGCGATATCCTTCATCGTGAGGGCGTGAAAGGTCATCTTCCAGAACATCTCATGGCTGATATGCAATTTGTAGACACAGATCACATAGCCGCCCCAGATGCCGATGATATCCGAAAGCATGGTCAGGACCGGCAGCATGATGATTAGCCCCACAAACCGGGGCACCACCAGGTATTTGATCGGGTTGACGGCAAAGGCTCTTAGCGCGTCCACCTGTTCGGTGACGACCATGGAACCGATCTCCGCGGCGATCCCCGCCCCGATGCGGCCAGCCACGATCAGGGCCGTCAATACCGGTGTCAATTCGCGCGTCAGTGACACGGCGATCACATTGGGGATATAAAGCTCGGCGGAAAGCTGAACCATCTGATAGGCCATCTGAAGGGCGATGATCATGCCGACAAAAAAACCAACCAGCGCTGAGATCAGGAAACTTCCGGGCCCGATGCGCTGGGCCTGTATCAAAGAGCGTTCCCCCTTATAAGGAGGCGTCAGGGCGCACACGATCGTGCGCCACAATAATAAGGTCAATTGCCCAATATAGGTGACCCACTCATTGGCAAAAGAACCAATCCTGGAAGCCATATTGCTCATGTTTTAGGCAAGCACCAGATTATCTTCCCGACGGACAACAGTGACCTTGCTGCCTTCCTTGAAACGCCCGGAAATAATTTCCTCGGACAGCATGTCTTCCACGTAACGCTGGATAGTCCTCTTTAAGGGCCTGGCCCCGTACAGAGGGTCGTAGCCTTTTTCCATGAGGAAATCCATGGCTTCGGAGGACAGGCTGATATCAATGCCCCTGCTTTTCAGGCGCTCAACAACCTCATTGATCTCAAGCTTGATGATCTCCGCCAGGTTTTCCTTGGTCAAATTCCTGAACACGATGATATCGTCGATACGGTTGAGGAACTCCGGCTTGAAGGCTTTTTTGACTTCATTCAGCAGCCTCTCCTTGATGGCGTTATACGAGTTATCCTCGGCCTGGGCCACAAAGCCCAGCGAACCGGCATTACGGATATGTTCCGCCCCCACGTTCGAGGTCATGATAATGATGGTGTTGCGGAAATCCACCTTGCGCCCGAGGCTGTCGGTCAATTGGCCGTCCTCAAATACCTGCAAAAGCAGGTTAAAAACATCCGGATGGGCTTTTTCGATCTCATCCAAAAGAACCACCGAATAAGGGCGGCGGCGCACTTTTTCTGTCAGCTGGCCGCCTTCTTCATAACCCACATATCCCGGCGGCGCGCCGATGAGGCGCGACACATTGAACTTGTCCATATATTCAGACATGTCGATCTGGATCAAGGCATCCCGGTCGCCGAACATGAATTCCGACAAGACGCGTGCCAGCAAACTTTTTCCCACCCCCGTGGGCCCCAGGAAAATAAAAGAACCGATGGGACGGCGAGGGTTCTTGATGCCTGCCCTTGAGCGGCGCACGGCGCGTGAGATGGCTGAAACCGCCTCGTCCTGGCCGACAACCGCCTTTTTCATCTGCTCTTCCATCTTGAGCAGGCGGTCGCTCTCTTTCTGTTCCAGGCGGATCAAAGGGATCCTGGTCCACTGCGAAACAACACGCGCGATATCATCAGGAGTTATTGTCAAAGAAACATCATCCCGCTTTTGCATCCATTCCGCGCGCTTGCGTTCCAGTTCTTCGCGCACCTCGCGCTCCTGGTCGCGCATCTTGGCCGCGCGCTCGAAATCCTGGATCTTGATATAGGATTCCTTTTCTTTTTTCAACTGCTCGATCTTTTCCTCAAGCTCCTTGATATTGTCCGGTACGACCATCGCCTGCAAACGGGCCTTGGCACCGGCTTCGTCCAGGATATCAACGGCCTTATCCGGAAGGAAACGGTTGGAAATATAACGGTCCGACATGCGGGCCGCGGCTTCCAGGGATTCATCGGAAAATTTGACCCTGTGATGGGCCTCGTATTTATCACGCAATCCCTTAAGGATCTGGATGGTCTCATCCACCGACGGCGGCTCAACGATGATGGTCTGGAAACGGCGTTCCAGGGCCGCGTCTTTCTCGATATTCTTGCGGTATTCATCAAGGGTGGTGGCACCTATGCACTGCACTTCCCCGCGGGCCAAAGCCGGCTTTAAGATATTGGCGGCGTCTATGGCCCCTTCGGCGGCACCGGCACCGACGAGTGTATGGATCTCATCGATGAAAAGCACGATCTTCCCTGAACGCTTAAGCTCATCCATCACGGCCTTGATGCGTTCCTCGAACTGGCCGCGGTATTTGGTGCCCGCGATCATCATGGCCAGATCCAGCACCACGATCGTCTTGTCGCGCAGTAATTCTGGCACATCGCCTGACACGATCTGCTGGGCCAAGCCCTCCACAATGGCGGTTTTCCCGATACCCGCTTCGCCTAAAAGCACGGGATTATTCTTGGTGCGCCGGGACAGGATCTGGATAACCCGCTCGATCTCCAATTTGCGGCCGATCACCGGGTCAAGCTTGCCGTCCTTGGCTAATTTATTCAAATTACGGCCATACGCGTCAATGGCGGGTGTTTTGCCGGCTTTGACGGTTTCCTGCTGTTGTCCGTAACCGGGAATGCCGGAACCTAATAATTCCATGACTTCATTGCGCAATTTGCCCAGGTCCAATCCTAAATTCAAAAGGACACGATAGGCCATACCTTCGCCTTCCTTGACCAGCCCTAGCAAAAGATGCTCGGTGCCGATGTAATTATGGCCCAAGGCACGGGCTTCCTCAGCGGAAAGCTCGAGCGCCTTTTTGGAACGCGGGGTAAAAGGGATGTCCCCAACCACCTGCGTTGAAGGACCGGCCTGAACTAATTTCTCGACCTCAAGCCTGATGGTCTCCAAATCAAGACCCAATTTTTGCAATACGGCCGCGGCGACCCCTTCACCTTCACGTATCAAACCTAACAAGAGATGCTCGGTGCCGATATAATCATGGTTGAAGCGTTTGGCTTCTTCCTTGGCATAGACGATAACTTTGCGTGCGCGTTCAGTGAATCGATTAAACATCTTTCCCTCCTAACTTCTGGCGGATAACTGCCGCCCTTTTAGTGTCGCGTTCAAAAGCGTTTAATTTCTTGCCTTCTATTTTCTGCAAATGGGCCGGTTGAATCATGATGAACAATTCATTCAGGGCTTTATGATCGACATGTTTGAGAATACCCATGTCCAAACCTAAACGCACCATGGAAAACAATTCAATGGCTTCCTGGCTTGAGATGATGCGCGCGGTCTTGAGCAGGCCCCATGAACGGCAGACCTTGTCCTCGAGCATCGGTTTATTCTGCAACAAAAGGGCCTGGCGCGCCTGTTCTTCCTGTTCTATGACCTGGCGGATCAGCCCGTTGATATTCTGGATAATGTCCAATTCGCTGTGCCCCAGGGACACCTGATTGGAGATCTGGTAAAAATTCCCCGACGCCTGGGTGCCTTCGCCGTAAAACCCGCGGCTGGCAAAGCTCAATTTGGAAATGGCCGCCAGCACTTTGTTGATCTGCTTGGTCATGACCAAGGCCGGCAGGTGCATCATGACGCTGCCGCGCATGGCCGTGCCCGTGTTCGTCGGGCAGGCGGTCAAAAAGCCGCAGCTGGGCAAATACGCGAAGGTCAGCTCGCGCGACAAGGCATCGTCAATGGCGTTGATGATATCCCAGGCTTCGCTTAAGTTAAGCCCGGAGCGCATGACCTGGATGCGCAAATGGTCCTCTTCATTGACCATGATGGAAACCACCTCTTCGGCGGTGACCAAAAGCCCCTTGCCTTCAGGGTTCGAGGCATGCTCATGGCTCATCAGATGCCGTTCAACCAGCATCTGGCGGTCGACCTGGTCAAGCTCGGTCATCTCAAACATCGTCGAGCCTTTCAGGGCGGTCAAACGGTTGACCGCGCCTTCAAAGGCCTTTAAGACCGCTTCCAAATCCTTTTTCGCGGACCTTCCGGGAAAGGTCCAGGCATCCAGGTTGCGCGCCAGGCGCACACGCGAACTCATCACTATGTGTGCCGACGGGCCTGTGCCCCTTAGCCATTCACCGGTATGATTTAACAATTCCTCGATACGCATATATTTTTATTTTTCTTTCTTTTCAAAGTTCCTGATCTTATCGCGTAATAGCGCCGCTTTTTCAAAATCTTCCGCCGCGATGGAAGACTGCAGCTCCTGTTTTAAACTCTCCAGGGTTTCCTCAGTCGGCAACAGCGCCACGGCGCCTGTAGCCGGCAAAGCCTGATCGTCCTGGTACTTGGCAGGCGCTTTGCCCAGGTACTTGTTCGAACCGTGGATCTTGCGCAACAGCCCGGTCAAATGTTCCTTGAAAGACGTGTAGCATTCGCCGCAGCCTAAACGGCCGAATTTGCGGAAATCCTCATACGGCAAGCCGCAGCGGGAACATTTAAGGACGCTCTTTTCGCCTTCCTTGGCGGAAACGGGCTTGCTGGTATCCGAAAGGCCTGCCAGGAGGTCAGCCAGCCCGAACTGCTGCTCCATCTGGGAGCTTTTCTGCCGGGCGCATTCCTCGCACAGGTGCATCTCTGAGAGTTGTTCGTCGACGATCTCAGTCAGGTGCACCGTGGCTTTTTTCTTGCCGCAAATATCACACGTCATATTTCACACCGTCTTTTTTAATGAGCTGGTAAAAAGCGCTCAGCAGTTTCTTTGTCACAACACCCGGCTTGCCTTCGCCGATCACGCGCCCGTCCACCTTCACGATGGGGATCAATTCCGCGCCGGTGCCTGTCAGGAAACATTCCCCGGCATTATACAATTCATGGCGGGTGATGTTCCCTTCAAAGACCTTGATCTTGAGCTTGAGTGCCAGCTCCATGATGGCACTCGCGGTAATGCCTTTTAAACGCCCCTGATGCGGGGTCGCCAGCACGCCGTCCTTATAGATAAAAACATTGTCCCCGGTGCACTCGCCGATATAGCCGTTTTCCTCCAGCATGATCGCCTCATTATAGCCGCTTTGATTCGCCTCTATCTTGGCCAGGATATTGTTAAGGTAATTAAGCGACTTAAGCTGGGGGTTAAGCGCGTTAGGGTGGTTCTTCACCGTCGGCACCGTGATGATATCCATGCCCTTTTGATAAAGCTCAGCCGGGTACAGGGTGATCTTGTCGGTAATGATGATCACGTTAGGCTTGCCAAAGCATTTGCGGGGGTCAAGGCCCAGGTCCCCTTCGCCGCGGCTGACAACCAGGCGGATATAGCCGTCCTTAAGCTTGTTGGCGCGAAGCGTCGCGATAACCGCGTCGGACATCTGCTTTTTGGTCATGAGCGGATCGATCATGAGCGTGTGCATGGTCTCATATAGGCGGTCCAAATGTTCCTTTAAACGGAACACGCGGGAATCATACGAACGAATGCCTTCAAAGGCACCGTCGCCGTAAAGAAAACCGTGATCGAACACCGACACCCTGGCGTCGGCCTTTTCCACCAATTTTCCGTTTAAATATATCTTCATACCATCCCTTTCGTCGGATTGAATTATTTCACTGTCAAAGGCACTTCGAGCAAGCCGTCCTTCATCGCGATGATACGCTGCGTGCGCGAGGCGATCTTATCGTCGTGAGTGACGATCACCACCGTCACCCCGTGGGTCTGGTTCAGGCCCAGGAGCGTGTCCATCACCACCTGGCCGCTGACTGAATCCAGGTTGCCGGTGGGCTCATCGCAAAATACGGCCTTGGGCCCGTTCATCAGGGCGCGCGCGATCGCCACCCGCTGCTGTTCCCCTCCTGAAAGCTGATTAGGACGGTGGGACGCGCGGGCTGACAATCCCAGTTGTTCCAGTAATTTTAACCCGGCAAATTCAATTGCGCTTGTCTTTCTTGAATTTTCTTTGATCATGGCCGGTAATATCACATTTTCCAGGGCTGTCAGCTCCGGCAATAAATGGTACGACTGGAAAACAAAACCCATATCGCTGTTGCGCACCTGGGCACGCTTGTTATCGCTTATCCCGTAGAGGTCCTGGCCGTTGAATATCACCTGTCCCTCTTTAGGCGCGTCCAAGCCGCCTAAAATATGCAATAAGGTTGATTTGCCCGCACCCGATGGGCCCACGACCGCCACCACCTCGCCGCTATCGATGGAAAGGTCCACCCCTTTGAGCACATGCAAAGGCCCGGGGTAAAGCTTATGGATGTTGACAGCTTCGATTAACATAATTTTATTCGTACCTTAACGCTTCCACAGGCTCAAGGTTCGCGGCCTTGATGGCCGGGTAAATGGTTGCCGCGTAGGTGATGAGCATGGCAGCCCCCACGATCAAACCCACGTCGGAAGCCTGGACCAAAACTGGCAAATGGTCGATATAATAAATGTCCTGGGGCAGTTTGATAAACTGGTATTTTTTAAGCAAATAAATGACACTGACACCGCCCAAAAATCCCCAGAATACCCCCATGGCGCCCACGGCCAGGCCCTGCCAGGTAAAAATACGGTGAATGCTGGCCCTTGACGCCCCGATGGATTTAAGGATGCCGATATCCTTGACCTTGCTGGTTACCGTCACGATCAGGGTGCTGATGATGTTGAATGAGGCCACCAGCACGATCAAGGTCAGGATGACGAACATGGCGAATTTCTCCAGCGCCAGCGCGGCGAAGAAATTGGCGTTTGTTTCCATCCAGGTACGGACCAGATAGGAAAAACCGATCTGATCATAGATCTCTTTCTTGACCAAAGGCGCCTGGTCAGGGTCTTTTAACTTAAGCCCGACGCCGGTGACGGTCGGCCCGATATTAAAGATCTTCTGGGCGCTGGGCAAGGTGACCAGGATCAGGTTCATATCGTAATCATACATCCCCGAATTAAAGATACCCTCCACCTTAAACTGGTAACGCCAGCCGGTGCCGGCAACACCGGACGCCGGAGCAATGATCGTCAATAAGTCTCCCACCCGATAGCCGTTATACGAAGCCAGCTGGCTTCCGATCAAGACACCGTCATTGGTCAAATCCGCAACCTTGCCCCGGGATAGATAACTGTTGATGCGCGTGACCGCCCCTTCCGTTGAGGGCTCGACCCCGCGCAGGATCAGGCTCGCGGCGCGGGTACCTTCCTCGAGGAAGACATTGCCGTGGATGTAGGGTGTCGCCGCGATAACTCCCGGCAGGTCCCTTAATTGCCCGTTTAACTGCCTGTAATTATGGATACCGGTTTCGCGTTCCACAAAGACATGCGCGTTGGCGCCCACGATCTTCTCGCGCAGGTCATGGTCAAAGCCGGTCATGACACCGATGACAATGATCAGGGCCATGACGCCGATAGCGATGCCCGCGACAGCCACAAAATTAATCACCGAAAGGAACTTGTCCTTTTTCGCCGTGAGATATCTTAAGGTCAGCCACCACTCAAAATTCATATATTTATTGCTCCGCCTTCATCAGAGGGAACAGGATCACGTCCCTGATCGACGCTGAATCCGTCAGTAACATGACCAGCCGGTCAATGCCTATGCCTAAACCCCCTGCCGGCGGCATGCCGTATTCAAGCGCCCGCACAAAATCCTCATCAATAACACGATTTCCGGTTTCCGTGTCATCCTCAAGGTCCGCTACCAGGCGCTTGTACTGCTCCTGCGGGTCATTCAACTCGGAATAGGCATTGCCCACTTCCATGCCCGCGATAAAGAACTCAAAACGCTGGGCCACCGCGGGATTATCCACCCTGGCCTTGGCCAGCGGCGAGAGAAAAGTAAAATAATCAAGCATGAACACCGGGTTGGCCGACTGCTTTTCATCAAGGACATCCTCAACGATCTTCATGATGCCGGAGCGCGTGAGCTTTTCTAACTTCACATGCCCTGATTTTTTAGCCTTTACCTTATCCAGCATCGCTTCGGCCGTATCCTCCGGGTTGATATCAAAATGCTCCTTGACCACCCTGGCAAAGGAACGGCGTTCCCAGGGCGTTGTAAAATCAATTTCCTGGCCCTGGTATTTGATCTTGTAGGTGCCGTACATCTTATAAACCAGGGAACTGATAAGCTCCTCGGTAATCTGCATCATGTCCTCAAAGTTCCCGTAGGACTGATAGACCTCGAGCATGGTGAATTCCGGGTTATGGCGGGTGGAGATCCCTTCATTACGGAAATTCCGGTTGATCTCATAGACCTTCTCCAGGCCGCCGACCAGCAAACGTTTTAAATAAAGCTCCGGCGCGATGCGTAAATATACGTCCATATCCAGGGCATTGTGTTTCGACTTAAAAGGTTTTCCGCGGGCGCCCCCGGCCATGGGCTGAAGCATGGGGGTTTCGACCTCCAGGAACCCTTTCGCGTCGAGAAAGGAACGCACATAGGAAACGATGTGGCTTCTCTTGATGAACACTTCCCTCACCTCGGGATTGGCGATCAGATCCACGTAACGCTGGCGGTAACGGATATCCACGTCTTTGAGACCGTGCCATTTTTCCGGCATGGTCTGCAGGGATTTGGCAAGCACCTGGTATTTAGACACGCGAATGCTGTTTTGCCCGGTCTTGGTGGTGAACGTCTCACCTTCAACGCCGATGATATCGCCCAGATCAAGGCACTTGAGCATCTCATAGGCATCCGCGCCGATATTATCCCCTTTGACAAAAAGCTGCATGCGCCCGGTCTGGTCCATCAGGTCCATAAAGTGGACCTTGCCCTGGTCGCGGTTGGCCATGATGCGGCCGGCCGTGATGACCTTGACGCCTTCTTTAAAATCTTTCAGAATATCCGCAATGGCATGTGTGCGTATGAAACGCTGGGCATACGCATCAATACCCTTGGCTTTCAGGGCATCCAGTTTCTTTATCCTAACGGCTTTATTTTCATCAACTTCCATCATAATCCACCTTTTTCTTGCACAGAGAAACCCCATTAAAATCTTATTTATATTAAAGCATTATTATATAGAACTTAGATGGGTAAGTCAACCAACAACCCTATGGCCATGGGTCCAGTTGACGAAGAGCAAGAAACAGGGAATTTTCGAGGAAAATCGGGTGAAGAACGTTTACTTAAGAGACATTGCCGTGATCTCCGGAGCCGTAACCCGCCGAAGAACCACTGCTGACTGAAGACCAGACACCGGTGGAAGAAGATTCGCCTGAAGAGCCCGGATCCCTTGCCTGCGCAAAGCAGGATCCTGCCATGCTTATGCCTAAAATCAAGAACATAATAATCTTAACGATCATATTTCCTCCTAAATAAGACAGCCTTATCAAGGATAGCACAAAACCAAGCTATTTCCCAAATTTGTAATGTTTACGCACGGCCTTTTTCACCTGCCAGGTGCAGCTTATTCCCTGGGGAAAGGTCACCAGATCGCCCTTGCCAATTAAAACAGTTTCATACGGGGTCTTGACACTGACATCACCTTCTAAGAAGTAGCACACTTCCTTTTCATCATATTTCCAGTCAAAGCTCGAGGGCTCCTTGGTCCAAATTTCCCAGGAAAAGACGCCAAGTTCCTTGAGTTTCGCTTCTGTAGGTTTTTGGACGAGGATCGTTAACATTTTACCTCCTTCTATTGTTTTCGGCATTTGGGGCATGACGGCGGCTGGTCGTAGCCACGATCCCCTCTTCTATCCCTTAACGTAAAGGTAATAAAAGCCACGAGGAAGAAAAAACCAACAAAGATCGCTAAAAAGATCAAAAATCCCATATTGATCAGGACTCCTTTTTATAGATCACGGTCCGCGGGCGTTTAGGCGTATAGGCTTTCTGGACCTCGATCTGGCTTTTCAAGACCGTAAGGGTCTTGGAGGCCCTTTCGTCGCCTTGCTGAAGATCAAAAAGTACCATATGATCTTCAGTCCGCACGCCTACCACTGTATATTCCTGGCCGTCATCCTTCAAGATCACTTTGTCACCGGCGTTGTATTCTGCCATAGATGGCTACTATTATAGTCCCCTGACCGGCATCACTTCAATGATTGCTTGCGGGATCTGCAAGTGCGGGTGATTTTCAAAGATCTTCGCTGCCGCTTCGTGTGATTCAGCTTCGATCAATGTATACAGGCAGATATCATTCTTCCCGTCGGAGATACCACTTGCCGTTATCCGCTTTGTCTTGCCGACCGCCTCGGTGAGCTTAACCGTCTTCCCATGGTCTCCCATCCATTGTTGCCATTCCGCCTTCATTTTTTCCTCTACAGGCTTTCTTTTTTCCGGGTCGGTCTTGACCCAATCCGCCATCACCGAAGCCGGTATGGAATAAAGGGCGATAAATTTGTTCAACTTAGGGTCTTTCATGGTTTTCCTTTCTATTAAGATGAAAAAGATATTTTCAAATTTTTGTTAAATGCACACGCAATCCTGACTAATGTTTTAATGTTAAAACTTACGTAATTACCACTTTCATAACGCGCGATGGCAGTTCTGCTTGTTTTGACCTTCTTGGCAAGTTCTAACTGACTCATCTTAGCTTTAAATCTTAATTCTGCAATTTGTTCACCAATATCCATTTGGACAGAAATTTCATCATAAATAGCCTTGAATTTAGGATCTCTCATTTTCTTGTCATAGATTGATTTCACCATTTTGATCTCTCCTTATTGATACTGCTCTTTTATCCGTATTGCTCTTTCAAGTTCCCTACGATCAAGTTTTTGCTTCCTCTTGGGATAGCCTGAAGTAATAATTATTCTCTTCCCTATAAAAAAGAAACAGAAGAACCTCTCATTATTTGGCTTAAAACAATATATTTTTGTCGTTTATCTTCAATACGAAATTTCGTTTCATCATAAATAAAACCAATGTCAGAAATTCTTTTTGCCAATTTCAATAAATAATCATGTGCCCTGGAAAATCCATCAGATTCAGCATGAAAAAACACTGAGTAATGCTCTCCAGAATACAGAAGGAATTTTTCACATAGCATCTCAATTCCCCTATTAAAAATGTATCATATTTGATACATTTTGTCAAACTTAGTATAAGGATTGAAAAACAGAAGCGGCGGGGATGGAGCGTTCGGAGCGCTTCATTAACTATTTTGCACAACTACTAAATAAAATCAAGTTTTTCCTGGCGGTTTGAGGCGGAACCAGTAGCGGAATTTCATCTTTTTGATCTTTATGCCTTTAATCCAGTAGTTATATAACTGAACATTGGAACGCTTGAATTCCCTTATCGAAAGATCCCCCTTCATCTCATTGAACCAGGCGCTGGTAATGACTATCTTGCGCGGATTGCCGGGGATTACATGGTCAAATTCCAGAAAATAAGGGCTGCTTTTATCAAAGACATCCAGACCCTTTTGCCCGGTATAAAAACAGGTGAAATCGTGCTTGCGGACATATTTCCAGAGAGCTTCACGGGTCTTGGGGGAGAATCTTTCATCGGACATCCTGGCGCTGAAATGGGAATGCGGACGGCAATAGATGGACCTGACGGAGAAAACAGGCTTGCCGCAGATGCAGCATTTACCGGTCATCTTTTGGGGCATCTGGCTTCCTTTAATTCTTAATGATCAAAAATCTTTGGAATGACCCCATGCAAGAATCAAATTTTGGATTGTTATCATTACCCAAACTTGAAGTTTCCGATCTTATTGGATATTGACCCATGCAATACTTACGGATAATTTCCTGGCCATTGAGTGCCCATATATAAAGCAAGCAGGTAAATACAATTAAGGTTATCACAATGCCGAGAATCCTATAACCATTAAATTCCTTCAATACAGTCTCCCCGATCCCCGTTTCACTTAATAGTCCAGAAAAATAGCGTATCTTTGTGCAAATCCAGGCACGAGAGGATATCATGGTCTGAAGAAAAATGTTTTTGGCAATAATAACTGATCATCCGGGGCTTTATCATCGACTGATAATAGAGGAACATCAACCCAACCGCGCCAATGGCCATCAAAAGAAATAAAAATCGTTTCATAAATTTAAACCCTCAGATTATCAATTCTTTATCCAAAATTTATACGTCGGCAACGCGCTTAACGCCAGAAGCAACAGGACCAATATCGAATAATTAATATTTATTAACTGAGGGAAAATCTTGCAAAGTATGATTCCGAAGACCACACAGGCCCATTTGACCAGACCAATATCGATCACATTCAATTTGCCTAACCTCTTATTTAAATTTTCAAACATTCTAACCACCCTTCATTTTTTCCATCTACCTATGGATTTTTCTATCACCAGACCCGTCCCCTCACAGTGACCTGGTCCGTTCTGTTGGTCCGTTCTCTCAGAATTAATTAATATACCACCAAACAAAAAGTTCGTCACGAAAATGTGGGCATTAGGCAGATTTGGTTCAATGGTATTGTTCCCGAAACAATACCCCCTATTTCTTGCTCAGCGACCCTATTTTTTGTTCGAAAACGAATAGCGCGTCTATTCGACTAAACCGCTGCAGTCGAAGGAACAGGGAATATAAATATCCCGTTGAGGGAATAATACCATTTAGCCATATTCATGAGTAGATGCCAATAAAAAAGCCCCACCATATTGGTGAGGCTTTCTTATTAAGATCCTTCGCTTCGCTCAGGATGACGGCGGAAAAACTATTCGCCGCCGGCTTTGCGCTGGAACATTTTCGGCGCGACCTTAGGCTTTGCAGTCGCCTTAGGCGCTGTCTTGACATCAGCCTTGGAATGCTTAGGCGCGGTCTCAGCAGAAACCGGCTTGGTCTCCGCATCCTCCACCTTGGAAGTGTCAGCATGAACGCGCTTTTGATTGGTCACGATCACGCGTGTCTTTTCAGTCAATTCCAAAAACGCCAATTCCGCGTTGTCGCCGGCACGCTGGACATACGGGATGATACGCGTATACCCACCGGTGCGCGATTTAAAGCGCGGAGCGATATTGGTAAATAATTGCGAAACCTCCGCATGGTCGCAGAGGATCGCGAAAGCACGTCGACGCGCGGCCAGGGTATCCTTCTTGCCTAAAGTGATCAATTTCTCGATCATCTTACGGGCTTCCTTGGCCTTTGCGCGTGTGGTGCAGATGCGTTCCTGAAGGAATACGGCTTTGGCCATATCGCGCAGGGTTGCTTTCCTTAAACTTCCGTTACGGCTTAAACGATTGCCGGATTTTCCGTGTCTCATATTATTTCGTCCTTAATTTCTTGGTATCAACCTTCATACCCAAATTCAGGCCCATGGCCTTAAGGATATCCTGAATTTCGGTTAACGACTTTTTACCAAAATTACGGAACTCTAATAGTTCAGGTTCCTGACGGCGGACTAGATCGCCGATCGTTTTGATATTGGCATCCTTGAGGCAGTTGGAAGAACGCACTGACAATTCGAGTTCCGAGATCGGCAGGCGAAGCTTGGTGTACAAGGCCTCTTCTTCGGCGGAAACTTCCTCTTCGGCTTCTTCCTCTTCAGGCAATTGGCCGTAAGCGACAAAGACGTCCAAATGGCGCTGTAAGATATTAGCTCCGTAAAGAAGGGCTTCTTTAGGATTGATGGCGCCATTGGTGTAGATCTCAACCAATAAGCGGTCATAATCCGTGCGCTGGCCGACGCGGGTGTTCTCAACGGTGAAATTCACCTTGATGATCGGGGTGAAGATGGAATCCACGACGATGGTACCGACCGCGGCGCCTTCTTTTTTATTCTGGTCCGCCGGCACATAACCACGTCCGCGGGAAATTTCAAGTTCCATATTAAACGGAATATCCTGAGTTAAGGTCAACAAGTGATGCTCAGGATTCAATATTTCAATGATCTCATCGGAAATAATGTCCTTGGCCTTGATCTCGCCTTTTTTATTGGCCTTGATAAAGATCGTCTTGGGGGCCTTGGAATGGGAACGGACCACCAGCGCCTTGACATTAAGGATGATCTCCGTCACTGATTCCAATACTCCGGTCAGGGTGGAGAATTCATGCGAAACACCATCGATACGGATGGAGGTCACGGCACTGCCGTCAATGGATGACAAGAGGATGCGGCGCAATGAGTTACCGAGAGTAACACCATAGCCGCGTTCAAATGGCTCTGCCACGAATTTACCGTAAGTACTTGTATAGCTGCTTTCTTCACAATCCAAACGCTTTGGCATCTGGAAATCACGCCATTTAACACCCATGTTACTCTCCTTCGGTTTTATGTCCCCGCTTGGGTGGTGCCCCAAGGGTCATACGAATTAATAAAAAAGTCGTGCCTGTCACGACTTTTATCTTGAATACAACTCAACGACGAGCTGTTCATTGACCGTAAAGGTCACATCTTCACGTGTCGGGATGCGCACGACCTTGATCGTCAAATTGGCGCCATCGACTTCAAGCCAGCCGGGAACCTTACGTTCCTTGGTGGTCTCGACATTCGTCTTGATGGTGGCCAAAGACCTGTCATCGGTCTTGATCTCGATGATATCGCTTGGCTTGACCAAGAATGACGGGATATTGACGCGGCGGCCATTGACAGACACATGGTTGTGGCTGACGATCTGGCGGCCATCGGTACGCGATTTGGCTATCCCAGCGTTAAAAAGAACGCTGTCCAAACGGCGTTCAAGGAACTGCAAAAGGATATGGCCCGTGACACCCTTGGTCGCGGTGGCTTTTAGGAAGTAATTACGGAACTGTGTTTCCAAAACCCCGTAAATACGTTTGATCTTCTGTTTTTCGCGTAACTGCACCCCGAAGTTGGAAAGCTTGGTCTTCTTGTTCAAACCATGCTGGCCCGGAGCGTATTCACGGCGGGACACCGCGCATTTATGCGTATAGCAGCGGGCACCCTTTAAGAAAAGCTTCTCGCCTTCACGGCGGCATAATCGACAATCTGGTCCTAAGTCACGACCCATATATTTTACCTTTCTTCCTTAATCCTACTCTCTCAGATGATACAGGAGAGGTGCCGTTACCTTAATTCTTATTAGATAAGCGGCCCATTTTTGTCACACCAGCTTGTCAGCCGTACCCTTTAATGGGTTCTCCCTCATGGAGAGTGACGATCAATTAGTTTTAAACTCTGCGTTTCTTGCGTGAACGGCATCCGTTATGCGGGATGGGCGTCACATCTTTGATCGAAGTCACATGCAAACCAGCGGCCACAAGCGCACGGATCGCTGATTCACGGCCTGAGCCCGGCCCCTTGACGAATACATCGACGCTCATTAAACCTAATTCTTTGGCCCTGCGGGCGGCATCCGTCGCGGCGATCTGTGCTGCGAAGGGGGTGGATTTCTTGGAGCCGTGAAAGCCAACCAACCCGGGAGATGCCCAGCTGATCGTATTGCCCTGCTTGTCGGCAATGGTCACGATGGTGTTGTTAAATGTCGCCTGGATCATCGCGACGCCAGAAGTGACGCCTTTAAGGTTTTTCTTCTTGGTCTTAAGGGTCTTCTTGGCGGCTTGGCTGTTCTGATCTGTCTTCTGTTGTTCCGGTTTATTGGCCATAATTTTTTATCCTATAGTTAGATCCTTCGGCGAAAGCCTCAGGATGACAGCCTACGCTGCTTTTTTAGCTGCCGGTGCCGCTTCCTTCTTGATGATATGTCCTACGACGGGCTTTTTACCTTTGCGCGTGCGCGCGTTGGTCTTGGTGCGCTGGCCCCTGACCGGCAAGCCCTTGCGGTGGCGGATCCCGCGATAGGTGCCGATCTCCATATGGCGGCGCACATTCTCGTTGATCTCGCGGCGCAGGTCGCCTTCAGTGACGTAATTCTTCTGCACCAGGCCCGTGATCCTTGAAATCTCCTCTTCCGTCAAATCCTTGGCGCGCTTGTCCCCACTGATCTGGGCTTGGGCCAGTATCTGCCTGGTACGCGTGGGGCCGATGCCGTAAATATAAGGAAGCGCGGCTTCGATCCGTTTTTCTTTGGGAAGGTCAATACCTAAAATTCTCGGCATACTTCTTATCCTTGTCTTTGTTTGTGTTTGGGATTGGTGCAAATGACCCGCACCACCCTGTTGCGACGGACGATTTTACAATTGGAACAGATCCTTTTGACCGATGACTTAACCTTCATAATGGTAATCCTTTACTTTAATCGAAACGTGATGCGCCCACGGCTTAGATCGTAAGGCGATAATTCCAGTTTGACCTTATCCCCTGGAAGGATGCGGATAAAATTCATCCTGATCTTTCCCGAGACATGCGCTAACACTTTATGATTATTCTCCAAAACCACACGGAACATGGCGTTGGGCAATGCTTCGGCGATGGTACCTTCGACTTCAATGAGATCTTCTTTGGCCATAGGTTTTGTTAAAAATTTGTCAGTATTTCAGGCCCCTTGGGCGTGATCACGATCGTATGCTCAAAATGCGCCGAGGGCTGTCCGTCTTCGGTCACCACTGTCCATCCGTCATCCAGGATCCTGGTGCGGTGCGTGCCCATGTTGACCATAGGCTCTATGGCAAATACCATGCCATCGGCAAGCAAAGGGCCTTGCCCTGCCCGGCCGTAATTGGGGATCTCGGGCTCTTCGTGCAATTGTTTGCCGATACCATGGCCCACAAAGTCACGAACCACCGAAAACCCGTGCATTTCCACAAAACTTTGCACCGCGAAAGAAATATCAGAGAGCCTGTTGCCCACCCTTGCCTGCTCAATGCCGCGGGCCAGGGATGACCGGGTCACGTCTAAAAGCCGCATGATCTCGGGCTTTACCTTCCCGACGGGCACCGTGACGGCCGTGTCGGAATAATACCCTTCATGGATGATGCCGATATCAAGGCTCACGATGTCGCCGTCCTTGATGACGCGCTTGCCCGGTATGCCGTGGACAACCACTTCATTGACCGAAACGCAAGCCACCCCGGGAAAACCCCGGTAGCCTTTGAAGGCCGCGGACACCTTGTTCTGTCGGATCAAATCCTCCGCCTTAAGGTCGATGTCCTTCGTCGACATACCGCTTGTTAAAGAGCCCTGCAACTGCATAACAATGGAACTAAGAATTTTACCAGCTTTTCTTAAAATGTCAATCTCATTAGTATTCTTCAACCGAATACCCTGAGAACTCATTTTCATATGCCCCCGCCAAGCGAAACAATAGGGATATATATGCCCTGAGAGGACTTCATTTCAATAAAGCGGCCAAAGATTTGACAAGATCAGCCGTTTCCACATTTGAATCCAGCTTTTTTAACTTATGCTGTTTGGCATAATAATCGATAATGGGCTGGGTGCTTTCCAGGTATACCTTCATGCGCGATTTGATCGTTTCCTCGTTGTCATCCGCGCGCTGATAAAGCTCACCGCCGCACAGATCGCAAACGCCTTCTTTTTTGGGCTTCTTATCCGCGATGTGGAACAAGGCCCCGCATTTGCGGCAGACCCTGCGGCCGGTCAGGCGCCTTAATAAGACATCCTGGTCGGCTTCCATATTCAACGCGAAATCCAGCGGAAGCCTGGCTTTTTCCAGGATCGCGTCCAGGTCCTTCGCCTGCTGTACCGTGCGAGGGAAACCGTCGAGCATATAGCCTTTTTTCAATCCGGCATCATGCACAAAGCGCTGTTGGACCAGCTTTGTCACCAGCTCATCGGAAACCAGGGCGCCACGGGCGATCAAACCTTTTATTTCAGCGCCGAGCGGCGTTTCCTTTTTGGTTTCCTCACGCAGCATATCGCCGGTGGAAATGTGGACCAAATGGTACTTGTCTTTCAATACCCCTGCCAGAGAACCTTTGCCGGCGCCCGGAGGCCCCAAAAGCACCACTCTCATCGACGGCCCCTCAAATGCCCGGATTTCATGAAGCCCTCATAATGGTGCATCTGCAAATGGGATTCGATCTGCTTCATGGTATCGAGCATAACCCCGACGGTGATAAGGACACCGGTGCCCCCGAAGAAGGAGGCCACGAGGTACGGCACTTTAAACGAGGCCATCATGGAATCAGGCATGACGGCGATGATGCAAATGAACAGGGAGCCCACCATGGTGATGCGTGTCAGCACATAATCCAGGTAATCCGCGGTTTCCTTGCCCGGGCGTATGCCCGGCACAAAACCGCCGTGCTTCTTCAAATTTTCCGCCACATCCGCGGGATTAAAAACAATGGCCGTGTAAAAATAACAGAAAAAGATGATCAAAAACGCGTAGATCACATAGTAGGTCAAATGCCCGCGCTGGATCCATGAGGCAAACTGCTGCAAGCCGCTATGCGGCAAAAATGACGAAATGGTCGCCGGGAATAAAATGATGGATTGCGCGAAAATGATGGCGATGATGCCCGCCGTGTCCACCTTGAGCGGGATAAAGGTCCCCTGCCCCACTGCCGTCGAGGTGGCGCCTCCCCTTCGGGCGTACTGCACGGGGATCCTGCGCTGGCCCTGGGAAATAAGTGTTACCCCGATGATGACCACGATCAAAAAGAAAACCATCAGGACAATGGCGATGGGCTGAAGCTGGCCGGCACCGCTTTTAGGGTCCAGTAAAAGCCCCAGGTAATGATAGGCTGTCGGCGCCCTGGAGAGGATGCCGGCCGTGATGATAAGCGATGTGCCGTTGCCTACCCCGCGCTCCTGGATGCGTTCGCCCAACCACATCAGGAAAACGGTGCCCGCGGTCAGGGTCATCACCGTTGAAAAACGGAATCCCCATCCGGGATTACTGACGATCTGCAGGCCGCCGAAGGTGGCCGGGCTTTCAAGCCAAAGGGCGATAAAAAAGGACTGGATCATCGCCAGGCCAACGGTGCCGTAGCGGGTGTACTGGTTGATCTTTTTGTAGCCGGCCTGCCCTTCCTTGGAGATCTTCTCCAAAGCGGGGATGACCGCCGTCAAGAGCTGCATGATGATGGAGCTTGAGATATACGGCATGACCCCGAGGGACAGGACCGTCATTTTTCCCAAGGCACCGCCGGAGAACATGTCCATGATACCGACCACGTTACCGCCTCCGTTAGCGGAGCTCATTTTTTGAAAGAATTCGTTCAAGGCGACCCCGTTGATGCCGGGAGTGGGGATAAAACAGCCTAAACGGTAAACAGCGAGGATCCCAAGCGTAAACAGGATTTTCTGGCGTAATTCGGGGACCTTAAAACAGTTCGAAAACCCTTTTATGAAATGGGAGAACATAAAATGTTAAGGTAAGATCTCCGGGCTTCCGCCGGCTTTGGTGATCTTGTCAGCGGCGGACTTGGAAAAGCGATGCGCCTGCACCGTCAGTTTCCGGGTCACGTTACCCACGCTTAAGATCTTGATAGGCTGCAGCAGGGACCTGATCAAATCATGGCTTTTCAAAAGCTCAGGGGTGACCGTTGTGCCGTCTTTAAAGGTATTGAGGCTTTCGATATTGACCACTTGATACTTGGCCGGCCATTTGCTGTTAAACCCGACCTTGGGTAAACGGCGAAGCAGGGACATCTGTCCGCCTTCATAGGCCAGCATGACACCGCGGCCTGAACGGCAGTTCTGCCCGGTTTGACCGCGGCCCGAACGTTTGCCATGGCCTGTGCCGCGCCCGCGTCCGACGATTTTTTTACGTTTTCTTGATCCTTCAGGACTACGCAACTGGTGAACTTGCATTTTTCTCAACCTCTTTAGGAGTCTCTGTCTCAGGTTTACGGATAGCTTTCAAGCGCGACAAACCGTCAAAGGTGGCCTTGACCACATTGATGGGATTGTTGGAACGGTGGCACTTGGTCAAAATATTGGTGATCCCGGCACCGTCACAAACGGCGCGCACGGCACCTGACGCGATAACACCGGTACCTTCGGAAGCGGGTTTAAGCAGCACAATGGCTGAACCGCACTGGCCGATGATCTCATGGGTGATCGTGGTCCCGCGGCGCGGGATGAATATCATTTGTTTTTTAGCGGCGGCCAGGGCTTTCTTGATGCCTGTCGCCACTTCGCCTGCCTTGCCCAAACCGTAACCGACCTTGCCTTTGCCGTCGCCGACAACAACCAGCGCCGAGAAGGCCAGGCGTGTGCCGCCCTTGGTGGTCTTGGATACGCGGTTAATGGACACGACTTTCTCAATCAACCCACTGTCTGTCAGGCCTGAAGGCTTCTTGGAAAACGGCTTGCGGTCGCCCGGGCGCCTGCGTCCGCCTTTGCCCTGCTGCGATGGCACGCCCGCGGCCGGAACGCCGACGGCCGGTATTTCCGCGGCAATTTCCTCATGCACGGCGATAGCTTCTTTTTCCTGCTCGAGGATCTGCTCGGCCTGGGCCGGGGTCTTGACTGCCAATTCTTTTTCGTCTATTTTTTTAATGTCTTTCATAAATTATTAAAACTCCAATCCGGCACGACGCGCAGCTTCGGCAAACGCCTTGATACGCCCGTGATATAAATACCCGCCGCGGTCGAACGCGACTTTTTTAATTCCCTTTTTAATGGCTTCCGCCGCCAACACCTCGCCCAATACGCTCGCGGCGCTGATATTGCCGCCGGTCTTGGATTTGGATTTGATGTCCTTGGCCAGGGTAGATTTGCCGATCAACACCTTGCCGGCCGCATCGTCTACGATCTGGGCCTGGAGGTTGTTGAGTGACCGGTGCAGGCACAAGCGCGGACGCTGGGCTGTCCCGGTTAATTCCTTGCGGATGCGTTCATGACGATAGATCCGTTGTTGTTCTTTAACGTTTAACATATATACCTTTTTTTACTTTGTTACTTGTTTTCCTTGTTTACGTCTTACAATCTCTCCCGCGTAGCGGATGCCTTTGCCCTTGTAAGGCTCCGGCGGCTTGAACCCGCGGATCTTGGCGGCCACCAGGCCGACCAATGCCTTATCCATCCCTTCGACGGAAATTTCCGTGGGCTTGGCCGCGGTCACCTTGACGTCCTTGGGGATCTCATATTCGATCGGATGTGAAAAACCGATATTCATGACCAATTTATTGCCCTGCACGGCGACGCGGAAACCAACGCCCTGGACTTCCAGGTCCCTTTTGTGCCCGTTACTGACACCGACGCACATGTTCTCGATCAGGCGCTTGGTGGTCCCATGATTGGAACGCGCCTGCTTGCTGTCCGCGACACGGTTGACCATGATCTTGTTATCTTTATTCTCCAGCACCACGTCCGACGGAAGGACCATGGACAATTTGCCCTTGGGGCCTTCCACGTTGACATGGGTCTGGTCAAATGACACTTTGACGTTCTTGGGTAATTCTACAGGTGTTTTAGCAAGTCTAGACATATCTTCCTCTTTACCAGATATAGCAGAGCACTTCCCCGCCGATTTTTAATTTGCGAGCCTCTCGATCAGTGACCAGGCCCTTGGAGCTGGAGATCACCGCCGTGCCTAAACCATTAAGGACCTTGGGGATACGGCCATTATCCGTATACACGCGCAGGCCCGGACGGGAAACGCGCTTAAGCCCTATGATCAACGGTTTGGTGTTTTCATATTTCAAATAAACCTTAAGGACGCCCTGTTTATTGTCTTTCAATAAACGGAAATCTTCGATGTAACCGTCAGTCTTGAATATCGCCATCATGCGCTCAAGCAATTTGGATGCCGGGAATTCAACGGTCTCGTGGCGCGCGTTGGTGGCGTTACGGATAATTGTGAGTGTATCGGCTATCGGATCAGAAACAGACATTACCAGCTCGCTTTCTTTACCCCTGGGATTTCACCTTTCCAGGAGAGTTCTCTAAAACAGATACGGCATATGCCGAAACGGCGCATATACCCGCGCGGACGGCCGCATAAGCCGCAGCGATTATGCTGACGGACCGCGAACTTCGGTATTTCCATAGATTTGTTGATCAACCCTTTTTTGGCCATAATTAATTATTTATCCTTTATTGTTTGCTGAAAGGCATCCCCAACAGACGCAATAGTTCATAATTCTGTTCTTTATTGCCACCTTCAAACACGAATGAGATATCCATCCCCTGGATGCGGAAATCACGCACACCCGGGTCAATTTCAGGAAATATGCCCTGGTCGGAAATGCCGAGCGTGTAATTGCCGCCCTTGTCAAAGGACTTGCGGGAAGTACCGTTAAAGTCACGGATACGCGGCAGAGAGACATTCACCAAACGGTCCAAAAATTCGTACATGCGGGCACGGCGCAAGGTCACCTTGGCGCCGATGGGAAGATTTTCGCGCAATTTGAAATTCGAGATCGCCTTCTTGGAACGGCGGATGGTCGGCTTCTGCCCGGTGATCGTCGCCAGATTCTCGGCGGCACGGTCCAGGAGCTTGACATCCCCGATAGCCTCGCCCACACCCATGTTAATGACGATCTTGGCTAAATGCGGGACAGCCATCGGATTCTTGATCTTGAACTTTTCCTGCATTTCAGGGATCACTTCTTTACGATATTTTTCTAATAAACGAGGAGCAGCCACTTTAAATACCTCTCTTCTCTTATATAGTTTCTTTGCTTGCGAGCGCGACACGCTCTTTGGAACCGTCTTTCAAGACCTTGACCGTAAAACGGGTGGGCTTGGTTGTTTTCTTGTCCACCAGCATCAGATTGGCCAGCGCGACCGGCTTTTCTAACTCCACATACCCTCCCTGAGGATAGGTGTCGCTTTTCTTGACGGATTTTTTGACCACGTTGATATTCTCAATGACAGCCTTGTTGACCTTAGGATATACACGGACAACCTTCCCGGTCTTTCCCTTGTCCTTGCCGGCCATCACCATCACTGTATCGTCTCTTCTTATTCTTAACATACTTAGACCCTTTACTTTATTGTCAAACTACCTCAGGTGCTAAAGAAATTATTTTCATGTAATCCATGTTGCGCAGTTCGCGCGCCACAGGCCCGAAAACACGCGTGCCCTTGGGGTTGCCCGCGTCGTCGATGATCACGACCGCGTTGCTGTCAAAACGCACATAGGTGCCGTCATGGCGGCGGATGGATTTCTTGGTACGCACGATGACACCCTTGGCCATGCTGCCTTTCTTGACCACGGCGTCAGGAGTGCTTTCCTTGACATTCACCCTGACAATATCCCCGACCTTGGCCCACATCTTGCCCTTGGCTTTTAAAACACCGATCAGGGAAGCTTTACGCGCCCCGGTATTATCGGCCACATCTAAGATCGTTTTAAGTTGTATCATAGTTCACCCGTCCCTTTATTAGCCTTTCGACCCGACAATTTCGCTGATGATCCAGCGCTTGTCCTTCGATAAAGGCCGCGTTTCCATGATACGCACCACATCACCGGTCTTGGCGGCGTTCTTTTCGTCATGCGCCTTGTACTTGACTATATTACGGACCTGCTTTTCATATTTGGCATGCTTTTTGACTTTTTGGACCTGGACCACACGGGTCTTGTCCATTTTGTCGCTGACAACCACAGCCGTCAAAAATCTACGGCGATTAGCTCTTTTTTCTTCCATTATTTTTTCTCTCATTTAATAGTGTTAAAATACGGGCGATATCCCTGCGCAAATTACGAAAACTCGCCGGCTTCTCCACACGGCCCATCTGGCGGTGTGATTCCAGGTCAAACAGCTCTTTTTTCAGCTGTTTTTCCTTGGTGATCAGTTCATCTTCGTTTAAATTGCTTAACTCTTTGGTTTTCATATGATTCCCTTGACTAATGAGTGGCCCCACGGATGACAAATTTTGTTTTCACCGACAATTTAAAAGCTACCAAACGCAGGATCTGTTTGGCAAAATCCTCAGGCACGCCGCCCAATTCAAAGACGATCTTCCCGCGCTTGACCACCGCGACCCAATGGTCCAGATCACCCTTACCTTTTCCCATGCGGGTTTCCGCGGGCTTTTTGGTGATGGACTTGTGAGGGAAAGCGTTGATCCATAATTTACCGGAACCGCGCAATTTACGGGCTACCACGACACGGGAAGCTTCCAGCTGGCGCGCCGGGATAAATCCGTTCTCAATAGCCTTCAAACCGAATTCACCAAAATGCATCGAGGCACCGGTGGTGGCAACACCACGGGATTTCCCTTTTTGTGTTTTACGGTATTTGACTCTCTTTGGCATTAACAACATAAAATTATATTCCTCTCAATAAAATACCTGACTTACGCGGCCACTGGCGCGGCCGGAGCGGCTGGCGCGGTTGGCACTGCCGCCGGTACTACCGCGGCCTTGGCTTCAATTTCTTCCTGGTCCTTGATCACATCACCCTTATAGATCCAAACCTTGATCCCTAACAGACCGTAGGTTGTCTTGGCTTCGGCAAAACCATAATCAATGTCCGCGCGCAATGTCTGCAGCGGGACCTTGCCTTCATGATATTTCTCGGTACGGGCCATTTCAGCACCGCCCAAACGGCCGGCGCAGCGGATCTTGATGCCCTTGGCGCCCGACTGACGGGATTGCTCAATGGCGCGCTTCATCGCGCGGCGGAAAGCCACGCGCTTCTGCAGCTGGAAAGCAACGGCCTGGGCCACCAGCTGCGCGTCGCAATTGGGGTTCTTGATCTCCTGGATGTCGATGACGATCTTGTCCATGTCCTTCTTGGTGATATCTTTGAGCTCGGCACGTAAACGGTCAATGTCAGCCCCGCGGCGGCCGATGATGACACCGGGACGCGCGGTATGGATACGCACCTTGATCTGCTCGGCCAAACGCTCGATGACGATCATGGAAACGGCGGCCTGCTCGAATTTTTCACGGATATACGCGCGGATCTTGAAGTCCTGTTTGATATTATCGGAAAACTCGCGGCGCTGGGCGAACCAGAGGCTGCGCCAGTTTTTGGTGTATCCAAGTCTTAAGGCTAACGGATGAACTTTTTGACCCACAGTAGAATCTCCTATTTAGTTTTAACGTCCAGCTCTACGGTTAAATGCGTTGTCCGGCGCAATATCGGGGTGGCCCTGCCGAAGGAAGCGGCACGGAAACGTTTCCAGGCCCCTCCGTGATTCGCCGTGATCGACTTGATGAATAACTGATCTTCGCTCAAACCTTTTTGCTTGGCATTGCTCACCGCGGAATCCAGCACCTTCTTGACCTGGGCGCTGGAACCTTTATTGATCTGTGCCAGCATGGCAAGGCTTGTCGGGACATCTTTGCCGCGGATGGCGTCAATGACCTGGCGCATCTTCATGGATGAAACTCTCAAATATTTAGCTCTGGCTATCGCAATCATATTTACTTTCCTGAATAGCTTCCGCTCCCGCTGACTAAGGAACAGGGCCTTTTCATATGTTTTATCCTTTACTTCTTCTGCATCGCTTTCTTGGCTTTGACACCGCCATGCGCTTTAAAGGTACGTGTCGCGACAAAATCGCCCAATTTCATGCCCACCATGTTCTCCGTCACAAACACCGGTATATGCTTGCGGCCGTCATGCACCGCGAAGGTATAACCGACGAAGTTGGGGATGATGGTGGAACGGCGCGACCAGGTCTTGATCGGCTGGCGCTGACCGCTTTGAACGACCTTATCAAACCTGCGCGTTAAGGATTCTTCAACGTACGCGCCTTTTCTAACGGAACGGCCCATATTACTTTGTCCTTCTTCTGACAATCATATGATTGGAATACTTGCGTCGACTGCGGGTCTTGGCACCCTTGGTCGGTTTACCCCATGGGGTCACCGGATGTGGATTACCCTGAGGCGCTTTACCTTCACCACCGCCGTGCGGATGGTCTACCGGATTCATGACCACGCCACGCGACTGCGGACGGCGGCCCAACCAGCGGCTGCGCCCGGCTTTTCCGATCGAAACGGTCTCATTTTCCACGTTGCTTAATTGCCCGACGGTGGCACGGCAGTCGATGGACACCTTGCGCACTTCGCTGGAAGGCAGGCGCAGATGCGCGATATTGCCTTCCTTGGCAATGAGCTGGGCGGAAGTCCCGGCAGAGCGGGCCAACTGGCCGCCATTGCCCGGCTTTAATTCAATATTGTGCACACCTGTCCCCAGGGGGATCTTGCGCAGCGGCAGGCAATTGCCCGCCAGCATATCCACGTCAGCATTATTGGTGCTGACGATCACATGGCCGACCCGCAGATCTACGGGCGCCAAAATATAGGATTTGGTTTTATCACTTTTATACTGGATAAGCGCGATGCGGCAGGTGCGGTTAGGGTCATACTCAATGCTTAACACTTCGGCGGGATCATCAAGGCGTGTGCGTTTGAAATCAATGACACGGTACATGCGCTTGTGCCCTGCCCCGCGGTGACGCGAGGTGATACGGCCATAGGAGTTACGTCCGCCGGTACCCTTGACAGGCTCCATTAAGGATTTTTCCGGCCTTGTCCCCTTGGTCAACTCACTGAAATCCGGCAATGCCGCGTGACGGACACCGTTTGTATATGGTCTGAATCTCTTAATACCCATCGTGACACTCCTATTTTGGAACCCGGCTCGCCTCATATCTCGGCGAGCCTGATAAACGGTCTGACTTATTCGTCAGACCATCAGCCCTTTACGCCCCTTCAATCTTCTGTCCCTCTTTAAGAGAGACAATGGCTTTTTTCCAACCCGTTGTATAACCGGCACGGGCGCGGACACGCTTGAGCTTGCCCGGCACATTGACGGTGTTGACGCAATCCACCTTGACCTTGTAAATTTCCTCGACCGCGCGCTTGACATCGACCTTGGTGGCCACGGTGGCCACGCGAAAGAGGTATTTACGGTCCTTTTCCAGGGAACTGCTTTTTTCGGTCCTAACTAAAGCTTTGACAACATCGTAGCAAGTAATCATTTTATTGGATTCTCTTTAATAAAGTTTTTAAGGCTTCCTTGGTTACCAGCACATTCTTGTTCGTCATGATATCCGAAGCGTTGGCATCAAGCGCGCGCACCAGGGTCAGACGCGCGATATTACGCGAGGCCAACAGCGTCTTTTCATTGGTGCCGTCGAGAATGGCCAGGGTGCGGCCTTCGACCTTCAGGTTCTTTAAGATCGCTTCAAAATCCTTGGTCTTGCCTGACTGCACTTCCAGATTATCCACGCATAAAAGGTTGTTGCCCAGGAATTTGGCGTTGAGGCTTTCACGCAGGGCCGCCACGCGCGTCTTTTTGGAGACGGTATACCCGAAATCACGGGGCTTGGGGCCGAAAGCGATACCGCCTTTTTTCCACAACGGCGAACGGGTGGAACCCTGGCGGGAACGGCCGGTGCCCTTTTGGGCCCACGGTTTCTTTCCGCCGCCGGAAACTTCCGAACGGGTCTTGGTGGAAACCGTACCTTGACGCTGATTGGCGTTGTACATGACCACGGCCTGATGGATCACGGCATCGTGCACATGCACGCCGAATTGCTCCTTGGGAAGTTCAACACTTTCCGCTTTCTTACCTTTGATGTCAACTACATTCAATTCTGGCATATATATTCCTATTTCTTGGGAGCTGCTGTCTTACCGGCAGCGGCCTTGCTTTGTTTCATCGGGTTTTTCTTGACGCTTGACTGGACTGCCTTGACCTCATCCAATGAACGGAAAGCCCTCTTCTTAGATTTATTGATGACCACGACACCATTCTTGTGGCCGGGGATCGCACCCTTGACAAGGATCAAATTTTGATCGGCATCCACACGCATGACGCGCAAACTCTGCACGGTCACCGTATCCATGCCCATGTGGCCGGGCATATGCTGGCCCTTATAAACACGTGAAGGGTCCGAACTCGAACCGATGGAACCAACGCGCCTGTGATGCATGGAACCATGCGCCGCCGGACCGCCATTCCAGTTCCAGCGGACCATACCGCCCTGAAAACCTTTACCGATGGAAGTCCCTGTCACATCCACGAAATCCCCGGCTTTAAAAAGGTCCGCTTTGAGCAGATCACCGACCTTATAATCCTTATTGTCGGCGGATTCAAATTCCTTGATATGCTTGGAAGGAGCCTGACCGGCTTTCTTAAAAAATCCCAAAATCGGCTTTTTTAATCGGGTCTCTTTGACAGTTTCATAACCTAAAACAACCTTCATTTTCGGTTTATCCTTTAAACCCAAGACCGTGCAGGGGCCCGCTTCGACAACGGTCACCGGCGTGATATTGCCTTCCGTGTCAAAGATCTGGGTCATGCCTATTTTCTTACCCATAATTCCGCGAATCATTTAGTGCTCCTTGAACGGACCAGTCTCCCTGGAACTCAAAGGACCAGGGCCGATCCAAAATTTATTTACTGTTTGATCTCAACATCAACACCGGCCGGCAAATTCAATTTGCGCAGCGCTTCCACTGTTTTGGAAGTGGGGTTGACCAGGTCAATCAGGCGCTTATGCGTCGCCAATTGGAACTGTTCGCGAGATTTCTTATCGATGACCGGTGAACGCAGGACCGTGTACAGCTCTTTTTTCGTGGGTAAAGGCACTGGTCCCAGGATCTGGGCCCCGGTGCGGATGGCGGTATCCACGATCTCCTGCGTACTTTGGTCGATCAACCGGTGATCGAACGCTTTAAGTTTTATACGTATTTTTTGCATTACTTAATGATCTCCGAGATAACACCGGCGCCCACGGTACGACCGCCCTCGCGGATAGCGAAGCGTAATTCCTTCTCCATGGCCACTGGTGTGATAAGCTCAACTTCCAAAATGACGTTATCGCCAGGCATGCACATCTCAACACCCGCGGGTAATTCGGCGGTCCCGGTCACGTCGGTGGTACGGAAATAAAATTGCGGACGGTAACCCTTGAAAAACGGGGTGTGGCGTCCGCCTTCTTCCTTGGTCAAAATATAGACAGTGGCTTTGAATTTGGTATGGGGCTTGATGGAACCTGGTACGGCCAAAACCATGCCGCGTTCCATATTGTCCTTGTCAGCGCCGCGCAAAAGCAAACCAACGTTATCGCCGGCCTGTCCTTCATCCAATTCCTTGCGGAACATCTCAACACCGGTAACAACGGTCTTGGAAACAGCCGGGCGTAAACCAACAACTTCAACTTCTTCGCCGACATGCACCTTCCCGCGTTCAATACGACCGGTAGCGACCGTACCGCGGCCTGAGATGGAGAACACATCTTCGACAGCCATGGAAAACGGCTTGTCCAATTCGCGCACCGGCACAGGAATGAAGGCGTCAACAGCGGCCATCAGATCCAGGATCGGCTTGGCTTTGCCTTCAAAATCCTTGGGATTGTTAAGGGCGTCCAAAGCGCTTCCCTTGATAATAGGGGTATTTTCCCCGTCAAATTTATATTTGGTCAAAAGGTCACGGACTTCCATTTCCACCAGTTCCAATAATTCCTTATCCTGCACCTGATCGCATTTGTTCATGAAAACAACGATGCGGGGAACGTTGACCTGGCGGGCCAGCAGGATATGCTCGCGGGTTTGCGGCATCGGGCCGTCAGTGGCGGAAACGACCAGGATAGCCCCGTCCATCTGGGCGGCACCGGTGATCATGTTCTTGATATAGTCAGCGTGGCCCGGACAGTCAATGTGGGCGTAATGGCGTTTCTCGGTCTCATATTCCAAGTGCGAGATATTGATGGTAACACCGCGCTCTTTTTCCTCAGGAGCATTGTCAATGGAGTCATAAGCACGCGCCTGGGCCAAACCCTTATGGCTTAACACGGTCGCGATCGCCGCTGACAGGGTGGTCTTACCATGGTCAACGTGACCGATGGTCCCGATGTTCAAGTGCGGTTTATTACGGTTAAATTTTTCTTTTGCCATGACTATACCCTCCTTAGGGGATCCATAGTTTAAGTTGTTTAAAAAATCTATTATTCTCTATTTAACCATTCAGGAAGTATGCGTTAGCTGACCTTAGCAACGAACTCCTGACGAGAGCCGATAATCTTCTCGGCAATGCTGTTTGGAACCTGCGCGTAAAACGAAGGTTCCATAGAGAATGATGCGCGTCCCTGCGTGAGAGACCGCAGCGCATTCGCGTAGCCAAACATTTCAGATAAAGGAGCGTCAACAAGGGCGGTCTTGAGCTTCCCGCGATTACCTGTTTCCTTGATCTGCGCACGACGTTTCATCAAATCACCGGTCACGTTGCCCCAGTGATCATCCGAACATTCAACTTCCAACTTCATGATCGGCTCCATAAATACAGAACCGGCCTTACGGAAGGCTTCCTTTATAGCATACTTTGCCGCTAATTGGAAGGAAATTTCATCAGAGTCCACATCATGATAGGAACCGTCAACAAGGGTGACAATGAAGTCTGTTACCGGATAACCAGCGAGCACGCCGTTCTGTGAACCTTTTTCAATGCCTTCTTTGCAGGGCTTGATGAATTCACGGGGGATGGCGCCGCCCTTGATCTTGTCGACAAACACATAACCGGTGCCGGGTTCGCCGGGCTCGACATCAATGACCACGTGGCCGTATTTACCGCGGCCGCCGCTTTGCTGGACATATTTTCCGACGATGCCGGTGACCTTTTTGGTGATGGCTTCCTTGTACGCGACTTCCGGACGGCCGACATTGCAATCAAGGCCGTTCTCGCGTTTCATGCGGTCGACTATAATTTCCAAATGCAGCTCGCCCATCCCGGAGATGATCGTCTGGGATGTCTCCTGGTCAAATTTAACGCGCAAGGATGGATCTTCATCTAAAAATTTATGCAGGACCATGCCCATCTTGTCCTGGTCAGCTTTTGTTTTCGGTTCGATCGCCAAAGAAACAACAGCTTCCGGCGGCTTGAGGCCTTCCATGACCACCGGCTTATCTTCCGCGCACAGCGTGTCGCCTGATTTGCTTTCTTTCAACCCGACAAAGGCCACGATCTCACCGGTGGACGCGGAAGTCACGATCTCCTGCTTGTTGGAGTGCATGACAACCATCTTGGCCACTTTTTCCTGCTTGCCGTTGGATGAATTCAAATAATTCTGCCCGGGCAGGAACCTGCCGGAATATATACGCGTAAAAAATATCTTCCCTACATATTTATCTGAGGCGATCTTAAAGACCAGGGCCATCGGAGATTCATTATCATCAGCTTTGCGGATGATCACTTCTTCCTTATTATCAGGATTGAAACCTCTCTTGGGGGGAATATCCAAAGGTGAAGGCAAATAATCAACGATCGCGTCCAAAAGCATTTGAACGCCCCGGTTCCTCTTGGAGGCACCGGTCAACACAGGCACGAATTTACAGGCAATGACCGTGCGGCGGATGGCCTTCTTCAGCTGGTCCTTGCTGGGGTCCTTGCCGTTCAAATACAGGTCAGCGATCTCATCATCCACTTCAGCCAGACGCTCGACTAATTTATGACGGTAGGCCTGGGTTTTTTCCTTGAACTCTTCAGGCAGGGGCAAACGGTCGAAATCCATCCCGTCAACATCGTTATACTTGATATATTCCTCATTGATGACATCCACCAAGCCCTTGAAATTATCCTCTGCCCCGTCATTGTAAACTATGCCGGCGGCATTCGCGCCAAAACGGTCATGCATCTCGCCGATGACACGGTCAAAATCAGCGCCCAAACGGTCGATCTTGTTGATAAACGCGATGCGGGGGACATTATACCTGTCGGCCTGGCGGTAAACGGTCTCGGTTTGCGGCTGAACGCCGGAACAGGCGCACAGGACGATGACAGCGCCGTCCAAAACCTTCAGCGAACGCTCGACTTCGATGGTAAAATCCACGTGGCCGGGGGTATCGATGATATTGATGCGGTGCTCCCGCCAGAAAGAAGTAATGGCCGCCGATGTGATGGTGATGCCGCGTTCCTGCTCCTGGGGCATCCAGTCCATGGTGGTGTTGCCGTCATCGATATCGCCCATCTTGTGGATCTCGCCGGTATAATACAAAATGCGCTCCGTCGTCGTGGTCTTACCCGCGTCGATGTGGGCGATGATACCGATATTGCGAAACATATGTAAAGGGACTGTATTAGCGGATGCCATAGGATTATTCTCTTACCATCTCAGATGGCTGAAAGCGCGGTTGGCTTCGGCCATTTTATGGGTTTCATCACGCTTTTTAATGGCAGGACCTTCGGATTTGTAAGCGGCCACGAGTTCCTCGGCCAGCTTGATCTCCATGGGTTTACCTTTTTTATTGCGGGCGTAATCGCGGATCCAGCGCATGGCCAAAGACATGCCGCGCGCCGGGATGACATCCGTCGGGACCTGATAGGTGGCACCGCCCACACGCCGGCTTTTGACTTCCAGGCGGGGACGGACATTATCAACGGCCTTGTTCAGGGCCTTGACACAGGATTCATCCTGTGTCTTTTCCTTCAGGATATCCAAAGCACGGTAGATGATATTCTCAGCAACGGTCCTTTTACCATCCTGCATCAGGATGGATATAAAACGGGTCACCAGGTCGCTGTTATATTTAGGGTCGCCAACTACTTTTCTTTTTTCAGCTCTTCTTCTTCTCATAATATTTTACTTAGCCTTCGCTCTCTTCGCCCCGTATTTGGAGCGGGATTTTTTGCGGTCCGCGACTCCGGACGTATCCAGGGTGCCGCGCACGATGTGGTAACGCACGCCGGGCAAATCCTTGACACGGCCGCCGCGCACCAGCACGATGGAGTGTTCCTGCAAATTGTGGCCTTCCCCCGGAATATAGGAAGTGACTTCCACCTTGTTTGAAAGACGCACGCGCGCGATCTTGCGCAAAGCCGAGTTCGGCTTTTTGGGCGTCATTGTCTTTACCTGAAGACACACGCCGCGTCTCTGCGGGCATGATGTCAACGCCGGAGACTTGCTACGCTTTATTTTCAGCAGCCTGCGGTGTCTGATTAACTGTGATATCGTCGGCATATTTTACCATTTCTACTTGATTATATTCTTTCATTCCCGTCCCTGCCGGTATCAAATGACCGACAATGACGTTCTCTTTAAGCCCGCGCAAGAGGTCAACTTTACCAGATGCTGCCGCTTCTGTCAAGACCCTTGTGGTTTCTTGGAAGCTCGCGGCTGAAATGAAACTTTCCGTGGTCAAAGAGACCTTGGTGATCCCCAGGAGCAACGGTGTCGCCTGGGCGGGTTTTCCTTTTTTCTTCAAGACAGCCTCGTTGGCCCTCTTGAAAATGATGCGGTCGACCTGGTCCCCCACCAGGAATTCGGTATCGCCTGATTCATCGATGCGCACCTTCTTGAGCATCTGCGCGATGATGATCTCGATGTGCTTGTCATTGATGCGCACACCCTGCAGGCGGTAAACTTCCTGGACTTCGTTCAATAAATATTCCTGCAAGGCCTTGTCCCCGCAGACGCGCAAGATGTCCTGCGGAACGACCGGGCCGTCCGTCAATTGCTGGCCGGCGAAGACATGGTCACCCTTGTACACATTGGGGTGCTTGCCGTGAGGGATGGTGTATTCCTTGGCCGTACCGGTGGCGGACTTGACGACGATGGTGCGCAAGCCCTTCTTGTCCTCACCGAATTCGCAGATACCGTCGATCTCGGCAATGACCGCCGGGTCCTTGGGACGGCGCGCCTCAAAAAGCTCGGCGACACGCGGTAAACCGCCGGTGATATCGCGCGTCTTGGAAGCGCCGCGCGGGATCTTGGCGATGAGAGCGCCCGCCGCGATCGTATCCTTGTCATTGACGAGGATGTGGGCGCCTGTCGGGATCGAGTAGATACCCACGATCTCGCCTTTTTGGTCGCTGATGATGATCTGCGGATGGAATTCCTGCTTGTGCTCGACAACCACGCGCTCGACAACCCCGGTGACGGGATTCTCTTCACGCTGGTAGGTCGTCCCTTCAATCAAGTCTTCAAAGGAAACACGGCCCTGGGCTTCGGTAATGATCGGGATGGTGTACGGGTCCCATGTCGCCACGACCGTTCCCTTGGTGACCGTAACTCCATCGGCAAATGCCAACGCGGTACCTTGAGGCAACAGATGGCGCTCGAACTCGCGTCCGTACTCATTATTGATGCTGACCGACCCGTTGCGGTTAAGGACGATGAATTCCTTGCCGCGGGCGACCACGCGCAGGGTATGGTATTTCAAAACACCATCCTGCTTGATCTTGATAAATGACTGTTCAATGGTACGTGACGCCGTACCGCCGATGTGGAAGGTGCGCATGGTCAGCTGTGTACCGGGCTCGCCGATGCTCTGCGCCGCGATGGTACCGACAGCTTCACCGATCTCAACGATGCGGTGGGTGCCTAAATTGCGCCCGTAGCACTTGATGCAGACACCGATGCCGGCCTCGCAGGTCAGCACGGAACGGATACGTACCTTCTCAACACCCAACTGCTCGATCAGATCAGCTTTCTCTTCGGTGATCTCATCCCCCGCGGCCACGACCTGCTGGTCGGTGACGACGTCAAGGATATTGTCCAGGGCGACACGCCCGACAATACGCTCCTTGAGGGAAACCACCATCTCATCGCCTTCAGTGATGGCGGAGACCGTGATGCCGTTGACCGTGCCGCAGTCCTGGACATTGACGACCATTTCCTGGGCCACGTCCACCAAACGGCGGGTCAGATACCCGGCGTCCGCGGTCTTGAGCGCTGTATCCGCCAAACCTTTACGGGCACCGTGGGTTGAGATGAAATACTCCAAAACCGTCAACCCTTCACGGAAAGAAGCTGTAATAGGATTCTCGATAATTTCGCCTGACGGCTTGGCCATCAGCCCGCGCATGCCTGAAAGCTGGCGGATCTGCAATTTGGAACCGCGCGCGCCGGAATCAGCCATGATATAGACCGGGTTAAACTGGTCCATTTTCTTGAAAACCAGGTCTGAGAGCGTTTCCGTCGTATGGGTCCAGATATCGATAACTTTATTGTAGCGCTCGCGCCCGGTGATGATACCCTTACGGTACTGGTCATCCACCTTGGCGACCTCACCCTTGGCGTTGGCGATGATGCGCGGCTTATCCTCAGGGATGGTCAGATCCGACATGGCGATGGAAATACCCGCCTCGGTGGCCCTGATGAACCCTAAGGTCTTCACGTCATCCAAAAGCTTCACCGTGCGGTGATGCCCGAAACGCTTGTAGGAATCCGCGATGACGGAACCGATGCGCTTCTTATCCAGAAGCTCATTGACAAATCCGTAATCCTGCGGAAGGACCTCATTGAAAAATACGCGCCCGACAGTCGTCTCGATGATCCTGGACGTATTTCCCGTCGGAAGGAGTTCCTTCTTGGGATTGGCCTTATCCTGAGGCTGGATGACGATGGAGGATTTCTCCTGGCCCCAGACAGGCGTCAGTAATCTTAATTTGATGCGCGCGTGCAGCTGGACAAAACCGTCCGTGTACGCCACCTTGACCTCATCGATGGAGCCGAACAAGTGACCTTCGCCGACCGCGCCCGGACGCTCCTTGGTCAGGTAATAAAGACCGAGGACGATGTCCTGGGTGGGCGAAACAATGGGACGGCCGTCCGCCGGCGAGAACAGATTGTTGACGGACAATAACTGCAAACGGCATTCGATCTGGGCTTCCAGAGACAGCGGGACATGCACGGCCATCTGATCCCCGTCAAAGTCCGCGTTAAAAGCGGTACAGACCAGGGGATGGAGCTTGATGGCCTTGCCCTCTATCAAAACCGGCTGGAAAGCCTGGATGGACAGACGGTGCAGGGTCGGCGCGCGGTTAAGCATCACCGGGTGGTCCTGGATAACCTCATCCAGGATGTCCCACACCTCGATCTTGGCGCGTTCGACCATGCGCTTGGCGCCCTTGATCGTATGCACAAAACCTTTTTCACGCAGTTTGCGGATGATGAACGGCTCAAATAATTCCAGCGCCATTTTCTTGGGCAGACCGCACTGGTGTAATTTCAATTCAGGGCCGACGACAATAACGGAACGGCCGGAATAATCAACGCGCTTACCCAGCAGGTTCATACGGAAACGTCCCTGCTTGCCCTTGAGCATATCCGACAGGGATTTCAAAGGACGGTTGCCGGAACCCAATACCGGACGGCCATGACGGCCGTTATCCAACAGCGCGTCCACGGCTTCCTGCAACATGCGCTTCTCGTTGCGGATGATGATCTCCGGGGCGTTTAGATCAATTAATTTTTTCAGGCGGTTATTACGGTTAATAACACGGCGATAAAGATCGTTAAGGTCGGAAGTCGCGAAACGGCCGCCTTCAAGCGGGACCAGCGGACGAAGGTCCGGAGGGATGACCGGCAGGACATCCAGCACCATCCACTCGGCGCTGTTGCCCGAGGCCCTGAAATCCTCGGCGATCTTCAATGTCTTGGCCAGTTTCTTGAAATTGGTACCGTTCGGGTTGGCCTCGGAGAGGTCCTTGCGCAGTTTCTTGCACAAAACAGCCATATCCAGCTCTTTGAGCATCTCGCGCACGGCATCCGCGCCGATCCTGGCTTTAAAGGCCCCGCCATACTTGACCACGGCTTCCTGGTACTCATCCTCGGAGAAAAATTGCTTTTTCTTCAAGGGTGTCGTTCCCGGGTCAATGACGACGTATTCTTCATAATAGATCAGTTTTTCAAGGTCACGCAAGCCCACCTGCATCAGGGCTGCCAGGCGTGACGGGACCGCTTTGTAGAACCATATATGCGTGACCGGGCAAGCCAGGTCAATATGTCCCATGCGCTCGCGGCGCACGGAAGAACGGGTCACCAAAACGCCGCAACGGTCGCAGGTGATGCCTTTGAACTTGATGCCTTTATATTTGCCGCAGTTGCATTCCCAGTCGCGCATGGGGCCGAAGATCTTCTCGCAGAAAAGGCCATCCTTCTCGGGCTTTAAGGTGCGGTAGTTCAAGGTCTCCGCTTTTTTGACGGGACCTTTCGACCATGACATGATCACTTCAGGTGAAGCGATGCGGATCGTGATACGATCTTGTTTGGTGATATCGATTTTGCTCATTTAGCAGGCTCCTCTTCCTTTTGTTCAGATTCGCCCAAGGCTTTTTCCATGCGGATATCCAGGCAAAGCCCTTGCAATTCCTTGACCAAAACGTTGAAAGATTCAGGTATCCCGGGACTTAACGCCTGTTCCCCCTTGACGATCGCCTCATAGATGCGCGAGCGTCCGGTAACGTCGTCGGACTTGACCGTCAGCATCTCCTGCAGGGTGAAAGCGGCGCCGTAAGCTTCCAGGGCCCAGACTTCCATTTCCCCGAAACGCTGCCCGCCGAAATGCGCCTTGCCGCCCAGCGGCTGCTGGGTTACGAGTGAATAAGGCCCGATGGAACGGGCGTGGATCTTCTCATCCACCAGATGGTTCAATTTCAGCATATAGATGTAGCCGACCGTGACCTTCTGTTCAAAAGGCTGGCCTGTATGCCCGTCAAAGACAAGGGCTTTACCGTCCTGAGGCAGGCCCGCTTCCTTGAGCAGGTCGCGGATCTCCTGCTCGGTGGCACCGTTGAAAACCGGTGTCTCGCAGGTGAAACCCAAAACTTTAGCGGCCCAGCCCAAATGGGTCTCCAACAGCTGGCCCACGTTCATACGTGAAGGGACACCGAGCGGATTAAGGACGACGTCGACACTGCGGCCGTCTTCCAGGAACGGCATATCCTCTTCGGGCATGATGCGTGACACGATACCCTTGTTGCCGTGGCGCCCGGCCATCTTGTCGCCGACCTGCAATTTGCGCTTGGTAGCGACATAGACAACGACACGCTTGAGCACGCCCGCGGGAAGTTCATCCCCACGGCGGATACGGTCGGTTTCCTGGACCTCTTCTTCCGTCAGCTCGGCGATCTTGTCCATGTAAAAGGACATGATCTCGCGGCCTTCGGTACCTTCTTCTATATCATCAAGTGTCAGCTTGCCGACACGTTTCTTATCGATGCCCAGAGATTTGGCTACCTTCTCATCCTTTTCACGGATGATAATTTCAATCTCCTGCTTGTAATATTCCTTGATCTTGTTGATGGCCAGCACTTCCTTGGCCTTGTCCTGCTTGGATTTGCGGCCGCGCTCGTTGCGCTGGAAGACTTCCACGTTGACCACAAAACCTTCGATGCCAGGCGACAGGGTCAGCGACGTGTCGCGGACATCCGCGGCTTTCTCGCCGAATATCGCGCGCAGAAGGCGCTCTTCCGGGGAAAGCTCTTTTTCGCTTTTGGGTGTCACCTTACCGACCAATATATCGGTCGCCTTGACTTCCGCACCCACGCGCACGATACCCTCTTCGGTCAAATCCTTGAGGGATTCTTCGGCGACGTTAGGGATGTCACGGGTGATCTCTTCGTTGCCCAAGCGTGTTTCGCGGCATTCGCATTCAAAACGCTCGATGTGGATGGAGGTAAACACATCCTCGCGCACGATGCGCTCGTTGATCAAAATAGCGTCCTCGAAGTTATACCCGCGCCAGGGCATGAAAGCCACCAGGGCGTTGCGGCCCAGGGCCAAACGTCCGTTCTGGGTGCCGATGCCGTCCGCGATCGTCTGGCCGGCTTCCACCTTCTGGCCGAGCTTCACGAGCGGGCGCTGATGCACGCAGGTATTCGCGTTGGAACGCTGGAAATTCTTCAATGGATAAACGGCCTTGCCGATGACGATCTCGCGGCCGTCAACCTTGTTGACAATGCCGGCTTCCTTGGCGATCACGACAACACCGGAATCACGGGCCACTTTTTCTTCCATACCGGTGCCGACCAACGGCACTTCCGGTATCATCAAGGGCACTGACTGGCGCTGCATGTTTGAGCCCATCAGCGCGCGGTTAGCGTCGTCGTGTTCCAAAAACGGGATCAAAGCCGCGGCCACGGACACCAATTGCTTGGGGGAAACGTCCATGTATTCGACCTTGCCAGGTGCAACCCTGGGGAAATCCCCTTTGTAACGGCAGGAGACGAGGCTTTCAGTGAATTTACCATCACTGTTGATGGGTGAATTCGCCTGGGCGATATATTTGTTCTGGTCCACATCCGCGGTCAGGAATTCACTTTTCTTGGAAACCTTTCCGTCGGTGACCTTGCGGTACGGGGTTTCGATGAAACCTAATTCGTTGACGCGGGCGCACGTGGTCAATGACGCGATGAGGCCGATGTTCGGGCCTTCAGGCGTTTCAATGGGACACACGCGTCCGTAATGGGTCGGGTGCACGTCGCGCACTTCAAATCCGGCGCGCTCGCGGCTTAAACCGCCGGGTCCCAGGGCCGACATGCGGCGCTTGTGGGTCATTTCTGAAAGCGGGTTGACCTGGTCCATGAACTGCGACAGCTGGCTGCGCGCGAAGAAATCCTGGATCTGGTTGGAAAATAAACGGGAATTGATCAGGTGATGCACGGTCAGATTCTCGAAAGAGCTCATGACGACCAGACGCTCCTTGATGGAACGCTCCAGGCGTGCCAAACCAATACGCACCTGGTTCTGGACCAGCTCGCCCACGGACTTGATGCGGCGGTTGCCCAAATGGTCGATATCGTCGCATTCACCGACACCTTCGCGCAGGGAGATCAGGTACTTGATGACCGACACGACGGTCTCGACATCCAGCACGCGGTTGTCCATCGATACATTGGTGTTCAGCTTGCGGTTGACGATGTGGCGGCCGACCTTTGAAAGATCGTAGCGCTTGGGGTCAAAAAACAAACGGAAAAACAATGTTTCAGCCACTTCCGCGGTCGCGGGCTCCGTTGGCCGCATCTTGCGGTAAAAATCGAGGAGAGCCTCTTCCTTGTTGGTGGTATGGTCTTTCTCAAGGGTATTTTTAAGCTTGTCAAAACGGTCACCCAGCATCTTCTGCATGTCTTCGGAAGACGAAAGGCCCATGATGCGAAGTATCTGCGACGCCGGGAAATTGCGGCGGCGGTCCACATACGCGATCAACACGTCGTTTAAGTCATACTTGATCTCAAACCACGCCCCGCGGGAAGGGATGACGCGGCCGTAATAAATGCTTTTGCCGGTCGGGTGGGTCTCCTCTTCAAAGGAAACGCCCGGCGGACGCTGGATCTGGGAGACCACGACACGCTCATCACCGTTGATGATGAAGGTGCCTGTATCGGTCATGAGCGGGAAATCGCCGAAATAAACTTCCTGCTCCTTAATGTCGACCGGCGTGATCAGGCGCAGCTTGACCTTTAAGGGAGCGGCATAGGTCATTCCCCTTCGCTGACACTCGAAACGGGAATATTTTTCCTTGCCGATATTATAGCCGATGTATTCCAGACGGATCTGCGCGTCGTAGCTTTCCAGCGGGAAAACTTCACGGAAGACCTCTTCTAACCCCTGATCCTTGCGCTTATCTGTCGACACGTTCCTTTGCAGGAACTCTTCATAAGAAAGGGTTTGAATATCAAGCAGACTGGGCAGCTCGAAATTATCCTGGAACTTACTAAAATCTTTGATTTTTAGTTTTTCCATATGGTCCCATCAAATAAGCCAAAGGATGATAGAATCATCCTTTGGTTTTAGGTTAGTGACGATCGTAAAGATGTGCTAATGTGTGCTCTCAAGGGAAAAAACAATTATTTCAGTTCCACTTTCCCGCCGGCAGCTTCGATCTTCTTCTTTAATTCTTCAGCTTCAGCTTTGGGAACTGATTCCTTGATGGTCTTAGGGGCTGATTCGACCAAGGTCTTGGCTTCAGCGAGTCCTAAGTTGGTCACAGCACGCACTTCTTTGATAACACCGATCTTTTTGGCAGGATCAACTTCCTTTAAAATGACATCAAAGGATGTTTTTTCCTCGGCAGGTGCGGCAGCGGCGGCAGCGCCACCGGCAGCGGCAACAGCCACAGGAGCTGCGGCTGAAATGCCAAGACGGCTTTCCATGGCTTTGACTAATTCTGCTAATTCCAGGACAGTCAGGCCAGTGACTTCCTTGTAAATCCCCTCAAGTTTGGGGGCTAATTCTTTAACGGCTGTGTCAGACATCTTACTATCCTCCCTTTTCACTTTTCTGTTTTAAAATTGAAATCATATCTCTTGTCTTGCCGTTCAATGCGCCGGCAAAACGGGTCAACGGCGCGGACATGGTGCCCATCAGTTTTGCCAGGAGCACTTCACGTGACGGCAGGTCTGAAAGTGTCTTCACTTCATCTTCCGACAGGAAAGCCCCGTCAAGCACGCCGCCCTTGACGACAAAACCTTCATAGCTTTTGGCAAAATTAACAAGGACTTTGGAAACTTCAGACGCATCCGCATTGCTTAAGATCAACGCCAGCTGGCCCTCGATGCGGCCGGCTAAGTCTTCACACTTGGCTTCCTTGAGGGCGATCTTCGCCACCGATGACTTGGAAACCAGGACGTCGGCTTTTTTACGCTTCAGATTTTTCCTCAACGTGTTCATTTGGGCGGAAGAAATGCCGCGGTATGAAACGACGAAAGTGCTGGATTTCTTCGAAACGCCGTCCTTGACGGAATTGGCCATACGTTGACGGTAAAGTGTCCCTACCTTCATGACTGTCATAGCGCCACCTTCACTCCCGGGCCCATCGTTGTTGCCAGGGCCAGGCTCTTGATTAAATTTCCTTTGACCGCCGACGGTTTGGCGTGATTGACGGCTTCGATGACATACTGGGCATTTTCCACCAGCTTGTCTTCCGCGAATGAACGCTTGCCGATCCCCAGATGGATGCCGCCCTGCTTGTCAGACTTAAACTCAACACGCCCGGCCTTGACTTCCTTAATAGCGCGCTCCACATCAGCCGTAACAGTGCCTGCCTTGGGTGTGGGCATAAGTCCGCGCGGGCCTAAAACCTTGCCTAATTTGCTCAGATCGCGCATCATATCAGGGCTTGCCACCACCACGTCAAAGTCCATGAATCCGCCGATAACTTTCTCAATAAGGTCATTATCCCCGACATAATCCGCGCCTGCGGCCTGGGCCTTGGCGACCGCGTCGCCTTTGCAGAAAGCGGCTACGCGCACTTTTTTGCCTATGCCGTGCGGAAGGACGACCGTGCCGCGGACACCCTGGTCAGAGGCTTTCAGATCCAGGTTGAGGTTAAAATGCAATTCAACGGTTTCATCAAATTTCACTTTGGGAGCCTTGGCCAAACGGTTGACCGCTTCCTTTAATGATACGGGGTTTGTGATGGTGCCGATAGCCTTTTGAGCTTCTTTCATTCTTTTGCTTAAGTGAGACATAACTTATCCTTTAACCTCTATGCCCATGGAACGGGCTGTACCAGTAACCGTGGCAATCGCCTCGCTCATGTCGATGGTGTTTAAATCATCCATTTTCATTTTGGCGATTTCCTCGACCTGCTTGATCGTCAAAGTGCCGATAACTTCCTTGCCGGCGGTACCGGAGGCTTTCGCTAATTTCGCGCTCTTTTTGATCAGGGCTGATGTCGGGGGTGTTTTGATGATAAAATCAAATGACTTATCCTTGTAAACCGTAATGACGACCGGCAAAGGCAATGGATCCTTGCCCTTGGTCTTGTCATTGAAAGACTTGCAAAACATCATGATGTTAACGCCATGCTGGCCTAACGCCGGCCCGACCGGTGGCGCCGGGTTTGCCTGCCCCGCGGGAACATATAATTTGATCTGTGCGACTGCTTCTTTAGCCATATATCAACTCTCTATCTTATATTTTTTCTACTTGCCAGTATTCGAGTTCCACCAGCGTGGAACGCCCGAAAATGGAAACGCTTACCTTTAATTTTCCGCGATCCGGATAAACTTCCATCACGGAACCGTTGAAATTCGCGAACGGGCCCTGCCCGATGCGGATCGCCTCGCCAACCTCAAAAACGATCTTCGGGGAAGGCTTAGACTCGGTTTCCTGCGTACGCTTGAGGATATTATCGACTTCAATATCTGTCAGGGGTTGAGGCTGTCTCCCCGGTCCGATAAAGCCGGTAATTCCCGGCGTTGTTTTTACCAGATACCAGCTTTCCTTGGTCATGTTCATCTTGATCAAAAGGTATCCTGGGAAAAATTTCCTGGCAGTGATGCGCTTCTTGCCCCCGCGAACCTCTGAAACCTGCTCTGTCGGAACTACAACTTCTTCAACATATTGCTTTAAATCAGTTGTGGCGATGCGGCTTTCCAAGCCTGCCCGTGCTCGCTCTTCAGCCCCTGTTTGCGTATGAACAACATACCATTTCATAATTATCTGATAATTACCGCGACACCTTTAGAAAAAGCGAAGTCGATAACCCCCACAAATATGCCCAATAAAAAAGAACTTAAGATAACGATCAGCGTCGAGTCCACCAGCTCCTGGCGAGTGGTCCAGGAAACCTTCTTCATCTCCGCAATTACTTCACTGATAAACTTTTTAACCTTAGAAATCATATTACTCCCAAATCAAACAGGCCTGGCAGGAGTCGAACCTGCAACGCACGGTTTTGGAGACCGTCGCTCTACCAATTGGAGCTACAGGCCTATGTCGTTACAGGTCTTTATAAAATCGAATTACTTCTTTGTCTCTTTGTGTGGTGTCCGTTTACGACAAAAAGCACAAAATTTCTTCAATTCCAGGCGTTCCGGATTTTGTTTTTTATCTTTAGTACTGTTGTAATTGATACGGCTGCACTCAGTGCATTGAAAATGAATTGTCTCGCGCATATTTATTCCCGATTCTTGCGCTCCCCCGATTGAGTTTATGATCCGCTCAACGGAGTCACAGAAGATTAAGATTTTAAAGAAGCCCCCGAGCGGTTTTGAACCGCTGGCCTCGTCCTTACCAAGGACGTGCTCTACCAACTGAGCTACAGGGGCGTCAAAACTGGCCGCCTGCAGCGGTTCGCCCACTGTTCAGGCGAAAATAATGAACCCAAAGTATATCCGTGAGTCAAAATGTTGTCAAGAATATTCTTTGATCTTATTTCAGCTTTAAAAAACGCCGTTTCCCAATTTTTAAAACACCCGGCTGCGGCCGCCAATCCTCGTCGTTAACCGTAAGGCCTTCGTGCGATACGGCTTTTTCCTTGATCAGCCGGCGGCCTTCATTTTTTGAGGCAACCAAGTTCATAAGTACCAAAATATCAACTAGTTTCTCTCCTGATACAATTTTATGTTCGGGGATATTTTCCGGAATTTGATGCTGGCTAAATGTGCTTTCAAAATGCGAACGCGCCTTAATACCTTCACTTACGGGATGGAACATTTCAACGATAATTTGCGCCAGTTGTAACTTAGCTTCCTTGGGGTGTATTTTCCTAACTTCATCCAAATTAACATCAGTCAAAATCTCATAATACCGAAGCATCAACCCATCACTGATGGACATGATCTTGCCAAAAATGTCATTGGGCTCATCATTGATACCGATGGTATTGCCCAAAGACTTGCTCATTTTATTAACACCGTCCGTGCCTTCCAGCAGGGGCGTCATCAGCACCACCTGGGGCTTTTGCCCGTATGCTTCCTGCAGCTGGCGCCCCATCAGCAAATTGAATTTCTGGTCATTGCCTCCCAATTCAACATCCGCTTTTAAATGCACTGAATCAAACCCCTGCAATAACGGATAAATAAATTCCAATAGGCTGATCTCCTTGCCTGATTCAAAGCGTTTCTTAAAATCCGCGCGGGCCAACATCTGTGCCACTGTCAAATGGGCGGATAGTTCCAGCAGATCCTGAGGCTTTATATTGTTAAGCCAAGTGCTGTTAAAGACGACTTGTGTTTTCTTTGGATCAAGGATCTTAAAGACCTGGGCCTTGTAAGTGGCGGCGTTCTTTTCAATATCCGCCATCGACATTTTTCTTCGCAGTTCATTGCGGCCGGTGGGATCCCCCACTTGGGCTGTAAAATCTCCGATAAGAAAAACGACCTTATGCCCCATATCCTGGAATTGTTTCATCTTGCGCAGTAAGACCGTATGCCCCAAATGGATATCAGGGGCCGTAGGGTCAAAACCGGCTTTGATGACTAAGGGGCGTCCTTCCTTAAGTTTTGTTTCAAGATCGGCAAGGCTTATGATCTCGGTTGTGCCGCGGGCGATCATTTTGAGGGCTTCTTGGGGTGTCATAGAAGGGTTTGTTCGATAAAAAAATAGGGACGTCTCCCACTAATAACATGGGAGGCGTCCCTAATGACTTATAATCTTGCGCTGACGCCGATTTTCATACCTTCGACATCAACTTTAATGATCTTGACTTGAAGCTTATCGCCGGGCTTAAGGGCACTGGCCTGGGTCTTATCGATCTCTGAAGAATAAACCAACGCCTCGATATCATCTTCCAATTTCACAAAGACCCCGAAATTGGAATTCATGATAACAGTCGAATCAACTACGGAACCGACAGCGAATTTATCGGCAATGGCGCCCCAGGGATTGGCCTGCAATTGCTTAAGTCCCAGGGTGATCTTGCGGGCTTCAGCTTCAACGGCCAGGACCATCACTTGCACTTCCTGGCCTTTTTGCACCACTTCCTGCGGATGGTTGATTTTTTTGGTCCATGACATATCGGAGACATGGATCATACCTTCCAAACCGTTATCAAGCTCCACGAAAGCGCCGTAATCGGTAAAGCCACGGACAACTCCTTTGGCTGTAGTCCCGACATTGAATTTGGACGCGGCGGAACTCCATGGATTTTCTTCCAGCTGTTTCATGCTAAGAGAAATGCGCTTGGCATCCTTATCCACATTGATCACCTGAACTTCGATGATATCCCCTAATTTGAACATTTCCTGGGGATTGACCATCTTTTTCTGCCAGGTAATTTCGGAAGAATGCAAAAGCCCTTCAATGCCCTTGTCTATCTCGACAAAAACACCGTATGGCATGATATTAACGATCTTTCCCTTGATGCGGGTACCCGGAGGGAATTTAGCTACCGATTCATCCCAGGGATTTGAGGTGATCTGCTTTAATCCTAAAGAAACCTTGGAATTAGCCTGGTCAAAATCCAGGATCAAAACCTCAAGCTTCTGTCCGACAGCGACGATCTCGGAAGGATGGTTGATGCGGCTCCAGCTCATATCCGTGATATGCAAAAGCCCGTCCACTCCCCCTAAGTCGATAAAGGCGCCAAAATCGGTGATACCCTTGACGCTGCCGCGGCGCTTCTGGCCTTTTTTAAGTTCAGCCCAAAGCTTTTCGCGCACTTCTTCCCGTTCCTTCTGCACCATTTCACGGCGGGAAAGGATCAGGTTACGGCGCTGCTTGTTCATCTTGGCTACGACAAATTTGTAATTATGAGCGGTGATATCATGGTTGGACAAGCCCTTGAAAGCGGACAGGGACATCGGCAAAAAGGCTTCAATGCCGAAAACATCCACGATATAACCGCCTTTGACGGCGCGCATCACACGGCCTTCAAGGATATCGCCTTCATTGATATCATCGGATAGCTTCTGCCAGCCTTTGAGCCTCTCGGCCTTGGCAAAAGAGAGGATCAAACGCCCGTGGTCATCCTCGATATTCTCGATTAAAACCTCGATGGATTGGCCTACGGCCAACTCAGCGGGATTACGGAATTCCTCAATGGGGACAAACCCCTCAGACTTAAAACCAATGTCCACGATAACCTCTTTGGGGGTGATCGCGGCAATGACTCCTTTTGAAACTTCGCCTTCCTTAATATCCTTTAAGGTGCTGGCGTACAACTCTTCCATTAATGATTTTTCTGCATTCATGGGACTTTAAAACCTGCTTTCTTTAAACGGGATTCTTTGGACCGCCTTCTCATCCTCATACTACCGAGGACTCCTGATGGTCGCAAAGTCTGGTAATTATGCCAATAAATCCTCAAATGTCAAATGAAATCTTATGTATGCGCTATTTCAGCGGAACCGATCCCCAAAAAGCGCGTCAGATCGGCCAACGGCTGGATGTTGATAATGACCGGCACAAAGCCCGCGGCATTCTGCAATTGGGCAAGCATGGCGGGGTCAAGTTGGAATTTAATGGCCCCGCCCGCGTTTTGGGTTTGCAGGTTCATGTTGGCAGGGGTCAAATCGATACCGCCCTTAAGCTTCCTTCCCGTACGGAAGATCCCCGCGCCAACCAGCAGGGCGCTGACCTTACCAGCTGAAATATGATAAAGCTGGCCGATCTCATTCTGCGTCATACCCTGCAGTTTAGCGGGCAGCTCGCCAGGTGCCCTATCTTTATCCATTTTCAAATCCAGCCAAAGCTGTTTAGCCCCCTCTGCTTTAAAATGCCGGCGGGAAGACTGCAATAATTGATCCTCGATCTGTTTTTGGGTCAGAGGGTTATAGGTCAACTCATAATATGCTTTTCCTTCAAAACCCGTACTCTCCATTGTAACTCCCGGGATATTGGCCGGAAGTTGATCATAAAAATCCAGGGCAGGATTTTGCGAAGAAGCCGTATTGAGTTGCACCGGCAGATGTCCCAACTGATTCGCATACTCAAGCACATGCTTTATCAATTGGATCCCGATATGTTTGCCCTGGTATTCCGGAAGGACAGCAAGGTTGGAAATATAGACCACCTTGGTATAACGCATCAACGTATCAAAAAACACATACCCTAATATCTTAGTACCCGAAGCATCCATCGCCAGCGCGTATTTGAAATTGGGATCGGTTTGCTTTAATGAATCCTGCATCAATTGTTCGGATTCTTTATTGGGATGATAATAGTCAGATGATACTGTTTGATTGATAGCCTGAATTTGCCGCCAGACATCATTGAAATCCAAACTATCAACATTATCAGCTATTCTCACGGAATTCATCGCCTGGTCCGATGCCTGAAGGGGGGCCGCCTGGACTCTTTTTCCCGCGCCGCTATCCCTGTATAATTTGCCAGCGGCCGCGTCGATGATAAAGGTGACATTCTTGTGCCGCTGGAGGCTTGAGGATGAAACTTCCGCGGATTCCGGTTCAGCCACCGCCGCGTAAACCGCCTCCTGTTTGGCAGGCCCGTTGGCCGCGATCATTATTTTTTTCGCGTCCAGCACCGTCCCCAGCCCGATCGTCATGGCGGTCAAGGGAATATCATCCAGTTTTTTGAAGTACCGCGAATTATCAATGATCGTCGGGATGGACAATTGCACGGGGTGTGTGCGCAGATCAAAGATCATATCGCTGTTCCTGAATTCCACGGAATATTCATGTAAATGAAAATCCCTGATGAGATCACTGACCCCGTTCTTTAGTCCCTGCACATCCGAAGGCTGCAACCCGTCAATATAGATCGTTACCTTTTGCCAGATCAGTTTCCTGGCCAATAAATGGATGTTTTCGCGGGTGGCGACTACACCCGTGCGCAGGAATTCATTTTCCAGATATGTTGTGATCGCCGGCTCCTCACGCGAGATCCAATGCCTGAACAAAAGCCCATGGACAGTTTTCGGCCAGGTGCTTCTATCCCCCGTGATCCGAAACTCATTATAATCAATGACCTTTTTGATATCCAAAAGGAGGCTGTCATTGTCCGTGATGACCGGCTCATTAAAAGCGATGTGGCCGTTGCGGCCGATGCCGCCAATTTCAAGGTCAATGCCGACCGTATCGCGCATATGCTGGAATTCCTCTTCATAGCGTTCGCTCTCCTGCCAGACATCAGGCGCCTGGCCGTTAAGGAAATGGACGCGGGAATTATCTTTGTCCCATTGGGGATTCAGCTCACGCAGGCGGCTGAATAAATGATGCTCCATGTAATACCGGTAACTGCGCGGGTCCTTCCCCCAATCGCCCTGGAAACGGGACCCGACATAATACTCATCCATATTAAAGGTATGCAGGTTGGTAAAATCAATATGTTCCTCTTCGATAATACTTAAGAAATCGGCATATATGCCGTCCTGCGTCCCGCCGGTGGGGCAGATGAACACCGTCGGCTTTCCGGATAGATTATTGACCAGCAAGGTATCCGCCATCGACCGCGCCACGCGATAGGACATGTCGTTGACATTAGGGACAGTCTCGACAGAAATGCCGCGGCTGACGGAAACGGACGATTTAGACGCCATCGCCTGGTCCGCCGATCGGGCCATGTCCTTTACGGTCAAGGCCACTTGCAGTAAATTCACCAAATGCCTTTTGAGTTCCGCGGGATTATTGGCTTTGGCGCCGTCCTGCAGCGCCTCCGTATATTCTTCATCGAATTTAGCCGCCAGCGCTCTTTTTAACTGATCGCCTTTCACCTGAGGCGGCACTTTTTGCTCCTGCCTCATCTTTATGACCGTCGGGCCGTTAGACCTGATCAGGCGCCCCTGTTCATCTACATACCCTTCTTCAAAACCGCCGTTGGTTTCAAGAACTTTCAACCGGGCTTTCTCAAGATCGATTTTATTGTCGTTGCCGATAGCGATAAGATCATTGACCAACGCGTCAAAATAACTCCCGGCGGAAGGATCAGTGAATACAGCCTTATAAATTTCCAGATCATCCTTTAACTGGTCCCAATCCCCTTTGGCCTGGCTGATCTCTATCCCGGAAATTTCATGCTGGTCTACCCCTGGGAAAATGACCGCTTTTTCGGATTGGCTCAAATTCTCACCCAGGAACAAATTCTCGATGGCAGAATAGACATAGGGTTCGATACTAAAGCTTTTGATCTCTCCCCGCCTTATCATTTGGGCGGCCAGGTAGATCAATCTGATATTCTCTAAAAAGGCGGATTGTCCCAAAAGCGGATCTGCCTCATGCCCCAATTGACCGGCATTGATCAAGGCGATCTCCTCTTTTGTCCCTGTATTGATCTCAGGGCTGTTAATGTTTAAATGATTGCTTTCAAGCCATACGGCAATTTCTCCCTTGATCCTTTGATCGATCCACGCCTTAAACCGCTCCCGCAATTCACTTTTGCCCTTGGCCAGAGTAAACACATCGTATTTCAGCGAGAATATGGAAGCCCATCGGGCATTCCGGCGGGCTGTTACGGGATCAAATGTACCCTTCATTTTTTGTTCCTTGAAAAAGGCCTGGGCTTCGCTGATCCCCACAGGATCGATAAAATTCCCTATAATGTTTGAAGACCATTCGAAAATATTTTCCTTATTCAGTTCTTTGGAAAGCAGGCTCACCGCCCCGCGTCTGTAATCCTTGTCATGATAAGCCAGCCTCTTAAGATAACCGGACATGGCGGCATTCATCGCCTGGTCTTCCAGCGGCACCTTGAACATCAGGCCTATATTCAACTTGTGTGAAATTTCAGAATCATAGAATTGGCTCTGCGGGCTCTCAAGAAAAGTCCCGTCGTTACTGGGATTGTAATAAAGATATACGTCAAAAGTCGGAATATAACCCGCGTCTTTATCAAAAAGCATTTGGTGCATCATGACCTCAGTCTGCCTGTAAACATCCCCATTGAGATATTCAGGGGAGCTCACTTTTAAAAAGACATCCGTATCATCGATATCGCGCGCCCAATTACCATTAGCCCGCGAGCCGAATACCCAGGCAGTATCAATGACCTTACCCTTTAACTGCCTGTTGGCATTGCGCACGTATTGCTGGATCCGTTCAATGATCGCGGGCACGCCTTCATCGGTGGGTGCTGGAATTTCATGGGGCGCCGTTAGGACAGCATCCCTGTAACGGTATTCGATCTGCCCGTCCGCGAGCGACACGATGATCACGCGCCTGCCGTTTAGAGGGTCCAATAAGGTATAAAAGCGGGTATATTTATCATCACCCGGTTTTTTATCCCGGCCGTCTGATATATATTCCAGTTGCAACGCGATATTGTTCTGGACAAGCAGTCCCCTGATCTCATTGGCCACGTCAGAGGCGTCTCTGCTTTTCGCGAGAGGGCTGATCAATTCCGCGGCCTTTTGGGCTGTCCCCTGCATGGCCTGATCGGTAAAAGTGATCAGGGATTCTTTGAAGAATTTGACCGCAAAGGTGACCTTACCGCTTTTCTGGCCGTCATCAATAAGCAATAATTTACCCCCCAAAGTGCCGCTTACACCATTGATCGCGGCGATCCCGAATCCCTTGGTCCCTTGAACCCCGGAAAATGAAATATTCCTTCTTGAGAAAAATAATAAGGTCCTGCCTTCCGGTGTCTCGAACAATTTGTTGATCTCGGCTTCGGTAGCCTCGCGATAAAGCGCCAATTCCTTCACAGCGGTATTATAACGATCGCTCCCCTCCTTGTAACTGCCGGGTTGCGGCAATGAATCTTGATGGGTAAAATCAATGATCGAGCCGTCAGCGGGGTTATGGGAAACCCAAAGCAAATGATTCTTGAGAAGCAGGTGATAACCATCCCACATCCTTGAAAATAAATTCCCTTCATTCTTGAAATAGATCACATCATCCTTGAAAGAAACCTCGACCTTCCCTGTTTGTTGCGCGTTAAGGGCGTTTAACAGCATTTCCCTTAATATCAGGTCCATGTAGAATTTCCCAGATTCTTCCTCAGGGCTCGTCTGCATAATCACGGAGTCGGGGATAGAAACCGTGACCCTGTCCGGGGCATACAACCTGCGTTCTTCATCAGAGCCCTGCGGGAGTTGGGGAATAACCTCTTTTTCGATCATGTCTTTAAAATTAAAGCTCTCGGGCGATGGTTCAGGATTCTCCATGGCGGGATTGGGCTGCGCTGACATGGCCTGATCATTCCTGACCTCCGAAGCCGGCAGTGTCAGGCTTGAGGAAAAAAGTTCCCTGTATTTATTGTCATTGACCAGCCTGGCAAATTTTTTCGGGTCTATCCTGCCGATATCAATGAAACTGCCCACCAATCCTTCCAATGCCTGATTTTCAGGCTTGAAACCCATCCTTGAATAAAAGGGCAAGGCCGCCGGTACTTTATCAAACTGGTCTTGCTTGACCTCAAAGCGCCCGTTTTCAGGCAGGAGTGCCTCGAACTCCTTCATCCGTTCTTTAAAGATCTTGCCTGATAACCACACATTCCCGCGGTTTTCCTTAAATATATGGAATAGCAAAACAAGATTATCCAGGGCATTGCCTTCAAGGCCGCGGCTGGTCAATATGGCGTGGCCGTAACCATAATAATTGCCATCCACAAAATAGAATTCCGTGATCTCCAGGATCGAATTTGCCGATCTTGAAAAGTATACGATCTTGGTGACCTTGCTCCCGCTTGGCTCATCTGTATTTTCCCGGTAATACGACAAATCCGGGCGCAGGGACATCAGGGTATAAGGGATCGAGTAACCGACATTATAATGATATAGACGGATATGGTCCAAAACCGCGGATGCCAGTTTCCTGGGCAGGTATTTGTAATCATTCCCATCCAGCATGGCCTTTAATTGGACCGGGACGTTCGCGTATGCCGGTTCGTTGAGGCCGACAGCCGCCTGTTGATATTCCCTTGTCATCTCCTGCCAGGCGTCTGCTTCGGAATAATTTCCGGGCAAAGCCCCCATATTAGGAACAGCCTTTACTATATCCACCGTCCTGCGGATCGCTTCTTCTCTGTGATCGATATCCGCCAGATTTTCATTGTTCATCATTTTCCTGAAACGTTCCAATTGCTGTTTTCTTTCCGTATCAGAAAAATAAAACTGGTCTTTGGACAGGCTTTGCACCCAACCCGCGAGCGGATGATCGAACCCGGAAGGGTTATTGCCTTGCGGGCGCTGTAAGCTTAACATCATCACCTTCGGCTGAGGGGTATTTATCCCCAACAAGCGGCGCGCGATCGCCCCGGCTTTGGAAAACATGGCAAGGTCCGTGCTGACGACGCTGTAACCGCGCAAGTCACCAGCGATGGGAGCTGTCAATTCATGGACAATTGTCATCGCGGAATCAGACTTCAGGTTGGTTTCCCCATTCACGCTCAAGGCAAGGTCCACCCCGCCAGAAAAATATTTTCTCGGTACTGTTGTAAGGGTCAGAGGGTCAACATCCTCCTTGATATAGTTGTAAACGCCTTTTTTAAAGGCCTGAAGATAGCGCTGGTAAATGGCTTCGATATCGCCCTCGTTGGTAGTAAGCCCTTTGACCTTATTCTTGTCCGCGTAAACACTCTCCAGAATGCTGTCCCTGATCTTCTTTTTGTACCAGGTGGCTAAGATAAGGCTGTTGTACACCTGGCGCAGCTGGGCAAAATTCCTGTCTTCGTTGACTTCTCTGGTCAGCTCAGGGATGACGATTTCGCGGATTATCTGACTTCCCAAGGCGTTAAGTGATTTCCTCTGGGTCGCTTTCGCATTCAACCCTAACTCGTTTGGCAACGTGCTTGGGGACACGTACCCTGCGGGGTTCATGTCCCCAGGTTGACGTTGGTTCTTTTCGAAGGCCAGATAATCCTGGTCCAGCATCACTTTTAATTTTGATTCGATGACATACGCCGTCCCGGCCTTGGCGTTTTCATATACAACGGCTTTCTGGGGCATGATCCAGACCTTGTTAAAGGTATTGACCGCAATTTCCGTAGTCCCGAATTTTTGGGCCGCCTGCTCATACACCCGCTTCCAGAATTTCTTTCCTGTTTCACCTTCTGGATAGATCAACGATGCCGTTATTTGTTTAAGCATGTAATCTTCAGCCAACAAATCCCTGCCCATTTCAGTCAGGCCAAAACTCCCGGGGATAATGCGGTCTTTTTCATAAGGGGAAAGATTCACCCAAAGGTCTTTTTCAGGGACTGTAAGGCTTGCGAGGAAATATTTGATAAGCCGGGTGGCATCCTGCTTTTTATCAGCGGTGAGAGAATCCCCCTGGTCTAAAATGAAATCAAAGCGGAAAGGATTATCCGGATGGACCTTGATGCCTTTTAATATCGCGGGATTGTATTCAGGGCTTAAACCCACGCGAACGCCCGGTGTAGGCAAACGGAAATCCTGGGCATAAACGGGATAATTCCCATACACGCTTGTAATAAAAAAACACAGGATAATGAGGATCGAAATGGGTTTTTTCACACTCAGGGAAAGTATAACACGTATATTTATATACTGCCAACTCAGGAAAGGGCGTAAATTTTGTCCAAAATACGCTGGGAAGCTTCTTGATAAGTAGGGGCATCATTGACGAAAAAAGGCTCGCCAAAGGTGGCATATACACGGCCCCTTTTGAAGAATTTTGTGCCTGGGGCCATGACCTTGTCCGTCCCCTTCACATAAACAGGGACGATAGGAACACCGGATTTCATGGCCAAAAACCCGACGCCTGCCTGGGCCTGGGGCGTTTCATTGCCGATGCGGCGGGTGCCTTCCACAAAGATGAGGACAACCCGGCCCGCCTTGAGCCGTTTGAGGGCTTCTCTCATGGCGCCAAAATCCGACTCGCCGCGTTTGACGGGAAAGGCACCCAATTGCGAGAGGAAAAAACCGAGCAGGCCTTTGAACAATTCGATCTTGGCCATAAAATTCAAGCGCCTGACCGAACAGATCCCCAAAACAACAGGGTCCAGATTGCTGGTATGATTGCTGGCTAAGATAAATGCGCCGCGACGCGGGATCCTGGAGGTCTGATAGGCTGTAAAAGGGAAATATAACCAGCTTAAGACCTTAGTTCCAAAGTAAGTAAAGTAATAGATCATTTTTTACTTAGGGTCGATGTGTTGGCGTCCGAACTCCAGAATATCACGGGACCGCTTGAGGCTTTTGGCTTCCGAATAAATGCGCACCAAAGGCTCGGTACCCGATGGGCGGAACATCAGCCAGTCCTCGTTTTCACAGATGAGCTTGACTCCGTCAAAATCCTTGACCTCGATGACCTTTTTGCCCAACACAGAAGTGATGGTCTTGAGTTTATTCAGGTCGACTTTCCTGGCGTCCATCGAATAATCCAGCCGCGAATAAAAATAACGCCCGAATTCACGCTCCATATCCTCGACCAATTGCCTGATATTCCTTTTGTTATAGACCATCATCTCCAAAAGTAAAAGGCCGGCCAGGGTGCCGTCACGCTCGGGGATATAATTGGGAAAGCCCATGCCGCCGGCTTCTTCACCGCCGCAAACGATCTTTTCATTCATCATCAGGTCCGAAATATATTTAAAGCCAACGGGTGTCTCATAAAGCTTGCGGCCGAGTTTTTGGGCGATATGGTCATACATGGTCGTCCCGCACAGGGTCTTGACAATGCCCCCTTCCACATGACGGTTACGCACCAGGTGCAGGACCAAAAGCCCCAGGATCTTCTGGGGTGAGATAAATTCACCACCGGGCATGATGGCGGCGATGCGGTCGGCATCCCCGTCAAGCACATGGCCGAAATCAAATTTCTCTTTTTTCATGCGCCCCATGATGCCTTCCAGGCATTCGGGAATAGGCTCGGGCTTACTGCCGTCAAAACCGGGATTCACATCCTCGCGCATCAGGGTAAGCTTGATATCCGTCCCCTTGAGGATCAGGCGCAGCAGATCGCGGCCGCTGCCGTGCATGATATCCGCCAGCACTTTAAATTTAGCCGTCTTCATTTTCTTCATGTTGAGATAGGAACGGATAAAATTGACATATTCTTTTTTGAAATCATGGACCACGATAAGGTTCTGGGCAATGGCCGCGGCCTTATCCAGCCGTTTGACCGGGGTCTGCAAAAAATAGCCTTCAACCACGCCGGTAATATCTTTGGGAGCGGCGCCGCCCTGGGCGGTTTTGATCTTGATACCGTTGAATTTAGCCGGATTGTGTGATGCCGTGATCATGATGCCGCCGACGTTCTTTAAACCAACCACGCCAAAGCTCAAAGCCGGTGTCGGCAGGGATGTGTCGGATAAATAGGTCTTAATGCCGTTGGCCGCGAAAACCTCAGCAACTGCCTGGGCAAATTCAGCGGATAAAAAACGGTTGTCATAGCCGACAGACAGCGATTTGACGGAAAATTGCGGATTATTCCTGTTGACCCAGTCAGCATAAGCCTGCGCCACGATGCATACATTCTCAAAAGTAAAGGTGTCCGCCATGACCGCGCGCCAGCCGTCGGTGCCAAACTTGATGATGGATTTAATATCGCTCATTTTAGCCTTTCATATAACCGGTAACGTTTGATATAACGGATAACAGCCTTGGGAGTCAAATACCAGATCGATTTCTTAGTCCTTAAGCGCTGGCGGATATCGCTGGAAGAGATATCAACGGCCGGCATATTGATCTTCACATAAGGCCAGCGCTTGGGGTAATTCTTGTCAAAGCCCGGACGGTTTAAGATCACCAGGGAAGCCAGGCTTAAAATACCTTGCGGGTCTTTCCAGCGGTGAAAGGTCCTTAGATTATCCGCCCCCATCAATAAATAAAACTTGGATTGCGGGATCTTGGCTTTCAATTCCTTGAGCGTGTCAATGGTATAGGAAACCTGTCCTCGTTTCAGTTCGCCGTCATACAATTTAAAAGCCTTATTGCCCTTGATAGCTTCCTTGACCATCACCAAACGCTTGGAAGCGGCGGGCAAAGGATAGGCTGTTTTAAACGGCGAGCAATTCGCCGGCACAAAAAATACCGCGTCAAGCTTCAATAACTCAACAGCGCTTTGGGCCATCAATAAATGGCCGAAGTGGATGGGATCAAAACTGCCGCCTAAAATGCCGATACGTTTCATCCGCGAATCTGCCCGCTTCCGTAAATTTCGTATTTATAACTGGTCAGGCCTTCCAAAGCCATGGGCCCGCGCACATGCAGTTTATCCGTGCTAATACCCACCTCTGCCCCGAAGCCGAACTCAAAACCATCGGTAAATCGGGTGGAAGCGTTGACATAAACGCAGGCGGAATCCACCGCGTTTAAGAAAGCTTGTGCTTTATTTTTATCCCTGGTAACAATGGTATCCGAATGATGCGAGCCGTACGTATTGATATGTTCAATGGCTTGCCCGATATTCTCAACGACCCGCACGGAAAGGATCAGATCCAGATATTCCGTAAACCAGTCTTTCTCAGTAGCTGTTTTGACGCCATTCTTAACTAAAGTTCTTGTAGCCGCGTCCCCGCGTATCTCACAGCCTGCTTTTTGCAGGTCAGCGATCATGGACGGCAAAAATTTCTTGGCAACCGAGCGGTCTACCAGCAGGGTTTCCATGGCATTGCAAACGCCGGGCTTTTGCAGTTTGGCGTTCATGATGATCTTCTGCGCCATCTTCAGATCAGCCTGCGCGTGCACATAGACATGACATACACCTTTGAAATGCTTGATAACAGGAATGCTTGAATTATCCGCCACGAAACGGATCAATTCTTCACCCCCGCGAGGCACGATTACGTCTAAGAGCTCATCAAGCTTCAAAAGCTCATGCACTGCCTTGCGGTCAGTTGATTCGATCAGCTGCAAGGCATCCATAGGAATTTTAGAATTCTTCAACTGGCTTTTTAATATTTTAAAGATCGCCTTATTGGAATGGATCGCTTCCCTGCCGCCTTTGAGAATAGCGGCATTGCCAGATTTCAGGCACAAAGCCGCGCAATCAGCGGTGACATTGGGCCTGGATTCATAAATAATACCGACGACACCTAAAGGCACACGAATTTTCTTGATCAAAAGGCCGTTGGGACGACGGATAGTTTCAAGCAATTGGCCGACAGGGTCTTTGAGCTTGGCTGTTTCGCGCAAGCCCTGACTCATATCAGCAATGCGTTTTGGATTAAGCGTCAATCGGTCAACGAGGGCTTTGGAATAATTTAATTTAGAAGCGGCTGCCAGATCCTTGGCGTTTTCTTTGATCAGAAAAGCCTGTTGGGCCACCAGGGCACGCGCCATATTCATCAGCACGCGGTTTTTTGCCGCGGTACCGATCAAGGCCATTTGATAGGAAGCCTTTTTAGCTTTTTTTGCTATTTTTAAAATGTGAGCGGATAAATTCATGTTCTGAATCCACGTTTAAGACATTATTTTCTTTTTCAATAAAACAAGTCCCAATGCGCTCTTTGTCAACCAAACGGACTAAAACATTCTTGATACTGCCATCGGTGATAATACAGGACGAACCCGCGTTCGTGGCAAGCTTGACCGTCGCGATCTCAACAGCCTCGATCTTGGTTTTCATCCCGCCGCGTGAAACCTGCGCGTTAGCCGTTCCAATTGAAACTGTCTTGATCAAAGGAGTCACTTCCTTAAACTCCCCTATCAATACCTTCTTGTCCTGGTCCCAAATGCCCGGCACATCGGATAATATGACTAATAGATCAGGATGGATCAGCCTTGAAACCAAGGCTGAAAGCTTATCATTGTCCCCGAATTTGATCTCTTCATTCGAAATGGTATCGTTCTCATTGATCACAGGAATTACGCCCTGGTCTAATATCGCGTTAAGCGTATTCTTCGCGTTCTGACAGCGCACCGGATTATTAAAATCATCCCAGGTCAAAAGCACCTGCGCGCATTTTAATCCCGCCCTTTTAAGCACATCAGCCCAAAGGTTCATTAGAGATGCCTGGCCAATGGCTGCTCTGGCCTGCAATGCAGCCAGATCTGTCGGGCGCTTATTCTCATTGAGAAGCCCCATGCCAAGCACAATGGCTCCTGATGAAACCAGGACGACATCGATCTTGCGCTTACGCAATACCTTGATCTGATTGGCGAGTCCGCGTAATTGAGCTGTTTTCGGGCGCATCTTGGAATCCGCGATCTGGCTTGATCCCAATTTGACTACGATGCGCTTAATAGGCCTTTGAAATGTGCGTGTCATAAATTACTTGTGTAAGAGTCTAAATTTATTCTTCTCGCTCCACGGTCGATTTCTTTACGCCGACGTTCCTCGGTCACTCGGTAACTCAAAAACTCATCCTGAACTTCTCTGGAAGTTCAGGATTCGAACATCTTCGTTATTCTTCGCCCTTCGGCTCAGAATACCCTCGCTCCCTCGGCATGCGTCGGCTAAAATCGACAGTGTCACTCAAAGAACAAATTTATCCTCATACCTCAATTCCAATCCACCCGCCGCAAATTTAATTTAAAACGAACTATTCTCAATTTTTATAATGGTTTAAAAAGTGGCAAATCCAAATTATTCTTTGTTGCCAATTCCATCATTTTTTTATAAAAATTATTATAATCTTCAGCCTTTTTTATACTTAGAAATTCTGATTTTAATAATTGACTAGTCTTAATATCAATAAATGGAGATATTATTTCTATTGAATTAATAGATTTCATAGTTATTTTGTTTGTATATTCTTCTTTAATTACTATAAATAAAGTAGTGACCAACAATGCCAATACTAAAAAATTAAATAGAATAAATTCTTTGCTAGAAAGCATCAGACTTGTTATCCCATCTCTTACTTTATCATTTCTTATCATATACCTAGTTATAAGCACACTTGTGAAAATACCACACATCAACCCTAAAAATAATTCAAGCAAAACTAAAGAATACTCCTCATGAAAACCTTGGGAAGCTTTAAAATATATTAAATCCTTAAAAGAAGAAAATATTGAGCTTAAAAATCTAATCGTTTTGTCTATCAAATAACTCCATAAAGGAGAAAGTAGTTTTTCCCAAACCCCACTCCCAACAGCTCCAATGAAAATTAAACCAATAAATCCCCCGACTACTTTTAAAATATTCTTATTTTTCATAAATCTAATTCCTCCTTTCTTAATATCTATAAAGAATTTATTGCTATCTGCCACAATCCAAATTACCCGGATATGGTTAAACGGTGGTGTGAACGAAACATTCTGGGATTTTTTACCAACGTCTGCGAAATATAACAAATCAGCTAACCCTGTGGCCTCTGACTAACTATTCGAGGTCGAATGAACAGGGAATATAAATATCCCGTTCCGAACCACATAATAGCTGTTCATCCTTGTATTAGTTCAAAGATGAACTGACATTGCTTCTTTTGAACTTGGCTAATGCTTTGAACGCTGGCTTATAGGCTTTTAACTGCTTATAGCGGCGCGCGGCTTTGAACTCATTGAGCCAATATTTAAGCTTGCAAGCTTGCCTTGGCGGCAATTGGGCTATGATCTTTTCTGTTTCTTCGATGATTGTCATATCTTTGTATTATAACAAAAGTTTAATGGTTGCCAAAAGCTTATCTAAGCCTTCCTTGTCCTTGGCTGAAATAGAAAGGATATCCTTGGTAACCTTGCGTTTGAAGCGCGTCAGGTTCTTTTTAGCATCCGGCAGGTCCATTTTATTGGCCACCAGTATCCGGTGCTTGTGCAATAACTCTTCACTGTAAAGATCAAGCTCTTCGCAGATCTGATTATAATCTTCAATAGGATCCCGGCCTTCGCTTCCTGACATATCGATCACATGCACTAAAATCTTGGTGCGCTCGGCATGCTTGAGGAACTGATACCCCAGCCCCTTGCCTTCATGGGCTCCTTCAATAAGCCCCGGAAGGTCCGCCATCACAAAGTTATTGTCCTCATTATCATCATCCCTGACAATGCCTAAGATCGGCGCCCTGGTAGTAAAGGGATAATTGGCTATCTTGGACTTGACCTTGGAAACCGCGCAAATGAGCGTTGATTTGCCGGCATTGGGAAATCCGATCAATCCGACATCAGCGATGATCTTAAGCTCCAGGCGTATGGTGCGCTTCTCGCCTTCGTGAGGAGGCAGGACTGTGCGGTTATGATTATTGCCCCGCCCGCCTTCGCCGCCCTTGGCCACGATCACGGTGTCCCCGTGTTGGGTCAGATCACGGATCAGCAGGTCTGTGTCATAGTCCCATAGGACCGTTCCTACCGGAACGCGCAGGATAAGGTCCTCGCCCCTTTTACCAGTCTTGTTGTTACTGCTGGCATGTCCCCCGCGTTCGCCCACATAATGCTGTTTAAAGCGATAATCCAGCAAGGTATGCAGATTACGGTCCGCCTGAAAGATAATAGTGGCCCCGCGCCCGCCGTCTCCGCCGTTGCAGATGGGATAGCGCGTGTACTTGTCGCTGTAATGGCTTTCACAGCCTTTCCCGCCGCCGCCAGCCTGGACCTCTATGCGTGCCTGATCAACAAATGCCATAAAATTCTTTCCCTAAAATTAAAAATCCCGGTACCCCCATGGGAGACCGGGATTTTAAAATTTCAACAATGGTTAAACAGTGATCTTTGCAATTTTAACGGTTGTCAAATCCTGACGATGGCCATGGGTACGCGCGGAATCTTTGCGCTTGCGGTACTTATAGGCGATGACCTTGGGTGCTCGCATCTGATTGATGATCTCGGCCTTGACCTCGATATCTTTCAAATACGGCGTGCCTAATTTAAGGTTCTTACCGTCGGAATAAAGCAGGACTTTATCCAAAATGATATTCTGGCCTTTTTCATGGTCCAGACGATAGGCCTGGATGCTGTCGCCTTCACTGACCTTAAACTGCTGGTTTCCCACCTGAACAACTGCGAACATATAAGTCTCCTTTAATAGCTTTAGAAAGTCCGTATTATACAAGGAATCATCGGTAAGTCAAAATGTTTCTATATATGAAGGGTATATATTACCCCGAGAAACAATACCCCCTATTACTTGCTCGGCAAGCCTTAATTCATCACAAGTAGTTTGATAACCCCCGTGGCCTCAAAGAAACCTTTCGAGGTCGAATAAACAGGGAATATAAATATCCTGTTTTGAAGGGTAATATAGGTCCTTCATATTAGTTGATCTTAACTTTACCTCTGCCTTCACAATACGGACAGCTGTGAAATTCCAGGGATTCGATAGTTTTACCCGTGCGCGCCCGTGTCATTTCCACCAGCCCCAGCTGTGAAATACGGTTAACCTCGGTCTTGGCATGGTCCTTGACCAAACCTTCCCGCAGGGCATTAAGCACCTTGCGCTTATGTTCCTCGCGGTTCATATCGATAAAATCAATGACGATGATGCCGCCCAGATCCCTTAAACGCAGCTGGCGGGCGATCTCGGGTGCCGCTTCCAAATTGACCGCGAAAGCCGCGTCCTCAGGAGTGCCCTTGCTTTTAAACCGGCCGCTGTTGACGTCCACAACCGTCACGCCTTCGGTGGGTTCAATGACCACATAGGCACCGGATTTTAAATAAACTTTGGATTCATAGATCTTGTCCAGCTCGCGCGCCACGTTCTTGGCTTCAAACAGGGTCTGCGGGCCGGGATGATACTGGATCTTGTCCAGGACCTCATTGCCGATCAGATTCTGGGTGAACTTGCGCATCTTGACAAATTCATCCTTCGAGTCAATGATCACGTGCTTCACATCATCCTTAAGCAGATCGCGGATGACCTTCCAGATCAAAGAACCTTCTTCATAGATCAAAGCCGGGGGCTGTTTTTTCTTGGATAATTCGCGGATCTCCTGCCATTTATTGACCAGGAATTTCGAATCCCGGAAAATTTCCTTCTCGCCCTGCTCCATGGAAGCGGTGCGGATAATGAACCCTCCGCTCCTGGGGAAGGTGAAGGTCTTTAAGATATCCCGCAGGCGCTGGCGCTCTTCGGGCTTGTCAATTTTCTTGGAAATACCGCTGTGCTTGTCCACCGGCATATACACCACAAAACGCCCCGCCAAACTGATATGGGTGGTCAGCCTCGCTCCCTTGGTGCCGAAGGGGTCTTTGACGACCTGCACCAGGATCTCCTGGTCCTTCTTTAAGGGCAATTCGTTCTTGTCCTTTTGTGGGGGATGGCGCCTGTTATGGTTGTGACGGTCACGGTCACGGTGATGATGCTGATTATTATTGTTGTTATTGCCGTTGGCCTGCGGGGGCTGCTGCCCAGCTGTCCCCGGGGCAGGTGCCGGCGCGGGTGCCGCTTCGATGACTTGCGCCGCCGGCTTGGGAAAGATCATGTTGAGGATCTTTTGCGGGGTGCTTGGCTCTTCCTCGATCTTCTCAATGTCATTGAGAAAAGGATTGTCGGCATCTGTCAGGTACAGAAAGCCGTTTTTTTCCTGCCCGATATTGACAAAGGCCCCGTTGATCGATGGTAAGATCGACTCGACCTTGCCCTTGTAGATATTGCCGAGCATGGACTGGTGGCGGTCAAGCTCGATGTAAAAATCATCCAGCTTGCCGTCAACCAAAACCGCGACGCGCCTCTCGTCCTGGGCGACTTGTATAAGAATTTCTTTTGACACAGTTTCCCTCCTTTAACGTGTTATAAAAAATGATGCGTTAACACGCCGGATGAAAACTATTGGTCTGCTTTTTGCCCAGATTTGTCATCAGCCGTAATGATATGCGGCGTCAGGAAGATCAGCAATTCGGTTTTTGTTACCGTGGTGTTGTCGCTGGAGAAAAGCTTGCCCAAGAAAGGAATGTCGCCCAAGAAGGGAACCTTGGTTTTGTTGACATTCTTGGTGTCGCTGATCAATCCCGCGATCACCAGGGTCTTGCCGTTTTCCACCATCACCTTTGTCTGGATGGTCCGGTCAGAAAGCTCCGGTATTTGCACAGGAGCGCTCGTACTCGAGGCCTGTTGCAGGGTCACCAGTTGGTCGATCGCTGATATGTCTGGATGCAAGTCCAATGTTATCCATCCCGCGTTGTTCACATGTGGCGTTACCTCAAAATTGATGCCGATAGGTGTAAAAGTGTATCCCGAGATCTGCTGCTGCCCGGTGCTTGCGTTAAACGAATACTGCGGCATCGGGTATTGAAGCCCTACATTAAATGTGACTTTTTCATTGTCCAGTGTGACGACACGCGGGTTTGAAAGGGTCCGCGTGTTTTGATGCGTGCTCAAAGCTGCCAGGGTGGCGGAAAGCGAAGAAGCATTGATGGTCCCATAGGTAAATGGTGATGATGAAGACGAACTTGAAGAACTTGAAGAGCTTGAAGATCCTGAGGATGATCCCGAAGGCATGGAAAAATTGCTGAAACTGTGGGCGGCAGGGAAAAATGAGCTTGTTCCGCCATGCCCGAAGACGCCGCCGTTTGGCGTGAAGGGAAATGTGGTCGGCGCGGAACCGCCGTTGATGCTGGCCTGAAGCACCCAGTCTATGCCCAGGCTGTCATTGCTGTTCAGATCTGTTTCGATGACCTTGGTTTCGATCATCACTTCCGGGGTGATCGTGTCCAGGGACTTGATGACCCCGGTGATCAACTCCAGGTTGCTGTCCAAGTCACGCACGATGATCGCGTTGGTGCGTTCATCAAAATTGATGAACCCGCGTTTGCTGATCATCTTGTCGATGATCTTCATCACTTCCTCAGCCTTGCCGAAAGAAAGATAATAAGTCTTGGAGACGAGCGGCTCCTGGCTTTCCAGGGATATAGTGTCCTCACGGTACTTCTTCAAATTCTCAATGCTCATCACGGTGATGATATTGTCCTTGCGGTCAAAGCCATAGCCATAGGTCGAGAGGATCACGTCCAGGGCTTTCTGCCAGGGCACGTCCTTGAGCTCGATATTGACGACACCGGTCACGTCCGGCGCCGCGACGATATTGACCCCGCTTTTAAAAGCCAGCACTTTGAGCACGCTTCTTATATCCGCGTCCTGAAAATCCAGGCTGACAAGCCCTGAGCCCGCGGGCAGGCTGGCCTGGGCCATCTCGGCAGGTGTTGTGTCAGCGGCAAAGACGGGCGATGCGCCCTCGGGCACCGGAACAAACATAGCCGCCATCATCAACAATATCATGCTGGATGCACGTTTGAACATCACATCCCTCCCCTTTTCAATTTTAGGATAAATCTGTCAGCCCCTTTTAAGAATTCCACATGGTCCATCGCAATGACATCCACGACATATGGGCCCACCGCGTCATGCACCTTGACGACCTTCCCGTTGACGATGGCCGCGTTGTTGCCCGAGGCGTCCGACACGATCCCTTCCAGGACCAGGTCATTGACCGAGAGGTCCTCATCGTAGGTGACCACCATCCCGGCGGAAGAGACCAGGGGGACGAACGGATCACGTTTCCCATGATCATCATACACAAAAGATTCCTGGGCACCTACAGAATTTACAAAAAACAATAGTAACACAAATAATAGGATTCTCATAAATTTTTAAATCGGGTCAGTGTTTCTCCACCAGGATAATGTTAATGGTCAGTGAGAATGAATGCGTGTTGGTGTTAGTACCGTCATTCTGGATGATGAAATCCTGCATGATGAAAAACATGTTCTCGTTTTCCAGCTTATTAAGGAAATGCCCGAACATGTGATACCCGCAATGGGCCTTGATCAGGACCGGCAGGGCGTAATATTTGTCGGCCGAGGCCGCCTTCAGGGTTTCCTGATGGTTCTTTTCGGGCTCCAGCTGGTCGATCTTCACACCGTAATCATTGGCGATGCTGGAGATGGTGCCAAGGATGGCCGGCACTTCCTGGACCGGCCTCACCTTCTGGGTCAGGGCGTCCAGTTGCGCGCGCGAGTCATCAAGGTTCTTTTTAAGCTGCCTGATCCGCTGCCTGTCCGTCAACACCTGCTGGGTCTCATCGGTTAATTGCTTGACCTGATCATTGTTATCGGAAATGCTGCCTAACTGGGGCATGACCAGCAAAAAGACGTCCAGCAGGATAATGAAGAAAACAGCCCCTCCCAGCGCGGCGTAACGGGTTTGCTCGTTGAGGCTATTGAACTGCTCCAGGATCTTATTTAGATTTGGTTTCATTTAATTTGGCCAATACGGTGAAATCCGCGACTTCGACGGAATTGGACTTGCTGCGCTGGATGGAATTGACCTCAAGCGTGGCAAAATCCTTCATAAAATTATTATCCTGCTTCAGGGCGCTGATGAACTGCCCCACATTATTGATCTCATTGCGGGTCTTGGAGACAACGCTCCCCTCAATGGTAAGGCCGGTCTTGTCCAGGGTCATGGTCTTAAGCCACAGCCCCCGCGGCAACGCGTCGCTGATGGCGTTAAACTTGGGCGACCAGAGCGCGGACCCCTTGGTCGTCATCCCGGTGATCATGTTCATCTTGGTCTTGATGTCCTTGGATTCGTCGCTGATGGCGTCCAGCGCCGTTTTATCGGCGGCCAGCTTCTGCCAGGCCATCTGACGGGCTGTCAATTGCCCGACACCGATGAGCCAAATGATCCCCAGGACCACATGGACCGTGACGATAAGCAATACCAGGGCTGACCCCACCCCCAAGAGGATCTCATGGGGGATATTGACCGCAAGGCCTGACTTTTCCTTGCCGTTCTTTCTCATCGCCGCCGGGATTAGATTGATGTCTATCATAATTTACAGCCCCAAACCCAATGCCACGCCGAACTGGGAGGCATAAGACTGGATATCCTCGCCTGCCGCCGGAGTATTCAGCTTCACCTTCACCAATGGGTTCCAAATTTTAACCGGCATGCCCAGGCTCTTTTCAAACACGCCTTCAATGCCCTTTAATAATGACCCGCCTCCGCTCAAAAACAGCTCGTCAACCTGGGTGTTCTTCTCGGTCATGTAATAATCCACCGACAAGCGTATCTCGGTGATCAGGTTATTGATCGGCATGTCGCAGGCTTCGATGATCTGGGCCAATTTTTCGCCGGGCTGGCGCTTTAACTCCTCCGCCTGTTTGTCATCGACGCCCAGGGCATTGGCGATCTTCCTGGTCAATTCCTGGCTGCCGACGTATATGTCCCTGGTAAAGCGCGGGGACGAATCCTTGAAAATGATGAGGCAGGAGGCCGACCCGCCGATATCCAGGACCGCCTTGGCTTTCCCTGAGGCTGAAAGCGGCGGCCCAAGCCGGTTGAAGGCGTTGGCGGTGGCGATAGAATTGATCGTCACGCTGTTTATTTCAAGCCCCGCTTCCTTGAACAATTTCAGGCGCTCATCCACTATTTCCCTTTTGACGGCGGCAAGCAATACCAGCATTTTCTTTTCCTTGCTGTCGGGGTCCAATATGGAACAATCCGTGTAGATGCTCTTGGGATCGAACGGGAAGTATTTATCAAGGTCATAGATATAGGATTTACGCAGGTCATCCAGCGGCATGCGGGGCAGGTCCACATAGCGGATCAGGGTCCCCTTGCCGAAAACAGAGGCAACCAGGACCTGGTTGGAAATATGCAGGCGTCCCGCGATCTTTTTTAAGGCGCCTTTGGTGTCGCTGCCGGCCAGCGGTTCAATGGCCCAATGGCGGATCTCAAGGCCGCCGGCCGCCTGCCCTAATTCCACCGCTTTGATCGAAGATGTCCCTATATCAATGCCGATGACCGGAGGCGCTTTAGGCTTTGGTATCAAACGGTTGACCAGTGATAAGTACTGGCCCAATAATCTCTTATAATCCATGGGATGTATTTTAGCAGATTCACCGTGACTTGTAAGCAATATCCTGAATTTTTCTTCTTTGATAAGCAGTTGCGCGGCCAGCTTTCTTCAGCTATACTTTGTTTATAGATATAAAGAATATGAATAAAAACGGCCAATCCATCGTTGAATACATGTTCATTGCCATCCTTGTTATTTTAGGGGTGGTCATCATGGGGCCGTATGTCCTGCGCTCCGTCAACGCCCATTTTAAACTATGGGACGAAAGCGTGCAGGACTCTTCCACCGAGGTCATCACCCAGGCCCCGGCCAACGGTATTCCGATCATCAACTCCGACTGTACCTGTACTGATGTCCAGATTGGCTGCGGCGGTTCCGCAGTAACACAGCAATGCGGGGGCAATCAAATGGGCTACAGCCACAACTGTACCCCTTTGCTGTGCGATGGCGCGCCCGCTTCCTATTGCCAGACAGACCCGGGCTGCTGTACGACCTGGGCCAATATCGGCTGCGGAACAACTCCCATAGGGCAGACCCCGCCGGCGGGAAATTGCAATTACGGCTATGAGATCCAGAGCCAAATATGCGGTAATAATCCAGGCGTCCAATGCGTCATTAACTCAGCCTGTAATCCCCAGTGCCTGGGAGTTATTTCTCCGGGATCCCTGTTTTGCGCGACCAATACCGTCAATCCGCCAACCAGCGGCCTGACCCAGAGCTCCGGCATCACCTATGTGGCCAATCAGGCGGCTTGTCCCATCCCCGCCCAATGCCAGGTGTACTGTGATACGGCTAACTCCTATTTCCTTAATGCGTCGGGGACCGCGTGCCTGCGGACATTTACCGTTGCTCCCAAATTAGATACTTCCGGCCAGGGCACCTGGCCTTTTAACCCCAATAAGAAAGTAATCGATAAAGATGACAAAAGCTTTTCCATGTGCGCCGGCCCGGGCGCGGTGATCACATCGGTAACCATCGTAGCCAATCCTTCCGGCCAACCAACCACGACACCCATTGTGGTCCCTGGCGATGGCTGCCAAAACCCGGGCGAACCGAGCGACGTGTGCCAGGTAACCCTCAATTTTTAATGAAGCGTTTCGCCGGAGTTGATCATCTTTCCCTGGATCAAAGGAAATTTGACCCATCCCCTGAAGAGATCGAAGGGATCTGCCGCTACTTTTCTATCGGAAATCTCCGGTATTTTAAAAAAGAAAAAGGCATCATTGTCTCGCACTCCAATGATTTTGTTTTCGTACAAACACCCCAAGGGCAATACGCGCTCAAATTTTACCCGTCGGTTGCGGCCAAAGCGATCACGATCGAATATGCCGTTAACCGCCTCCTGCTTAAACATCATTTCCTGACGCCACGCATGTATTTAGGCCGCGGCCGAAAACCCTTTGTTGCCGGCAATAACCGGCTCGCCGCCTGTTATGATTTTATTGACGGAAAACCGGCATGGCAAAGTATCAGACAGGCCGCAACCGTCCGCCAGATCAATACCTCCCTGCTTTCCATCAAAAATATCCTGTCTGCCGGTTTAGTACAGCTGCCTTTACTTAAACAGCCAAACCTGCTGTCCAGGGCAAGGGACCTTACCCGCAATTCCCGCGCGCTGGGTGAATATGATCAAAAAAAATTGATAGAATCATCCCTGCGCCAGGCTTGCGAGTTTTACGCGCAATATAAATCCTTGTTTACCCGTCAAAAGCTTCATAATAATGCTTCGTTAACAAACTTTATCATCCATCAAAAAACCGCCTATATGCTTGATCTCTCCCATATCCGGGAAGATTACACGCTTTCTGATCTGGCAAGTCTCGTGATCTCGTGCCTGTTCTTTAATATACCCGCGCCAACGGTCAAAATTATCACCAGGGATCACTTCAACCGCCATCAGGCCGGGCCGGCCTATTTTCCTGTCCTTGCCACCCTTGTCAGGGTCGGATTAATTACCGAATATTTAAAAAATATCCAGCGTGAAAGATCCCTTGATCCCTCCGCCTATCCGCCAGGCCTTGTACGCGCCTATACGACCCAGCTTTCCAAACGCGAAAGATCCATCATCAGCGTTTTGAAAAAAATGAACCATAATCCCGGACTTCTTGTATAATCTCCCTGATGAAAAAATACGTCTGGCATAAACAGTCCCTGTCCCCCCATTTCGAGCTCATTGAATGCGCCCCGCATGACCCGATCAAGGATTTCCGGCGTGACCCGACAGGGGCCTATGTGCTGATCCGCTGTGATATTAAGGATTCCTCGATCGAGGTGGCTGTCTGCGACAAGAAACATTCGATCATCAAGGCTTTTCGCGGCCGAAAGGCCCAGGACCTATACTGCGCCATCTTTGAATACGAAAAAAAACACAAGTTAAAATGGATCAGCAGGAAAGACCACGCGGCCTACCTGGGCAAAGAGCTTAAAAAAGCTGAGTTAGCCCTTTCAGGAAAAGAAAACTATGTCCAGGAATAAAGCGATCTTCAATTGGAGCGGCGGCAAGGATTCATCCTTAACGCTTTACCACGTGCTTAAGGACAAACAATATGATATTAAATATTTGGTCACTTCCTGCAGTGAACAGTATGACCGTATATCCATGCATGGCGTGCGGGTAACTTTGTTAAAGCGCCAGGCTGAAGCTATAGGGATTCCCTTAAAGATAATCTATATGCCAACCATGCCGACGATGGAAGCGTACGATGCCGCGATGGCCAGGATACTGATGGAATTCAAGAATGAAGGAATAGAGTATTCGATCTTCGGGGACATCTTTTTAGAGGATCTGAGAAAATACAGGGAAGACCGCCTGGCTGAGGTTGGGCTCAAAGGCGTTTTCCCTATATGGAAACGTCCCAGTTTGGAGCTGGTCCGTGAGTTTATAGATCTGGGCTTCAAATCGGTCCTTGTTTGTACAGATGAGAATCATTTAAATGCGTCATTCTGCGGCCGCATGATCGACGATCAACTGCTGGAAGACCTGCCGCCAAAAGTAGACCCCTGCGGAGAAAACGGGGAATTCCACTCCTTTGTATTTGATGGCCCTATCTTCACCTGTCCAATACAGTTCGATATAGGAGAAAAGGTCAGGCGCACCTATGCCAAGCCTAAGGATTTAGACGATGACAAAGACTGTGTTTGCTGCAAGACTACAGACACAGCGTTTTGGTATTGTGACCTCATCGAAAAAGCAGAAGCGAAAGTCTAAAACTTTACCTTCACTCCCGCCTCTATATTGCGCCCCGGAGCCGGATAATAAACATCATCACCAGGGCCGCCGGTAACCCCGTAAGAATAATACCTGGTATCAAAAATATTCTGTAAAGTGACCCATAATTCAATATTCTTAAAACCATACCTGGCGTTCCAATCAACAGTACTGTACCGCTTTAATTTAGGTTCAGTATTGGCCTGATCGGAGATCAGGAACTCCTTACCGATAAAATGCGCTGTCAATGAGGTGCTTAGCCTGTCAAAAGGGTTGAAGGTGATCCCCGCGTTAGCCAGATGGTCAGGGACTAAAGGGATCTGATTCCCTGAATATTCCCCTTTCACGAATAGAGCCTGCTGGAAAGTGATATTGACAAACGGCTCAATTTTCCTGTTTAAGAGATCAACTGAAGCGTCTGCTTCTTCACTATAATGCCTTGTCCTGCCGCCATAATTTGAATTCAGGAAGGTGGCCGGATCAAAGAAGATCTCATTTTTATACTGGGCCTCTGTCGCGGTAAAACCTAAATGGATATCTTTGAAACTATTATCCTTGATGCCCATCTGATACTGATTGCCCACTTGATACGTTAACCCTGGATCTAATTCTTCCGGTTGCCCTGGATAAGGGTCCTGAAAATATTCATCAAGATTGGGCAAACGGTAGGAACGGGTATAATCCACAAATACTTTTGAATCGGGATTATATTTGTACCCTAAACCGCCGTCATATCCTTCTGTCGTATCGGAACGGTCTAATTTCTTAGCTTCCTGTTGTGTTTGATTAAAAACGTAATCGGCCCATGCCCCCCGGACCCCGGCATTTAGCAGCCAGCGTTCATCCAGGGTCAACTCATCTAACAAATAAGCACCATTTGAAGCCTCGCTGGCATTAACAATGTCTTCAAGACTGCCGGTGGTGTCAAAGCGCCGTTTTTCCATATAATAAATGTAATCAAACCCTGAGGTCAATTTATTATCCAAACGGTCTGTTAACGGCGTCGATAAAATAAGTTTGGGTTGGAATTCATAGGACTCTTCTTCATAGTTTGTTGAAATACCAAAATTCGGGTAAACAGAATTGTAATCACTTTTTCTGGCCGAAGTAAACAATGAAAGGTCAACATGGCTGGTCCCCGCGTCAAATTTCATATGCGGGGTCACATCAAAATGCGAGTCCGATGACGTATCATATGAAATACGATTGGGGTCTACACCGGTTGGCCCGCCTGAATCAATTTCATCAATGCTTATTCCCCCGGGAAGACGATAACGGTCCAGATGATAACCTTGTGAGAAATCAATACCAAAAATATCGGTAGGATTATAATTCAAATGCGTGTCAAAATCATTGGCCCAATAATTATCATACGTCCGATAATTATCGCTTTGCTGCCGGTCATAATCAAATTGGTAGGTTAATTGGGGAAGCCCGCCGCTTACTTCCACGCCGTCCTTATTCCCTTTATAACTATCCACTTCGCTCGTCAAGGTCACTGACGGCTTGGTATTTTCCTGTCCTTTCTTGGTGATGATATTAATGACGCCCCCGCTCGCGTTGTCCCCGTAAAGCACTGTCCCTGCGCCCTGAATGACCTCAATATGATCAATGGCGTTTAGATCAATGGTTGACAGATCAGGGGCGGCAAGGTCCGGGGTATTCAAACGCCGGCCGTCAACCAGTACCACCACATTGGATATGCTTGTTTCCCCAAACTGCCCCATATCAATTTGTTCATCTTTAATATTACTAAACACCCTTGCGTCAACACCAGGCACCGTACTCAATAATTCCGGCAGATCCTTGGCCGGCGAATTGGCAATATCATCAGATGTGATGATGGTCGTATCTTTGTTCATATCACCGACCGTATCATTACTGCGGGATGCCTCAACAACGATGGTGCCCAGGTCAGCCGCCTGATCGGCAAAGGCCAGATAACCCGAGGTTAAAACCAATGCTAAAACCAGAATAAGTGATCTCATTTTTCCCCCATAAAAATAAAAAACCTCAATCATCGTCAAATGATTGAGGTGTTCCCTTCACAACTCAATATATAAGCACCTTCTCCTGTTCTCTCGCAGGAAATCAGCTTTAAAATACTGTCAGGTATTCGGACTTCCGAAGAGATGTTATTCTCCGGTCACCGCAGCGGGACTGTCCTCGATTCTCACGAGATTCCCCTGATACAGTATGTTTTTTTTAGACCGATCGCGCCAGGACTGTTATCTGGCAGCGTTTTATTACCCATTCAAAACCAGCGTAAAAAACCAGGCTATAGGCCACAGAGCTGGCAATGGTGCCTCTGAAAAATGGGACCGCTAAAATATAACATTGCCGCAAGCCTGCAAGGGTATGCGGATATAAGGTCAGCCATGAAGCGAAATTGGTGACGATAAAGAAAATAACGGCTGATAAAACACTTCCGGAAAAAACAGTCACCAGGCTTTTTCTCTCCTTGAGCCAAAGCCCCAGAAGACTGATAAGCACGATACTGCCCCATGTCACATATATTAAAGGGTAGAAACCGATGATCAGATCGCTGATGATCATCAAAGCCAAAGGCACTAACACGGCCTGACGGCCTTTTAAATACATGCCGCCCAAAAAGGCCATGCTTAATACCGGCGTGAAATTAGGAGAATGCACGGCAACGCGTGATAGGATCCCCAAACTGATAATTATCAAGGCAAACATGGTTTTAATTATATTCAAATTAAATTTGTTGTCAATTTATTAAAGGTCCCAATTGGGAAAGCAAATGGGCAAAAGATTCTTCCACGCTCGCCCCTTCAGTGTTGACCGTGACTTCCGGATCTTGCGGGGCCTCATACGGGTCATCAATGCCGGTGAAATTCTTGATCTCGCCCTTCCTGGCGCGCCGGTAAAGCCCTTTGGTATCCCGGCGCTCGCATACCTCCAGGGACGCGTCCACAAAAACCTCAATGAAGCGTCCGCACATCCGCCGGACTTCCATGCGGGAAGCGCGGTAAGGTGAAATAAAGGAAGCGACGACGATAATTCCGTTGCGCTCAAGAAGCGAAGCCATAAAACCGATCCGCCGGATATGCTCCTCGCGCTCCCTGCGCGAGAATCCCGTCGGAAAGATACCGCGCATGATATCACCGTCCAAATGCTCGACCGGACGCCCCTGGTCTTTATAATGCCGCACAAGCTTTTCGGCCAGCGTGCTTTTGCCCGCCCCGGATAAGCCGGTCAGCCAGATAACCGCGCCGTGATTTCCTTTGATCATATCAAGCCGTTCCTTTAAGCAGCGGTTCGATCATTTCGAGGGGGTACCTGCGCATGCGGTAGATCTCTTCCCGGTACTGCTGGTTCGTCCTTTTTTCATACTGGGTCAAAATATGATCGATCTCTGAAAAATCCCCGGGAAAAAGTCCTTTCAACGGCTCCCGGAAAGACTTGAACGGCTCTTTGAGCAATCCCTCGCTGAAAGTGACAGGTGTAAGCCAACCGTGGGCGGTCATTTGGCTGAAGATCCTATCCGCGTCAAGCCCGGCATCGGCAAACGGCACCTTGGAAACAAAATAGTCCTGCCGTAAGGGGTGATAATATTCCCATACTTTTTTCTTATCCCGCGTCAGCTCATAGACATGCCCTTTTTCCGATTCAGTGATAAGCAAGTTCCCGTTAGGCAGTTCCTGGAGATAACCCTGCGTGTACGAAATAAGGCCGCCGGGCCGGTACTCCCAGACTATTTTTCCCGTCAACAGATCGAGCTCAATGATCCGCGACCATTTTCTGTACGTGCCGTTATCGAGGATCATCAAGTGTCCATTGGCAAGCATTTGGGTGGCATGGACACCCTGGATGCTCTGCGGCAGGTCCCGGGGGGATATATACCAGACGATCTTGCCCCTTTGCGGATTAACGATAAAGATCATGTCCCCGTGCCTGAAACTAAGCACCCAGTTGCCCGGCTCAAAAACCGGGCTTATCTTCTTTAACGCGTTATCAGGCACCACGGAAAGAAAATTCAGGTGATAATAATCAAAATGGCCGCCCCAGGGGCTTTTCCTGAAATCATCCGGCGCATGCGCGTCGATCTGCTTGTCGGCGGATAAGGGCCCGTGATATTGTTGAAATTCCTGAAGATGATCCCACATGGAAAAACGCCGCGACAGACTGCCGCCCTTGTCAAACTCCAGGATAACGTCAAACTCAACCTTCCGGCCCTTGTACTCATGCGTTTCCTTGGTAAAGGTGATGACCGTGTTTTGCGGGGTCAGCAAGATCTGGTGGTGGATGGGAAAATCCTTTTCCCAGATGATCTTGTCATCCCAGGTGTATCTCCCCCAAACAGGCGATTCAAAATATTTCTGGGCGTAATAATCCCCGTTGGCGTCCAAGGTCCCCATAAAGATACTCGACCATACTTTGAGGACCTTCCCCTGCATATCGATGAGCTTCCCGTCATACAGATTATAACCCGCGCTCACGCGCGCGGGATCAAGCGTATAGGCACCGGTCAGGTCCGGATCGTATTTGACAGCGGCCCTGTCTACGGAAGAATTTCCGCCCAAAAACGGTATTTTGTTAAAATTAAACGCGGCGTAAAGCAGCAACGACGACGCCACGAAAAGAGACACGGCCAACAGCACCCTGTGTTTTTGCCAGAGGCCTTTGAAAAAATGGATGACGATGGCCGAGCTAAAGGCGAAAAAGCTCATCACCGCCGCGACGATGGAACTGATCATATAGGAGCCGTAGCCGGGATCGATATAAGCCCACGCGTCCTTGGGGAAGAATAAAAAGGCAAGGAATAAAAGCAGGACCATCAAAGGCATAATCTGTTTTTAGCTTTCTCGAGCCAAAGGCCGAAAATGATCTGCCGCAAGGTCTTGTCATCAACGCGGCTGTTCCTCTCCGGGACAGCGACCGGGGACGGCCAGGCCCTTGGCCCATAGGTCTTGACCAGAACATGCTTCATCAATTCGGGGATCTGCGCTTCACTCCTGACGCCCCGCTGGGGAAAGGTGTTGGCAACAGCCATCTCGCGCAAAAGCTTCTTGTCTTTTTTCAACTCGTCGGGCACGGATTGCGCCAGGGTCAGCATGGTACCCGTCAAAAAAGGAAAGACGAAATTACAGCTGTGGGCCTGGGCTGAGCGCTGATGCGCGTCCACATCCACCAGGGCCCAATCCAGCCTGGCCGCGAGCCCTCCGGGCCTGGGCTTTAAGGCCTCATCGCCAAACCACTGGTCAGAACCCATCCCCGAAATAAACACATCCCCTCCGATCGACACATCATATTTCTTTAACGCGGCATGCACCACCGCCAGGTCCAGGTCCAGGACCGGCTCATCCGTCAGGCCCGCGAGTTCTTCGACGGCGGATAAAAATTCAACGGCCTTGACATGAAGGACAAGGTGGTCGAGCCCCGCTTTTTGGGCGAACTGGACAGCCCCGGCAACGGTCAGGGGATTGAATTCATCAAACTGAACGGTCACAGCGGTCACCTGCGCGCCGCACTGGGCCGCCAGGCAGGCGATCATCATGGAATCAAACCCGCCGCTGAACATGACAGCACGCAGCGTCCCATCCAAATTGCCCATGGATGCGACAAGCGTCTGCTGGATCAAGGAAGAAAGCCTGCTGGCCTCAACAGGCACTGCCGGCGAGGCGGGGGGAGAAAGTTTTTTGCGTCCTTTGAAGACCGTGCGGGGGCCAAGCAGGTACCCGTCGCGGATATAGTCAAGGGCCGCTTCCTTGTCAAGTACTGTTCCTTTACCTGTGTAGGCGTAAGAACATGTCATGCCTGCTGTACCCGGTTGTACATGTCCATTTGTGCGTCAATTTCCTTGTTGCGTTTGGTTAAGGGGCATTTCATGCATTCCTGATAATTCCGAAACGGGTCCCCACCGGTCAATGCCGAGACGCGCGCCTGCGCGTACGCGTCCGATCGCCAAATGTCCGTAAAGGACGTTGTGCCAATATTTCCCAGGGTCAGCCGTTTCAGGGCACAGCAAACATTCACATCGCCGTTGAGGCTGATGGCGCTGTTGAACCATCCATGATAGCATGGCGGCCATTCGCCGCTTGTCCCGTTCTTGACACCCTGGCCCGGCAGCATGAGATGGCGGCTGTGCTCATAAACCTCAAGCACCCTTTTTTCCACCATATCAGCCCCCAGCTTTTTGACAAGGGTTTCTGTTTTTAAATAATGCTCCGCGTTTAACCGCGTCATGATAAAAAGCACATGGATGATGAAGGTCGGATTATATTTGGCCCTGAGCTTCGCCAATTCCCTGATATTCCTGATGACCCGCATAAAAAGGTCCTTGCCCTGGAGCTTTCGGTAACTTTCACGGTCAGCTTCCCCGAAATTGATCACGATACGGTCAGCCCGCAAAATATCCCTGCAGCGGGCGAGCGGAAAGGTGCCGTTGGAATAAATATTGACCGTAAAGGTCTTCTCAAGATGCGGGAGCATGTCCCAGAATCGCGGATGCAGCGTGGGTTCCCCTTCCCCTGACAGGAAAATCGTATCCACCTGCAGATCGGCGCAGTCTGCCGCGAGTTTTTCGAACAGTTCGTAGGGCATATGCTTTTTTTTCGTCGGCTGATGGGGAGTGCCTGGCCCGTAATACCAGCAGTACTGGCAGGCAAGATTGCAAAGGTCCGTTAAATGGACATTCACCACCGACGGCCCGATCAATACCCTCCCGCTTTCAACGCCTTTTAAGCGGAGCAATAACCGGCGTTTCTGTTCCCGGGAGTCCAGGATCATCTGACACTCCCCTCGTGCAAAACCCGGTTATACCTGTCCATCTGTACACCGATCTCCTTGTTGCGCGCGGACACGGGGCAATTGATGCATTCCTGAAAATTCCTGAAAGGTTCCCCGCCGCCAAGCGCGGAGGCTCGCGCGCGGCTATAGGCTTCTGATTGCCATATATCCTTAAAAGAGGACTCATAAACATTCCCGATCTTCAAACGCCGGGTAAAACAGCAGACATTCACATCCCCGTTCATCCTGATCGTGCTGTAAAACCATCCGTGGTAACAGGCCGGCCATTCCCCCTCCGCTGCTGTCTTTTCCTGCCGGTCAGAGAGATAACGGTTATGATCGCTCGTTTCAACGGCCTTTATCTGCACCTGATCCGCGCCGAGCTTTTTGACAAGTTCCACCGTCTTTGAAAGGCTGTCCCTGTTCAGGTTTGTCTCGATAAAGACCACTTCCATCTTGAAATCCGGGTTAACCGATGGACGAAGCCTGGCCAATTCCCTGATATTTTTGATGACCCTGGCAAAATAATCCCTGCCTGTCAACTTTCGGTATCCTTCCCGGTCCCCCGCGCCAAGATTGATCACAAGATGGTCCGCCCGTAAGATATCCCGGCAGCGCCCGATGGGAAAGGTCGTATTGGAAAAGACCCGGACCGTGAATTTGGGCTCAAGGAACTCCAACATATCATAAAAGCGCGGATGCAGCATCGGGTCGCCTTCGCCCGACAGGTGGATGGTATCGACTTTAAGGCCGGCAAAATCACCGGCAAGTTTCTCGAAAAGTTCAAAAGGCAGATGGGTTTTCCCGCTCGGCCGAAGGGCGGATCCCGGCGCCCAGTACCAGCAGTATTTGCAGGCGATATTGCAAAGGTCCGTCACATGGAGATTGACCGTGGCCGGCCCGATCAGCGCGCGGTTGGTTCCAACACCTTTCAGGCGGAGCAATGATCTGCGTTTTCCTTCGCGCTCATCAAGGATCATGGAGCTCCCCCCTCGGCGCGGCGGATCTTTTCCTCAAGCATTTTATTGATGGGCACATAAGAGCAATACCGGCATTCCTTCCACTTGGCATTGCAGGTATGGATCCCCTGGGACGCTTCCTTCAGGGTATCATGTAAAAAATCATTATTAAACCAGATATCCTTGAAACGCCGCTCGTTGACATTGCCGGCCACGCAAACGCCGACATTATCGCAGGGAGCGACCACCCGGCCTTTCTCATCGATATTGGCATAGAACCAGCCCACATTGCATTTGATGCTCCCGCCCGTCGCGTCATAAAACAAAAGCCGGTCATTGTGCATCGGCGAATGCGGCATGGAAACGACATCATCGAATAATTTGCCTTTGGAGAGGACATCGTGCAGTTTTTTCAGCTCTTTGCTGTACGCGTGCGGTTTTTGCAGGGCTTCATCAACGGTTTTCCCTAAGGATGCCAGGGCTTCTTTTGAAAAAAACAGGTCCCGCATTTCTTCGGTGGGCTTGAAGAAACGGATGACGATCCTGTCAACCGCGCGTTGCTGGGCCAGATCCAGGAATCCGGCCAATTCCTGGTAATTATGGTCGTAAACGACAAAGGAAAGGACGATCTTGGGCTTGCCGCGTTTTTCCCGCATCGCCAAAAGCGTGTCCATATTCTTAAGCACGCGGGCCATGGACACATGCTTGCCGTGCACACGCTTGAAGGTCTCTTCAGTCACCGCTGAAAAATTCACCGTCAATTGGTCCGCGTAACTCAAGCCCGGCAGATGGTCCGGGCTGCAATCCAGGTGGCTGTAGGCGATCAGGCGCATCCCCAATTCCTTGACCTTGCGGAAAGCGTCCGCCCAGTAAGGATAAAGGGTGACTTCGCCCCCTTCAAAATTAATTTCATCGACCCCGATCTCCTGGCAGTCTTCCAGCACGCCTTCGAGCACTTTATAATCGAGGATCTTTCTTTTCGGCTGGTCCTTGACCCACGGGGAAAAATACCAACAGAACTCACATTTATAATTGCAGGAGCTGGTGATATGGATATTGACGGATTTGGGGCCTATCAGGGGCTTTCCGGTCATGGCGCTTCTTAAGCGCAAGGCGTCCCTGACACCCGTGTCGGTAATTTTTGAGATCGTGCTGATGGACATAAGCTTATTTTCCCCTGGTCACTGATAAAATATCAGAAAACAGCAAAACCCGCCATCCCTCTTTGGATTTTAACCCCGCGACGCATTTAAAAAAACGCTCGAGCTCCTTGTGCGACGCCATCGTTTTAAAATCCGCGTGATGCGTCACAACGCCGCAGATCGGACGGCGGTGGATACCGCGGGCCAATTTTCCCAGCACTTCCTTGGCCGGATAAATACTTTTTCGGCCTTTATCATACCGGCTGAATGAAACCTCTGCCGGAATTTCCATTATACCCTTCTTAAGCCCCGCGCGGGGAGCTCCGCCCGAAAAAACCTGAAACCCTTCTTCGCCAAGCACCCGCCAGGTGCGCTGGTCATAACCGTGGTACGGCGGGACAAAGGCGCGGGTAAAATAACCGCCGAAAGCCTGACGCATCTTTTTTTGTCCCAGCCTGATATCTTCCCGCTGCATGCTGTACGTCCGTGAGGCTCCGAATTCAAACTTGGTTTTGCCGTCAACGCAATGGTTCGCGTGCAACCATCCGTGCTGGACAATGTCGAGCAATTGCGGCGTCTTTTCCTTGGCCCGGCATAAAAACCGGATCAGGCTTTTTTCCAACTTCCCCGGGATGACGGCATGGACAACGGGAATTTCATGGTCCCGTGCCAGTTCAAAAAAGAAACGGAACGCGCTATCCAATCGGCAGGCATCATCGTTGCGAATAAAGAGTCGCGCGCTCATCTTGTATTTCCCATTCCGGCACCCTGAAACCTAACAAATTAAACAAACGCTCATTGGCCGGGCCGTAGATCCCGTTCAACGTTTTTCTGGCCCACGGGCTCATGCGATCGTCATATTTCCCGGCATGGACGTGCATGTCAAAATTGATCTTTTCCCTCTCAGCCCCCAGAAAATCAAATATTTGATCATAAACACCCTGCATATCCCTTCTCATCTGTTCACTGATGATGATAAGGACCTGTGGGCGCGGGTAATATTTCAATAAATTTTCGATAAGGCCGATATAGAGGCCCTTGGCGATAATGATACCCCCTTCGGCGTTTATCCCTTTATCGATCTCTTTCCTGAGGATCTCATCAAAACCCAAATTCCTTAATTTAGCCATCCTGACAAGCAATGCCTTGTCATGCGAAAGTTGGCCGAGTTTAACGGACAGAGACCTGCGGAAAGGTTCCTTAAAAGAATTGTACTGGGAATACGCCCTGGCCACGGGATTACGCAAAGACACGATGATCTTCGCGCCGGGCACAACGGATGCCATCCGTTTGATAGACTCCTCTTTAAACAGATAATTGGAAGCCGCCTCCCCCTGGATCTTTCCATTATCATTAAACAATCCCTTGTACCACAAAACCCCTTTAGGCCAGTTTTTATTATAGAAATGGGGTTCTTTTAAATTATTCATCTTTCCCAACATCATATACTTAAAGGCGTTGGGTGTCATCTCGATGCGTGAATGTTTGGGCAAATTGGCGAATAATGACGTGGTGCCTGATTTTTCAATGCCGGCAATGATAAAATCGGGGAGTTTACCCATTTGATCCTTTGACTTGGACAATAAAAAAACCGTGCAGTCGCCCTTTTATTAAGTATACTATTTTCAACCAAACAATGCGCATCTTATTCCATTACACCCATAAACAAACCCTCGGGCATACGACCCGCAGCATCTCTCTGGCGGCCGCCCTGTGCCGTCAAAAAGCGCAAGTGCTGATCCTTCAAGGAGGCTTGCCTCAGCCATTTATCCGTTTCCCCGAAGGCTGCCAGGTGCTGGATATCCCGCATCCATTCGATACCCGTACCAGCTTTCAGTCCCGGGGCATCCCTGTTTCCCCGGCCAAGCGTGCCCAATTTATCCTTAAGGCGGCGGCTGATTTTGCTCCGGATGTTTTTATCACGGAATTCTTCCCGTTTGGAAGGCTGGCCTATCTTCCCGAGCTTCTGCCCACCCTGCGCTATCTGCGCAAAAAAGGTACGCGCATCATGGCCAGCATCGGATACCCTTTGCTGATCGACTTAGACCGGCTGCGGGATAAAAAATTCGCCGCCTTGCACCGGGCCGTGTTCGCGTTTTATGACCGCTTCCTGATCCATACCCCTGACGGGCTTGAAACTTCCTATATCCAGCGGTCGATCAAAGATCCTCAACTGTCCAGTTCCTACGCCGCGATCATGAAAGGACTGGAGGAAAAAATTTCTTATACCGGCTATGTCTACCCGGAAAAAATGATCACCGGCGGCACGGAAATTCCCGCGCCCAATAGTACCGATGCCTCCATTGTCATCAGCCGCGGCGGCGGTGCCGTTTATCCTAAACTCATCACCGTTGCCATTGAAGCCCAGCGCCTTCTTGAAGGCAAGTCCCGCGACATCAAAACGATCATTGCGTGCGGACCAGCCACGTCACCTAAAGAAATGGAACTGTTCCGATCCTGTCTTAAACCTGAAGACAAGGCCCGCGTTTTCCTGGCGGACCATCTGCCGGACCTTGATGAGCACCTGCGCCATTGCCGGGTCTCTGTCAGTTTATGCGGTTATAACACATCCGTCCAGCTGATGCGCTGGGGCACGCCCTCGATCATCGTCCCTTATCAAAACAGCAGTTCTCAAACGTCAACCAATGACCAGATCGCCCGGTCGGTACTTCTGCATGACCGTTTTTCAAGCACCATCCTTGATTACGAAACCATGACGGCGCGGTCTTTGGCCGATGCTGTCAAAGAAAAAATGTCCTCAAAACGCCCCATCCCAGCACCCGCTGACTGGTTTAACGGAGCTGATGTTGCCGCGCGCCTGGTGGTTTCAGGTACTGCAAATTAAATTTCTTCAGGAATCCATGGTACGCGAAACATCCCGGGCAATGGCCTTTGGCGGCATCATCCGTATGTTTCTGGCGCACGCTGTCTAAGTCTTCCGGCAATTCTCCGTTGGCGCCGAGCTTGCCTGCCGGAGACATGTACAGGCAGGGATAGACATTACGCCGGGAATTGATGAAAAGCGATTTGGCCGGTGTCTCACAGGCACGGATGCATTTCCTGCCCCCGGCAAGCAGTACCATCATGGCCTCAACCAGGGTCCTGTCCACTCCAGGGTAATTCTCGTTTAACATATCGTCAATTTGCAACTGGACGCTTTCGATCATCCGCGGCGTCACTGTTGACAACGTGTCCGTATCAGGCATTTCATGGCGGTGATAATAATCCGACACGCCTGTTTCCATGATCTTGGGTGAAAACCGCGCGTTATAACGCTTGGCCAATCGAAAGACATCGCCTAATTCCGCGTAATTGACCTGATTGATGGTGAATTTAAATTCCAGGATAATATCCTCGCCGTATTTTTCTGAAAGCCAATCGATCGTCTTTAAAGTTTTCTGGTAGGCCCCATCCCCCCGCAGCCGGTCATGCGTTGCCGGTGTTCCGTCGATACTGATGCCCATATGCATCCCCCGGAGGAATTGGCCGTGGGTTGTCATGACCCGCCGGACACCTTCAAAATAAGCCGCGTTGCTGTAAACACCGAATCCCGTGATCTCGCCCCGGCCGCGAAAAAGCGAAAGCGCCTTGAGCAGGCGGCCGCAATTCCTGTTCAAAAACGGCTCCCCGCCGGTGATCGATACGAAATTAAGCCTGTAACGGTTAAGCAATTCCCGCATCATCCGCACCACCATGGACGCGCTCATTTCATGGCGGTCACGTTCCGCCCAGATCCCGCAGTGCTGGCAGTGCAGCTGGCAGTGATTGGTGATCTCAACCGTGATATCGTTAAGCAATGGCTTCAATTTTTCTCCTGTTGGCAAACAACCATGCCTTGTTCTTTTTCATATCCTTATACCAATGGCATTGCGTGCAGGGAATATCTTCCCTTTCTTCCTTCTTGCCAAGCAGCATGGCCCTGGCGTGATTCATCTTATCGTTGTTCAGGATCCCCGTCAGGTCTTCCTTGAAGGCGTTGCCGTAATCCCCCCAATAATTGACGCAGCAGCCCAGCACCCTGCCGTCAGGATTGATCTGGGGCTGCCTCCAAAGCTGGGAGCAGATCGCTTCAGCCCCGTAGATGGCCCCATGCTTGCGCTGATATTCCTCCCTGTCAACAGCCCCCGTCGCGGAGAGGGCCCTGACCAGGTCCTTGTTCCTGACCGGGGAAAGATCGTTCCACGCGAGCTTCAGATAAAACCCCATGCCGAGTTCTTTCGCCATTTTCCGGGCCATGGGGATCTCATGTTCATTATGGCCAAAGGCGATGAATTGCCAGCGCAATTTGGGAAATTCTGATCGGTACTTGTCCTTGAACGCGTTGATCTTCCTGATATTATTGATGACCGCGTCAAAATCCCCGAGCTTTCTGTAGATCTCATACGTTTCCTGGCTGGCACCGTCGATAGAACAGGTGATGAAAGCCACCTTGTACTTGACAAGCCCTTCGAGCACGTCTTCCCGGACGGTGTTCAAATTGACACCGTTATCCATCGTCAAAATGATATTCTTTTCAAAAGCGTATTCCAGGATCCTTAGCAAATCCCGGTTCAGGAAAATTTCCCCCCAATTGCTCAGCTCGATCGTCCGGATCCAGGGGTTTAAATCCACTAATTTTTTAAAATCATCGAACTTAAGGAATTTTGACCCAAGTGACCTTTTGATCTCACCCTGTGTCGTTGGACAGGCCGGGCATTTTAACTGGCAGACCGTTGAAGCGTCCAGCCTGATCTTAGTCGGATTGATCCTCATAATTGCGCTTTGGCCCAAAATGCCTGGCAGCATTCCACGACATGGTGAGCCTTTTCCTGGCTCATGAACGAATGCAGCGGCAAATGCAATCCGTTAGCGGCATATTTTTCGCTGACCGGGAACCTTTCTTTTTTAAGCCCTTTGAACAGGGACATCTGATGAAGCGGTATATACGGCTTTTGCGCCATGATCCCCTGGGCCAAAAGGAACTCAATGAGCTTATCTCTCTGTTGACAGCAAACGACAAAATTCTGCGCGACGCTTTCGGTTTGCGGGCGGTCTTTATAGATGGTCAATTCCTCGATGGCACCTAATCCCTGCTCATAATACGCCTTGATCTTATGGCGTGATTTGATGATCTCTTTGAGATGTGAGAATTTGACCCGAAGGACGATCAAGTCCATCAAAGATAATGGGGCGAACCGCTGTCCGATCTTTAACAGATCCTCGCTGTCGCGCCAATCTTCCATCCAGCCACGGATACATTCCGCCTGCCTGGCATTGCATACAACCATGCCGCCTCCTCCGCCGCAGGATGATAACGGCTTGTAATACGAAAAGGAAAATACGGACATATCCCCGAAACTTCCAAGCAATCGGCCTTTGTAAGACGAGCTTTCCGCCTGGCAAACATCTTCGATTAGAACTATATCATTCTTCCGGCAGATCTTTGAGACCTGTTCAATAGCGCAGGGGCGGCCGAACATATGGGCCGCGATCACGGCCCTGGTTTTTTTTGTGATGGCCGCCTCCACCAGGGAAGGGTCCATTTGAAGGTCATCCGCGCCGGCATCGACCGGTACCGGTTTGGCGCCGCAATAAAATACCGCCAGGGCCACAGCCTGATAGGTCAGGTCAGGAACGATCACTTCATCGCCCGGGCCGATAGCTGAGGCCAGCAGGGCGATTTTTAGAGCATCGCTTCCCGAATTGACCGCGAGGGCGTGTTTGACGCCGATATAACGGGCAAATTCATTTTCAAATTCACGGATCAGGGGTTTGATATCATTAAGGCCGCCCATACCCCGAAGGACGCGGTCCAACTCAGCCGCGTATTCACGGCTCAGGGCCTGCTCAACGATGACACTTTCATATCTTATCGCTGCCATACGGGCGGTCCCATGATCTTATGGTCAATTTCCTCGATGCGTTCACACAGGTCAAAATAATGGATGACCCTCTGTTCATACTTGCGGCCCGGCGGTGTCCTTACGGCTTGAAGGGCGTTAAAATTACTGATACTGCGGTAACTGCAGTTGGGATGGAGGGCGACATGTTCCTCAAGGGCCTGAAAATACGCTTTGGCCTGCGGCAATAATTCACCTGAGGAGTCTTGGCCAAAATCCATCAAATAAAGATGCTCGCGCACTTCCTCAGGAAAGGACAACAAGAGCCAATTCGCCAGGACCTTGCCGCTGGGCACGGATAAAAGGTCCCATGTTCCCCTGGACGGTTCGCTATAACCCCGGCCGATCAGGCCATGAAGGCCTTCCTTTAATTCCCAGGCGCAGGCCCGGCGGTACTGGTCCAGAAAGACTTCCGAGGTCTCGGCATCCCACTTTTCAAGGAAAGCCGGATGCACTTCGATCGATTTAAGGCCCATCCCTGCCAGGTATTTCAGGTTCTCCAGCAATTTGATGGCGCTTGAAGGATGCACGGTCATCGTCGCGGTAAAAGGCCCATGGGAAGCGATGGCCAGATTAACCCCGCGGACAATGTCAGCGTAATAATATTCACCGATCCCCGGCCTGTTGCGCTGGGTGGTCGCCTCATCCCCGTCAATACCGACTTCAAGATTGACCCCATGCCGCAGGAAAAATTTCATCAGAGGCTCATCAAGCAAGGTGGCATTGGTCTGGACGGAAATATAGCGGCTTAACCCCTGCTGGCGTATGGCGGTGATCATCTCCTTAAGCCTTTCGGCGTCCATCAAAGGCTCTCCGCCAGAAAAGACAAATTCCGCGGGCGCCGCGGGGCTGATAAATTTCAGGATATTCTCGAAAGTCTTAAGCGTGATGACCTGTTCTTGTGTCCTGTATTTATAAAAGCAGTACCCGCAGCCCAAATTACAGCGGTCCGTGAAAAACAGCCAAACGTGATTGATATTTTTTATCATGTCCCGTATTTTTTGATCCCCAGGGTCAGGTGTGTCCGCGTCAAAAACCGGAGGATATCGTTGATGGCCCAGGTGTTCATATATTTCTCGCCCATCATCGTATTCATCAATTCAAAATTGTGGCATACAAATTCACGGTAAGGAAGCTTGGCATGCTCCTGGTGCACCTTTTCGTACGCCTTTTGGTAATAGGCAAGCACCTCAGGCTTGAATTGCCCGTTGGTTTCATCCCAAAGATTGAATTCGATCCGCTTGTTTTCCGGCATGCACAGGAAAGGATCCCCACCCAATAAATACCCGGGAGGATGAAGGCTTAGGTCCATGACGCCGGGGCTCATCCAGTCATTGTCCTCATTGGCATACATCACCTTGCGGAATTCCGGTTTGCGCGCCATGATGAGATAATTCTTCTTGAATTCCGCGACAAGTTCCGGTGTCCAGGGCATGAACGCGGCGGGCGTGACATCCACATGGGGAATGCCTAAGTCTTTTAAGAATTCCAGCCCTTTTTCCATATGCGCCACTTCATGCGGATGCACCGTCATCGTCGATCCGCAGCCGATGCCCGCCTTCACGCATGCCTGGATTGTTTCCGTCAGTTTCCTGAAAGACGCCGGTTTTAACCCGCAGCGGTGTTCCATCGTAGTTTCCGCGTGGCCGTCAATGCCGAATTCAAGGGTGACGCCCAGTTCGCGTAATTGGGTGATAGAATCCTGGTCGATAAGCAAACCATTGGTCTGGATATGCAGGGAGGTATTCTTGAAACGGCGGTGGGCGATGTTTAAGATCTTGAAAAGATTCTCTTTGGCCAAAAACGCCTCTCCCCCGCTGAAGATCAGGGTCGAGGGGGCGGTACCTTCCCTTTCAAACAATAAAAAAAGCTGCTCCACGGCGTCCAATGATATTTCCCGGCCATGCATATGCCTGAAAAAACAATAGTCGCAATGCAGATTGCAGCGCTCGGTGACATAGATCCAAGTGTAGTGGACCTTGAATTTCTTACGCTTTTGTTCTCGCGTCAATAAAGTACTTGATCTTTCCATTCAATGTCCTCGGGATAGTCCCTTCATGAGTCCTTACATCAATGCAATTGTCCAAACCTATTGCCCTTGTCACGGCCCCTGAGAGGGCCTGAAGCTTTTTAAGAACATCCCCAGCGACGTTAATGATAAGTCTATCATAATATTTAACAGGATGCTTATCAACCACAAAAAAGAAGCGCGGGTGGCCCAGAAGATCATTGACCGTGCGGATCAATTCCTGCTTCATCACGACGACACCGTTGACCAGGATGCTGTCCTCGGACCTTCCCAGCACCTTGATGAGGGTCTGCCCCTGACGGCGGACCAGCTCCACCCGGTCGCCCAGACGGTAACGGATGACCGGCATGCAGGTATTGTTCAGGTCCGTCACCAAGAGATCCCCTGTGCCGAAGCGGGCAGGCTTCCCCGGATCTCCCAGGACTTCAAGCAGTAAACCGTCAGCCTGCACCCTCATATACTCATCATCCGCTTTAAGGGCGATCGCCAATCCGGAGATTTCCATGGCGCCGTAATGGTCATGGATCTGAACCCTGCCCATCTCTTCAATGCGTTTGCGGTATTCCCGCCATAAAGGCTCACCGTTGACGATGCAGCGGCGGATGGAATGGTCACGGCCCAATAGGGCGAAAAGGTCATATAACTGATTGGTGTACGCGTTGATCAATGAGGGTTTCAACATTTTGATCAAATGGATGGCTTCACGGACCCTGTCAGGCGTGCTGATGGGTCCCAAGGGAATGACCCCGGATCCGGCCGCCTTAAACGCGGTCTCCATCATGCGCCCGCCGCTGTTTAATTCATACGAGCACAGATTCAGGCATAAGGCACCTTCCCGGACGCCGGCAAGACGGTAGATCTTGACCAAACGGCCGATATGCGCCTCATATGCCTCGCGGGAGTGTATCACCAGCATTCTCGTGGATGTCGAACCTGACGTAGCCGTAATATTAAAAGCTCCCTTCCCCCCGCCTGCCGCGCTAAAGGCCTTGAGGCCCTCCCTGTTTAAAACCGGGATCCGGTTGAAATCATCCCAGGAACCAAGCCGTATCTTGTAACGGCGGTCTTTCAGGGAAAATCCCCGGAGCAATTGCGAAACTTTTTTTAATGCCTTTGTGTTAAACATAGAAAGCGTGGCCAAAGGTATTGAGGGGATAAAATCTCTTAAGGAAGATCCTCAGGTCCTGCCGCGTGCGCGGGGAGGCGTGATCACCCTTAATGGAAAGTTTGATGAGTTCCTTGCCGAAAAATAATTTACCGGTCAACTTTTCAAAGAATTTGACAGAATCAGGTTCCTTAACGGTCAGGTAATGGCCCTGCCCTCCCAATTTTAGATGTCCGTTGATAAACCTGCATTTTTCCGGATGGAAATAAAACAGGCGGTCCGCGTCTTTGTTCTTTGACCCGGTCAGCTCGATCAGCCGCACATATTTCCAAAAATAATTCTTGTCTTCCGGGGCCGGAAGATGCAGTTCAACGAGCAGGTACAGGTCGGAATAGGAAAGCCTTTTGCCCAACACATGCTTTTCAAAGAATTGCCGGACAACCTTGTTGCTCATTCGGGCCAGTTTTCCTTTCCCGCTTTTATTAAAATCATAGACCTTCATGGATTCCAGGGAATCCGCGGATCTCTTGTCGATGGATGTCGAAAAGGCGCGCAGATTGTCCAGCTGCAGGCGTTTGGCGCGGTCGGTGATCTTTGAAGGCTGAAAATGCCTGGAAAATCCACCCTGCAGGATGGTCCTGTTGATCTTCCGGTTGATCTTCTTGTCAAAGGCAGTCCCCGCGTACCAGGTGCCGATCCCGTCAATGACCGTCTTTATCAGCGCGTTGCAATGCTTATCGTACCAGGCATGGTCGAATTGGCCCCCGTTCTTGTTAAGGATATTGGCGATGGTGATGGCTTCGAGCATGGCGACCCCTGATCCGGTGGAATAGACCGGGTCCGCGAAACAAAACGCGTCCCCCACGAGGATCCAGTTGTCGCCGGAAGATTTCAGGCTCCTCTTTGAATAATGAAAACGCGAATGGACTTCCTTCATATACGGCTTGATGGCCCTGCGGGGATTTTGGACAATGGAGGTCAATTGATAGCAGGCGGCTTTATATTCTTTGCAATAGGCGATCAGGGCCTTGTCCGACAAAGGCTCTCCCCGGTGAAGCAGGCCCATGCTAAGGATCGAACTGTTATAAAGGGGGATCTGCCACATCCAGCTGTCAGAGGCGATCTTGTTGATGACCGTCCAGTTGGCCCAGGAATCAAGGCCGCTATTTATCCCATCGATCGCCCAATAACTCCATTGGGCCTTCATGTTCCTGAATTGGTCCACCGGTGTCACGAGATCCAGTTTATTGGCGATGACCATGGCCGGCCCTGAACAGTCCAGGATATATTTGGTAAACCGGTAGGTGTTCTTATTGGTCTTAACGATGTTCTTGGAAAGGTCGATATCCAGGATCGTTTCCTGCCGGATCTCGGCGGATAATTCTTTGGAGAATAACTTTTCAATTTCTTCGCGTTCACAATGAAAGGCAAAGGAAACCCCCAGGGGAGTTGAAAAATTGGACGCGTATTTCCCGTGATAGGAATCACAAAAGACCGTGCCCAGTTTCCTGGTGTAGCTTTTCATCTGTGTTATCTTGGGGATGAGGCTAAAGACGCCGGGGTCGGAATTGGCCAGATTGGGCACATGGGATTCTCCGATCTTGTACGAGAAGGGTTTCTTGTCGAGCAGGATGGTTTTACCCGCCAATTTATATTTCAGGGCGAGCCCCGCGAAACCGGAACCTATGATCAGATAGTCGCACGTGATCATGTGTCACACTCCTGTCAGTGATAGGACACTGCTGTTAAGATCCTCCAGTGTCCTGCTTTTCAAAATTATCTTTGCCAGCTGTCCGCCTTCATAACTCATGAGCCGGTCGTAATCCCTGATCACCCGCTGCCCGGGCCTGGACTTGAGAAAAGCCACCAGATGCTGCATCAGGCTTAGACTTTCCTGTGATTCGGTCATGTACCAAAAATCAAAGAACGGCTCCCTCCGGCATAACTGCAGGATATCCCGCATAAGGGCCGGGCTTACCTGCCTGTGAGCGGGAAGAAAGTTCATGATGAACATGAACGGGATTATAAAATTAGCGACGGAAACCGCGCGTTGGCGCCGGTTAAACAGGATCTGCCAGCCGATATTCGGTTCTATCCCCTCGATGACCCCGACCTGAAGCACCATCTCCAGGTTACGGCGGAGCGCCACCGGCGACTCGCCGCGGATACCCATCATGAAAGAAAGATTAAGGTTGGTCTCCTTTTGGCGGTATTTCAAAAACTCCGCCAGTCTCTTGGCGGAATTCTCTCCCTTGCGGACCCGCCTTAATAGGGTCATATCCACATGTTCAACGCCAAAAAAGATCGTCCGGCAGCCCGCCTCTGTCATCCGGCCGTAAATAACCGGGTCAATATCATCCAGCCTCGTCTTGCATCGCCAGGTCACTCCGGGGTTCTCCTGTTTCAATCGTTCCAGGAATTCTTCGGTAAAAGGCCTGTCCGAAATAAAATTCGGTTCACAAAATTCAAAATAGGTTTTCCCCGAACGCTTCCCCGCGCGCATCCACCGCAGCACCTTGTCCGGGGATTTCCGGGTGATCGCCTGCGCGCCTTCGTAAGGCAGGCGGTTATAACAAAAGGAACAATTGGCCCAGCAACCGAAGGTCAGGTAGTCCCAAAAACGGTAATCCTGATACCCATAGCGTACCAGCGATGGATCGAGCTTGTCAAAAAAAGCCTCATCCGTGAGCCGGGGATCCCCTATATTCTTGAGGATATATTCATCGATATTAAGCGGGCTGAATTCAACGTTCTTGCGTTTTATCAGCGATGTTTCATACAGGGAAAAATACGGGGAGCAAATGATCACTTCTTTGTCCTTCAAGAGAGGCAGATAAAGGTATAAGAAGATCAGTGATTCTATCTTGGGGTAATTATTGTGGCAGGCCATTGACACAAGGATGGTGTCTTCCTTGATGCTGGAAAACAACCGCATCAGCGATATGCGAAAGTCAGCTTCAGGGTCACGCTCGATGTCATAAAACCCGTAAGGCTGGCCCAAGGCATCAAGGCAGACCAGGGCTTTTACCAGCCCCGCGGGCAAAAGCTCATGATGTTTCGGAATGATCTGGAGTACCGCGAGGGAAGGATGTTTCTTGGTCATCTTCACTTCAACTCCTTTTCACGCGTTCAAGGACAAGATAACCGCTCGGGAGAGCATGGATCTTCAACGCCAGTTCCCGCGCCTGTTGGGCCAGCATGCGCCCAGGAGAGATCCCGTTGCCCATAAAATCATCGCCCGGGTCAAGATAACAGATGATCCGCCCCCCCGGCAGCAATAAATGCGCCATCCGTGCCAGCTTGGCCTGATAATAGGCCAGGGTTTCCGGCCAGAAAATATCCGATATGTAGATAAGGTCAAGCGTCCCCTTCTTGAAATGATCCGGGCTGTCAAAAATATCCATCCTGGCAAAACGCAAAAGGCCAAGCCTCGCGCGAAGCCGGGCAATGAATGGCCGGTCATCTTTCCAATACGGCCCCCAGTTTCTAAGCAGGTGCATTTCTTCACCCGAGGCCAGCGCGTAATTTTTGGCTGCCTGATCGGAAAGGGCTATCATCTTCCCGGTAACCGTATGGCGTAAATATACCTTTTGTAAATGGCGGGTATTCCTTTTGACCGCTGCCACCCTTCCGGGGTAGGCCTGCTGGATCTGCCCGAAAGAAGGCATTATTTTTTTCTTTCTTAAAAAGGAAGCTTTGGCCGCGAGGACGAAAAGCTGCGCGGGGTTGATATCCACCGCCCAAACTTCCCCACGGCCAGCCCCGGCACCCAGCATGGTCAACGCCTGGTCTCCGCCTCCGCAGCAGGCCAGGACCTTCCGGCTGTCACCGGCGGAAACAAGCGAGGCAAGCGATCTTAAGGGTTCCGTGGTATCAAAGTACCGGACAAACCCGCCAAAACTCTTCAGCGCCTTGTCGAGATGGGTTATCATACCGTTACGGGCGCCTCGATGGCTTTGCACAGCAGGCACGGCCGCCAATAGGGCTTGGAAACATCCATCACAGGGTCAAAACCCTTTCTTTCCGCGGCGATGACCCCAAAGCTTTTAGACATGAGATTGCCAAAATAAAACGGGTCCTTGTCGATGGGCAGGCCGTTGACCGCGCGGAATGGATTGTAGCAGCCATAACAATCGCCATTGCCGTCGATAAATAACACATGCCTGTGCACCTCGCAGGAGTAATGCGCGTGCCCTTTCGGCTCCCCGGCGGATTTGCCGGCAAATGGCTTCAGTCGCTCGATCAGCTTTTCTGTCTTTTTGATGAATTCCATGATGTTGGTATATTCCAGCAGGAATTTCTGCCGGCTGTTCAAACGGGCCAACAGCAGGATCTTCTGCAAACCCTCATAATCAAAACCAAGGTATTGGGGGGTTTTGATGTAATCATGCACATGCTGATACCAGATATTGAACCGGCGGGGGCCAAGCTGGGGTTCCAGCAGCTGATTCACCTTCTGGGGGAAAAAAAAGGCATCCTTAAGCGACAGCTTGGTCAGCACATAATTGGTCCGAAGCCCGATATCCAGATTCTTGGATGTGATGGTACCGACTACATTCTTGACCAACGCCACACTGCGCTCAAAGGTAAATCCCGGATAGGGAACGTGGATCTTGGCCATTCCTTCTTCATCGACCGCGTTTAAATTGATCGTTAAATGCCTGATCATGGGCAGTATCTCAATGATCGCCTTGTCATTAAGCGCGTTGGAGAGCAGTTCAATGTGAAACCCCAGTTCATACGCCCGGGCCACCACCCTGGTGAAGGCCGGATTGAGCGTCGGCTCGCCGCGCCCGCCGATCTCAAGCACCCTGAAGCCCATCGCGTACGCCGAGGTCAATACGTCCATCCAGCGCTCTTCGCTCATGGAATCCTTCTTGCTCAATGGCTGGGTTTCCTTGACATAGCCGTACATGCAAAACCCGCAGCGGTATTGGCATCCGTCATAAAGCGAGATCAATAATCTCTTATCCATAAAAAATGACCCCGTCCTCTTCAAAAAAAGACTTCTGTGTAAATCGCCCTTCGCTTAATCCCTTGCGGTAAAATGCCGTTCCGGGCAATACCACCAGCCGGTTGGTCCTCACCGTTATGCCCTGCCCTAATTCATCGAGGGCCGATAAGGTCATGTCCCGGTCTGCTTCGGTTTCTCCGGGGTTCCCTATCGTCATCATGACCTCTACCTTCAAACCGGCCTCCCGGGACCAGCGCACGGCGTTGATGATATCCTCGCGGCCGTAGGTTTTCCCGATCCGCCTTAACACCTGGGGGGAAGCCGACTCGACGCCAAAATAGATCTCCCGGCAGCGGGAGCGCCCCATCAATAAAAGCATATCACGGCTGACCGAATTGACACAGGCGGAACATTGCCAGTAAAAATTCCCCTTCAGGCGGCGCATCCCTTCGCATAATGCCGCGAGCCGCTTGTGATCAGCCGCCAGATCCTCGTCGAGAAATTCGATGACCTGGGCCTGCTGGCCTTCGACAAGCTCCCTTATTTCTTCCAGCACCCGTTCAACCCGGCGGTGGCGGACACCCCCGCCCCAAAGGACATTGCGGTCGCAATACACGCAATGGTACTGGCAGCCCCGCGCGGTCATGATGAACGCCGGGCGATGCCCCTGGCTGTAGAGATAGGGGCTTATAAAAGGGATCTCATCTAATTCATGGAAAGAATGTTTCGGCGTATGGACGATTTTTCCTTCATGCTTGAAAGATAAATTCGGGATAGCCTCCCATGACGCAGGGCTGCCGGGAACTTGCAGCAGCGGGGGGATGACAAATTCAGGGTCATCCTCCGCCACGATATCCGCCAGGCCCCTCGAAAGGATCTCCTCGGAAAATACCGACGCGAAGGGGCCAAACGCGATAATAAGGCGGCAAGCGGCCGGTCCCTGACGGGCAGCCTCCATACGCCTGAAAGCATTGGCCTTGTTGCCGAAAAAGACCGCGAAGCAGGCGATCTCAGACGGAATAAATTCCGTCTCCTGCTTTAAGTCAACCCAGCGGGCATCCGATCCCTTTTGGGCAAGGGCCCTGCAAAGCCCCCCCGCGCTGTAATAGATCAAACGAGGGTCGCAGCAGGCCGCCCTTGCATTAGGCGTAATAATGACATCAACCAAGGCCAACTCCCGTCTGTACTGATAGGATTAACGGTGTTTTCAGATCGCCTGTATCTTATTAGGAATTGACGCAGAAATCAAGAAGAACTCAAGCCCCGCCTGTTATCCAAGAACGCTATTCACAATTAAGCCCTTTTAAATTAAACTAAAGGCACTTATGCCTTACCTGTCCATCATCCTGCTGATCGGGCTGTTGACCACCTTCACCGATCTTAAAAGCAAAAAAATATACAATCATCATCTGTGCCTTGGGCTAGCCCTGGCGCTGATGGCCATCCTTTACTCGGCATGCTTCAGGCATGAAGCTGTTTTTTATCACTTTATCAACGGCCTTGCCGCCTTTCTGATCGGGTTACTGCTGCACCGCTTCGAAATTTGGCGGGGCGGGGATGCCAAACTTTTCGCGCTCTTCGCGTTTTTGATGCCGCCCCCGGCATTTAACCCTGTCTTTTTACCCGGGGTCGTAAGCCTTTTTGCCTGCTCTTTTATCGCGGGCATGGCCATTCTCCTGCCCATTTTTATCAAAGATGCCCTCATCAATCATAAGATCATTACCGACGACCTTTTTTCACCGCCAAGGCGCCAGGCCCTGTTCAAGGCCATCGCGCGGATCATCGGCTCCACCTGGATCCTCCTGCCGTTCTATTATCTTGCCAAAATCACCAACCCTGTTATTATTTTAACGGTTTCCTACCTCTTTTTCAGCTGGGGTTTCAAAATCAAAAAAGAGGCGCAAAAGCATTACATCTTGGAATTCCTCAAGAACGATTTCATTGAACTTTTTGCCGTCTTCGTCTTTGGGCTCCTGATGCGCTGGTGGTTTAGCCCAAATTCATTATCATTCCCGGCACTGGCAAGGTATATCCTGATGATCACCTTATCAACAAGCTTATCAACCTGTGTTCACACCGCGCTTGAACATTTAAAAGAATACAAAGACCGCGTCCCCTTCGCGCCTCTTCTTTTCATGGGATGCGTTTTAAGCTATACTCCTTTTTTAACAAGGCTCATGCATATGGTGTCCAGATGGAACGTCCTGTTCTCCCGATAGAGATCATTGTTGAGGTCACCGGCCGCTGCCGCCAGGTTTGCCCTTACTGCACGGGGCCCAGGATCCCTGACGTGCCCTTAAAGGACATCAAGGCCACCCTTGATGAGGCCGCGGACCTCGGGATCAAAGCCATCCGCATCACCGGCGGCGAACCATTGCTTCATCCGGAGATCCGGCAGATTCTGTCCTATGCGAAGGCGAAGAAATTCGCGGTCATCTTAAATACCACCGCCGAAAACATAAGCCCCGCGCTCATGAAGACCATTATCGCGAACGTCGATGTGGCGCATGTCTCCCTGCAGGGGTATGACGCGAAAACAAACGGCGCTTACACCCGATCGAAGCTTCCTTTCCTTGACAAGGTCAAGAACATCTTTCTTTTAAAGGCTTATTTGCCGACGCTGTGGCTCGCGACGGTGATCACCCCTGTCAAAACACTGTCCTTCGAGCAATTCCTGCCCCTGGTCAGGAAAATAAATCCCACGGCCTGGCTTCTCCAGCGGCCTATCAGCGAGGCCAATGAAGAGTTAAACCAGATGGATATTCCCTTCTATCGCGCGTTGACCCTTGCGATCCTCAAAGCGCGCCAGGAAAAGATCAATGTCTTTATATCCAATCCCATGCCCCTTTGCGTCACCGGAAGCCTCCAGATGGGCAAGGAAGTTTTCATGGGCGCGGCCCTGGATGAAGGGCATCTGCGGATCGTGCGCAGCGCCAAAGGATATTATAAACCAAGCTATTTTATCGAGACTAATTTGGGGAATTCGATACAGGAGGCGTGGGACCATCCATTCCTGAGGGAGCTTGAACGTACCGATTACCTGCCTGACTTGTGCCAGCGCTGCCCGGTCCTTGATACCTGCCGTGGCGGATGCCGGGCCATGGCTTTGCGCGCCCACGGGACAGTCTTTGCGCCTGACCCGCTGTTTGACCCGTCTATCGCGGCAAAAGCCCTGTCAATGCCTTATCTAAAACATCCGCACCCGTCAACCATTCCTTAGGGATGGTACTTGCGGTTTGCCTGCGGTCAGCGGCGTCAATGATCGACGCTGCCAGGCTTTCCGCGGTCAAGTCCTGAATGGATAAAACCTGAGCCCCCATCGCTTCCTGCAAGAATGCCGCCCTGGCCGGCTGCTCATGTAAGGACGTCGCGCCGTATCCTCCAAACGGGATAAGGACCGCTTTTTTGCGGTGCTTGAGCATGATCACGGACGTGTGGTATGAGGCCGTGGAGACACAGACATCACTTTTTGCCGCCAATCCCTCATAATCACCGATCGACCTTAACAGCAATAAATTATTGACCTTCTTTTTGGCGACAAGGGTGGCGAATAAAAACCACTCCTGCGATGTTGTCGACGGCCCCGCGACTGCCGTCAGGTAATAATCCTTCCCTAACAGATCGCTGGCACGGATGGCCTGGGCGATGAGCTTGGGGAAATAGGCGCCGCCGCCGCGAAGTACCGCCACCTTGCAAGCCCCCTTGGGCACGGGCGGTTTCGGGAGATTCTCATCCTCATGGTCCCGCATCAGTTCCTGCCGGGGCAAAAGGTAGCCCGCGAAAGTGATCTTCGAGGCGTGCTCTTCAAAGAAATCCAGATATTCCCTTTTTTCTTTAGGGACTGAAATGGTATCAGCGATGAATTTCTGCTCCTGGGGCGGGGAGAAAATGATGATCTTTTGGTACAATTTAATTATTTTTTCCCGCCAATCCTGGTCTTTTCCCGTCAACAACGGATAACCGGCAATGGCCCATAGGGCGCTCCCCCGGGACCTTGCTTTGAGCAGGGACGGGATCAATTCATGGCGGCATTCCTCGCGCCCAAGCGGGAAGAATTCAGTGATCAACAGATCCGGATTTTCCCGCGTGATGAATTCCAAGCAGGCATTGGCGCGTTTTTCCGTGTCAGCCCCCCCGGCGCTTACCGGTACTTTAAAATTCCGGCGGTCCATGAAAGCCCCTGGCAATACATGCACCTGGCCCAACTGGTCTAACCTGGCCTTGGGCTGAGCCAGCCCCGCCTGGATAAAAAAGAGGTTCCCTGACGGGAACCTCTTTTTAAAAACTTCGCCAACCGCCATGACGCGGGAGGTATGGCCCAAACACTCATAATGGGAAAAATAGATGCCAGCCTTGGGAGCGCTACTGCGCATAGTCTACAAGCACCGGGGATGTTGCCCCGGGAGCGCTGCAGGCGCTGCGCATCTCGGTGATATAGATATCCGAACAGGAGCCGGTGCCCTGCACAACCCCGAACCATGTGGTGTAATTCTTCTCTTCCAGTTCCTTCGTGCTGTCGCCGGAAAGCATACGGCACCCGGACATGGCCCTGTACCATCTGTATTTCCATTGCGGCCCGTAGGGCCCGACGTAATCCTTGATATAGTTTTCGCAAGCCGACGCGGATCCCTGCAAGGCAAGGACATAGGCGACTTTTTCAACCAGGTCATTCTCATCCCCATCCGGCAGGCGGGAGAGAAAAGCTTTTCTCGTATCAGCGTTGGGGGTCTTTAATAAAGGACAGATCAACGCGTTCATCTGGTCCTGGTTATTCTTAAACTGGTCAGAGATCCCCTCAAAGCAATCAAGCGGCTTCTTGGTTTTGTCCGCTCCGTCGCAGGCAACGGCCGCGCATAGCCAGGTCCTGATCCTCTTGGCGTGTTTCTGGCAAAGCTCGTCATCGGCGCACAGGGTCAGATCGCCCAGCGCCGCGACAAATAATTTGAGGTCCAGCTGACTGATCAGGTATTCTTTGGAAGGCGCCGGTTGATTGGCCTCATCGGCACTGCTCATGGGAGGCGATGTCACAGGCCCCTGGTTTTGGGCGGCCTGTTGGGCCGATGATTGACCGCCGCAAACGGCCAATAGGAGAGGGACAACCAGACCAAGGACCAGAAAACAGGATCGTAGGCTCATAGACTTCCTGAAATATAAAAAAAGTTAATAAGATGAATGCGTTGTGACATTGGTATGGGTGGCGCAATTCGAACCGTTTGGAGTTATCACATTGCTATGCGTTGTCGTCTGACCGGAAGTCAGGTCGGTCAGCGCGCCTGCCACACCCAGGGCGGCGACGGTTGACAACCCGACCTTTAAAATGGTTTCCTTGCTGACAAAACCATCCTCATCCTTCATCAGCGCGCCAAGAGATTTTGTCAATGGGATCTCTTTTTTAACGGCTTTGCTCTTTGTCTTCTTTTTCATTTGTGACTCCTTCCATAATCCCTGATTGGCGAAGAGGCCTTAGGTCCAACGCTCTAAAACTTCCGCGTATTTGTTATCCCCCAGTAAATACGAAAAGACCGTCTTAAACTGGTGTTTCAAAACCTGCCCGAGCCGTGAAGATCCCTTGGGGATCACGTTCTTTTCCACCGCGTAATTGACCACTGGATCAACCCCCATCCAGGGGCTGAAGACGGATCGGTAATTCCATAGGTCAGAACATCCGGCGCTTAAAAGATAAAGCAAGATATCATTATTGATCATTTTATCATAACTTTCATTCAATACACTGCCTAACCTGAATATATTATCACCCAGCATCCTCGCTTCATCGGAAGGGTAACACCCTCCGTCCGGCGCGTAAGACATGACGGCACGCCCCGCGCCGCAGGGATTCATCATATCCACGTAACCCGGGTCTTTCTTATGCAGGACCTTGGTCAAAATGTTCCTGGCCGTGCGTTCACTGATATGGGTGCCGGATGTGTTTAATTTCATGATATACGCCATGGCCCGGGTGTAAAAGTCATTGAATTCCTCCGCCGAATACCCGATATCTTCCCAGTTGCCGCACGCGTAACCGATCCTGTTGACCGGCCGTAAAGCGATCTCGCCTTGCCCCAAACGCAAATATTCATCGATGAGCTTCTCGGGATGGGCCAGCGTATGCCTGGTGATGGTCGGAAGCAGATGGGTCTTGCGCCCGAATTCCTTGGAGAAGCGCTCGATCTTCGCCACGACCTGGGCGTGCGTCCCCCTTCCCGCCACATCCTTCCTGTTCTTGTCATGTATTTCCGCCGGTCCGTCAAGTGATGAACACACGTCCACGTTATGGTCCGCCAAAAAACGCATTTTGGCATCATCCATCAAAAGCAGGTTGGTCACAAGCACGATGCTCAAATTCTTGCCCAAGGTATTGAACTTTCGCGCGTGCTCGGTCATGAACGAAACCACCGGCCAATTCAGCAAAGGTTCCCCGCCCTGGAATTCAAGGGTCACGGAATTGTTGCGCACATCGAACAGGTATTGCAACACACGGCTGGCGGTCTCGATCGACATGTCCTCGGAAGATGCCCCCCCTTCAGCGTGGCAATACGTACAGCGCAGATTGCAGCGTTTGGTGACGACCGCGATATGAAGGCTTGTGTCCGTGAACAAATTCGCGTTAAAGCTCCTGTAACCCTCAATGACGGAGCGTATATTATTCTCATCGACGATCAGGCCCTTTTTAAGCAAACGGTCGAATAGATCCCCGCCTTCAAGCACGCGCAGGCTGTTCAATCGGCCAAATTCGCCTTCATCCAGGGCGTCCCAGCAGCCCATCTTGTTGGACACTAAATATTTATCATTGATTTTTTCGGCGTTAAACGGAAGGATGGAGGATACGGTAGTTGATGCCATAAAGAAATTTCTGTTATTTTTTAGACTTCGGTTCCGCCTTTGACTTTGGAGCCCCTTGTTTTTCTTCCGCTTCAAGTTCCTTGATCAAATTCTCGATCTCCTTGTCTTCAGCCTCTTTGACGATCGAGGGTGAAGCTGAAAAAAGGGCGCGCTGCAGCAAGATCTTCATATTCTCCGCGTTTATTTTCAGGCTGCTGAAATAATGCGCGTAATTAAGCAATTCATCGGAAAATTCCAGGGCCAGCTTTTGCAGGTCCTGTTTGTCATTTTTAGGCTTAAGCCACGCCGCAATGATATCCTTTTTTTCTTCCTCAAGCCGGACATGCGCCCTGTCCATGAAAGCATACCCTGAAGACTGGACAGATTGCAGCGGGTAAACCTTTAGATTGACCGGGACCTTTACCCAACCGTCCTGTGTCTCAAATTTAGATTCCATATATATACCTTTCCGGTTTAAACGTAAAGAATTGTCATTTCCTGTTAAATTATACACATCCCCAAGGGCTTTACAAGAACTTTTGGCGCAGGCGCCAGGCACCTTTTAAGGCAGTTGCTTGATCATCGTTTCCAGGTAGGTTTTCCGTTTATCCAGATCGACCATTTGAGACCGCAGGTCATCCAACTGAACCTTCAGCGACACGCCCTGACGGTTCAAGTCATCAATACTGCTTTGTAATTTATCCGCTTCCAAATGCTGGCTTAACGTCATCCGGGTTGATTGGGCCTTTTGGTCCATCTGCCTCATCAGATCCTTAAGTTGTAAATAATTCGTTTCCAGGGCTTTTAGGTCCATCTCCATCTGGCGAAGCTGGGCATCATCCCCCTGACTGGAGTCCCCCTGCTTCAAAGGCGGATTTTCGGGGGGATACGCGGCAATTTGGGATTCCAGGTCTTTGATCTGATCTTTTAAGAATTGCTGATGTTCCAAAGCGCTTGCCGCCGGCTGCAAAGGGGTGTTTGTCTGGAATTCTGAAATGGACTTGTGAAGCGATTCTTGCCTCTGCTGGCTTTCATCGATCATTTTCATCAGCTGCAGCCTTTCCTTCACGCTATGGCTGACCGGCCCGACTTGCGCCCCCAAAGACTGCTGGATCGATTTGATGCCGCTAAGGGCTTTTTGAGCGCGGTTATCCAATTCAAGGTCTTCTTCTTGCAGCCGCGCGATCTGCTGGGCACGGCGGGGATTATTCTCCTTCAATTTGTCTATCCCTTTATTTAAAAGATCGGCCTGGGCCTCCAGCCGGCTTAACTGTTCCTGCAGTTGCGTGATCTGCTGTTTGATGGAATTGTCCCTTGCCTCCAGTTGATCATTATCCAGGCTCAATTTCTCCACGCTCTGCTTCAAGTTGGATAATACTTCCTGCAGGGCCGTGGTGGCGGGGCTGATATTGCCCTCCTCCTGGGCTTGCGCCCGGCCGCACAGAAGAAGCGTCCCGATAATGGCCGCTGATATTGAACGTTTGATCTTCATAGACCTATCTCATGGCTGATGTCATGTTCAGGATCGGCAAGAACAATGCGATGACGATAAACCCGACCACGATCCCTAAAAAACCGATGATCAGCGGCTCGATGAGCTTGGTCAGCCCTTCGACCGCGGTATCCACCTGTTCGTCGTAGAATTCAGCGACCTTGGAGAGCATTTTCTCCAGCTGGCCGGACTTTTCTCCGACGGCGATCATGCGGGTGACCATCAGGGGGAATATGGGGCTTTTGGACAAGGGCACGGCGATGCTTTCGCCTTCCTTGACGCTGACCTTGATCTCGTCGACCAAGATCTCGATCACCCTGTTGCCGCAGGTCTTGCCGACGATGTCCAGCGATTCCAGGATAGGTACGCCGCTCTGGCATAAGGTGGCGAAGGTGCGGCAAAATCTGCTGACGCAAACCTTGCAGATCAGATCCCCGAATACCGGCAATTTCAGCAGAAAGGTATCGACCTTGATATGCCCGTCGGGAGTCTTTTTGTATTTGTTAAAAAGGAACACCGCGGCAAACCCGGCGCCTATCAGGTAGATGAGGTCATGCTGGAGCAAATTGCTGAAATCGATCAGCATCTGGGTCATGGCGGGCAATTGCTGGCCCAGGGATGAATAGATCTGGGAAAATGTGGGGACAACCTTGACGAGCAGGCCAACGGTGATCAGGAGCGCCATGCTCACGACCACCGCCGGATAGATCATCGCCCCCTGCACTTTTTGGCGCAGGCGCTCGCTTTTTTCCAGGTACATGGCGATGCGCTCAAGGATATTGGTGAGGACCCCGCCGCTTTCCCCCACCCGGATCATGTTCACGTACAGCTGGTCGAAAATTTTAGGGTGCTTCTCGAACGCGCTGGAAAGGCCGCTGCCCGTCTGGATGTCTTCACGGATGGCGCCGAGGGCCGTTTTGAAGGTCGGATTGACGGTTTGTTCGGTCAAAGCTTCAAGGGACTGCAAAATAGGGATGCCGGCATCCACCATGGTGGCGAACTGGCGCGTAAAGATGACCAGGTCTTCCGGCTTTACTTTCTTGCCGCCCTTGGGCTTGGCGGATTTCTTGAATACCGATTCCTTTTCTTCCTCGATGTTCAAGATGATCAGATCGCGCTTGCGCAGTTCAGCGATGATCACCGTGTCATTCTCCGCGGAGATCCTTCCGGTGACATTCTTGCCTTCCTGGTCGCGGGCGGAATATTTGTACGTTGGCATTGGTTACACCCTTCTGGTTCGCCGATCAACGGCAAACGGCTAATAATTACGCGCGATGGCTTCTTCGATCTCCGCTTTTGTCGAGATAAAGGTGGCGATGCGGCATTGGGTCAGTTTTTCCAGGTCTTTCTTGCTGTCATCCGTCAAAGGATTGACCATCACCACGCTTAAGATCTCGCCGATCCTGTCCAAGGCGATGATCCTTTCCTTTTGGGCCACCTCCCGGGGGATCAAACGCACGATGGCGGGGTCAATGGCATATTTATTGACGGCAATATACGGCAGGCCGCACTGGATGACCAGGGCCACGACGATGTCCCTCTCATCAAGAAGGCCCTGCCCGACAAGGATCTCGCCGATATACCCGCCTTTATCCTTTTGCGTCCGCAGCGCGCTTTCCAGCTGCTCGCGGGTGATCTTTTTGCGCTGGATCAGTATCTCTCCCAACAACACCTTATATGCGTCCATGACCGCTCCTGATATTTTTTATTCTTCATCTTCGGACGCCACCCGAAAGACTTCCGTCAAGGTGGTTTCCCCGGCACACATTTTATCAACAACATCGTCAAAAAGCAATTTCATCCCTTGAAATTTCTGGGCATAACGGGTTATATCCGAAGACGTCTTTCTCTTCAAGAGCATGTCGCGGATATTATCATCGATCTGCAGCACTTCGGTCACCCCCACACGGCCGATGTACCCGGTCCCCCGGCAGCGCTCGCAGCCCTTGCCTTCATATAGGACGATCCCCGGCTTTATCCGGTGCTGTATTTTCTTCAATATATCGGGTTTGATGTCCATGGGCCTTTTGCAGGAATCACAAATGCGCCGGCACAGGCGCTGGGCGCAAACCAGGACCAGGCTGGACGCCACTAAAAAAGGTTCCAGGCCCATATCGACAAGCCTTGTCACGGCGCCGGCGGCAGAGTTGGTATGCAGGGTCGAAAGGACCAATTGCCCGGTCAGCGAGGCCTTGATGGCGATGTCCGCCGTTTCCGCGTCCCGGATCTCACCGACCATCACTATATCCGGAGACTGCCGCAGGATCGCGCGCAGCCCGGCGGCGAAATTAAGCCCTATGTCCGACCTGACCTCGATCTGGGTCAGGCCATCCACCAGGTATTCGACCGGTTCTTCGATCGTGATGATATTCCTCTCGGGTGTGTTTAATTTGCTGATCAGGGAATACAGGGTCGTGGACTTGCCGCTTCCGGTAGGGCCCGTGATCAGGATCATCCCGTACGGCTTATAGATGGACTCTTCCAGGACGGACTTGGCGCTCTTGGAGAATCCCAATTTGGCCAGTCCCACCGATAGATTGTTCTTGTCAAGGACGCGCATGACTATTTTCTGGCCGTAGGTCGTCGGGAGCAGGGACACGCGAAAATCAACCTCCTGCTGCCCCACCTTCATTTTAAACCGCCCGTCCTGGGGTGTCTGGGTATTGGTGATGTCCAGGTTCGTCATGAGCTTGATGCGCACCCCCACCGCGTTCTTGCTTTCCTTGGGGATGGTCAGGATGTCCTGCAATATCCCGTCGATACGAAACCTCACCCGCATCCCCTGCTCAAGGGGTTCGATATGGATGTCCGACGCTCTCTGGCGCAGCGCTTCCTTGATGATGAGATTGACGATGCGGATAACAGGGGCTTCCGCGCCTGCCTGCGCCTCGCCGATTTCCTGCGCGGAGCCCTGCTGGTTTTCCTTGTTCTGCAGGATCTCGAAATCCCTGGCCTCCGTATTCTGGCCTTCCTGGGACATGGCCGCGGGGGCTGATTTGTAAAATTGGTCAATGACCCGCGTGATCTGGCTTTCGGAAGCGATCACGATCTCGATCTCCTTGCCCGTCACATTGCGCAGGTCATCCATGATGAAAACATTGAGCGGATCAGCGATAGCCACCGTCAAAGACTGCCCGAGCAGGGACAGCGGCATGACCATATACTGCCGCGCGCTTTTTTCCGGGAGAATGCTCTTAAGGCGTTCATCAAAACGGTATTTGGTCAGGTCGATGGAAGGGATATGAAGCTCGCGCATCAAAAGGACCAGCAGGTCCTGCTCGGAGATGATCCCCTGTTTTAGCAGGGCTTTGACCAGGCCTGTTTTCTTGTCCTGCTGGACGTCTTTAAGCGCGTCAATGTCCGCCGGGTTGACATTCGGCAGTTCTTTGAGCGCTTTAAGGATTCTCTCCTGGGTTGTATCCATAGGTTCTCTTAATCAGGGGCCGTCAAACGGATCACTTCTTCCAGCGTCGTCAATCCCTGGGAGGCTTTGATGACGGCGTCCTCGCGCATGGTCTTCATGCCTTGCGCGCGCGCGGCGTTCTTGATATCCGCTTCTGAGCCTGACACCAGGATCAGTTCTTTGATCTTATTGGTCAATACCAGCGTCTCGGTGATGCCTACCCGCCCCTTATAACCGGTTTTCAAACACTGGGAACAGCCTTTGGGCCGGTAGAACTGCCCGTTATGGTGGGGCAGCAGTTCCTTGAGGTGAAATTCTTTGACAACCTCATCCGTGACCGTGTAAAGCTCGCGGCATTTCTGGCAAACCCGGCGTACCAGGCGCTGGGCCACAATGGCTATGACGGATGAGGTGATCAAGAACGGCTCGACACCCATATTGATCATGCGGGTGATGGATCCCGGCCCCGTCGTCGTATGCAGGGAGGAGACCACCAGATGGCCGGTCAACGCCGCCTTGACCGCGATATCCATGGTTTCCGTGTCGCGGATCTCCCCGATAAGGATCACGTCCGGGTCTTGCCGCAGGATCGAACGCAGGGCCGCCGGGAAGGACAGGCCGAATTCGGTGCGGATGTTGACCTGGTTGAACCCTTTGATCTGGAATTCCACCGGGTCTTCCACGGTCACGATATTCCGTCCCGGGGAATCGATATACTTTAGGATCGCGTAAAGGGTCGTGGTCTTGCCGCTGCCGGTAGGCCCGCAGGCCAAGATCAGTCCGTGCGGCTTTTCACAGCATTCTTTTAATTTATGAAGGGATTCGGGTTCAAAGCCCAATTTATCGATATCCGCCATGTCCTGGTTCTTGTCCAGGACACGCAGCACTATCTTCTCCCCCATGGCGGTGGGCAGCACATTGACGCGGAAATCCACCTCTTTGTTCTGGTCCGTGACGATCCGGAATCTCCCGTCCTGGGGAAGCCGATGCTCGGCGATATCAAGGCTGGAGATGACCTTGATGCGGGAGATCAGGGGAAAATGCATGTTCTTGGACATGCGGTCGATCTCCCTGATAAAACCGTCGACACGATAACGGATGCGCAGGCAGTTTTCCATGGGCTCGATGAACACGTCGCTGGCCTTGGCCAGCACCGCCTGCTGGATGATCGTGTTCGTCAGGGTGATGATGGGCGCTTCTTCGCTTAAGTCCTCAATGACCCTCTTATTGGCCTGGAAATTATCCTTGACCAATTCCAGGCTCTCCGCTTCTTTCGTGTCCTTGATATCCTGAAAGATCTCCTCAAGGTCCGAGGAATTGTTATGCCCGTAACTGCGTTCGATGGTGGCGCGCATTTCCTTAGGCCTTGCCAAAACAACGCTCACCGACATGGATGTCATGGCCTTGATATTATCGATGGTCAGCATATCCAGCGGGTCGACCATGGCGATGGTCAGCTGGTCATTGAGCTTGGAAATGGGGATCAAGAGGGATTTTTCAGCTGTTTCTTTCGGGATCAGTTTCAAAAGGGAAGGGTCGATCCTAAACAGGTTCAGGTTGATCAAAGGCAATTGCAGCGCTTCACTTAAGACAACGCTTAACTGGTCTTCCGCGACCAGCTTAAGCCTTAACAAAATACGGCTTAACTCACCGCCGGACCTTTCCTGTTCTTCAATGGCCCTCTTAAGATCTTCAGGGGTTACGATTTGGTCCCGCAAAAGGATTTCTTTGAGGATTGCTTGTGTGGGCAACATCAGCGCGTTTCGTAATAACGATTGATGGCACTGTTAATTTCGGTTGCCGTGCTAACGAACGCCTGCACCGAACAGTCAGTAACCTTCTCTACATCTTCCAACGCCTGAACATTTAAAGGATTGACCATGGCCAAGGTTAGGCTGCGGCCGATTTTATCGATGGGGACCAGGCAATACTGCTTGCATACATTGCGGGGTACGGTCGCGACAACTTCAGGGGCGATCTCGTAATTGGCCAGCGGCAAGTAAGGAAACCCGTATTGGCAGGTCAGGGCCTGCACCACATCCTCCTCGGTGCCCATTTTCAGCTGGACTAAAGCTTCTCCGAACAGGATGCCTTTTTCCTTTTGATAAACCAGGACTTCTTCCAATTTAGCGCGTGACAGGACACCGCGTTCAATGAGGATCTCACCCAGCTGCTTATTCACTGTTTTTCTAAAATGCCGCATGTTCTTTACTATACCGATTAGTCAATAAATTGTCCAGACCTGGTTTTAAAAAATAGTTCGTTTTTTGCTTAAATTCAGCAAAAATCCCAGCAAAAGGGCGAAAACCATGAAAGAGGTGCGTCCGTAACTGATCAAAGGAAGCGTGATCCCCACCACCGGCAACAACCCCATGACCATGCCGATATTGATAACCACCTGCATGGCCAGGATACTGACAATGCCGACGGCCACCAATTGCCCGAATGGGTCTTTGTTGTGCCGGGCAATTTTAAAACCGCAATAGATGATGACGGCATAACAATAGACCAGCACGATCCCCCCTATAAGGCCCCATTCCTCACCGATGACGGAAAAAATAAAATCCGTGTGCCTTTCGGGCAGGAAATTGAGCTGGTTCTGTGTGCCGGAAAGCCAGCCCTTTCCCAAAAGCTCACCGGAACCGACCGCGATCTTGGATTGGGTGATGGTATATCCCGCCCCCAAAGGGTCCCGGCTGGGATCAAGAAAAACCAGCAGCCGGTCCTTCTGATATGGTTTTAAAACATGCCAGGCCAAAGGCAAGAGCAAACCCAGGATCCCCATGAGCCCCCCGAAAAGCTTAAGCGAAATGCCGCTGGCGTAAAGCATGACCAGAAAGATGCCCATCACTAAAATAGCCGTCCCCAAATCCGGCTGTTTAAAAATAAGGGCCATCGAAACGCCTATCAATATCAACGGCCAAACCAGGTCACCCCAAATGTCGAGCAGAGAGCTGGAAAAATCAAAGGACAATTTGGGCCGGCGCTCTGAAAAATAACGGCCTAAAAAGAATATGACCGCCAGCTTGCTGAATTCAGAAGGCTGGAAACTGAAACCAGCGACCGAAAACCAGCGGGTGGCGCCCAGGGCCTGGCGCCCCATGACCAATACCAAAACAAGGAACAACACACTGATGCCGTAAACAATATAAGCCACATCAAAGAATTTACGGTAATCACCACGGCTTAATAAAAACATCAGCAGGATCCCAAGCAGGGCGCAATAAAGCTGGTCGTAAAATACCGAAACACCCACCACATTATTGTTAAAAGAAGCGCTGTAAAGCGCCAATAGGCCGATGCCTATGATCAAAATGGTATGGATCCAGATGACCCGGGGAATATAGCGGGCTAAGATCATAAATGACACTGCCCTTTTGTACAGGTATGAAAAACCGGGAACAAATAACGGTTGCGGGCGATCCATCGGTAAGCCAACGGCCCCATGATCCCCGCCCCCGGAAAATAAGCGATCAGGATAAACGGATAAAGCATGGGCAGTATCCATACTAACCTGCGGAAAGCAAAAAAACCGCCGTAGATCTTATCGTCACCAGTATAAAGCTTCATTTCGGCCATCCCCTTGGGCCCCGCGATGTATTCAAGTTTCCCCCACAAATCCATCACCTGCAGAAGCCTGATACTGGACCGGCAAAACCCGCATTCTGCGTCATAAATTATTTTCGCCCGCGGGCCCTTCGCGTTAACGCTGCGCCGGGCTTCGATCCAGTCCCCGATCTTTTGCGGATGGATGAACAGCATCAGCTGCGCCGGGAACAAAAACAAAAAGATGGTCGGCACATCCAGGGTCAGAACGAGTAAAATATGCCAGCAAAGGCCCAAAACGATCGCCGCCCTCCTGGTTTTGGGGATAAAAAGCAGGAAAGGCATGGAAATTTCCGTAGCCACGATCATCAGGCCTGACACGTAACAAAAAGCGGGGTGCGCGGCCATCCATTCCTTTAAAATGAAATTCTTGGTCACTCCCTGCACAGGATAATTCATCAGATAATAAATGGGGTTCCCGGAAATCCAGTTGCCTTCGCCGGTGATCTTATAAAGCCCCGTAAAGAAATACGTGGAAGCGACCTGCAGCTGCAGCAGCCTCTGGATAAAGAACGGCCGGGGCCGCTTGAAGGCATCAATGTCCCCCCGGCGCAAGGCGTCAACGGAAAAATAATCCCCGTGATAGGGTGTGACGCACATCAAAAACAGGGTCACCAGCAGGATATCCCAGGACAAGGTGCCGATATGAAAACTATTAAGCGCGTAGAAAAAGTAACAGCAGCCCGACATTAAAATACAGCTTGCTTGCGAGAACAATCCGATGAGAAAGAAAAACCAGGTGATGACAAAGGCCCAGACGAAAAAAATGACCAGCGCATCAGGGCTTTTCTGCACCCACGCGACAAACCATGCCGGGAAGAAATCCGTATTGAAAGTCTTCAAGGCCGTGGACAGAAAATTGTCGTCCAGATGGAAGAATGACGGGATGACGTGCAGGCCGACGGTCAGGGCCGCGAAGATGCGGAAGAACGACAATCCGATCGACGGCCGTTCTTCCAAAAATAATGTGTTCCAGATTCTATTCATATGTTATCCGTGATGCTGGGATAAATTTATTCTTTTCGCTCCTGGCTTCGTTTTCTTAACGCCAAAGGTCTCATGATCCTTCGGTGACTGAACAACTCATCTTGAAGTTATCTTTAACTTCAAGATTCGAACAGTTCAGCCATCCCTCGCCCTTCGGCTCGGGATATCCTTGAATCATGAGCTGCTTTGGCTAAAAACGAACAGTCGCTTCTCAGAGGCGTATATTATTCACAGGGCCGCAGAAATGCGGCTCTTCTTTTTTATTCCCCACATGTATAGACAACTGCCTGCCTCTTTTCAAAAGGCTCTTCGGTCAATCGCGGATACTCGACATAGGTGACCAGGAATTTCTCGAAATACGGGAATTTACGCTTCAAGAACGGGCATAGGGATTGCGACATCCCCGGCGAAAGCACTGTGATCAACGCATTGCGGTTTATATTGTCATAACCGACGGCCCTGGTCTGCAAGATCTGATGCGGGTCAATGAGCTGGGGCACGCCGTTTTTAACACCGTAGACTTCCGCGTAATTAAAATCATCCGTGATGTTATAAAACATGATCCAGCCCGCGGGAGGGAAAAGGAACTTCATCCTCGGCAGTTCATGTTTAAAAAAAGGCTGCAGATAGTAATAGCAGGTCGATTCGTAATAAAAAACCGCCAGCCACACCACGACGAAAATGGTGATCAACTTATTACGAGAATGGGTGGTCATGATTTTTCCGCGAATACATCAGCGGTAAACACATAAAGCGCGGTATCCGGGTTTTTCCACGCGTCCGGCGGCAGGCCAGCCTTTTGGCTGCATAATTCTGATAAGAATTCTTCCTTGCTCCAGCCGGTCTCATCCGCCACTTGCGGCAAAAATACGCCCTGATGCCCGCCTTCGCTGACGATCACCCCGTCTCTGCCCAGTTGGATTTCCGACGCGTCCTTGACCCTGCGGGGCCGTGACAGGACAGAGATCTCAAGGTCAACATCTTTTAATTCCGCGACTGTCATAGGGGGAAACCGGGGGTCCTGCGAAGATGCGGCCACGGCCATGTCCCTCACGGTCTGGGCTAAAGGCTCCTGGCCGATGATATTCCCGATACAGCCGCGCAATTCCCCGTGCTTTCGGATCGTGACAAAAGCCCCCTGGACTTCATTGAGCCTCACGTCCTTGGAGCTGATATCCGGGGCCTTCCCGGTCTTTACATAGGTTTCCATGCTTTGACGGGCGATCCTCAAGAGTTCTTTTTGCTGGGCCTGGTTTAAAACCCCGGCCTGGCCGTCCTGTGCTTTTGCCTCACCCAGGAGATTGGAATAAAAGATCACCGATGAATATCCCACTACCCGGCTCTTATCACCCGAGGTGTCCCCGGAATTGGCATGCTTGAGGACTTCCACGTGATTGATGCCCCGCAGCCTGGCATAAAGCAGCGCGGTCGTCACGGGGACAAACCCGCACATTTCCATTTTACGGCTTACATTCCCTTCAAAGAATTTCTTGGGGTCGATTTCTTTGATCGCCTGAAGCGTTAAAGCATCCATTTGGTTGGCCACGTCATAGGTGTAGTAATGCGACATGTCTGAACTGATCAATATCAGTACATCATCCCGCGTGCCGATCAGCTTGTCCAGGGCCACCGCCAGGTCGCGGCAGACTTGCGGGTCAGGATTGCCCATGAGGATAGGCACGATCTTCACACCATTAAAAGTCTTTTGCAAAAACGGCAATTCGACTTCCACGGCATGCTCGCGTTCAAACACATAAGATAAAAATTGAAACTTGGGATTCTCTTTCAGGAGGGCTTTGGCAAAATCCTCGTCAACAGGGACAGTGCCCAGTGGCGTTTTAAAGCCTCCGCTGGGCCAGACGGAAATACCTTCAAACGGGAAATAATGGCTGGGGCCGATGATCACCACTGTTTTGTAATTATTCCGGGCAATGGCTTTGAAGGTGTACGCGGCGATCGGCCCGGAATACGGATATCCGGCATGCGGGGCAATGGCTATCTCAACTTTGCGGTTGTCCGGGGCATCGGCTGACTTTTTATAATATTCTATAAAGTTGGACAGTTCATCAGGGTCAGCACTGTAAAAAGCGCCGGCCACATTCGGCTCTTTGATCATATTATCCCCCCACGATTGAGCGGGAAAAAACAAAAACACCGTTAATAATAAAAAATTGAGCATCATGACCGGTCAAAATAAGAATCCAGACCGAATTTTCTGGATAGTGAACTGTTGCGCAACAATAAAGCCGTCACCAAAAGGCTTGCGCTGTCGTAGACAATGACGGTCTGGGGTTTGAGATGGATCCACCCGCCAAAACAGCCGCAATTCTCGAGAGAAAGCCCCCTGATCAACGCTTGTCCCACCACCGCCACGAATATACCGAACAACATCAACGCCGCACGCAAGCTCCAGGAAGTCCACAAACCCAAGAACAAGAAAACACCCGTGACCAATTCTATCCAGGGGAAGATCTGGGCCGTCAATACCTCGCCCCAGGAAGGCAAAAGCTGATAAGCCTGGATCACGTACAGAAAATTCTGATATGGGCTAAGGACCTTGCTTATCCCCGAGACTATAAAAATACTGCCAATGACAAGACGGAAGAAAATGAACATATCAGTTAACCTGGAAAATACGTCTTAAGTTCGTCCTGCAGGGATTTTACCCCCACGACCATTTTATTGTTGATAAAATATGTCGGCGTCGACGCGATCCCCAGCGACTGGCCCAGGGACTTTTCGTCATTGATCACCTTGCGCGCGTCATCCGAAACAAGGCAGCTGTTCAATTCCTGGGTGTCCATCCCCGCCTGTTGGGCCATGGCCTGAAAAACCGGTTCCGGGCTTATCAGCTGTGCCCACTGGCTCTGCTGGGGTATCATCAGATCATCCAATTCCCAAAATTTCCCCTGACGCGCGGCGCATTCGCTGTAAAGGGCGCTGATCATGGCATGATGATGCATGTTGGTCAGAGGGAAATACCTCACCTGCAGGTAGATATCATTAGGATGTTGTTCAATAAATGTTTTAAGGTATTTGATGCCATAGGCGCAGGCTGGGCATTGGAAATCAACGAATTCCACGATCTTGACCCTGGCCTGGGGATTTCCTTTGGATCTGGCCATTTGCAGGTTAATCGCTTGCTTTTTGGGCGCCAAATAGATCTTGGCCCCTGCGACAAGTCCGACCAAGACCAAAACGATCACCAAGGTTGACTGCGTTTTATTCATACACGTTCACCCTCTCCTTTTTCATGTATTAGACCTGTTGGTACTTTTAATGATGCGCTTGATCTTCTGGGCCAATCTGGACGTCAAGGCATTGGGTTTCAGGCGCCATTGCCAATTATTGACCTTGGTTGCCGGCGTATTCATCCGCCCCTGTTCCCTTAAACCCAGGAAATCAGGCATCGGGATGATGACGGTCTCCGCGCGGGAACGCATCAATACCTCGATCATCGTCCAATGAAGGTTCCGGGGTGTGAATTTTGTTTGCAACACCCGGGCCAGGTTGGCCTTCTCGAAAGGCTTGGCTTCCTGGCGGTACCAGCCCTGGATGGTATTGTTGTCATGGGTCCCGCTGTAGGCGACACAATGCGCCGGATAATTGGCGGGCACATGCGGATTAACGTCAATGTCACCGTCAAATGCGAAGAGCAGGACACGCATGCCCGGGAACCCGAATTTTTTCATCAACTCGGTGACATCCGGCGTAATTTCCCCCAAATCCTCGGCAATGATGGGCAGCGGTTTGAATTCCCGGGCCAGCACCTTGAAGAATGCTTCTCCAGGCCCCTTGACCCAGCGTCCGAAAACCGCTAATTTCTCATGGGCGGGGATCTGCCAAAAGCCCGAAAACCCCCTGAAATGATCGATACGCAACTGATCAAACATGCCCAGATCATGCTCCACACGCTTGACCCACCAGCTATACTTGACCTTTTTCAAATTCGCCCAGTTGTATACCGGATTTCCCCATCGCTGGCCGGTCCTGGAAAAATAATCAGGGGGGCATCCGCTGATAAATTGCATCTCCCCCTGGGCATCGATCTTAAAGAATGACGGGTGGCACCAAACATCCACGCTGTCATAATTGACATAAATAGGGATGTCTCCGATGATGGCCACATTCTTGCTGTTGGCATATTCTTTGAGCTTACGCCACTGGCGGAAGAAAATATACTGGATAAACTTGACCTTCCGCAGATCTGAGGAGTTGCGGCGGGCAAATTCTTTCAGGGCCTGGGGCTGGCGCGTCTTTAACGCCGCCGGCCACTCATTCCAGCCGTTGCCGCCCTGGGATGATTTGATGACCGTGAACAAGGCGTAATCGGAAAGCCAATAATCCTGGGCACGGACAAATTCATCATATTCCTTGTGGTCCGGGTCTTTCTCGAAGCGGCGAAAGGCGGCATTAAAGATCTTTTCCTTGAACGCGCGCACGTTGGCATAATCAATGCCTCCCTCGGGAAATGCCATCGGCACCTTAACGTCCGCGGGCGCGAGGAATCCTTCAATGACCATCATCTCGGGGCTGATCAAAAGCTCATTACCGGCAAAAGCCGAAGAACAGCTGTAAGGTGAATTGCCATTGATACCATCGGTGGGATTGATCGGCAAAACCTGCCAGTAACGCTGATTGCAAAGGGATGCGAAATCGACAAACGCGTAGGCAAATCCTCCCATATCCCCTATGCCAAATTTGGAAGGTAAGGAAGTGATATGCAGTAAGATACCGCTGTGCCGTTTATGCATGTGCGTTGATGTTCACTTGAAGGATTTCGCCTAACTGCTCAAAAAGTTTCACCCAGCGGCCTGCCAGCTCATCACTCGCCGCTTTGGCGGCGATCTCCGGATAGATCTTGCGGCCTTTGGCAAAATAAATGTTCTGGGCCTTCCACAGGTCCAGGTCAGGGCTCAACTGCCCCAGTAGTTCCACGACGGCAATGATCTTTTCCATGAGATGGATGTTGTCCGTATGCTCCGATAAGCGGGTCATCAGGCTGCTGATCCTCTGGCTCGATAGAAAGGAAAAGTTGGTCTGGTCGCGCTTGAAGGACCATCGTTTCATCTCCTCGACCAACTGCTTCAGGCGTTTGATGTCCACATCTTCGGTCTCAAGGACGGCATTGATATCCCGGTTAAGGACAAATTCCACGACCGTCATCAGCATGCGCGGCAGGGGCAAGCTGATGTCGTTTTTGATCTGCATCAAGGGATAATGATGGTCATAGATCTGGCGGAAACTTGTTTCAATATCATCCATCGTCGAACTCAACACCTGGTTAAGGATCTTCTGCTGCTCCTCTTTGAACAGGTGCCAGAGGGAATAATTGTGGTACTTGAAATAATCCTTGATGATCCCGATGACCCCGGGGATGTCGCTTTCCAGGAAGGCATTGGTCATCAGGGTGCGCATTTTAGCGAATTCAGCGGCATTGAGGTAATCAACCCCGCCGATAAAATTATGGTCCCCTAAATGAAGCACCGCGAAGCAAATAACGGCTTGCTCCCAGGTATCTTTGGAACGCACCATCGCGCGGCCCACGGCCAATTTCAGGCGGCCGGCCTCTTTAAGGTCGTACTGCTCGATCTTGACGGAATAACTATACATATTGGTCTGCGCCTCGTACTGCTCGAACAGGGAGGTCATCGCGTAATGGGCCCCCACGCGCAAAAGATCGACGATGGAAGGCTTGACCATGGCACGGTATATTTGGGCGCCGTCCTTGAGCTCCGGGACATTGCTGACAGCTCCGGCCATCCGGGCGATAAAACCCTCTTCCAGGTTAAGGCCGCCGACCTCATGGGCCAGCTGGATGGTTCGTGCCGCGTATTTAAGGACCTGCACCGTCTCAAGCCCGGATATTTCGTTGAAAAACCAGCCGCAGGAGGTATACATCAGCATGGCATTCGTCTGCAGTTCCAGCAGCTTGAGGATCTTGATCTTTTCCTCTTCCTTAAGGGCGCTCCCTGCGATATTCTGTAAAAAATGCCCTATATTCTCCTCGCCGCGGTCCAAGACCACCTCAATGTACCTGTCGCGCACACCCCATGGGTCGTTGCTGAAAGCCGTCATCTGGGTTTCATACAGCATGCTGACCTGATCGCGCAGCCAGTCTAAAGATTCCCTCAGGGGAGCGCGCCATTTTTGGTTCCACCCCAATTGCCCGCCCGTGGAACAGCCGCAATCCGACCGCCAGCGCTCAACACCGTGCACACAGCTCCAGGATGAATTATCGACGATCTCCACTTCCCTTGTCGGCGGGAATTTTTGCAAAAACTCCCCATAGATGGACAATTTGGCCAACTGATGGCTTTCAATATAATGCAGGCAATACGCCAGGGCCATGTCGCCGAATTTATGATGATGGCCGTAGGTCTCTCCATCGGTCGCGATATTGACGATCTGAGGCTGCTGGTTGCTGGCAGTCAGGTCATCGGTCAGCCTCCGGGCAAAATTCTCGCCGTTATTGAGAAGCCCCTCAAAAGCGACCCCCTGGGCGATCGGCCCGTCATAAAAGAAAATGCAAATTTGCCTTCCTGAGGGAAGCTGACAGCGGTACGGCACCCGGGGATCGACCCTGGCCACCGCCACATCCCGCCACAGCATTTCCTGGTCGCCCAGTTTGATGCGTTTGGCCTGATGAGGGGCCAGTATCGTAAACTTTATGCCCTGCTCCGCCATCAGATCCAGCGTTTCCAGGTCAACCGCGGTCTCAGCCAGCCACATGCCTTCGGGTTTTCGTTTAAATCTTGCCTCAAAATCCTTGATACCCCAGATAACCTGCGTGCGCTTGTCCCTTGAGTTGGCCAAAGGCATGATCATATGGTTATAGACCTGGGCAATGGCGCTGCCGTGCCCGGAAAAATATTGCTGGCTTAACCGGTCAGCTTCCAGGACAGCCGCGTAGATCTCAGGGTCATTGTCCTGCATCCAGGACAAAAGGGTGGGGCCGAAATTAAAACTGATCTTGGAATAATTATTAACGATATCGACGATGCGGCGGTTATTGTCCAATATACGCGCGGCCGCGTTGCGGGCATAGCATTCCGCGGTCACCTTCTCATTCCAATCATGATAAGGATAGGCGGAATCCTGTACTTCCACTTCATCCAGCCATGGATTTTCACGCGGCGGCTGATAGAAATGGCCGTGTATGCAAACGAATTTATTCAACAAAACCCCCCTACTTTTTAACCCTTGTCGCGGGACTGCCGGCTCGGTTTGGCGGAAGAAATTTGCTCATTCATGTTGTAAATGATCGTGTTAAATGCGCGCAATTCCCCATCCACCAGCGAGACAAAGGTGCGGCGGTTTTTGATGGTATAATCGATCTTATCTTCCCGGGCCAGCCAACCCAGGGCCTGGAAAACCAATTCATCCTTCTCTTTAAGCGCTTTGGCCAGTTGACTGACATTGGTTTGCCCGTTTTGGCCTAAAAATCTCCATGTTTTCCCCGCTGTCTCAATAACCTTTTCTTTCATAGAATGACTCCTTTTTAAATATACTTAATATATTAGTATTATTAAACCCCACAGTCAATACATCTCCGCCCGGCCCTGCAATTCAATGGCCTGGATTTTGGGTATATGCCGTATCCTATTTTTTGAAGAATAATATTCCCAGGGGAGGAATGGTCAAGGATATGGAATAAGGCCGGCCGTGAAAGGGTTTGGCAACCGCCTGCCTGCCGCCCAAATTACCCTGGCCGCTGCCGCCATAAGTTGTTGAGTCGCTGTTAAGCAGCTCCTTCCATAATCCCAGTTCGGGGACACCGATATTATAATCGTGCCAGGTCATGGGAGTAAAATTACAAACCGCGGCGATCTTGGCTTTACCATCCGCTGACTTGCGTAGAAAACTGATAACCCCTTGATTGTAATCGTTCAGATCGATCCATTCAAAACCATCAGGCGTAAAGTCACGCTGGTACAATGCCGGCTCATTGCGGTATAATTTGTTCAGATCCTTGACCCACTGATGGATGCCCTGATGAGGGGCCCATTGCAACAGATGCCAGTCAATGCTTTGATCATGCTTCCATTCCATCCATTGGGCCATTTCTATGCCCATAAACATCAGCTTTTTGCCTGGATGGGCGAACATATAACCCAACAGCAATCGAAGGTTGGCGAATTTCTGCCAATCATCCCCCGGCATTTTGGCGGCCAATGCGCCCTTGCCATGCACCACCTCATCGTGGGACAGCGAAAGCACGAAATTCTCGGTGAAAGCGTAATAAAAACTGAAGGTCAGCTCATTATGATGGTATTTGCGGTAAATGGGGTCCATGGACATATAAAGCAGGGTGTCATGCATCCAGCCCATGTTCCATTTCATGCCGAAGCCCAGGCCGCCGGTAGACACCGGCCTTGATACCCCTCCCCATGCGGTCGATTCTTCCGCGATCATTTGAATATCCGGAAATTCCTTGTAGGCGGTTTCATTGAGCCTCCTCAAGAAATGGATAGCCTCGACATTTTCACGCCCTCCGTAATTATTGGGTATCCATTCATTGGGCTTGCGGGAATAATCAAGATAAAGCATGGAGGCAACGGCATCGACGCGAAGCGCGTCAATATGGAATTTATCCAGCCAGAACATGGCGCTGGAGATCAAAAATTCGCGCACCTCATTGCGGCCGTAATTAAAGATATAACTGCTCCAGTCCGGATGGAAGCCTTTGCGCGGGTCGTCGTGCTCATATAAATGCGTCCCGTCAAAATAGGCAAGGCCATGCTCGTCGGAAGGAAAATGCGAAGGCACCCAGTCTAAAACGACGCCGATCCCGTTTTGGTGCAGCGTATCGACCAAAAACATGAAATCCTGGGGGCTGCCGTAACGGCTGGTGGTTGAAAAATACCCCAGGGTCTGATATCCCCAGGAGCCGTAAAAAGGATGCTCCATCACCGGCAAAAACTGGACATGGGTAAACCCTAAATTCTTGATATATTCCGGAAGGTGCAAGGCCAGCTCACGGTAGGTCATCGAGCGGTTGTCTTCTTCCACCACCCTTTTCCAGGAGCCTAAATGCATTTCATAAATGGAGATCGGCGCTTCAAGGCTGTTATATTGGTGGCGCCCCTTCATCCAGGCGGCGTCTTGCCAGGAATATTCGAGGTCCCATATGATCGATGCTGTCTTGGGAGCGACTTCGTTATAAATAGCGAATGGGTCCTGTTTTTCGACCTGATAGTAGTTATGGTTGGACGTGATATAAAATTTATACAGCTCACCTTTGCCCAGGTTGGGGATAAACCCTTCCCAGATCCCTGAAGAATCCCATCTTGGGGCCAAAAGATGTTTGTTCCTGTCCCAATGATTGAAATTCCCGATGACAGATACCTGCTTGGCATTGGGGGCCCAAACGGCAAAATGGGTTCCCGCCATCCCGTTGACCGTGCCCGGATGCGCGCCTAATTTATCATAAAGCTTGAAATGATTGCCTTCTTTGAAAAGATATATGTCTGTTTCGGTGATCTGTGAAGCGGAGATGACTTTGTTCCTGGAATCGATCGATTGAGCCATTGGGGCATTATAGCCATTGCCAGTGCCTGCTTCAATACAAATGATTATTTCTATTCGGCCATTGTGTTTTCTTCTCAGGCACGCTCGCCGCATCCAGCGATGCGGCTTCGCTAGTCCCCGGGCTGTTTTGCCACCGAATATTAATATGCCTGTGGACCATGCCAAAACAGCCCTCTACTACCTTCGAAGCAAACACAATGTCCTCATAGAAAGCAATGCATTTAGAACTGAAAACCGTAGCGGACGGTAAAAATATCCCGTGCCGAATATATAATAGTTTTCATCTCGATAGGCGTGCTTAGGGCTGCTGGACCAGGCGGGCGGCGCCAAGCATGACGGCGTCGTCGCCTAATTGGGAAGACAAAATGCGGCAGGTGTTGAATTTCTTGAAGAACGGGTCAGCTTTCACTTCTTTGGCCACGATCGGCAGCATAAAGCCCCCGCAAGCCTTGATCACTCCCCCGCCAAAAATGATCGCCTGGGGATTGAACGTATGATTTAAGGAAACGGCAGTCTTGCCCAGCACCAGGGCCGCTTTGGATAGCACTGATTTGACCACCGCGTCATTCTTGCTCAAAGCTTCCTTTAAGATCCGGCTTTTGATCATGTTCAATCTCCCGTCATTGAGCTTGGTGACGATGGTCTTGCGTCCGGCTTTGACAGCTGCCCTGATATCTCGTTCAATGGCCCAGCGGCTGGTCAGGCTTTCCAGGCAGCCGTGATTGCCGCAATGGCAAAGAGGCCCGTCAATGCTCACGATCACATGCCCTAATTCCGTGGCCGCGCCCTGGGCCCCTAAAAGGAGTTTTCCGTCGCTAATCACCGCGCCCCCGACCCCTGTCCCGGGAAAGATCCCCACGACATGCGACAAGCCTTTGGCGGCACCCAGCCAGGCCTCACCCAACAGACCGGCATTGACATCATTGGTCATAACGACCCGTTTATGGAATTTGCGTTTTAAAGAAGCGCTGAGAGGAAAACCGGTAAGGGCAATATTAGGGGCCGCCAGAACATGGTGATTGCGGGTATCCACAATGCCGGGAACGCCTACCCCGATGCCTTTGATGGATGACGCGCGTATGCCTCCGCTATGGATCAGCTCATCAATGGCATCGGTCACGCACGTGTAAATATCCTTAGGCTTGACCCTCTTGGGGGTGGAAGTCTTGGTGCGGGTCAGGATCTTTCCCGTTGCCGAGACTAACGCCCCCGCTATTTTAGTGCCCCCTATGTCAAGACCGATATAATAGTTCATCTGGTGTAATGGTTGATAAAATATTCCTGCGCGTCAAAGGTCGAACCTTCTTTTTTAACGCGGCCGTAGCTGCGGTCGCTTTTTAAAACCCTTGCCTTGCGGGTGTCTTTTAGATAATTATCAAGGATAAACTGCACATGGCTTTTAATTTCAGGCTTGGTGATCTCAAACAAGAGCTCGATGCGACGGTCAAAATTACGCGTCATCCAGTCCGCCGAGGAGAGGAATACCCGGCCGTTGCCGTTATTGTTAAAATAAAAAATACGCGAATGCTCCAGGAATCGGCCCACGATGCTGCGCACCTCGATGTTCTCGCTCAAACCCTCTACTCCCGGTACCAGGGAACAAATGCCGCGCACGATCATCTTGATCTTAACACCCGCCTGGGATGCCGCGTAAAGCTTCTCGATGATCTGGACGTCTTCCAGGGCGTTCATCTTGGCGATGATCATGCCGTTCTTGTGCGCCTGCTGGGCTTCGATCTCCTTGTCGATCAGATCGAAGAAATATTTGCGCAGGTCATGCGGCGAAGAAATGACCCTCTTCCAGGGGCTTGGCAGGGAATAACCGGTGATGACATTGAACACATCCGCGATATCGCGGGCAAAATCATCGTTGGCCGTGAAAAACCCGATATCGGTGTATACATTGGCTGTTTTCTCGTTATAATTCCCCGTCGCTAAATGCACATACCGGCGGATGCGGCCTTCTTCCTTGCGCACGATCAGGGACATCTTGGAATGGATCTTAAGCCCCGCGATCCCGTAGATGACATGGCAGCCCGCCTGCTCCAGCTCCCTTGCCCACTGGATATTCTTCTCTTCCTCAAACCTGGCCTTGATCTCAACGACCACCGTGACTTGTTTACGCTTTTTAGCCGCCTGCATCAGGGCCTTGATGATGGCTGAATCCTCATTGGTCCGGTAAAGCGTCATCTTGATGGCTAAAACATCCGGGTCCTCGGCGGCCGCGGCGATCAGCTCACAGGTCGGTATGAAAGACTGAAAAGGCACGTGGATGATGAAATCCTCGTCCTTGATCTTATCAAAAATATTATCATACACGGACTTGACAGACGTGAAGCTGGGATAGCGCAGCTGGGGTTTTTCCGTCCAGGAAGACAGATCATAAAGAAAGGTCAGGTCCAGGTCCGAGGAGGTAAAGAACACCTCTTCCTTGGGAAAATCAATGCCGCCGCACAAAACCTCCAATAATTCAGGCGATGTCCCCTCTTCCATCTGCAGATATACCGCTTTGGCGCTCGAACGCTTTTTCAATTCCTTCTCCAGGGCTTTAAGCAGGTCCGGGGCAAAGCCTTCATCCACTTCCAGCTCACTGTCGCGTAGGACCCTGAAGAGCGAAGCATCCTGGATCTTGTAACCCTTAAAGAATTTCTCCAGATTTTCCTTGATCAGATAATCGATGAGCACATACACCGATTCATCCCCTTCCGCGGGGACCTTTAATAAACGGGGCACTGAATTCGGGATGGGGATGATGGCCAGGTGGTTCTTTTCAGACCGGATAATGCTGACCGCGAAGGCAATGGTGCGTGAAGGCAGGATCGGGAAAGGATGCCCTCCGTCGACCGCCATGGGGGTGATGATAGGGTACAGGGTGGTGTCAAAATAGCGCTGCACATATTTCTTCTGTTCCTGGTTTAAGTCCCTGGTCTTTTTGATGAAGATCTTTTCACCTTCCAGCGCGTCCTTGACGGAGACCTCATAAACCTCATAAAATTTCTTCACAAGATCATCGGTGCGCGTCTTGATCTCCGCGACGAGTTCCTGGGGATAAAAACCGAACTGGTCGCGCTTATTGTAACCTGAATCCAAAAGCTTCCTGGCCCCTGCCAAACGGACCATGAAAAACTCGTCAAGATTGCTCGTAAAAATGGCCAGGAATTTAATGCGCTCCAAAAGCGGGTTGCGCTCATCAGCGGCTTCTTCCAAAACCCGGCGGTTGAACTCGAGCCAGCTTAAGTCCCTGTGGATGAATTTCTCTTTGATTTCCATGCGATGCCGTCTTCCCTAATCCTGTGTCTTGACCGTCAATGTCAGTTTGTTCCCGGTTATCTCCTCGAACAGTTCTTTCTTTTCCAGGAAATTTTCCTTTTCCAAGAGAAAATTCTCATGCGTATAGGCCACGATCGTCGCGTCTCCCCCGGCGTTGAACTTGACTTCCAGCTTTTTGACCTTCTGCTTGTGCGAACGGTCCAGCGAATTGGCAATGCGCAAAAGTGCGCTTAATTTCTGGACCAGGATCTGTTCGGCTGAGGCCAGGGCATTATACAAAATATGGGTCTTTAAAGGGGCTGAACGCCTGTGATACCGCGCGATACAGGCAATTATATTGATCTCATGCTCGGTCAGCCTGAACAAATTCAGGGAACTGATGATGTATTCGCTGTGCTTGTGGTGCGAACGGTTATTGACGAACATCCCGATATCATGCAGGTAAGAAGCCAGCAGAAGATACAGGCGGTCTTTTTCTTCAAGGCCTAAAATGTCCTTAAAATGGCCGAACAGCTGGTCCGTCAGGGAAGCCACGTGTTTAAGATGGTTTAAGTCCATGCCGTATTTCCGGCAGAGGAAATGCGCCACCGATACCAGCTGGCTTAACTTGTTGTCGCCTTCTTCCAGGTCGAATTTAAAAAGCAGGTGGGCCAGGATAGCTTCTGACAAAGAGGCCTCAAGGATGTAGACATACTCGTTTTTATTGAGTTTGAAGAGCGTATTGAGGATGATGGCGAATCCCGTGATGGTCGAGGAAATATCCATCGGGACATTATAGGTATTGGCGATCTCTTCAACATTCATCTGCCTTAAACGCGTCAGCAATTCCTGGGCTTCGCTGGCCTTGAATTTGAAAAAATCCGAATCGCGGCGTTTATTGGGAAGCACATTCTGGATAAAGACCGAATAATTCTCATCGATGAGGATGATATCGTCGATCTCCAGATTCGCGTTGTTCTTCTTCAAAAAGAAAATTTCATTCTCGATATACTCCTCGGTCGCTTCGTGGACTTCCTGAAGGGACCCGTCCAGGGTTTCCATGAATTGGGACAGGCGCAAGGTCCCGATCGGAAAGCCGATGTTCATCAGGGTCAGGCCTTTTTCCATCACCGAGACGTCCAAAGAACCGGCGCCCAACTCCGCGATCAAAAGGTTCTTCTTGTCCACCGGATATGTTTTCTTGAGCTTATGGCTGAGGAAATAATCGATGTAATAGACCACATCCCCGGCGTTCAACACATCGATCTTGAAACCGGTTTTACGCAGCACGGTATCAAGGAATATGTCCCGGTTGCGCGATTCACGTACCGCGGTCGTGGCAATGACCATCACATTCTCTACCGCGTATTCCTTAAGCGTTTCTTTGTATTTTTGTAGTACGGCGGCGGTCTGGTTGATGATCGTTTGCGGGATGCGATTTTTAATGAAGACGTGCTTGCCCAAAGGGATAAGGTTCTTCAGCGATTCAATGATCTTGACATCTTCCCCGTGGCTTTCAGCGATCAAAAGCTTGATGGTGGAAGAGCCTATATCGATGACGGCGGCACGCATATTTTTTTAGTTTAAAACGGTATTATAAAGATATGATTAAAATTCAGTAAAAATCACAAGAGTATAGCATATTCTCCCCCATGGGTCGAATAACTTATCTAACACGGGCAGGCAATTTATCGAGCAGACGAAGCAAACCATCCAGGATGGTCATAGGATGCGGCGGGCATCCGGGGATATAAAGGTCAACGGGGATCAGGGTATTTAGCCCCTTTGACGCTTGCGGGCTGTCACTGAATATCCCTCCTGAAATAGCGCATCCACCTACCGCGATCACGATCTTGGGTTCTGGAACAGCTTCATACGTTTTTAGGAGGGCTTCCCGCATATTCCGTGTGATGGGGCCGGTGACAACAATGCCATCGGCATGCCGGGGGGAAGCCACAAACTGGATACCAAATCGGCTCAGGTCGAAAACCGGGGTATTGAGGACATTCAGATCCAGCTCGCAGGCATTGCAGCCGCCGGCCGACACCTGCCTAAGCTTAAGCGAGCGGCCAAAGATCTTGAGCATTTTATCGTTTAAAGCCCTGGCAAGGACTAACTCGTTGCCCTGGGTTAAAACAAGGTCTTCCCGTTGAGATACGGCCATCCGGTAATCATTTGAATACGCCGTGCCGCTATCAGGATTAAAAGAAATTTTTCCAAGGTCCATGCCGCCCTCTTGCCCCGCGATCACAGGGCGCCCGCGATAACGCAAAGGAAGCTTGGGCGCGGGGGCTTTGGGGAAAGACAAGGTCTTGCAGCCTTGTTTAAAACGCGTTTTAAGGATATTTAACATATTCTCGTCTCTTTATAGATCATGTCCGCAGTAAGATAAATTAAAACTTTTATTACACAAAGGAAAATCGGAGATCTCCTGGCCCCTCATGGCCAACGCGAGCCCGGCCCAATTATGGAACGACGGGTCTTTGATCTTATAGCGCGCAAACCCGCCGTTGGCGTCGCTGATACCCACATGCATGATCTCCCCACGCCATCCTTCAACCATGGACACGCAAAGCATATCCGGTCTCATCGGCCCCGGACGCGCAAAAACATCCCCTGCCGGCAAGGAAGGCAGGATCTTAAGCAGGAATTCCAATGACCTAAAGACTTCCTGGCGCCTGACCAGGGCCCTGGCATAAACATCCCCGCTGGCCCCTAAAGAGATCGGCACATGATGGAACTGCCACATCCCCGACGAGTAATTGATCCTGACATCGCACTCCATCTGGCTGGCACGCCCTGCCAGGCCCACCAACCCTAATATTTTGGCATCTTTCAAGGCAATTGTCCCAACTCCCTCAAAACGCGCTAAAACGGAGGGCCTGCTGAATAAAAGATCGCTGACATCCTGGAATTCTTCTTTATATTTTTTTAATTTATAGCAGAATTCATCGGCCATCGGGGCATCAATGTCAAATAAAACCCCTCCTGGCCGGCAAAGCCCTTTGCCAAAACGGTTGCCTGTCAAAGTCAACAGCAGGTTTAAATAATCCCCCCGCATTCGCCCGAAATAACCGCTCGTCGGTAAGAATCCCGCGTCCATGCCAAGGGCCCCCAAATCCCCTACATGATTGGCCAATCGTTCCAATTCCAGGGCAATGGCCCGGATAGCCTGGGCACGTGCCGGAACAGCGCAGCCGGATAAAGATTCAACCACTTCACAAAAGGCCGTTGAATGCCCGATAGCGGTGTCCCCAGCCGTTGACTCACTTAAAAGCATGCTCCTTTTCAAGTTGGCCCCCGCCATGAGCGGCTCAATGCCCCGGTGCTGATATCCCAATTGTATCTCCAAATGCAGGATTTCTTCCCCATGGCATTGAAAACGGAAATGCCCGGGTTCAATGATACCCGCGTGCACCGGCCCCACACCGACCTCATGGACCTCTTCGCCTTCAACCGCGTAAAAGGGATATTCCCCGGGAATTGTCTTTGCCGCGATATTCTTCCAGATATCGACCGCGCCCCGGTAATTGGAATGATACCTGACAGGCTTAAGCCATGGATGCCCTTGCGGCAATATGGCCCATTGCTCGGCAATTTCCCGCTCAAATAAATGCGCTTGAGGCAGGTCATTCGTTAACGATCCAAACTGGGCGGATGCCGGGGAGATCATCGTTGAAAGGATCTCAAGCGAGGCCTCTTCATCCAGCCCTAAGATGGCCAATAAACGCACCTGGCCGCTGGGTTCCAAATGCCCGAAGAAATTGACCAGCCTTGCATCGGCATGGCATCGATTGAGGATCTGGGTACGAAATTCTTCCAGGCCCAGGGTGGATATCTTCGATAATGGTATTTGACCGCCGTTAAATAATTCCATAAGCCTTTAGACAGCTCCTGTTAATAGGACCGCGTCGCTGATCAGATGCTTCAATGCTCCGGGCATCCATAACCCGATCCCCGCCAAAAGGACAACGGCCATGGCGATGGCCATGTTCATATAAAAATTCTCCTTTTTGGCAATAAGGGGTTCTTTGGGCTTGCCATGGATCATCCCCAGGACAATTTTCCCGATACCGATGAACATCACAGCCAAACAACTGACCCCCACGGCTGCCAGCAGAAAATGCCTGGAGATGATGGCCGCGTTAAGGATCAATAATTCGCTATGGAAGGTGGCGAATGGGAATATGCCGATACCGGCCAAAAAAGCGGCGATCAATAAGACCCCTGTCACCGGATAGATGTGAATGACCCCTGTAACCTCATCCGTCCGGGTTGAACCATATTTCTGGGCAACAGAACCCGCCGTCAGGAACATGATGACCTTGGCCAGCGCGTTATTGATCATATGGAACAAGGCCCCGTACAATCCGACGGCGCCCATGCCGAGGCCTAAAACCAGCAGGCCCATATGTTCAATGGAAGAATAGGCGAACGCCCTTTTGATATTCTTCTCTCCTAAAATAAACAGGGCGGGAACGACGAGGGATAAAAGCCCGGATACGATCAGGATTGAGGAGTAAAAGTCGGCCAAACCTGTTTTATTGCAGATCTGGCTGATGCGAAGCAGCCCCAAAAAGGAACATTGGGCCAACGCCCCGGCCATGATGACACCCACCATCCCGGGGGCCTGTCCGTACGCCTCCGGTTTCCAGCTGTGGGTCGGGGCCAAGCCCATCTTACAGCCATATCCAACGACAAAAAAGATGATGCTCAATTTAAGCCAATCCACGGATAATGAAGACGCCCCTTTTAAAAGTGAGGGCAGCAACAGGGTATGCACCTCATGGGCCGCTATGGCCAGAAAAAATGTGCCCATCAGCGCCAACGCAATACCGACGGAACAGATTAGCAGATACCTCCATGTGGCCTGGAGGCTTTGCTGATTGCGGTGAAAACAGATAAGCGGGGCGCTAAAAAGCGTGGTCGCTTCAATGGCCACCCATAAAAGGCCTAAATGATAGCTCACCGAAGCCAGGGTCATCGTTGAAAGAAGCAGCATTAAACATGCCATAAAAATACGGGTGCTTCTTTGCTCATGGTTGAAATATCCCATCATAAAAATAGATACCGACAAATAAAGGAATCCGATGATCGAAAGCATGATCAGCCCCAGCGGATCAAGCACGATAAAACCATGATATTCACCGGCCGGCAGATGCTTCCAGAATGAAGCCACGATCAGGCCATAAAATAGGGAAATAACCAGAAATAGTTTGAGCCTGAAGGCCTTGCTGACGGGCAATAAAACCCCCAGGGCGGATAAAAATGGCATTAAGATCAAGATAGACAGCATTAAAACGTTTCCCCCATCTTGGACCGGCTGACGGAAGCCAGGTCCTTCTCAAACTCCTCATTGATATGGTTGACGACAATAGCCATGATAAATACCGCCACAAAAATATCCAAAAGAATGCCCATTTCTATCAGGACCGGCATCACATCGAACAGAGAAACAGCGAACAGAAAAATACCGTTTTCCAGGATCAGATACCCCAAAACCTGGGTCACGGCGCGGGTCCTTGTCACCATGATCATAAAGCCCAGTAGCACTGTCGACAGGGAACAGGGAAGGATCAGGTCCGAGGCAGGTTTGCCGCCCGGTAATTTTAAAGATGATGAAACCCAAAACGCCCCGGCAATTAATATGACACCAAGGATAATGGATGAGCCAAAACCCAGGATCGGCTTGATCTCCGAACGCATGGACACATGCCGGATGGCCCAAAATAGAATTGACGGGGCCAGGGCGGCCTTTAACACCATGGTGACGATGACAATGAAAATATCCCGGCCTGAAAGGGAATACGCGTGAAGAAAAAACGGCAGGAGGCTCAAGACAAATGACTGGAGCGCGAAGATCCTGATCATGGCGGTCACGCGATAATTAGACAGGATAATAAGCGCTAAAAATACGGTAATAATACAGCTTGTATCAACCCACGTTGTCATTGACCTACCCCTTCCACATCTTTACAACAAATCCAAAGAAAGCCAGCGCAAATGCGATCAATAAAAGGTTCCTGACCCTGTTAAGGCGCAGGCGCGCCATGGTTGATTCCACCACGCCGATCACGATGGAAAGCCCAAGCATCCCGCCCAAAAAGATCAGCGTATCTAACAGGGGGATCCCCGTCTGTACGGGATAAACAATAGGGACCAGGATGCCGGCAAAAATAAACAATTTGATGGCTGAAGCATAAAGCATAAACCCGAGATCAACCCCGCTATGGTCTAAAAGCATGACTTCATGGATCATGGTCAATTCCAAATGAGTGTCGGGGTCATCAACGGGGATACGGGAGTTCTCCGTCAATAATACAATAAACAGGCTGCCCACCACCAAAAGCAGCACCGTCCCCGCCATTTTCCAGGACATGGGGATATCCGCGCCGATCATGGTCGATAAAGAAATGCTGTGCGTCAAAAACGCAAGCGTGATGAAATTCATGAACAGCACCATTTCACTAAGGCAGGAAAAGAAAGCTTCCCGGCTGGCCCCCATCCCTTCAAAACTCGAGGATGTGTCAAGGGCCGCGATGATCATGAAGAACCTGGCAAGGCCGAGCACGTAGGCCGCCAAGAGTATATCCCCCGAAAAATGGACGGGCGCTTTAAAAGAACCTAATGGAATTATCAGGGATAAAACCAGGACAGCCGCCAGATTAACGATGGGCGCAAAACGAAAAACCCAGGTAGTGCTCCGGCTGTAGACGCAATTTTTCATAAAAAGCCTGCGCAGATCAAAATATAGCTGAAAATACGAGGGCCCCTTTTTGCCGGCGAAGAAAGCCTTGATCTTCGCGATAATGCCCGCGAATAAGGGGCTCAGCGCCAGGACAATAAGCCAATGGGACAAGATTGAGAATACGATAAACATCATTTAGCCCTATCTATTTTAATTTCCAGGCCAGCAGGAATATCAAATACAAAAGAATGTACATCAAATACATTTGGGTATAACGGATCCGGTTGATATCAAGCTTCTTTGATAACACCGTCAAGCGGCGGTACATGGGCTTGATCAGGAATTCTTCCACGGCATCATGCACGGATGAAGCCATGGATGTTTTCAGAGGGAAATTGCCTTTAACTTCCCCGCCTTCCCGCTTGAAGAATAAAATGCCTTTGAAAAAATCAACAATGGGCCGGGCAAAAGACGAAGAGGTATACTGGAATTTGGGCGTGATTTGGGAAAAAGCGCAGATCCAGGTTTCCCGGAGAGGAATAGTCAAGCCTCTCAATAGTTTCCAGCGCAACCCGGCAAGGAATATCACAACAATAAGGAACAGAAGTATGCCGTAAATGATAAACGATAAAGGAAGAAAAATATTTCCCATATTAAGAGTTGAGATCTGCGAATGGGACAGATAGGCCCCTGCGGAAAACGCCATCTTCGCCATCGTCTGGGGAAACAGGCCGATCCACAAACATATGCCGCCCAAAATCAGCATAGGGGCAAGCATTAATGCGGGCGTTTGCCCCCCCTGTATTCCCGGATGGCGGGGCTCCCCTAAAAAAACAGTGCCGTAAACCTTCGTAAAACAGGCTAAGGCCAATGACCCCATCAAAGCCAGCGCGATGATCCCCAGGGCGCAGGCAAAAGCGCCTTGCAGGGGTAAATGAAAAAGCCCCTGAAAAAGGCCAAAGTAAATGATGAACTCACTGATAAAACCATTGAATAGCGGCAGTCCGCAGATGGCCATGGCGCCGACAAGAAACAACAGGCTGACAAGGGGCATGGACCGGGCAAGCCCTCCCATTTGGTCCATCTGTCCCGTATGCGTTTTTTGTATGACAGCACCGGCACCCAAAAACAAAAGCCCTTTGAAGATAGAGTGGTTAAACACGTGTAAAAGCGCGCCGCCGAAACCAAGCACGGCCAAAAACGGCATTTGATGGCCCCTGCCCAATAATCCGACGCCTAACCCGATAGCGATGATGCCTATATTTTCAATGCTGTGATAGGCCAGAAGCTTTTTAAGCTCATGTTGTCCTAACGCGTATAAAACACCCATCACGCCGCTGACCACACCGATCAATAAAAGCAAATACCCGCACCAATCCGGCAGGACATTGATCGTCCATAACACCCGGCAAATACCGTAGATCCCCATCTTGATCATGACACCGGATAATACCGCTGACACATGGCTCGGCGCCGCGGGATGCGCGTGAGGCAGCCAAATGTGGATCGGGATAAAACCTGCCTTGACGCCAAAACCAAATATGGCTAACAGGAATATGATACCGGCCAGAAACGGAGAAAATCCCGCGTGGCTGATCAGGGTAAGATCCATGGAGCCGGCATGATGCGCCATCAAGAAAAACATTAAGATCAGAAGAAAGGTCCCGCAATGAGAGGCAATTAAATAAATAAACCCGGCCCTGCGCACAGAAGCATCATCATCCTGGAAAACGATCAGAAAATAGGCGGAAATGGTCATCAACTCCCAGGCACCGAGGAATAGTATCACATTATCAGCCAGGAGGATGAACACTAACGCGGAGGACAAAAGAAGATAGAAAAAAATATGAAGCCCCAAAGGCCTCTTGCCCCGATACTGGCGCATGTAACCCGCGGCATAAGTACCGGCACATAAAACGAGGATGAAAACCGCTACAATAAAAATAAGGCTCAGCGAATCAAGCCTGAGCGATAACTCCCCGAAAGGGACTTGCCATGGGAATTGTAATATTTTTTCCATTATGAACTTTTGGCCATTTTTGATTCAGCCACTTGAAAAGACGCCAGGATCTCCTGACAATCCGCACGGCCCTTTAAGGCCGCCTTAACATCCTCATCCTGCAGGCAAAATGCCAGGCGCGAGAGCAGGGACAAATGCCCTTTAAATGACGAAGACAAAATAACAAATAGGGTATGCACACCTTCTCCATCCAACGATGAAAAATCAACGGTATTCTCAAGGATGAAAATCCCCACGATAGGATCCACGCCTGCCAGCACAACCGGATGCTTGACATGCGGAATGGCGATCCCGTTGCCGATGGCTGTTGTGCCGGCGTGCTCACGTGACAGCAGCATTTCCTTTAACGGGATCCTTTGCACATGGTCCGGCAACGGTAACAGGTCTATCGCGTTGCCTAAAACCTCATCCCGTGACTTCCCCGCTAAACCCATATGCACCCCTCCCCGCTTGAGAGCCGGTGTGATGACGTCCTGGCCCTGGCGTGATTTTTCACAAAGCCTTAACGCGCCCGTTGTCAGGCGGATCTTATTCTTCAAGGCCCACTCAAGGGTCTCTACCGAATTAAAATAATATTGGTCATTGGCCTTAACGGCCGGCATTCCACGGGAATTAAGCCATTGATAAAGGGTCTTTTCCTCTATCTCAAAGGCCTGTTCGATGTCGCGAAAAGTCAGCTGCATAATATCTTCCTAAATTTAAATTCTATTATATGTAAATATTTACATATAAGAATAATATGTCAAAAAAACACGCCTGTCAACGCCGTGAAAATCTTATTCTTTCCCTAAAGTGGCGAGTATCTTCTCAGACGCTTTGAACTTATTGCGGAGCATCACTGCGATAGGACGTAACACAAGGAAAATATCATGGTCCGCTATATCATAGTAAACGGTCGTCTTTTCCTGCCGGGAGGTCAAGATCCCCGAATTACGCAGCGCGAGAAGGTGGCGGGAAACGCTCGATTGGCCGATCTTAAATTTATCCACCAGATGACCCACGCTTTTTTCGCCTGTTTTCAGTTCTTCGATCAGCTTCAAACGCATGGGGTGGCCCAGAACCTTCAAAAAATCCGCCTTGACCTTATAGACCATATCCTGCATCAAATTCACTCCCTGCAAATTCTAATGGTGGCAGCCGCCAGCCCCGTGCACATGGCCATGGGACAATTCTTCCGCGGTGGCCGCCCTTTTATCGACGATCTCAACGGCGAAGGTCAGATCCTCTCCGGCCAAAGGATGATTGCCGTCCAAAGTGATCTCTTCCCCCTGGATGGCGGAAATGGTGACCGGCGTATAATTGCCGTCCTGGCCGACCTCAAACATGTCCCCCACCTTGATCTCATGGGCGGGCAATTTGGAGCGTTCGACCTTATAGATCAGGCTTTCATCATAAGCCCCGTACGCTTCACGGGCCTCAATGGTCACCGTTTTCTTCTCAAGGGGTTTCATGGCCAATAACACAGCTTCCAGACCCGGAATGATCTGGCCAAGCCCTGAGATAAATATCAAGGGTTTCCCCTTGGCTGAGGCATCAATGACCTTGCCCCCCTTGGCTGTCAGCACATAATCAAAAGAAACAACCTCATTGCTCATATATATCCTTTGTAGTGATGTTGGAAATTCTAATCATTATAGCCCGGGGCTCAATTCCGTCAAGCTTACGCTTGCGTGAGAGCGATGCTTGAATTAATATGAACATATGGTTTCAATCAAACCCAGGCCCCAAAGCCGATTTGACCGCGGTGTCCGTACGGTATTAGTCGGCCTCTCTTTCAATGTCCTTCTGGCGGTCATTAAAATAGTTGTCGGTATCCTGGGCAATTCTTACGCCTTGCTCGCTGACGGCATTGAGTCTACCCTGGATATTTTCTCATCGGTGGTGGTTTTAGGGGGCATTAAGATAAGTTCCATGCCCGCGGATGAAAACCACCCTTACGGCCACGGCAAGGCGGAGTCCTTGGCCGCGATGACTGTTTCCCTGGTCCTTTTGACGGCGGGGATCGGCATTGCCATCAAAAGCGTCCTTGAGATCATGCAGCCCCATCATGCCCCGGCGTTTTTTACCCTGATCGTCCTTGTGATGGTCATCATCATCAAAGAAACCCTGTTCAGGTTCCTGTTTTCCGTCGGAGAATCGGTGGACAGCCTGTCGCTCAAAACGGAAGCATGGCATCACCGCTCGGACGCGCTGACATCAGCGGCCGCGTTTATCGGCATTTCCATCGCTATTACCGGCGGTAGGGGTTATGAACGTGCGGATGACTGGGCGGCCCTTGCGGCGAGCGGGATCATTATTTTTAACGGCATCATTATGCTCAATTACGCCGTCAAAGAGATCATGGACTACGCCCCCAACCCTGAGACCGAAGAAAAGATCCGGACCATAGCCACCGAAGTCCCGGGAGTTGCCGCTATCGAAAAATGCCGGGTGCGCAAAAGCGGGCTTAATTTATTCGTCGATATCCATGTGGAAGTCAACGGTCAGATGCAGGTCCACCAGGCACATGCCATCGCCCACGATGTCAAAGACGCGCTCATGACATCAGCTTTAGGCATAGCCGATGTGCTGGTGCACATTGAACCCGCTCAAAATCGCCTTTAAAACGCCGGTTATTTCACCACTTGGGGTTCGGGGCCGCTAAATGGGCAATAATTCCCGCCACCCATATGGCAATGATGGCATTTTGCCTGGGCAAACCACATGCCTGCCGCGAAAATAAAGGCACCGATCAAAAGGCCCACTAATAATTTGATGCCTTTACAGCAGCCGCAACCGCCGGATGAACAGCAGCTTCCTTCTTTTTTTTCTTCGGACATATATCAGTCTCCTTGATTTATTATGCCATCCTTTTAGAAAAACGTCGAATACTAAAAACGATGACCAGGATCGCCATCAAAAACAGGGGCCAGACCTGATCGATCAGGTCAAAAAAGCCCAGGCCCTTCAAAATGATCCCCCTGACGATTTTCAGGAAATACGTCATGGGGATAAAATAACCGATATCCTTGACCCATTCAGGCATGGCTTCACGCGGAAAGATAAAACCTGACAGCAGGATCGATGGCATGGCAAAGAACATGACGATCTGTGAAGCTTGCTGCTGATTGTCCGCGATCGTTGAGGCCCATAACCCGATCCCAAGACATACGGTCAAAAAGACCAGGGTCAATAAAAACAAAGTTATGACGCTGCCGTGAATGGGGACCACGAATAAGAAATGCATGGTCGTGATGATACTGCCGGCGATGAGGACACCGATGGCTATATAAGGGATTATTTTGCCCAGGATCAGTTCATAGGGTTTGATGGGGGTCACCAACAGCTGTTCGATATTCCCCCTTTCCTTTTCACGCACGATGGCCGACGCTGTGATCATCGGGACTAAAAATTGCAAAACCAGGCCAACCAGCCCCGGGAGCATGAAATAAGTGCTTTTAAGGTCCGGGTTGTACCAAAGCCTGGGACGGAAATCAATGGGTAAGATCTGGACAGGGATCAGGCCTTCTGTCTGCATGAACGCATTCACGATCGCCTGGCTGGAGTTAAGCGCCACATTCGCCGGGGTGGAATCCGTTCCGTCGATCAAGAGCTGGACCTGGGTGCCTTTTTTCTTCAGCAGATCCCCGGTAAAATCAGGAGGTATGATCAGGGCCGATTGGGCCAACCCTTTATCCAAAGCCGAATAGACCTGGGACAGGGAGGTGGCCTGGACCTTGACGGTAAAATAGTCGCTTTGGGTAAAGGAATCGATCAGGCGGCGGCTTAAATACGTGCGGTCCTGGTCATAAATATAGGTAGGCAGGTGTTTGACGTCGGTGTTGATGCCATAGCCGTAGATCATCAATTGCATCATCGGCATAATGATGATCAGCATCAATGTCCGGCGGTCGCGCAAAATTTGGATAACTTCTTTAAAGGCAATGGCCTTGATATTACGCATCGAGCTTTCTTTCCGGGGCCAGGTCTGAAAACACATCTTCCAGGGATGCCGCGATCGGTTTGATGGAAGAAATTTCTATCCCTTCTTTGGCCGCGGCGGCGGTTACCAGCGCCTCGGCGGACTTCTGGTCAGATACATTCAAATTCAGGGTGGTGCCGTATACCGTAACACCGCGCACCCCCTCCAGTGCCCCAAAAACGCGGGAGGCTTTCATCAGCGGTCGGCAGGCCACTTCAAGGATCTGCCGGCTGAGATCTTTCTTCAGCTGTGTCGGATGGCCGATCTTTAATATCTTCCCGTCGCTGATAAAGGCAATGGTGTTGCACCGTTCCGCTTCTTCCATGTAATGGGTGGTCACAAATAACGACGTGCCGCTTTCAGATAATTGGTATAGCAATTCCCAAATGGCCCTGCGGGACAAAGGGTCCAGTCCGGCCGTGGGCTCATCCAGAAAAATGATCTTTGGTTTATGTAAGATCGCATTGGCAATGGCCAATTTTTGTTTCATCCCCCCTGAAAGATCGCCGGCAAGCCGTTTGGGAAACCGGTCCAGGCCGCTTTGCACCAGCACTTCCTCAATACGCGACGAAAGCGGCGCGCCTTCAAGGCCGTAGATCTGCCCGTAAAAATGAAGGTTTTCCACGACGGTCAGGTCCGAATAAAGGCTGAAGCGCTGGGACACATATCCGATGACCGTCTTGATCTGCTCCGGCTGGGTCTGCACGTCGAAACCTCCCACCTTCCCGCTGCCGCTGGTGGGTGCCAAAATGCCGCAAAGCATACGGATGGTCGTGCTTTTTCCGGCGCCATTGGCCCCCAGAAAACCAAAAATAGCCCCGTAAGGGATCTCAAAGGAAATTTCATCGACCGCGGTGAATTTCCCGAACCTTCTGGTCAACTTTTCCGCGCTGATCGCTATGTCCGGCATACCATCAACCTTATTCATTAAACCTTACATCCGCGGAAACGCCCGCGTGAAGATATTCATCCGGGTCATCAACGGTGATCTTAACGGCGATCGTCTGGGTCACGCGCTCTTCAGGGGTCTGGACGTTGCGTGGGGTAAATTCAGCCTTGTCGGCGATAAAGGTCACATGGCCTTTATACGGATGCCTGCCGCCATCCACAAAAATGGATGCCTGCTTGTTGATGGCCAGCTGATGCACCATATCTTCAGATACATAAATTTTAAGCCATTGATCACGAGGGTCGCCGATGACCACCACACCGCCCCCGGCAGTCAGTATCTCTCCGGTTTCAACGTCCTTGACCAGAACGATCCCGTCTATCGGAGAGACCACCTCCTGGTCTTCCATCGTCAATAGGGCATATTCCAGGGTCTGCTGATTGGCCCCCCCATTCTTATAAAGGACATTGACGCGCTCGTAATCTTTCTTGCTTTGTTCAAAACGTTCCAATGTCGCCAGAAGCTGGCCTTTTTTGACAATATCGCCTTCATCCACATTCAATGTTGTCAGGCGTCCGGCCACCTTGGCGCCCAGCACATGCTCCGTCAACTCCATTGTCCCTGAAAAAGTCATCTTCATAATATCTTTTTGCTGGGAGCAGCCGCAAATCAGGGCAGCTGTCAATATCCCTATGATCACTCGCACAATTATCATCCTTTCTTAACCAAATCCCTCAACTTACCCTGGGCATGAAGTAGGTCAATATGAGCCATCACCCAGGAAGCCTGGGCCTCATTGTATCCATCTTCAGCACTGGCTAGATCCGCTTTTGCCTGGACTACTTGAAGCACCGTGCCGCTGCCGATCTCCTGGGCGTGCACGGCAATGAGCAGGGCCTGTAGGGCCGTCTGTCGCTGCTGTATTTTGGACAGCTTGAGATCCGCGGTTTCCATAATGGCGGCGCGGGCCTTGGCTATATTGACCTTTTCCTGCTGACCGGTATCAGATATATTTTCCTGGTCTTCCTTGATCCTGCCTTTGACTTCTTTGAGATTTGCCTGCTGTGACCCTCCTTCCCAAAGGGGCACGGAAACAGCCAAACCCACGTCGTAAGTATTGCTCCCGCGTTCGGGAGAAGCTCCTTCGCGGCCATAATCAGCGTTTCCCGTTACTTTCGGTAAAAAATCCGCGTAAGCGGTTTTTTGATCAGCTTTAGCTTGTTCCAATTGAGAAAAGGCCAGCTGCATATCCGCGTTTGTCGCGTCGTTAAAATCAGCGTCCGTGCTCTCCTGCAAAGATTTCAGGAAATCCTTATCGTCGATCAATACCAACGTCTCCCCCAACGGCAATTGCAGGGCCGCTTCCAGGTCCAGGCAGGCATCAAGGGCCTCTTGTTTGGCCTGGCTGTACAAGAATTTGGTCTGGACTAAGTCCGTTTTGAATACATTTGAATCCTGTGAAGTCCCGGTCCCCTGAGCCACATTTTCTTCGCTCAAATCGTAGGCCATCTGATCGCGCTCTATGAGGGTTTCCAGATACTTGACCGTCTGCTGCTTTCGCTGGGCATCAACAAACAGGGTTGCGACCAGGGCCATGATGTCTTCACGTGTTTTCTCCAGCTCGGCGCTGGAGAGCTGTTCTCCCTTTTTGGCTGCCTGAAACCTCTCAAAAGCTGAAGGGTCAAAAAACGCTATGGTCACACGCCCGCGGGCATCAAAATTATTATAAGGACCTATGTGTGTCCCGATCCCGGGAAACGATATCCCTTGGGACCGCAGGTCCGCGGTTTGACGTCCGCCGCTGACAACGCCTTCGACATGAGGCAACAGATCGGACTGCGCCTCTGATATCCGGGCGATGGCTTGGCTCAGCCTGGCATTGGCCATCATCACTTGAAAATTGATGGAATCAACGCTTTGCAGTGCGTCCTTCAACGTCAGGCGCACAGGCGGTTGATTGATGCCCTGCGCCATTGCCCCGCGGGTAAAACACCCAAGCAAAAAAATCAATATAAAAATTCCTCTAAACCCCATGCTTTCCATTCTAACGCCTCGAATACCATAATTCAATCCAAACATTCCCTATTGCTTGCCCGGCAATCCTGAGTTATGATTTGTTCATGTTGTTGCTAAGGAAAATCTTTTTTTATATATTCTCCCTTATATACCTGATTATATGCCCCCTGATCGTTGCCCGCATGCTGGGCTTTGTTTTCAATCCCCTGACACACCGGCTGGAAAAGACCGGATTGATCTACGTTTCCACCAACCCGCCGGACGCAACCGTTTACATAGACGGACGCCTGGCCCACCAAGAAACACCGACGGTCATAAGGGACCTTACCCCGGGGAACCATTTTATCCGCATAGAGCTTAACGGTTACAACGATTGGGAAAGGGCTGTCCCGATAGTAGGCAAAAAGGCGACGGTCCTGGCAAACACCCTGCTCATCCCTCAAGAATGGCCCATTATGAAAATATCCAGCCAACCTTACCAAGACATCGCGGTTGCGGGTGATGACATATTGATCGCAAGCAATCCTTTGCTCAGGGATATTGACATCTTTCATACAATTGATGGCACGGGACAACGGCTATTTTCCAAAAATTCCATTTATGCCTCAGGGTCCTTGGTACGCTTGATCAATGAGCCTCCAAGCCCGTTTATCCTGCTGGAAGCTGTCATCAGGGACACCCATAAATTCTTGTGGGTCAATTTAAATGAAACCCCCCCTCTGATCGAGGATATCAGCGATTTATTCACCGCGATCCCGACACGTATCGCCTGGAATAATGCCGATAATGAGAACATCTTCGCTTATTACCTTCAAAATGTGTACCGTATCAACATCAAGGACAAAACAATTTCTCCTTTCAATGAACAGGACCTGCCGTTGGGCATCAAGCAAGGGTCAGGCCATGGCCCCCGGGACAGATTTCTGATCAATGGCAAGAATGACCTGTTAACGCGGGAAAACCGCTGGATACGCGTTTACCCCAAGGATGATTTTGGAAAACAGCAGGTCTACGACATTGCCAGGTCCAGGCTATCCACCAATATGTTCTTTGAAGAAAAAAACGGAAAACTCTTTTATCTGGATGATGAAACCGGTTTTTTGTCCACCGTCCAGATATTACAAAACCATTCCATTTTAAATATCCCTATACCCGATGCGTTGAGGTTTAAAATGCCAACAAAAGAAACCAAAACATGATATTCCATTTTTCCAAAGAAAACCTCAGGCCCAGGCAGGCTAAACTTCAAAGAACACTGGAGATCCTGCCCGGTGCCTGCAGCTGGGGCGTATTGCTGGGGCTCATTTTCCTTTCGATCTTCTATCCCTTTATCGCGGCTATCCTTATTGTAGCCTTTTATTTATCCTGGATCTTGAGGGTCCTGTATTCCACTATTTTCCTGCTTTTCTCCTACCTGCAGCTGAACATTGAGATGAACACAACCTGGATGCGCCGTATCCAGGGTATTGATAATTTGAACGTTTACAGGCAGGAGATATCCACTAAGAAATTCGGCCGCCATTGGCAGCAGCGCATTTCGCACCAGATCCACCTGGGCCAATTAAATAAACTTGCCTCCTCCCAAAACCCGCCTCCGGCATCCGGCAGCATTTATCATTTAGTCATATTCCCGGTTATCAAAGAAGGGCGCGATATCCTGGAGCCCGCCATTGAAGCCATCAGCCGGCAGAATTTCCCCCTTAAACAGATCGTCATTGTTTTTGCCCTGGAAGAACGGGCTTTACCGCCGGTCCAGCAGGCCGTATATGAACTGGAAAAGAAATTCAAAGACGTCTTCTTTAATTGCATCGTCGTCCTGCATCCGGCCATAGTCCCCGGGGAAGCCCGTGTCAAAGGGGCGAATGCCACCTGCGCGGCCAAAGAGGCCGCGGTATTCTTCCAAAAGCATCAAATACCTTTTGAAAATGTGATCATTTCCTGTTTTGACGCGGATACCGTCGTCAGCATTAACTATTTTTCCTGCCTGAGCTATCACTTTATGATCTGCCCTGACCGCCTTCAGGCCAGTTTCCAGCCCATACCGGTCTATCACAACAATATTTGGCATGTGCCAGGCTTTGCCCGTGTGGTGGAAACAGGCTCTTCTTTTTATCAGCTGATCGAAGCCACCAATCCAGAAAAATTAGTCACCTTCTCCAGCCACAGCATGAGCTTCAAAGCACTGGTCGATGTTGATTACTGGCCTGTGGACATGATCTCCGATGACTCGGCTATTTTCTGGAAAGCGTATATCCACTATGACGGCCAATACCGGGTCATCCCCATGTATGTCACCTTGTCCATGGATGTCGTCAGCGCGAAAAACTGGTGGCAGACCGTTAAAAGCGTTTACAAGCAAAAGCAGCGCTGGGCCTGGGGCGTGGAGAATTTCCCGATCGTCATGCGGGCGTTCCTTAAATCCAAAAGAATTCCTTTGTACGAAAAGCTCCGCCTTGGCTTTAAACTTTTTGAAGGCCATCTCTCTTGGGCCACTTCGGGATTTATCCTATCGATCATCGGCTGGCTACCGGTCATCTTTGCGCGCAGGGAATTTACCGCTTCCGTGGTTTATTACAATGTCCCTGATATCGCCAATACGATCTTTGCCCTTGGCTTTTTCGCGATATGCATCACCATCCTGCTTTCTTTGTCCCTTTTACCCAAAACAAAGATACGGTACAGATGGCTTTTAAAATTAGGCCATGCCTTTGAATGGATGATGGTGCCATTTATACTTGTTTTTTTCAGCGCCCTGCCGGCATTACACGCCCAAACCCGGCTGATGTTAGGCAAATATCTTGAGTTTTGGGTGACGGACAAACACCGCTCCCATCGTCCCAAAAACAAATGAAAGGATGCTATGCCTTTGGAACAATATAGGAATTTTCACTGCCCGTATTGCGGGGAGACTAATGAAGTCCTGGTTGATTTCAGCGCAGGGCCCAACCAGGAGTTTGTGGTGGATTGCGAGGTTTGCTGTTCACCGGCCGTGGTGAGGATCAAGATCCGGGGGGAATCCATGGTTTCTATCGATGTTCAAAGGGAAAACGATTAACCTCCCCAACTTCTTTTGTTTATTACTTTAAAATTGTAATGCCTTCCCATGGCCTGCTTGAAAGGGCCGTACAAAACGTTCATATCAATTAAAAGCGTTGAATCTGAGAGTTTTATTTTTGTATCCTCAGTGACCTTGATCTTAAGCAAAGAATAAGCCGAATGTTGAGGTCCGACTTGTTCTTTATAAAAGTACCTGAACGAGAACTTGTCCCAAATCATATTATTTCCCGCTGGTGTACCCGTAATGATGGCATTCATCAGCCTCACTGCATTGGCATGGTTATCAAAATAAAAAGGACATACGCCGTATTCATCGTAGAAATGGTAAAATCCATTAAACCGAGGGGTTACCAAATAGATTTCCTTTAATTTCCCATGGAAATTAGCCAAAGAATCCCTGAGAAAAGAATATTCTATACGGCTGATTTGAACACGAAATCGGTCAATGTTATAAAACGAGCTCCCTATCCCCCATAAACAGACAACGCCTAAAATTAAAGTCATTATCCTTGATCTTGCGGGGTCAGGGAAAAACCGGCAATAGGTCCGAAGCGCCCAGATCAAAAGAATGACACAGGCTGCCCCAAGCCCCGCGGCGCATCGATAGGGATTGAAATTGACGGCTGCAAGTAAATTGGGCAGATAGCTTAAGATTAAAATACTCAAGGCCGCAAGAAGAAAACCCATTGCTTTTGACCAGGTTTGTTTAAAGCCGATCTTATACCCTTCAACGAGCGTGATGATGACTGCGCCAGCGAAGAATAAAAAGAAAAAAACAGGTAAAAAGTTGTTCGGGAAAATATTCCATAAATTGAGGCATTGCGGGATTACCGTAAAGAATAACCAGATGCATTTATCAGCCAAATCCGTTGTCATGGTGTCCGGCTGATAGGCACTTATAAAAGTAAGCTTAATAAAATATATTCTTAATTTATATAAACAGGCATAAAACAAGGCTGCCGTTATGCCGGGAAAATAAATATTCCCGATCTTTTCGCGCCAATCCTTCCCGTCTTCTTCCATTTGAGACAAGATCAGGATCAATGCCATGGGCCAATAAAAGGCCGCCAGGGAAGGATAAATCATCCATGATAGGACCAGGGAAAAAATGGTGACCAATCCGTCATGGCTGGTTATTCTTTTGAGTAAATGACCTTGCAATGGAATGCGATCGGCGGCATAAGCCGCTATGATCACAAAAACCAAAGCGTAAACTTCAAAGGATTCACCCGCGTGGAATACCCAGACCCCAAAGGCCGGAAGCGAAAATAAGATAACAGAGCTTAAGGCGGCATCAATGGGCCTTTTAAGATATTTCAACAACAATCCGTAAACCCTGAGGGAACAATAGGCCATGACAAGGCTTGTGATCAGGCGGATAAAATTCAGGTCCGAGACGGTTTTTACAATAAAGAAATAAGACCAGAATATTACAGCCCCTAAAAACCGCCCTAAATAAATACTTTCGGAACAAATTAAGGGAAATACATGGCGAGAAGAGGGTTGATCCCAAAAAAATAAATCATCATGGAAAAAATAGACGTTAAGGATGGCGGGAGAAAAACTTAAAAAAAGCGCTCCTATGATAAAGGCCTGATAGGGAAAATGCTTTTTATCTTCTGTGTTCATTTCGCTTCATTACCAGTCAACCGGGAAATAATCCTTGAGAAATTTGCCGCACCAGTGCGTCCCCGTCAGGATACCGTGAAAAAAGGGGTCACAGACCCGTGCCGCCCCGTCCACAATGTCCAGGGGCGGCTGGAAATCGTGATTCTCCTGTTTACGCATCATCAAGGCGATCGGGTCCTCGTCAGTGACCCACCCGGTGTCCACGGCATTCATATAAATACCGTAGTTGACCAGGTCACTGGCAGATGTAAGGGTCAGCATATTGAGCGCCGCCTTGGCCATATTCGTATGCGGGTGCTTGTCTGTCTTGGTATACCGGTGGAACTTCCCTTCCATGGCGGATACATTCACGATATGTTTCTGCCCGGTATTTTCCCTTTTCATCATCGTTGAAAGCTTATTGCATAATACAAACGGGGCGATGGCGTTGACCAATTGCAGCTCGATCATCTCAGCGGTGGGAATTTCCCCTAAGGCCAGACGCCAGCTGTTCATTGTCCTCATATCCACTTGCTGAAGGTCCGCATCCAATTTTCCCTGGGGGAAAACCTGCTGCACCTGTAAGCCATGGTCGTGGGTATAAGGGATCTGCGATAATTTAGCGGAGGCGCTAAGGCCGATACCCGGCATGGTGGCATTCCAGGCTAATACAGGAGCCAAAGAATTGCTGGACGTCACAGCCGGCATCATGCGGGCTTTACAGGTTTCAAAGCTCTGAAGCAATGGACGCACGGCCGCGGGCAATTCCTCCACGTTCAGCGATTCATTTTCCAAGAGATGGGCATAAAAACCCGGCGGACGCCTGACTGTCTGCGCGGCATTATTGATCAATAGGTCCAGACGGTCATATTTTTGTTCAATAAAGTTACAGAAAAGTTCAACGCTCGGCGTATGCCTGAGATCAAGGCCATAAATATCCAGGCGATGGGCCCATTTTGGATAATCTTCCTCACGGCTGTAACGCAGGGCAGCGTCGACGGGAAAACGCGTGGTGGCGATAACGCGCGCCCCGGCGCGCAGCATCATCAAAGAGGACTGATAGCCGATCTTAAGGCGCGCTCCCGTGATCAAAGCCACCTGTCCCTCGAGAGAAGCTGTTTGGAACCGTTTCGCGTAATTGAACTGCGCGCAATCAGGGCACATGGTGTCATAAAAAAAATGCACCTTGGTAAACGCGTTCTTGCAGATATAGCAGGCGCGCGGATTGATCAGCTCATGTTCAAGGAATGCTGTCTTTTTGTCCTCATGCAAGATCGCCTGGGGAGCGCTGAACACCGCCTTCTGGCGCGCCTGGCGTATCCCCGTTGCCTTGCGGATCTTGCGTTCATGGTCATCGATCCGTTCTTTTTTTAGCCGTATCCGGTCTTTCTTCCGCTTTCTGATCTCGTCACGGTCAGGGCGTGAGATTTCTCCCGCGGCCCTGAGGATCGCGATCCTTTGTTCTTTCGACAAATGCGCCAGCTCAACGGAATTCTTGACCAGGTCATCAAGCAGGTTGATGCACTGCTGGATCTCTTCTTTGGAATACTTTGCTTCAATGATTTTATTCATTTTTAGGCAGGATAATAAACCTTCAAGTGGGCCTTAAGGGCCTTGATGCCCACTTGACCCGAAGCGGTGGGCTTATGTAGAAAAGTATAAGTATAACGGCTTCCCGCGGCCAAAAGGACCAGGCGGGAGATCGCCCCTAATGGCCCCAGGGACATGGTGATCAGGGCGTGCTTGCGGTGTCGATGGGTAAACGCCAGCATATCCATCACATCGTCAAAAGAATTGGCCTTGGCCGCGATCTTGACGATATCCGCCCTTGTGCTTAAGGACTTTTTAAAAATAGACTCAAGGTCCCGCGGCATCGATTGTAAATGATGGCTGGAAACAATGACCTTTTTTCTTAACTTCCTGGCGGTGGTCAGGGTTTTCATCAATAAAGGCGAGCTAAGCTCAATGTCGATCATGTCCACCAAAGGCAACGCGGAGCTTATGATCTGCCATTTTTTCTCATCAGAGAATGCTTCAATGGCCCCTTCGCTTTTCTGGTTGCGCAATGTCAGCAATATCGGGATTTTTAAAAGCTTGCGCTTCTTGATCTGATCAATGACGTAGGGAGAATCCAGTTTTTTGAAAAGATCCGCGCGTAACTCAAGTAAACCAACGCCCAAATTTCTAATTTGGGCGTTGGTTTCTTTGTCAGTAATGACCAGAGCTATCTGTGAATCGACTTTAGACATGCTTTATATAGTCGCTTCCGCTTCTTTGGCCGCCATATCCAGGAAGGATTTGATGCGGCGGGAACGCGTCGGATGGCGCAGTTTGCGCAAAGCCTTTGACTCGATCTGGCGCACGCGTTCGCGGGTGACGTTAAATTCCGCCCCCACCTCTTCAAGCGTGCGGCTTGTCCCGTCCATGATCCCGAAGCGCAATTCCAGGATCTTGCGTTCGCGGTCATCAAGGGTTGAAAGCACGGAAGTGATCTCTTCCTTGAGCATGGAATGCAATGTCGCGTTGGCCGGGGATACGGCTTTTTTATCTTCGATGAAATCCCCGAAATGAGTGTCCCCTTCATCGCCGATGGGTGTCTGTAACGAGATCGGGACCTGGGAAATTTTCAGGATTTCCTTGACCTTGGTCACCGGCAGGCGCATTTCCTTGGCGATCTCCTGCGCGGAGGGTTCACGGCCGTATTCCTGGACAAACACGCGGGAAACCCGGATGATCTTGTTGATGGTCTCCGTCATATGCACAGGGATACGGATGGTGCGCGCCTGGTCCGCGATGGAACGCGTGATGGCCTGCCTGATCCACCAGGTGGCATAGGTGGAGAATTTATACCCGCGCTTGTATTCAAATTTCTCGACGGCGCGGATGAGGCCCATATTGCCCTCCTGGATCAGGTCCAAAAAGGACAGGCCGCGGTTGATATATTTCTTGGCGATGGAAACAACCAGGCGCAAATTGGCCTCAACCAATAATTTCTTGGCTTTGTTAAAGCGCGATTGCCTGGTTTTGATCTCGCGCAGCTGCTCTTTGACCTTTTCCAACGGCTCGCCTAATTCTTTATGCAAGGCGATCAATTGCCTCTTGAATTCCGCCGCGTTGGCCGGTAATTTCTTGACCTTAAGGTGCCTCTCCACGCGCTCGATATTATTGATGAGATCCGAGATCTTGAGGACGATCTCCTCATTGATGGTGGATGTCAACTTGAATTCCGCGATGGATTTTGCGGAAATATCCGATCCGACCCTCGTGTGACGGACATGCTCGAGGATCTTGGCCAAATCCTTCATCAGGCGCCCGCGGCGCTCCAGCTCATCCTTGATCACGTCTTCCGCGTTGATCTCATCGCGCAAGACCTGGTTGATAATGGCCAATGCCTCCTTGCGCGCGTAATAGGTCTTGAACAATGATTCGGCAAAGCGCAGCTCGGCCTCCTCGATGCGTTTGGCCAAAGCGATCTCTTCCTCGCGGGTCAACAGCGGGATGGACCCCATCTGCTTTAAATACATCTTCACCGGGTCATCGAGAGGGATGAACTTGTCGGAATAGACATCATCTTCCTTGTTTTCCTCGCGCAAACGGCGCACCTGCTGCTCCCGGCTTTCTTCAACGGCTTCTTCCGCGATGACAGGCGTCTCTTCACCGGAATCAACGACCTTGATGTCCTGACCGTCAAGCACGTCGAAGACCTGGTCGATGTCCTCGGAAGAATCGATGGCGTCGGACAAAGTTTCGTTGACGTCTTCATAGGTCAAAAAGCCTTTCTTTTTGCCCAGCGTCACCAATTTGTCCAAATCGCCCTGTAGATCCTTTTGATCTTTTTCTTTGACCGGTTCTTTCATATCTACCTCATGTTAACCACTGGTTAAATTTCCTGTTACCTGCTTAGCAAAAGTCAGCTATATTTGAGAAGTTCGTTGAACTCTTCACGCAATTGATCTAATTTTTCCTTATCCTGTACAGCTTCTGCCTGACGTATAGCTTCCAATAACCGGCCCCTGGCTTTCTTTTGCTTCTCTTTCTGGATGCTTCCGATGCAATCCAGAAAAACACGGGCAGGGTCGGTCAGTTTCCCCTCTTCGACGCTGATAAGCCTGGTGACGACACTTTGTGCCGATTCATCTTTCAATCGGACCAAAAGGTCATTGGTAGACCATTCATTTGTCTCTTTCGCCAATGACCAGATCACCTCGACGACCTGGCGCAACTGCCCTTGTGAAAAATCCTCAGGGCCGATCTTTTCGATCGCCGCCTTGACCCAGGCCGGGTCTTTTAAAAATAAGGCCAGCAATAATTCCTGGCCGACACCAACACCGGCAGATACCTTGGTCTCTGCCGCGGGCTGTTTGAATGACGGCTGTTGGCCCTTGCCTGATGCGGCTTGTTTGAGCAATACCCCCTCGGGGATATTCAACTTCTGGGCCAAAGCCTTGGTCAATTCATATTTGGCCACTTCACTTTTAATCCGCGCTATCGTCTCCAGCAATTCCTGGCTGATCCTGGTCTTTCCCTCGACCGTCTTAGGGTCGTATTGGGCGGCAAGCCAGTTGAATTTAAAATCCAGGAACGACTCCGCGCTGTCAATACGGGTGTTAAATGCCTCTAAGCCTTGCTGACGGATGAATGAATCCGGGTCCTCATCCTGGGACAATGTCGCCACACGCACGTTCATCTCTTCCTCGATCAAGAGATCAAGGCTGCGTACGATCGCTGATTGTCCTGCCGTATCCGTATCAAAGAGCATCACGACGTTGGGCGTGTAACGGCGGATCAATCTTATCTGATCGACGGTCAATGCCGTGCCTAATGAAGCCGCTATATTCTCAACCCCGTGGACGTAAGGCATGATCATGTCCATGTAGCCTTCCACCACGATGATCCGGTCCTTTTTCCCAACCGCCGCCTTGGTCAACTGCAGGCCGTACAAATGCTGGCCTTTGGTGTAGACCGCGGTTTCCGGGGAGTTGATGTACTTGGCTCCGTCTGAATCCTGCATGGCGCGGGCGCCAAAGGCAAGGAACCGGTTTTGCACATCCATGATCGGAAACACGATGCGGTTGCGGAAGCGGTCATAATACCCGCTTTTGCCCTCACGGGCAATGATCAGTCCCGCCTTCGCGATCAGCTCCTCGCTGATACCTTGTGATTTCAAATATTTTAAAAGAGCATCCCACTCATTAGGCGCGTAGCCCAATTGAAATTTCTTGACCGTATCTAAATTGACTCCCCGGCCTTTAAGATAATCACGGGCAATTTTGACATCGGCCTCGTGGCTTGTTAAAAGAATGCCGTGAAAATGATCTGCTGCCAGCGCGTTGACCTTTAAGATCTCATCGCGCAGCTGGCGTGAGGGGCTCGGAGACGATGATTCGGCCTCAGGGATCACCACGCCGGCCTTATTGGCCAAAAACCGCACCGCCTCGGGAAATTCCAGATGTTCCTGGCGCATGAGAAAGCCAACCGCGTTACCGCCTACCCCGCAGCCGAAACAGTGGAAGATCTGCTTGTCGGGATTGACCACGAACGACGGTGTTTTCTCATTATGAAACGGACAAAGAGCTTTAAAATTCCGGCCGGCTTTTTTTAAGGCTGTATAATTGCCGATAATTTCAACAATATCGCTGCGTTCAATGACCTTATCAATGACATCATTGGGGATCAATCCCATAAATCTTATTTCCGCTCTTTAAACCCATAACCGTCCGGGTTTATAACTCCAGCCGTGTCAGAATTGTAATGTTCGCTGACACACAACTTTTCGACAATATTATAAAATAAAAAACTATAGGTGCTGACAGCCGCGCGTCCGGCGATTTTATAACTATACGAATGCAGGGCCATCCTCTTTAAATGGGCATTGCTTGTAAGCAAGATCAAAAAGATCGAAAGGCTGCAGACCAAGATCCCCCGCGCAACCGCCACAATGCCCGCCGCGTACTTGTCAAATCCCTCATGAGTGGTCTCCAGCTTAAATAGGATGAAAAAACCATCCCTGAGGAATTTAAAAATAAACATCACGGCAAACCAAAGGAAGGCGAACATCACCAGATCCCAATAGATCCAGGTAATATTGGTTTTGCCCGCCACCCAGGCGGCAAAATAGCTGTAATAATGAAGGCTGACAAAGACCGCGGCAATAACACCCAAGAACTTGAAAAATTCGGATATAAAACCGTTCTTTACCCCGACAAATATCATCCGAATAAACAAAAAAACAAGAGCGGCATCAATCCAATTAATGCTTTTAATTAAATGAGTTATCATATTTTTATTCTACGATATAACGGGAAGTATAACATGCGGTATTGGGGCTGTCAAGGAAGCGCTTTCCCTGAAATATAGTGTAACTAACTGAAAACAATCAATTTATACGCGTGAATGAACATATTAGTTAATTATTAATAATTAAAAATCTATGATTTTAAACAGCTGCTGGCGCAGCCATCATAGGCTCAGCAGGTACAGTGCTTGGGGCTGGTTGGGCTTTATACTCATTTAATTTGACAGACACGATGCGCGATACCCCGCGTTCCTGCATGGTTACCCCATACATGATATCAGCCGCGTTCATCGTGGTTTTATTATGCGTGATGACGATAAATTGGGCAATTTTGGCAAATTCCTTCAACATACCAGCGAATCGGCCGACGTTGGATTCATCCAGGGCGGCATCAATTTCGTCCAAAACGCAGAATGGGCTGGGATTGACCTTAAATACACCAAAAATCAAAGCAATCGCCGTTAATGTCTTTTCACCACCGGACATAAGGCTGATATTCTGTAATTTCTTGCCCGGAGGCCTGGCCACGATATCAATACCGCACTCCAGGGCATTTTCCGGGTCAAGCAAGACCAACTGGGCTTCCCCGCCCCCGAAAAGCATACGGAAATAAACCTTAAACTCTTCATTGACCTTAACAAAGGTATCGGTGAACATCTGCCTGGTGGTACGGTTGATCTTCTGGATAGTCGACATCAACTGCTCGCGGGCCGTTAACAGATCGCTTTGTTGCTTGGTCAAAAATTCATACCTTCCCTTAAGATCTTCAAACTCTTCGATAGCCACTAAGTTGACGGCCCCGTAGGATTCGCAGCGTTTTTTAAGTTTTTCGATTTCCAAGGTGAGTTCTTCTATATTCAGCTGTGGTTCTGGTTCGGCGGACAATTGTTCCCCTGGGGTGCTTTCACCCTCAACGGTTACTTGCTCGGCAGCCTGCTCGGGGACAAGACTGAGGTCATGTCCCCCGGTCGGCAAAGCTCCCTCTTGTGTGATTGCTAAAGTTGGTGCCGGTTCATTTTGAATCTGGTCCCAATCGATTTTATATGTCTGCAATAACCTGTCTTTGATGGCCCTTTGATTAAACTGCACTTCCTGCTGGCGCATCTGCTGATTATGCATTTCTGTCTTGATCCGGATCACTTCATCCTCAATACCGCGGATCCCGTTTCGTAACGCATTTAACCTGCGGGACATTTCATCCTTTTTAGCCGATTCTTCAGTTAACACCACGCTTAATGAATCTTTATTACGCTTCAGCTCTTCGATCGCCCGCTGCAAAAGGATGATATCTTCGCCGATCTTTAACTTTTTAGACTCCAATTCATTATTTTCAGTCTCAAAACGGTTGATGTCCGTCAGATCACGGTCAAGATTCTGGACATGTAAGGCTAAATTATCATCAAAGCCTTTGCGCCTGTCGGAAAGGGCGGATAATTCAGTTTCCAATTGAGCGACAGTGATATTCAATTCCTGACGCTCCTGGTCCTTGGCGGCTATGGCCTCCTGTTTGCTTTTAATGTCCTCCTGGCAGCGCGTGATCTGACCGCCGATGCCTTGCAAAGCGGCTGATAATTCGGTTTCCTGGACTTTCAATGAGGCCAAAGAGGATTCCGCTTCGGTAAATTCTGAAATAACGACATCCAATTCACCCACCAATTTACCGGAAACCTGCTCAATATCACTCTTCTGGGCTTCAAGGACGGAAAATTTCTTTTCCTGCTCCTGGATATCTTTAAGGATCTGCTCAACCTGTCCGCTTTGGTCCTGGATCTGCAGGTTTAATTGCGTTCTTTCATCGGCAGCCTGGGCCAGTTTTGCGTTGATGGCATTGATCCTGTCATCAAGATATTGGAGGTCCAATTCAACGTATTTGGTCTCATAGGTAATTTCATATAATTCCGGCGATTGGGCGGTGGCGGCAATGACCGTGACCGCTTTGATCTTGCCGATGATGCCGGTTTGTTTCTCATTCGGCCGCACCGTGGCTATGAAACGGCCCTCCACGACGGGATCTGGTATATCCTGATACTGGACCTGCATTTTCTGTATAAATTCTTTTTGGGATAACAGGAAGACATGGTTCTTTTCAAGGTCATCGATCATGGCTTCCTGGATGGCAAAGCGGCTTTTGAGCTCTTCTAAAGCCTGGCGGCGGGTGTTGCCATTGGCCCAACTTTCCTGCAATCGGGCCTGCACTTGTGACAGGGCGCTGTTGATCGCCTCGCTGCGCTGGTACACCTGCGCTTTTTCATCATTGATCTTGGAATTTTCCTGTTCCAGGCGCACCTTGCGCGCCAGGGCCTCCATTGACCTTTTCATGTTTTCCGTCATTTGATTCTTGAAACGCACCTGCTGGCCGTTAAGGCCCAGGATCTCTTTTTCCACCTGATCGATAGAAACCTTGGCCTGCTCGATGCCATGCACTAAAACGCCCAGGTCAACATGCTTTTGCTGGAGCCTGTTTTGCAGGACGGAAAGATTTTCGGTCAAACGCAATAAAGAATCCTTGATCTCCTCGATCTTAACCTGATGTGTTTGGCAGCGGGAGAGGGCCGCGGCCTTATCCGCCGCGAGGCGCTGGCAGGTCTCATCCATGTTCTGCAGGCGCTCTTCATTAAAGGAGATCTGGCTCGTATTCATCGCCACTTCATTTTCCAAATGGATATCCTGGGACCTATAGCCGTTGATGCGCTCTTCGATCTCTTCTAATTGGAGCGTTTCGTTGTCAATGCGGTTATTGAGATCTTCGAGCTGTTTGGTCAGATCAAGTTCCTGGGCCTGCAGGGCCTTGACCGCCCCGGACATACCTTCGCTTTCTTCATTAAAACGGGCCATCTGATGGCGGGCCATGACCAATTCGTAATTCTTGAGGATCTCAAATTCTTCCTTATAACGCTGGGCCTTTTTAGCCTGGCGCTCGATGGTGGCGATCTGGCGTTTGACCTCGACTACAATATCATTGATGCGCAATAAATTGTCTTCGGTGTCCTTGAGCTTGCTTAACGCTTCTTTCTTTTTGCTTTTATACTTGGTGATGCCGGCCGCTTCATCAAAGATCTGGCGGCGGTCATCCGGCTTGGCGGAAACCACCAGGTCTACCTTGCCCTGCTGGATGAGCGAATACGCCTCGGCGCCGACACCGGTGCCTAAAAACAGTTCCACAATGTCCCTTAATCGGGACGTGTTCTTGTTGATCAGATATTCACTTTCACCGGATCGGAAAAGGCGTCGGGTGACGATGACCTCATCATGGTCTATGGGCAAGATACGGGATTCATTGGAAAAGGTGAGGCTGACCTCCGCGAAACCCAGGGGGGCTTTCTGGTCGGTGCCGTTAAAGATGACGTCTTCCATCGATGAGCCGCGCAATTCCTTGACGCTTTGCTCGCCTAAAACCCAGCGGATCGCGTCAAAGACATTGCTTTTGCCGCAGCCATTCGGGCCCACGATCGCAGAAATACCCGGCTGGAATTCAAGCACGGTTTTCTGGGCAAAAGACTTGAACCCAAAGATTTCCAGACGTCTGAAATACATACCACCACTTTATAACATTTAACGGGAGAGTCAACGGAGAATTGATTTTTTTTACGACGGAAGTTTTCAGGCGTCCAGGGCGCCTGTCCGGCAAATTTGGGCAAATTCCTTCGCGCTTGGCCTGGCCGTCCTTATTTGGGTCTTGTAATCAACATGGACCAGCCCGAATCGTGGGGCATAACCCTGGGCCCATTCAAAATTATCCATTAATGACCAATAGATGTATCCGACGACATTCACGCCCTGCTCCATGCTCAAATGAACATTCTTGAGGTGGCTTTGGATATACGCCCAGCGCTCATTATCGTCACTGGTGCAGATGCCGTTTTCCGCGATGATCACGGGTAATTTATATTTTTTAAGTCCTAATAGCACCTGGGCCAATCCTTCCGGATAGATGTCCCAGCCTAATGAATTCTTCTTAAGAGGATGATGATTGTCTTTGCAGGTTTCCATGAGCAAATTGCCTATCCACCAGCTGTGCGCGTGCACCAAATGCCTTGAATAATAATTAACCCCAATAAAATCAAGGGTTTTGTGCGCTGCTAAATGGTCCAGGACCGCCAAATTATACAGCTGCTTTCTTAGCAGGACGGCTAACTGGTTCTTAAGGCTGTTATCGCAGGCAACGATGGCCTGCATATGCTGGGCGATACTGACGGCGGGTTTTTCCAATTTTAATTCTTTATAAACCCGGTGGATCATCCGGTAGGCCTCAATGTGCGCCTCATTTAAATGATGATACACCGCTTTAGTTTTAAGGAATGATTTCGCCTGGGGAGGCCACATGCCCCAAAGGTAGGAATGGGAAAAATAAACGGTCGGTTCGTTGATGGTAAACCAAAAATGGACCCCGCGGGCCAATGCCCGCGTGACAAATTCGCAATAACGCAAAAAACGCTTGATACAACGCCGGTCCGTCCAGCCGCCTGACGAGGCAAACCATAGGGGATTGGTAAAATGATGCAGCGTGACCATCGGCTCTATGCCGCGCTTGCGCAGGGCTTTGATGACGCTGATGTAATGCACGATGGCTTCATCGGAAAATTCGCCTTCCCTGGGCTCGATCCGGCTCCATTCGATGGATAGGCGATGGGCATTGTGATCCAGGCTTTTGGCCAGGTCAAAATCCTGTTCGTAATATTCATAGTGCCTGCAGGCCGCCCCGGATTCTTCCTTTCCCGCACGCTTCTCCCATTCCCACCAGTCCGCGTTCACATTATCGCCTTCCACCTGGTATGAAGACGTCGCGGCCCCCCAATAAAAATCTTTTGGAAATTGGATCATCGTAAAATTATATCACCGCCGAATAAAAATCCTTTAAAAATATGTTTATTTAAACCTAACTAAAGAGTAAATTAAACTCATGAATGCGCTCTTTAAATTGATCCAAAAGACTTACAGGATGATCGAGCCTCCCGGCACTTCGAGGGGTTTGCATAATGTGATCAACCTGTCCAGCCTTCAGATCATCACCTATGTCCTGCCGATCATCATTGTGCCCTATTTATTCAGGGTGATCGGCCCTGAAAAATTCGGACTGATCGCCTTTGCCCAGGCTTTCGTGCAATATTTTATGATCATCACCGATTATGGATTTAACGTTTCCGCGACCAAGGAGATCTCACTGTGCGGGGAAAATAGGGCCAAGATCGTGAACACACTCTCCGCTGTTATGACCATCAAGGCGGTCCTGACTTTTATCAGTTTTCTGATCCTGTGCCTTGTCGTCTATTTTGTTCCCAGGTTCAAGGATGACTGGATGGTCTATGCCCTGTCTTTCGGCACGGTATTGGGAAACACCTTCTTCCCCGCGTGGTTTTTCCAGGGCAAGGAGACCATGAAATACACCGCCCAGCTGAATATCATCGGGCAATTCTTTTACGCGTTTGGCATTTTTGCTTTAATACATAGCCACAACGATTACCTCCTGCTGCCGGCCATCACATCCCTGTCAGCTATTATCACCGGCCTTTTGGGCCAATATATCCTTTTTACGCGCTTTGACGTTCGTTTTCAGCTGCCCAAACAAAAGGACTTGCAAAAACAACTGAAGGCCGGGTGGAACGTGTTTATTTCAGTGGTGGCCATCAACGCTTATACCACCACCCGGGTTTTTGCGGTGGGGCTTTTGACCAACAACACCTTGACCGGATTTTATTCGGTAGCTGAAAGGATCGCCAACGCGGTACAGACCTTCCCCTTGTACTCTTTTACCCAGGCGGTCTTCCCCCGCTTAAGTAAAATATTCCATAAAAATCAGTTGAGGGCTTTTGAGATCATGCAGCAGATACAAAGGATCACGGTCATCATTTCATTGATCTTCCTGCCCTTGACCTTTATCCTGGCACCAATTATCGTGAAATTTGTCTGCGGAGGGATCTATCCGGCTGCGGTGTTATCATTACGTTTCCTGCTCATCTCGGTCTTTTTTATCAGCGCCAACGCTTTTCGAGTGCAGTTCCTGCTGGTTTGCGGCAAAACAGATGCTTATTCAAGGATACATATCACCATGGCCATTATCGGGCTGCCATTGATCATAATACTTATATATTCATTTTCTTATGTTGGTGCCGCCCTGGCAACCACCATCATTGAAGCGGGCGTCTTTACCCTGACATGCCTGACGATCCGAAAACTGACCTTTGTTTAGATCCTGTATTCACGTTTATTTCCCAGCAAGGGATTGCAACTGTGACCGGTCTGATTTTAACGTCGCTTCCAAAGGACCTGACTGTTCCTTTAAAGCCTTAATTTGATTCATCAGCTGTTGAATTTGTGCGTATATAGGCGCAAGCTGCTTTTGCTTATCCTGAATTTCCTGTTTAAGCTGCTGGATACGAGCGATATTCGGGTTATTGGCCAGCGGTTTTTGATCTGTTTTTGCGAAAGAAATACCCCCAGCTGCAAAGCTTAAAATAAGGATCATGCCCATTAAGCCGCGATTCATATATTAGTCTCCTTGATTAATATGCCGTAAAAGACAGCTGACTATTTGTAGTATACCACTACTCCCCTTAAATTCAACCCATCCTGCTCCCTACCTTGTATTTAGGCTTTTATAGGGTATACTTTAAGTGATGAAGCTGTACGTTATTATTCTTTCATTATTGTTGCAGGGTTGTTTCTGGATGTCCTGTGTTAAAGCCTCGGAAGTGGACCAACAATGGAACGAAGCCGTTGGGTTCACCAAACAGGAAGAGTACGACTTTGCGTTCATGGATTTCCGGACAATCCTTAATAATTGCCCCTCTTCCCGCTATTGCCTGGCCGCGGAATTTGCCCAGGGAGAGTATTATTTCCTGCAAAATAACCTGAACATGGCTTCGGATGAATTTGAGAGCTTTTATTCCAAGTACCCCCAAAATGAAGAATCCCTGGTTGCCTTAGCCTATCTTTTTCAAATAGCCAAGATCCAAAAAGATCCTGAAAATATGAAAAAATACCGCAATATGGCGGCAACCTTCCGCCAGCTTACCTTTATTTTTAATGATAAAAAATCTTTTAAATTCATTTCAGGTTTCCAGCGGGAGCACAAGCTGGTTTACTACATCAACAAGGTTGAGCTTTATGTCAATGGTGAATTATTTACAGAGGTTCCTTTTTAGATGGAAATACGCGATCGTTATCTTCCTGATGATCTCCGCCATTGCCGCAGCTGTTTCCATTCAGATAAACCGCTGGGTCCCTAACTACGCCCTTTCATTCTCTCAATTGATCGCCCAGCAGTTTCAAACGAGAATATCCTTTAGCAATGTCTACTACAGATTCCCTGATTTTATTATCTTTAAAGATGTCAGGGTGCTTGATTTTGACGGGAAGCGGCCGTTGCTGGAATCTTCAAAGGTGACTATGAATTTCACCTTCCCTTTATTTTCCTCCGCTACCCCTCTTCATTACATCATCCTGGATGACTTGGGCATCAATTTCCCTGTCTTGAGGAAATACTTGGAGCGGCACGGCAAGAAAATATACGCCTGGGCGAAAACCCTGCCGAAAGGGAAATTGCGCCTCCTTGTGCCTAACGGACAGATCTACCTTAAAGATTATCCCCAAGGTAACCCCATCAGTTATAAAGTCAATCTCAACTTCGATCAGGGCCGTATCAGCGCCCAAGGTTCCTGGGATGACAGGGCCAAATACAATTTTGAGCTCGATGGCACCGGCCGCGATGATGGTTTTGACCTGGATAAATTCACCGTTCAGGAAGGCCGGACTTCCATCAACTTTTGGGGAAGCTGGCATGCCAACAATATCGATTGGAAAGGGTTTATTTTCTATGACAAATTTTATATCCTGGATATTGACGGGCATGTGAGAATACAGGATAAAAACATCATCCTTAAACAACTATCCTTTTCCATTGATGGAGATGGCGTGGGGATCAAAGGGCAATGTTCAAAGGAAAAGCTCTTTCAATGTGACGCGGATATGACTTACTGGCAAGGGACACAACACCATGATGAACAAATCCCTTTTAAGAATATCAACCTCCATCTCCATGCCCAAAATACCCTTCAGGGGCTGTCTTTCAATGGGGCAGCTGATCTCAATTTTATATTGAACCCGATAGGGCCAGTAAGTTTACAGAACGCGCATTTGGAATTTAAGGATCTAAAAGCCCAGATCATCAATGGCGATACCTTGAAATTAAAAATAAAACAAACCCAAAACATCCTTTTTATCCAGGGCAAAGAATATAACGTCCCGCTTGAAGATGTCCTGACCAGCATCAATTACGCGATCCCCTACCAAAAAACAGTCAATCTTTCAGCCCGGATGTTCAATGGGTATTGCCACGGCAGGTTTTTTCTGGATACATCCTCTCTGCCCTGGCAGATCAAAAGTCAAGGCAGCTTTGATGAAGTAAGCATAAACCAGGGGCTTTTATCAGGCGCGTTTCAACTCCAATCGGGGGATAATATCAAGCTTTGGGGCAATATGGACCTGCGCCATGGGATTTTTAACGACACCCAATTCCAGGCATGGCTTTCAAAAACACTTCAAATGCCCTCATTGAACCAAGTGACCAGCGCGGATCTGTCGTGTCAATTCAAGATCGACGGGAAATCAAAAACCCTTGAAAACCTGAAACTACACACGCAAGACCTTGTTTTAAAGGGGGATTTTTATCTCGATGAGGATGATCTTGTGTCAAGCCGGGCTTCCGTCCAATTTTCTCAAAAACTCTTGAGCGAATCCGACGTCGGCCGTCATATCATAGGGCTCGTGCGCGGGGCCTGGACGCTCCCTTTTGAATTCCGCCTGTCAGGGAATGTGCGCCGGATGAATTTCCAGTGGGATAATTCACCCCTTAAGGATAAGGTGCGCCAGCACATGTTTTCATTCTTTGAAAGGATTATCGACGAGAGGATGGATGCCCATCCTTACTACAAGGCAACTATGCCCAATGAATCCGTATCCCCCGGATGAGGGGACAACCGGCGTTCTGTCAGGATCACGGTATCGCCGCTTTTGACCAATCTCTTCTTCCTGAGGATCCTGAAGATCGATGGGGGATGATGGGTTATTCTTTTATTCAAAAGAAACGGCTGTACGCCATATGAAAAATTCAAAAAATCACAAACCCGGGGATGCGCGCTAAAAGACAGTACCCAGCAATGAGGTTTAAACCTTGAGATACGCCGGGCGGTGCTCCCGCTGGTCGTCGGCGTGAGTATGTAGCGGATATCCAGCTCTTTGGTTGCCCGAAAAGCATTTAACGATGTAACGTCGGTGATCGTCAAAGACCTGCTTTGGGCGACAATATGGCTGATCTGCCTGCCCTCGTCATCTGACAAAAACCCATTCTCCCTTTGATTTTCAGTGGTCATGGCGATCCTGGCCATCATGCGCACTGTTTCAAGCGGATAGGACCCTATCGCTGTTTCCTGTGAGAGCATAATGGCGTCAGTCCCGTCCAAAATGGCATTCGCCACATCATTGACCTCCGCGCGCGTCGGGCGGACATTTTGGGTCATGGATTCCAGCATTTGGGTGGCGGTTATGACGGGCCTGCCCAGGATATTCGCTTTTTGGATCAGGCTTTTTTGTATGCCCGGCACTTCTTCAATGGGTATTTCCACGCCAAGGTCTCCCCGGGCGATCATCACCGCGTCGGCCGCCTTCAGGATCTCATCAAAATTCTCGATCGCCCCCCGGCGCTCAATTTTAGCCACCAGGTAAACGGAGTGGCCTTTCTTTCGGGCAAATTCCCTTACCTTGACAATATCCCCGGGCCTTTCAACGAAAGAAAGGCCAAAAATATTAACGCCATGCTTTAAACCAAAATCGACGATCTTTAGGTCTTTGGAAGTGATCGGGTTGATATTTAATTTCGTCCCCGGGAGATTGAGCCCTTTATGCGTGAGCAATTTCCCTCCGATCAGCACCCTGCAAAATACCTCACATCCCAGGATTTTCTCGACTTTTAACTGGATAAAGCCGTCATTAAGAAAGATGATCTGGCCTTTAGACACGCTTTTAGGAAGCTGTTTATATTCAACGGAGATACGCGACTGTGTCCCCAGCACATTTTTCGTCGTCAGAATGAGCTTATCCCCTTTTTTCAGCATCAGGGAGCCGTTTTGCAGATGGCCGATCCGCATTTTGACGCCCGGAAGGTCAATAATGATGCTGACCATGCGCTTTCTTTTGGAGGCGGCGATCCGGATATTGCGGATATTCTCCGCGTGTTCCTTGAAATCCCCATGGGAGCCATTTAGACGGGCTATGTTCATCCCGCTTTCGATCATGCCTTCGAGTTTGGAAAGTGAACATGAAGAAGGGCCGATCGTGCAGACAATTTTTGTTTTATGGGGATGCGGTTTCAAAGGGGCCTGTCTCTAATTATTGTTTTCCATAAATGACTTCCAACTGGGAAACCTTGGGGAAATCAGGGTAAAATTCTCCCTGTGGGCCTATATAACCTCCCCTTGATCTCTTTAAGCTGACCGCTGTATACCCGCCCTTGGTATTCGGGATATTGATCGTAAAAGTGTCTGAAGGATCGCCCACCGCACCGGCAGCAGTGATCACCGGAGCCGCGGCTTGGGCCTGATTGATGACTACCGTCGGAGGCTCAATGACCGTTACCGGCGGCGTAACAGCCTGGTATCCATACCCATTATAAGAATAGTATGCCCCGTTGTTCATATAATACGTTGTGCCATTTACCACCACCGGCTGATAAACGGGCGCGGAAACAAGCACCGGATCATCCGGAGGATAATAAGGAGCGCTATAGTAATAATTATCCGGCCATAATGAAAAATCAACGCCAATATAAGAACGGCCCCTGTCATGATCATGCCCGTCATGGCCATGGCCGCTATTACCACTTCCGGCATTGTTGCTATGCCCGCTGGCATGGCTATTCCCGCTGGCATGGCTGTTTGCGCCCGATCCCTGGTTATTCCAATCCGCATAGGATACAGCGGGCCACATCAAGAATATACTGATCGTTCCAGCGATTATCAATGCCATATATATTTTTCGCATATGCTTCTCCTTGGGCTTCTTTTTCATTATAACATACCGCCATCTGTCCCCTTCACTAATTTAGACAAGATGGGCGGTCGAAAAGTTCCAAAGAGAAAACAGGCGGGTTGATCGTGGTTTTGCGGCTTTATTTAAATCCCCTGGCCATCCACAACAGGAAAAACGGGATAAACACTCCCATGGCCAAACAAGCCCAGACCATCCATGGCTTCGTGTACTTGAATGCCATGATTATCCCAAGCATTGTGGTGGCCAAAAGGCCCAAGGCCATCAATATGATCAAATAACGGAAAATGACCGAAGGCTGCGGGCGTGTATTATTATCAGCCCACCGCTGATCCATGTGTACCTGCGATAAAGATCTGACAATTCCCGGCGGTTTATAACTGCCGTCTTTGGAGGCGTGATGAAGGTCAAATGTCTGCCAGCAGCCGGTGACCAGAAAAAGGACCAGCAGCGGCGAAAAAAAACAGCCCAAATACAAATGGACATTCCGCATGACTTTGATATTCATGGCTTTATCCTACCAAAATAAGAACAATCCGCAATCAAGTTATTGCTTTTGATCCAGCCAATCATCCCAGGAATTATCGGAAATTTTTTCTGTTGTTTGGCATCTTTGGGCAACGCAAACCGCTGCCGGCTGAAATCCGGGATCAATGGAAGCCGGGCACGAGCCCATAACCTTGAAAAGTTCACGCGAAAACTTTTTATTGTAAGGCTCCCAGGAATCGCAATTCACCACTCCCGACGTGCAATCGCTGTCCGCGCCGCAAACCTGATCTTTGCCGGGGATCCCGCGCAATGACTTTTTAGTATCTTCTTTTATGGGTGGTTCCTGGACTTCGTTGGTAATGACTTGGTTCAAGACAGCCTTATTATCCGCAGGAATTACGGAATTTCCCTCCGGGGAATTGATATATTCATTGAATATATTTTCATGGGGATTTTCAGAAGCAAAGACCAACAGAGGGGGCATTAAAAATAACATAATGAATAACGCTGACAGGGTTATGGTCTCCCGGGCTGATTTGTTATCCCTTTTTTTCTTATAATCAAACCCGCCTTTGATTTCAAAATCCTCCATCAAAATGCGTTGGGTAGTCAACATGCTGATTGGTTTAGGGATGTATTTAACATTGCAATCCTCAAATCTTATTATACGGGTATCCAAGTCCCATTTGCTCATTACAAAGATTATCATTTCGTTGATCCGTTCAAGATTCTTGATATGTTCAACGACTGTCTCCCCGCCAAGGCCAGGCATCATCATGTCCTGAAATAAAACATCTACCCTCTGTTTATCTAGAACCTTGATCCCTTCTTCAACATTCTTTCTGACAATGACTTTCGCGTTAAACCTCTGCAATAGGAATTCCGCGAAGGAATCAGTGAATTCTTTTTCATCATCTAAAATTAAAATAGTTGGTTTTTTCATTGCCCCGCCTCCCGGGTAAGGTATCCCTCATTTTTGTCGAATCCATACAATTCCAAGATCGAGGTCACTTCCCTTTTTATTTTAAATTTGCTGGTTTTTTGGATAAATACCAACACATTTACTGCTTCGACGATGGCTTCAGGCACAGGGGCTACACCCGCTTCCATCACCAATTGCTCCAACCTTAAAATCCCGCTTTGTGCGGAATTCGCGTGAATAGTGCTCAATCCGCCTTGATGTCCGGTATTCCACGCCTTGATCAAAGAATGCGCCTCTTTGCCCCGAACCTCACCTATGATAATCCTGTCAGGCCTCATGCGCATCGAATCAAAGATCAGATCGTTCATGCTTTTTACTGGAGAGGATCTCATCGTCACGGAATCTTTGACATTACATTTTAGTTCCTGGGTGTCTTCAATAATAACTACCCTGTCTTCCGGGTGTGTTTGGGCAATACAGTCGAGGATCGCATTGGCAAATGTCGTTTTACCTGATTGTGTCCCGCCTATGACTAAAATGGATTTTCTATTTCTTACGGACTCTTTTATTATTTTCTCCTGTTTCCTGGTGATACTTTCGTCCTTAACATATTCTTCCAGCGCAATGACCCTGCCTGCGCGTTTTCTAATGGCAAAAGCGGGATAAGGCACCACTGGTGGTATGAAAGCTTGGAATCTAAATAATTTAAACTCCTCATTGATTTCTACCCAAAGTTCACCTGAAAAACTCGGGTTTTTGGGTGTTACAACCTCATCTGAAACGCTCGCGATAGTATTTATCAAATTTTTGGCTGCCGCTGCAGTCATCATCCCATACTCACGCTTTCCTTGATAACCATCCACCCATAACACGCCATCGGGATTTAACAAAACCTCATAAATGACATCATCAGACAAAGCTGATAATACAAGCTGTCCAAGATCTTGCTTTAATTTATTTTGTGTACGCGAGTGTTCCCTGAGCATCTTCAATATTTTCCAGGACCATATCTTTCATGACCATGATCTTAAATTTATAGCCTGGATCAATGATCACTGTTGGCTGGATGTCCATATTCTTTTCAATCGATTGTCCGCTGACATCCGCTAACTTCTGACCGACACTGGCTGCGACGGTTTCACGGGGATCCGTTGTTTGTTCAGCTTTTTGATTTAAAATATCATAGCCAGCACCCATCAGGCTTAACAATACAGCATTCCCATATATCCTAAAATAATGGTTATCCACCTTATCCTTAAAACCGGTATACCCGGCTATATCCACTCCCTGCATTTTGTCAAGGTCAATACTTGATCCATCCGGATATATAATCCTGTTCCAAACAACTTGTACCCGTTTTTGCCCAAACGTTAAATCACTATTATATTCCCCGATGAGCTTGGCCCCTTGAGGGATCAAAAGATAATTACCAGTCACCGAATCAAAGACATCTTCGATAACCTGGGCATTAACGCTCCCCGGTAAATCTGAATTGATACCTGTTATCAAAGCCGCAGAAATATAACTCCCCGCCTTAACTTCATAGGGTGAACGAGGTTTTCTTTTAGAAGTTTTTAAATAATCATCCTCTGGATCGCCATTTTTTAAGAATGCCAGTTTCCCGTCTTGATTGTTTATATCTCCGGACATCCCATTCTTCAGAGATGCCAAAGAAGGGATTGGCGCCCCTGTTATTGATTTAACCATATTAACTAATTCACTAAATTCCCCAGTCAGATCGTTCTTACCATTTTTTCCTTGTTTAGACAGGATATGATCGCCCGGTGGACCGGGAATTTCTATTCCCAAAGGTGATTTCCTAGCCTCTAATTCAAGTTTTTTTGAATCGATCCTATCCTTATTCTCAATTTTTATGATCTCCAGCCTTGCTGAATATTCATCTTCAATTTCCTCTTTTTTCAGATTAACTTCTTGTTTGGAAATAATCTGAGATTCGATCTCCCGAGCCGATTGCTTATGTAAAGAAGATTGGTTGTGGTCGATCTTGATATTCTTGAACTTTGCATCGTTAAACCAAGAAGTCTCTAAAGCTTTGGTGGATATATCCAGGGACTGGCGGGGTTTTTCCTGTATTTTCTCTACCCTTTGATTATTTTGAGCTTTATACATAAGGACAGCCATTACGATGATAAGGATAATAAAACCAGCTAAAAATGGCAGTCGATTGGTTTGTACTATTTTTTGAGGCGTTTGATTGAACATATTCCGACTAAACGTCAAGCAAATTGTTATGCCTAACCAATGCAAAATTGATTCTAAATCAAATAATGCCAGCCAATCCTTTTTCTTCAATAATATGCAATAACTTCAACGCGGTGCCAGAGGGTCTCTTTACGCCTTGTTCCCATTTTTGAACTGTAGTGACACTTGTATTTATAAAACAAGCAAGGGCAGCTTGACTTAATTTAAGTTTTCTGCGAAGACGGGCAATTGAATTTGGCGCATACGGCTTTACGTCCGGAAGGCACAAGGCCCTTACTTCTCTGAGGGTTATTTCATCTATGCTCCCTGTTTTGTAAAGATCTTCTATGGACTCCAGAACCATGTCTTTTATGCTATTTTTCATTGAACTATTCTCCTATTTTGAAGTTTCGATAAACGCTTTAAACAATAAAGTGTCCGTGATCCCTTCTTCCCGGGCCCAACGGGTAAAAAATTTATTTTTCAAATAATGCATGGTTTATTATCCATAGCACTAAGTACTACACAATTAGAGTATAGTACTTAGTACTATATATGTCAAATATTGGTCTTGTGCCCAAACCTTCCGCGGCAACCAAGAATTATGTAAACTTTATTAAATTTATGATTTGCCTGTACCTGTTTGTCCCTAAAATTAACACACCTTGCTTGAAAATCGTATCGACGACAAAATACGGTTTGAAATAACGATAATTAACTACTTCTGTCTGTCCTTTACGATCGACCATCATAAAAACCGGCAATTGTGACCGGTCCACATTATCCGGCATCCTGATAAACACCTTGCTGCCATCTTCAAACACACTCATAGGATACCAGCTGATACCTTTATCTCCCTTGATACGGTAATCATATTTAATATTCTCAATATTGATTTTGGGCTGTTTGCTGCCATTATTTTCAATTTTATCCGGGGGGCCCCCCACATCGATGGAATCAGCCTTCTCCTGCGGATAATAGAAACCTATGCGCGGCATATACTCTCCTGTATCAACGGATTGTAGGGTGATATCGTAGTCGCGCCTGTCTGTAATAATGGATAGATTGGTTTGTAGCCCCCCCATGATTGGTTTGACCAGCACAATGGGTGTAAAGGTATTCGTATCGCCTATATAATTGGGCAGAATATTCCAACGGGTCGTATCACCGGCTGCGGCGCTCATGATTCTTTCCCCTTCCTGCAAAACTATTTTACTGTACATCATCCTTTTAGCTGTCAAATTAACTTCAGCCAAACCATATGGATATAATACCGTTCCATCAGGCCTTGAGATCACATCTGCTTGACCATTATTAATATAATTGTCCGTCTCTTTATTAATCTCCATTTTATTTGTCAGTACCTGAAGTCTTTCCTTAGCCAAAAAGCTGATATCTTCGAATCCAGGGGAATCGCTTTCTTGCGATCGCATCTGATTTTGTTCGGGAATTTGGATCAAGGGTTGGTCATTCCTTATGTCAATTTTACCTGGATCGCTCACACATCCGCTGAATACCAAGCTAATCAGTAAAAATGATTGAATATGATTTTTCATTCTTTACTCCCAACATTATATTAATTTCGCCCAAGAAATCGATGTCACATACAAACCAAATGGATTATAAGGATTTTCCCTGTACTGGTCCTCATGCGCATAAGGAATTTGAATAACAGAGACCAAAGCTTTGTAATGAGCCTCTCCCAGGACCTGATTGTCATAATTTCGTTCCATTTCTCGCCATTCAACTGAATAGGTGTTTTCTGCCTCTTTTAAGAACAACAATAATTCAACATGACGAGTGCCTTTATTTTGAGCAAAATCAAAAGGATTGTTCTCCTTGTAAAAACCATCCAAGAAATTATTTTGTACGGATTTAATTGACTCTTGATAAACCTGGTTCAAATTCCTTCTCAGGGTTTCAGGGTCTGAAATAATGGACCTGGCCATATCAATGTACTGATAGACAAATGATTTTATTACCCTTTCATCATTTAACGGCACCTCCTTAGCTTCACTCGTCCCTAATGCCCTGCCTAAGTTATCTACCTGAACCACATAGGGAATAATATGCGCTTTGTTTATCGTAAGAATATTACTCCCGATACTGACCAGTAGAACGAACCCCAAAATGAAAGCTATTCTTTGCCAATTTTGTTTTGAGGCGTTGATATTATGTGTGATTTCATCATATTCTCTTCTGGCCTTAACATAAGGGTCGATAATCTTTTTATTCATATTGAGTAATCCATAGAATCATTGTTTAAATTCTTTTGAAGATCTTCCTGGGGTTCGGTTTTTGACATTTTCTCTAATATATCTTTAGCTATTTTCCCACCCTGAGTATCATTGATTTTTCTATCCCATTCTTCTTGCTTTACTTCTGTCCTGGCAGCCCCAAGAGTTTTAATGGTTTCCCATCCTGTATTTACCAGGTTTTCCTTCTTCCCCTGCCCCTCAAGAGTAACCCTGGCTGATTGATCGGCCGCATTCACTGCTTTTGAAATTCCTACTATGCCTGGCAAGCTTCCTACTGCCCCCTTGGCCATCTTAAAAGTTTCTTTGGCTACGGCATTTATTGAGGATGCCGTGTCATAATTCATCGGAAATCTTCCGGTTAGATAGACCACTGCCTGGTCTGGCAGTTTCTGACAAATTTTATAGTACATAAACGACGCCATGATCACCGCGATATAGTACTCAATGATCTGACCTATCGGGACATTATCAAGTATTTGCGACCAGTTCTTAGTTAAGCCAGCCCCTATACCGACTAAGATATAAACAAATAACATTTTGACACCAATATGGAAAAACGCATGTACGTAGTGTTCCGCATATTCTCTTGTCCATGTTGAACCTGCGAAAGCCAGTAAAAAGATACATGCCGAAAGAATAATACGGCTGCCGATATCAATTAAGATAAGTTCAATGGCTATTACGCCGAAACAATAAAGAACAACTCCGGCAGCGGCCACAGCGATCAGGCTTAATCCAATATTGGCAAGTGATGTGTGATTTTTGGCGGCATTAAGTATCTTCGACGCTATGCTGACACCAATATTGATAATATTTCCAGGGTTTGTTGACAAGGCGTAGCCGCTGGCCTTGGAACCCATATATATTCCGGCGTACCTAAAAGATTTGATAATTAAGGGCAATAATTGATCATATTGGCTGATAAAAAGATAAAAGACATTAAGATAGATCAATAATCTGATTAACTCTATATTCGATTCAATCATGTCCACATTTTTACTTAATAAACGATTTATGCCTAACACGGCAACCGAAAACAGCGCTACGGCGTTAAATAATTCCTTTGCAATTTCAATACTCCCGGCTTGAATGGCGGAAATGCTGCTATTGTATTGGCCTATAAGTTGATTAAAAATTGAAACCGCAACTGAATCCATTCTTAATTCCCCAAATCAAAACTACTGCTGCCATTTTCAATCGGATGGATGATTTGATCCATTTTTTCTGTCATATCTTGCTTTTCCTGGTTTTCTTTATTTATCAATGCGGCTTGCATCGAAATCTGCTCGCTTAATAATTCACGCGTTAATTGCATTTGTGGGACCGTTTGCGCTGTGAGTTCATTCAAGGTTTGCAAGGCTTGAGTTTGCCCGACAGCCTGATTATTCTTTGCCATCAAGGCATTTACAGTATCCATTTCTTGCTGATACGATTGCCTTTGTTCTTTAACTCTGTTTAAAGCATCTTGTACTATATTCATAGTTCCTTGGCCCAATAAATTCTCTTGCTCAACCATTGTTCCTTTTGTTGTTAAATTAATCGCCTCTTGCTGCATATTAGTCAAAATGTTCTGTGTTTGATCAGAAAGTGATATCCCTTCATTGATGAGATTGGTTAATGCGCCTCTTAACGCATCTGAACCGCTAAACTCATTTTGATAGGTCGCTATGGATTTAAGACCTTCCACCTGGTTTTTAATCATCTCAATCTGGTTTTCAAGGCTTTGAAGTTGACGTAAATTTTCTGTGATCAGTTCAATATTATTCAAAATTTGTGTATGTTCAGTGGCTATGTCTTGAGCCCAAACGGATGACGAAAGAATTAACAATATTATTAATATGGAACAAATAAACTTCATATCTGCCCTCTAATCGATTCCCATTCCCGGGCTTGCGTATTCAACCCTTTATTTTCAAGCCACTTGGCAACCCAATTGTCACCATAATCTCTAATAAAATCCTGGACTTTGTGCCTATCCTGCAAGCTTGTCCCTGACCCATAAAAAGCAAGTTCTATATCCTTTAATCCCAAATCAATTAATCGATGCCCTGTATCTCGGGCTGTCACATAATAATGTTTTTTTCGGACCGACTTGCTGATGATTTCAATTTGCCGTTCATTAAGTCCAAATGCCTGATAAAACCTTCTGTTATCCGTTTCTCTAGCCGCCGGATTGGGTAAAAAGACTTTAGTAAGACAACTCTCATTTATAAAATTAACGTACGGTGAATTGACAATATCCGAAAGGCTTTGCGTTGCCAGAAGCACACAGGCATTATTTTTCCTGATGGTCCGTAAGAATTCTATCCAGTAATTCATAAATGTTTCATGAAGCATGATCAACCAACCTTCATCAATGATGATAAAAGTTGGTTGCCCATCCAATGAACGTTGGATTCTATAAAATAAATAAAGCAAAACAGGTGTGCTTAATCTATTATCCAATCCCATTAGATTGGAAATCTCAAAAGTTTGAAATTTGGCCCTTTTAAACCCATCTTCCTTGGCATCTAGGAGTGAGGCCATATACCCTTCTTTTATCTGCACAAAAGGCCTTAAAGCTTCTTTAATTTCATTATCCTGAAGATTTAAATAATAATCGGACAGTGTCTTTGAGGGGGATTTACTGGTATCTCGGATCGCTCCTTCAATGGAGGCTCTGATGGAAGGGCTGATCACAACCCCTTGTAAGGAAATAATCCTTTCAATCCAACCGCAAGCCCACTTTTGTTCGCTTAAATCTTCTAAATTACATAATGGGCAGAATGATAAATCGTCATCATCACCCATGATGTCATAAAATTCTCCTCCTACGGCATGAGTTAAGACATATTGACTATACCCTTTGTCAAAAATGTAAACCTGAGCGTCCTTATAACGCAATGCTGAATTGGCAATATGAGATAACAAGACCGATTTACCGGATCCGGTGGGGCCAAGTATCAAAGCATGTCCGACATCACCTACATGGGCATTAAATCTAAATGGCGTCGTTCCATTTGTAGCCGCATAAAAAAGAGGCGGTGAATGCTTGGGATAATACGGACAGGGATTATATATGGCCCCAGACCAAACATCGGTCAAAGGAATCATATTTGCTAAATTTTGAGTATTGATAAACGGTTTGCGGACATTTTTTAGGTTTTCTCCAGGTAAAGTGCCTAAAAATGCCTCTACTGAATTCATTTTTTCAATGATGGATGGGAACCAATTATTGTTTAATAGGTCCCTAACGTGCTCCGTTTTCCTTTTACATTCAGCTTTTTGTTTATCTAATATAACCACCGCAAGAGTTGCATAACCGTAGTTGACCTGACCTAATTCTACGGCTTCCTGGGCAGTTCTGGTTTCTTCAATTTTCGTTAAAACCGAACGGTTTGCGGCATCAGGGTTTAGGCGCGGGTCTTTCCCAAATGCGCCCATGATCATTTGCCCGATTGAGTATTTCATGCCAAGATATTTCCCTTGGTATTCATCAATGACTCCTAAAGCATCGATGGGATCATAAAAAATAAATCTGGTAGAAAATCTAAGTTCGAAGGGTATGTTTGATAAAATATTGAGAATGCCGGAAAAACTTTCATTTGGAAATTGGGTCAAGGTAATAACCCCTATAAAATGATCATCAACCATGGGTTCATGCCCACCCATAAATTCATGGGCCCCCAAATAATGATTGAGATAACAAGGAGGCTCAGGTACCGGTATTTCCATTTTGACGCCACAAATGCAGCGATTCAGAAAAGTCATCATCTCAGATGAGCTCATACGTTTAATATGGATTTTATTTGATATATTCCCTTGAAATTCATCCAGTTTCTGATTAAAGAACCCAAGAACACATTTGAGGTTCGGGGAATCACTCTTTTGTGCGTTTTGTACAAAGAAATTATCAATGAATTTATTTTCAACTACTGATGGGAGGTAACAAAAGCTGATCGCGTAAATATTCTCAAAATGGCCCCCTTCTTTTTCATAGATCTCCCGACGATGCTTCTCAATCAATTTAGATGTAGGATTGTTAAAATGATGTGTTTGCGGGTAGGCAATAGCTGAAACCCTGATCAAATCAACATGCATGGACCACCCATTCCCGAAATTCTGGAAAATACTCTGAAATTGTGAATTTAATTGGTCTTCTTCCATGCCTAAGGAAGAATCCATGTCCGGGCCCCTATAATAAAAACAACCCAAAAGGCTGCCATCGCGGCTGAACAAAACTCCTTCGTCAAGAAATTCAAAGTAATGGATCAATGAAGGAAATCCAGCCGGGCCATCGGTGTATTCTTTGACAGGGAACATATCAGAATTTTCTAGTGCGTTTGATAACACTTTGGGGGGTGTTTATTTTTTCACGGGCATGATAAAAATCCTGATATTGAAGAGATCTTAAGAATATTTTTGTGGACCAGGGGTCGATTCTTGCCATCAGTTTACTGGCGATGATCCCAACAAACCATATTATTATTGCTAAAATAAGTGATAAAATATCACGGCCTACAGTACAAAGGCTCAAGGAAATGCACGCTAAAAGAATGACGTTTTCTCTTTCACCTCCCAATAATAATATCGGCCTGGTTAAACTTTGTAATATAGGTGTGTTTGTTTTTTGATTGACCATAATCACATTTGAGCTGAGAACAAAGCCGCGTTAACTAACAGGGATGAGGCAAAAAATACGATACCCCCAACAGCGATTATATTTGTTAGCTGATGTATCCCGTCACCGATGCTCTTCCCAAAGGCATTGACGAATCCCCACATGCCGATCGCTATCAGCAAGATTGATGTTGGAAAAAGTCCAGTGGTTAAATCCCTGGCAATTTGGTAAAGCTGATTGGACATAACCAAAATTTGTGAGCTCGTCGTAGCCGATGCATTGCTGACAAATAAAAAAGTCAACCATGGTAAAACTAAAATGATTTTTTTATGCTTCATGTTTTTTCTCCTTTTACCCAATAATCTATGATTGTTAAATCATAACATAATATTGATTATTTGTCAAATTTATTGCCAATAACAATGAAGGGTTAAGACGCTGGAATGTTTAATAAGGTAGTTTGATCGTGAAAATCACTGGCGCTGAAGTCGTGACATTGCCGTTGCTGTCATAGGCTTTGGCTGTCAAGGTGTAGGTGCCCGGCAACAGCGATACTTTCCAGGTAAAACTATAGGGACTGTTATTGGTTGTATAAATGAGCATTGTTCCTATAAAGAATTGTACCTGAGTAATCGTCCCGTTAGTTTCCGAGGCGTTTGCTGAAATAACGATGGGTGAAAGGAGCGAATTTACAGAATTGTTGGAAGGCGTTATCAAACTTACCGTGGGCAATGACTGTTGGATAACCGGTGCGGGATTGACTGTCAAAGACGCAGGATTACTGGTTACGGTTCCTGAAGCGTTCGTTACCACACATTCAAACAGCGTACCGCTTTGGGAAACCGATGTCGCGGGGATGGTGTATGACGCGCCTGTTGCCCCGCTGACGGGCGTATACGCCCCGCCATTGACACTCTGCATCCATTGATAGGACGGTGCCGGCGTCCCTGTGGCAGTGACGCTAAACGTTGCCGGTGCCGGTGTTGTCACTGTTTGATTGGCAGGCTGTAACGTAATGCCCGGAGCTGCCGGAGCGGGATTAACTGTTAAGCTTGCCGTAATGCTTGTCACACTGCCCGCGGCATTGGAAACAACGCATTCAATTAATGTCCCGTTTTGAGCTATTGTCGTCGCAGGGGTTGTATATGATGCCGCGTTCGCCCCGCTGATCGCGGAAAATGCGCCGCCATTGACGCTCTGCATCCATTGATAGGACGGTGCCGGTGTCCCGCTGGCGGCCACCGTAAATGTCGCCGTAGCCGGAACTGTTACGATTTGACTGGCAGGTTGTGCCGTTATGCCCGGTAAAGTATGGACTGTCAGGGAAGCCGCGTTACTGGTCATGGATCCAGACGCGTTCGTCACCACACATTCAAAAAGTGTACCGCTCTGTGACACTGTTGTCGCGGGCGTGGTATAAGATGCGCTTGTCGCCCCGCTGATCGCAGAAAACGCCCCGCCATTGACACTCTGCATCCATTGATAGGACGGTGCCGGTGTCCCTGTGGCAGTGACGCTAAACATTGCCGTTGCCGGCGCAGTCACTGTTTGATTGACGGGCTGAGAGGTGATGCTTGGCACTATATTTACTGATAATGTCGCCGCATTGCTCGTCACACTTCCCGCCATATTCGTTACCGCGCATCTATATTGTGTGCCATTAACAGAAGCGGAAGTCGCGGGCGTTGTATAGGCCGCGCCGGTTGCCCCGCTGATATTGGAAAAGCTTGCCCCTGCGTTGGTACTGACCTGCCACTGATAACCCGGGGCAGGCGTTCCGCCGGCAATCACCGAAAAGCTCGCCGCCGCAGGCGCTGTTACTGTTTGATTGGACGGCTGTGCCGTTATGCTTGGCAATGAATAAACGGTCAGCGAGGCGGCGTTACTGGTTACGGTCCCGGACGCGTTCGTGACCACACATTCAAAAAGTGTCCCGCTCTGTGACACTGTTGTCGCGGGGATCGTATACGACGCGCTTGTAGCCCCGCTGACAGGCGCATAGGAACCGCCGCCCACACTTTGCATCCATTGATAAGTTGGTGCCGGCGTCCCGCTGGCTGATACCGCAAACGTTGCCGGTGCCGGCGCTGTTACTGTCTGATTGACGGGGTTTGTCGTGATAACAGGGACAGCAGGGGCAACGGAAATCGCTGTTACTGTGATCGGATTGGAAGTGGCCATACGGCCATTGGCATCTATCGCTTCAGCAGTCAAGGTGTAACTGCCGACAGGTATATTGCCCCATGTATAACTGTACGGAGGCACATTCCTGGCCCCTAAAAAAGCAGATCCATTATAAAAATAAACTTCCGCTATGCTGCCATTGGCTTCTGAAGCATTCGCGGTAATAATAAGGCTGGAACCTGCCGGAGTATTGCTCGCGTTACTTGGGCTTGTGATAGCAACTACCGGTGATGGCGGTGTTGTCCCAAATTTAGAAGGCAGGCTGATAGTGATCGGAACAGCCGCTGATGTCACCACAATCCCCCTGCTGTCAGTGGCTTGGGCCGTCAAATTATAATTGCCCGGGAGAAGGCGGATCGTCGACCAGGTGTAATTGTATGGACTGCTGGTTGCCGTATAAAGAAGTGTGGTCCCGCTAAAGAATTGCACCTGGGCGATCGTCCCGTTAGCCTCAGAAGCATTGGCTGAAATGAATACATTGGCCATATCATTGAAAGATGAACCGTTAAAAGGCGACGTCAAACTTACCGTCGGCAGGGAAGGCGGCAGGTTAACGGAAATGACGACGGCCGATGAGGCGGCTGTATTGTTATTATTATCAAAAGCTTCCGCGGTTAAACTGTAATTTCCCGCAGGAACATTGCTCCAGGTATACGTATAAGGGCTGCTGGTGACAGTAGCCAGCAAGGTTGAGCCATTATAGAAAAGCACCTTGCTGATTCCCCCATTGGTCTCCGAAGCCGTGGCTGTAAGCACTATTGTCGCGGGAGAAGTATAGGCACTGTTATTGGCCGACAGACTTACCGTGGGCAGCACTGAATATCTCGCGCTGGCCTGCGCAGAATTTGAGCTCTCCCCTCCTGAATTGACTGCTGAAACAACATAATAATACGTGGTATCATTGGCCAGGGAAGTATCCGTGTAGGTGGTGTTGACAACCGTAGACGCGATCGTTGTATAAGGCCCTCCATTGACCGCGGACCTTTTGACATTATAGGAAGTCGCTCCCGGACTGGCTGACCAGGACAAAGATATGCCCGTGTTCCCGGCAACCGCGCTTAGGCCTGCCGGCGCTGACGGCGGGGAAACCGCCACTGAACCCTTGACCAGGTCATTATATAAATTCTGACCGTTAAAAGACCCCAGGCCAGTGGCATCATCAAAACCCCCTTCTGCCGGATAATAGCCGTTATTCCCGGAAATAATGTCATGAAAATCATTGGCGTAACCGCTTGTTTGCGCGAGCTGATAAAGCGCGCTGTTCACTGAACCAATGGGGGCGTTCGTCCCAAGGCCCTGGTTGACGCGGGAGATGAATGAAGCCCATATGGGCGATGATAAGCTGGACCCAAAGTAGCCATACCAGGATCCGTCAATATAAAAAGCGTACGGGGTTGAACTGTCAGCCGTCAGGACAACATCAGGCATATTGCGCATCGTTGTCGATACCTTGGCTGCCGCAACCGCCTGGGCTGCGACGGCGGTTTGATAAGACGGGATCGTCCAGTAGGCACTAACGCCGCCGCCGCCGTAAACGGAAGCGGATTCACTTTTATAGGTCCCGTTGGCATTGATCGCAAGTTTACTGATCCCCACCGCTGTCGCGTAGGGTTGGGAAGCCGGTTCATCAACAGCCAAAATACTGTTGCCGCCGGCATCATAGGCGCCGTTATCACCCGCGGCCACGAATACCGCCTGGCCTTGTGCCGCCATCTGCTCAAAGATCAAATTATCAAAATTGATGGTCGGAGAATCCATCTCCGGCTCACCCCATGAACAACTGATGACCTTGGCCTTGTTATCAGTGGCGATCTGTGTCCATTCATCGATCCAGGCCTGGGTTGTATTGGGCGCTTCATAGACAAAAATATTACTGCTGCCCGGAGCAAATGCCGCCACCAGTTCAATATCAAGGGTAACTTCATCAGCACCGCCGCCGCTATAATCCGGCGTTCCGTTAAAACCGTCGATATAAATGTTCTGCAAAGGGACACCGGAAAGTCCGAAATAAGTTTCATAGGCTGTTATGTCGTTGCTTGAATACCCATCCAGCTCAAAAAGGGCGACACTCTGGCCTGAACCGGTGGAAGTTACGGAATTAAGATTATAAGCTGTCTTCACATCATTGGGAGCCAAGAACCCCCCGGGGCCCGTCCCGATGGCTTGGGGCAGCACTTTCATAGAATGACGGTAACGATGGGCCCGGTATTTAGGGATATTATCCAGGCCGCCCACCGCCAATATCTTGCCCGCGAGTATCGCGGGAATTGTAGGATCCGCGTCAGGGGCAAAAAACATGACATTGTCATTCCTTTGATAATAATTGATACGCATCCCAAACGCCTGCTCAAACGCACTTATGTTCCCTGTCACGTACAGCACAACGCCATTCGGCGATTGTCCCGTAATGATGATCCCTTTTTTCCTGAGATAATCCTGGACAGTAATTGAATCAATTGTTGATACAGCAAATTGCTGGGAAAATTGAGCAGGAGTTAAAAAATGATGAAAATTCGTGCTTTTAGGATCATAAAGGTCCTGAAGAAAACTGTTTAACTGGGTTTGATCCGCCAGGGGCAGAATGATCTGGGCATTGATACTCTGGCTGGCATGATATCTAAAGATAGAATTATTGATATCCCCGGGAATATGCCCTGTTAAGGTCTGGCTGCCGTCAGCATTATTCCTGACGAAACGATGGAAGGAGTCCGCGAACGAATTTTCTTCCATGGCCAAGCCAAATATAGCCAAAAATAGGATGAAAAGCAGCTTCTGGCTTGCCTTATTTAATGAATTCACCCGCATTTTTCTTCCTTTTGGGCTCAAACACAACAAAAAACCCGAATGTTTCTCAAAAAATTTCGAGATGCATTCGGGTGATCAATCTATTTTCCCTTGAGCAGCTCGACTACCGTAGCTTATAAATTACCAGCCTTAGGTTCGATCCTTTGCGTCGCCAGCTTTCACTGGTTTTGCCTTTTACATATATATTATGACATAAAATACTCAATTGTCAAGCCAAGGGAGGCAATAACATAAGTCATTTACTCCCTTGGCTTTATAAAAGTATGATTATCCTATTGCCTTATTTCCTTCCTCTCCTGTACGGATACGGATACATCGCGGCATATCCAGGACAAAAATCTTACCGTCTCCGATCTTCCCTGTACGGGCACCATTAACAATGGCCTTGATTGTCGGTTCTACGAATTCTTCGTTGACAGCGATCTCAATTTGGATCTTTCTTAGCAAATTCCCGGTTTCCCGGACTCCGCGATAATATTCATCCACACCCACTTGACGGCCGTGGCCCAGCACTTCAGAAACTGTAATTAAATTGACATGGGCCGCATAAAGTTCTTTTTTGACTTCATCAAGCCTGTGAGGCTGAATAATGGCCATGATAAGTTTCATAAATTCATCCTTTCTCTTTTAGTCTAAGATGGTGTACGCGCGTTCGTGATGCTGGCTTAAGTCCAACCCCATGATCTCCTGTTCCTGTGAAACTCTCATAGGTATAATTTTATTGGTCAGCCAACAGACGATGCTTGTCATGACCGCGCAATACCCCACCGCGAATAACGCGCATTTTAACTGAGAAAACAGCAACGCGCTGTTGCCGTTAAACAATCCATTGCCGCCGGCGGGATTCACGGAAACGGTTGCCATTAATCCGACGGCTATAAGGCCCCAGAATCCGCCTACCGCGTGGACACCGAAAGCATCCAGGGTATCGTCATAGCCAAATTTGGGCTTAAGATAACTTACCGCGAAGAAACTTAAGATCCCGATAACTACACCGGTAATTAAAGCGCCGGTAAAATTGACGAAGCCGGACGAAGGTGTTATCGCCACAAGCCCCGCGACCGCGCCAGTGACAGTACCAAACATGGTCGGCTTTCCGGTGAGGGCCCATTCAATGACCGCCCAGCTGACGGCGGCCGCTGCCCCGGCGGTATTTGTCGCGATAAACGCGTTGACAGCCACGGAATTCGCGGCCAGGGCTGATCCCGCGTTAAAGCCGAGCCATCCAAACCACAGCAAGGCCGCGCCTAAAACCACAAAAGGAAGATTGTGCAGGCTCGGATAACCGATCCCGATACGCTTGCCTAAAAATAATGCGGTCACCAGGCCGGCGACCCCGCAATTGATCTCAACGACAGTCCCTCCCGCGAAATCCAAAAGGCCCCAGGATTTCATCAAACCGCCCGGAGCCCAGGCCATGTGCGCCATGGGACAATACACAACGGTCAGCCACAAAACCGTAAAAAGCAAAAAAGAGGAAAATTTAACGCGTTCGGCGTAAGAACCGCAAATGATGGCCGGGGTGATCACCGCGAACATACACTGAAAGATCACAAATGCGCCCTGTGGTATCGTTGGCCCATAATCCGGATTGGGAGATGCCCCGACACCTTTTAACATAAGCCAATCCAAGCCTCCAATAAAGGGATTACCGCGGCTAAAAGCCAGGCTATAACCATAAATACCCCATAAAAGACTGATGATCACCAGACACGACATGCATTGCATCAACACTCCGAGAATATTCTTGCGGCGGACCATGCCTCCATAGAAAAACCCCAACGCCGGGGTCATTAAAAGCACTAAAGCCGCGGACACAAGCACCCAGGCCGTGTCCCCTGAATTGATCTGATTAACTGGTTCCATAAAAATTAGGCTCCCGCATCTATTTTCTTGAGAATATATCCGTCATCGGATCCGTCGGCGTCAATGCCTTTTTAAGGACTTCAATGCCCTTAAATTAAAAAAATCTGAAAAAATGGGCTAACATATACGCACAAGCGGCAATTGCCGCTGAACAAGGGATCGTTATGATCCAGGCCCAAACGATCCGGCCGGCAACCCCCCAGCGGACCGCGCTTAATCGTTTAAGTGAACCCACCCCCATGATGCCTCCGGTAATGGTGTGGGTCGTGCTGATAGGAATACCTAAGAATGAGGCGACATACAACATGCTGGCGGCACCTGTTTCAGCGCAAAAGCCATCCACCGGCCTTAATTTGACGATCTTCTGCCCCATGGTTTTGACTATGCGCCATCCGCCGCACATAATGCCAAGGGACAATGTCGTATAACAGGCAAAAACAACCCAGAAAGGAACATAAAACTTATCCCCCAAAAGGCCGGCGCTAAAAAGAAGGCTGGCAATAATGCCCATGGTCTTTTGCGCGTCATTACCGCCGTGGCCCGTACAGTAAAAAGCTGATGAAACAAGCTGGCCCTTACGGAAAAAAGTATCCACTTCCCTGGGGGAAGATTTTCGGAATATCCAATGGACGATGATCCCATAGGAAAAACCTAATAATAAGCCGACACATGGCGCGATAAAGATAAAGAGGACGACTTTAAGGATTCCCGGGATGATCAAAACTTTTGGGCCCGCTTTGACCAGCGCGGCCCCGATCATGCCGCCGATAAGGGCATGGGAAGAGCTTGTCGGCAGGCCAAAATACCAGGTAATGAGATCCCATCCGCAGGCACCTATGAGTGTCCCGAAAACAACGGCCTGATCAACGACATGGATGTCAATGATGCCTTTGCCTATGGTATTGGCAACATGCAGGCCAAAGATAAAGAACGCGACGAACTCAAAGAAGGCCGCGTAAAAAACCGCGATCCTGGGCGATAAGACCCGTGTGGATACAATGGTGGCTATGGCATTGGCCGAGTCATGAAAACCGTTTAAAAAATCAAATGACAGTGCCAATAATACGAGAAAAATAATTGCCGCCGGTATATGCATGGCCATTAACGTCAAGTTTGTTTGATTAAAATAGATTCAACGACATTGGCGACATCTTCACAAATATCAAGCACTGTTTCCGCGTCCTGATAGATCTCTTTCCACTTGATGATCTCTATGGCGCCTTTAGACTCAAAAAGTTCCATTAAAACGGCATCACGCATGGCATCCCCGACATTTTCCAATCGGTTGATCTCTACACAGGCCGCCAGGACCATTTTGGAACCATTTTTGATACGCATGCCTTTGACGGCCTTTGAAACCGTCAAAACAGACTCTTCAATGACCTTGGCAAATTCCATCAAATGCCTGTCACTGCCGGTCACTTTATAAACCTTGATGCGCCCCACCATGGTATTGATCATGTCCGTAATGTCGTCCAGCTCTTTGGTCAGGGCATAGATATCTTCACGGTCAAAAGGGGTGATAAATGATTTATTTAACTGCTCAATGACGGCATGGCTTGCGGTATCACCTTTGCCTTCAAGGTGCAGGATCGTCTGATAAGCTGATTCTTCGATGAGCCCTGGTGTTGCGGCTATTTCTTTAAACTTCACGGCCGCTTGCACGGCGCAATCGACCTGTTCCTCGAAAAGATTAAAGAAATCAAATTCACGCGGGAGAAATCTGAAATTCATAGCCTGTCCTTTTTATTAAAAAACAAGTAATAAAAAGCCTTTTCAGCCAGAGATGGCTGAAAAGGCAACGGCTTTTCAACAAAGTCTATTTAAAGGAATATAGCACCCTATAATTTTTAAGTCAAACTATTTGAAATGGCGGGAAAAGCAAACAGCAGCATTATATTTCCATTTTCTTCCCAAACCTTAAATGTCCTAACGCATTCCTGTGAGACAAGCCCCAGACCGGTATAAAGATTGAATTTATGCCCATGCGTGGGGCACTCTATTATGTTCTCTTTTAATACACCTGCAGCCAGGCACCCGCCCTGGGGACAGCGGCTCTCTACGGCAAATAAACGCCCATCAATACTGCGAAATACAGCCACCTCATGAAAACCTATCGAAAAGCTTCGGCCTTCTCCCAACCGGATTTGATCCAGATTCCCCAAATGCATCCGAAAACTTTCCATCTTGCACCTCCTTAGAAATTGGTTAAAACTCCACCGGACGGGAAAGCTGTTTCAGATATTCATATTCAATATTAACCTCCATTTGAGATCCGGGTTTCCCCAAAAAACTCCCTTCAATAGCGGATGTCTCTGAGGCAAAGGCACCGGCGGCAAGGGTGATGTGATGCCCGTAGCAGGCCAACCCTAAGGTCGGGTCATAGCCTCTCCAGCCTCCTCCGGGAATATAGACCTCAGCCCAGGCATGCAATTGGGGATGTTTGGGCGATTGGTCAAAATAATATCCGCTGACAAAACGCGCCGCCAAACCGGCCGCGCGCGCGGCCGCTACATATAAAACCGCCAGATCCCGGCAGGAACCCCGATGGTTAAATAACACTTTTTCCGCCGGGTAAGGCTCTCCGGTATCCCTTATTTCATAGGCGCATGATTCTTTGATCTTCCGGCAAAGCAATGATGAAAACTGGAGCACATTATTTTTGCTTTCCTGCATGATGCTTGAGGCAAACGCCTTGATCTTCTCATTTGCCTGATGACTCAACATATAGGGTTTTAATTGATTGATCATGACGGCGGGATACCGCATCGGCAGTTCCGCACAGCTTACCGGATGAACAATATAATCAAAGGGGTTTACTTCATTCAATTTTAAAACGACACGGGAAACGACTGTCAACGATGAAGTCGGCCTTTTAAACCAAACGAGATGAGATAATGACCCGTTATAATCCAGGTTCGCGGAAATTCCGTCCGGTTCCGGGATGATCATCAATACGCGCTCGATCAATTGCCGGTAAGAATCGCTCCTTGGGGTCAAACGGATCATATGCGGTTCTAAAGTTACCGGCTGTTCATAAGAATACGCGCTCGTATGGCGAATAGCTAAAAACATTTTATCCCCCTAATCTGGCTGTCTGGTCAAAAACAGTATCCACCCATTCATCGGGCATCTCGTTGATCGATCGGGCTATCCTTTCCTGCCACCACACCGAATACCGGTGCATATCCTCGCGGTCAAAACGCTTCTCCACGATATGGAAATCATCCTTTTTACAGGTCACCACATCGATGGGATATTCCACGTCGTTGGCGCTGACACGGGTGGCGTTAAAAGATAAGAAACCGACCTTAAGTGCGAATTCCATACTGGACTCATATTTAAGCGCGCGGTCCAAAAGCGGTTTGCCATGGCCTGTATTGCCGATGATAAAATACGGTGAACCTTCGCCAACCTCCACCCAGTTACCTTCAGGATAAAGCATGTAAAGCATGGGCTCCTTATCATCTTCCAATTGACCGGCCACTAACGCGTATAAATTGAAGGACAAACCATGTTCTTCCAATGATTTCCTGTCTTCCTGGGCTACCCGCTTGACCTGTTCACCAAAAGCGTTGACCATCTTATAAAGTTTATTGAAAGTCTTGTCTTCCTCATCAATGACTTCCTGGAAATAAGTGACCGCCTTATCCCTTAAGGACCGTAATCCCGAAGTCATGATAAATGATGTGTGCTTTCCTGAATGCTGGTGGATCGTCACTTTTTTAGCGGTCATGCACTCCTTGCCGCTGGTAACCCGCGTATCAGCGATGCCTACCAAACCGTCCTGCACCTTCATAGCCAGACAAAAAGTCATACATTCCCTTTCTTTTAGACTAATTTTTCAACGGGCGCGGCGGCAAAGAAAGTATCCGCGATTGCCCCTCCCAGATGGTTCAGTTTCAGCTGAAACTGGTCCAGATATTCATGTAAACCAAAATTAAAAATATCGTTCACATCCGTGTAATCCAGCTCTGAACGCAATTTCCCCATTTCTTTTTCAGCTTTTGTCTCAAAAGTGAATTTTTCCGTGCCTACGATCGAATGCAGGGAACCTTCCGCCTGGATCAGGCAATAACGCATGGCCCGCGGGAATTCACGGTCAAAGACAAGGAATTTAACGATATTGGCCACATCGAGCTTCCCGAAAGTCTTCCGGTACATTTCAAACGCGCTGGCTGATTTAAGAAGCGCGGACCATTGCATCAGATCAAGGGGCGTTCCCACATAATCGGGATTGGGTAACAGGTAGTAATATTTCATGTCGATGATTCGGTTGGTCTTATCCGCCCTTTCCAGGAACCGCCCTATGTTCCCGAAATGCCAGCCTTCAGAACGCGAGAATGTCCCATCCATGATCCCCGAATATAAATGGCCGCCGGACTTGATATCCCGGAGAAATTGTATCAGGAATTTCTGGCTCAAATCATCATCCTTGACCATCGCGCGCATGGATAGATACATCTCATTGATCTGCATCCACATTTCACTGGGGATTATCTCCCGGACAGTGCGCGCGTTCTCGCGGGCTGAAAAAAGACAGGAACAGATAGAATTGGGGTTGGAAGAATCAAACGCCAAAAAACGGATGACATTTTTCTTTGTAAACTCACCATAATGCTCCTGGAAAAGCGCTTCATCCCCCGTGGTCAGTATCAAAGGCCTCCACTGCTGTTCAACTAATCCCGGAGGCAAGTCCATGGCCAGATTATAGTCCACCTCGATCAGACGGGCGTAGTTCTCCGCCCTTTCAATATATCGGTTCATCCAGTAAATAGAATTGGCCACACGGCTAAGCATATTTCTCCTTTAACGCAGCACCCAGGTGTCTTTGCTGCCTCCCCCTTGGGAAGAATTAACAACCAGGGAACCTTCCCGCAAAGCCACACGGGTCAACCCTCCCGGTAACACATAAATATCACGGCCGCACAGGATGTACGGGCGCAAATCGACATGACGGCCTTTGACCTGGTCTTCGACTATCGTCGGGATCCGGGATAAGGCCATGGTCGGCTGCGCGATATACTCCCTGGGGAATCTCCGGATCTTCTCTTTAAAAGCGTTCTGGTCCTTTTTGGTGGCCTGCGGACCGACGAGCATTCCATAACCGCCGGACTGATTGGCCGCCTTGATGACCATTTTACCGATATTGGCAATGACATGCTCACGGTCCTTTTCATCCCAGCACATATAAGTCGGCACATTCGGCAAAATGGATTCTTCATCAAGGTAGTATTTGATCATTTTAGGCACATAGGCATAAATGACCTTATCATCAGCCACCCCGGTACCCGGCGCGTTGGCCAGGGCCACATTCCCTTTTAAATAAGCGTCAAATATCCCGGGGACCCCCAAGACCGAATCGGGATTAAAATATCTTGGGTCAAGATAGGTGTCATCGATACGCCTGTAAATAACATCCACCCGTTTGAAACCCCGGGTTGTGCGCATATGGACAAACCCGTCCTGGACGACCAGGTCCCTTCCTTCCACCAATTCGACCCCCATCTGTTGGGCTAAAAACGAATGTTCAAAATAGGCTGAATTGTAGATCCCCGGTGTCAGGACAACAATGGTGGGTTTTTCTTTGGGAGATAAATATTCCAATATCTCAAGAAGGCGTAAAGGATAATCATTGACCGGACGGACTTCCATACGTTCAAAAACTTCCGGGAAGGTGCGTTTCATGATCTCGCGGTTACCCATGACATAAGAAACCCCGGAAGGCACCCGGAGATTATCTTCCAGGACATAATTTATCCCGTCGCTGTGTTTGATAATATCAATGCCGCTGACATGCGCCCAAAGGCCGCGGGAGGGTTTTAGGCCTTCACACTGCTTGAGATAACCCGCGCTTGAAAGGACGACATCTGAAGGGATTATCCCGTCTTTGAGGATATTTTGGGGGCCATAAATATCCTGGATAAAGAAATTCAGCGCTTTGATCCGCTGCTTTAAGCCTTTTTCAATATTGTCCCATTCCTGCGTATCGATGATCCTGGGAATAATATCGAACGGGAATATCCTCTCGACACCAGCCCCGTCGCGGTACACATTGAACGTGATCCCCATGGACATGAAAGCCTTCTCAGCGGCGCGCTGGCGCTGGACAATTTCGCTAAACCCCAACCCGCTCATGCTGTTTGAAAAGAATTCATACCAGCTTCTGATGTCCCCTTTGGGAGAAACCATCTCATCATAAAAATCATCCAGCCGGTAACGGCCAAACATCGCTTCCGGCACAGCGGGTTTAGGCAAAATCCGTCGAAACGACGCTGCTGTTTTCATATCCACCTCCCGGATCAATACCACGAAAAACAAAAAGCCCCCACCGCTGCCTTGATACTTCATTGCAACGTGGGGGCTTCAATGCCCAAAATAAAAAATCCTGTACCTCTTTTGGTACAGGACGCCTTTGTCCAAACTTCGCCCAGGCTTCTTTGCCCAAGCTTTCAACTACACCTATAATATACCTAATGAATTCCCAAAAGTCAAGTAAGCTCGTTAAAAAGCCTGTTCTATCAGATCCGCCCAGCGTTTATAACCTTGGGCTGATGGATGAAGGCCATCAGGGGAAACCAGATCTCCTAATGTTTGGGATAATGGGAACAGATCAACCACCCGTAAATTAAACTCTTTGGCTTGGCTTTCAATGATCCTGTTAAATTCCGCCAACCCCCGGTGAATATCACGCCCCCCTGAATAAAATTTGCCAGCCGGTGTTACGGAAAAATCAGGGACAGTCACAACAAGAATATTGTTGGGATCCGGCACAATGGTCAGTAATTGGCTAAAAATATCATGGATGTTCCTCTGAAAGGTTTGCTCATCCACTCCCTGCACCCAGTCGTTGGTCCCGATAAGCACACTGACAAAGTTCGCATCCAGCCCTCTTAATGCCGGAAGTTCATCATCGATCAGGTTCTGTGTGGTCCACCCGTTATGGCCCAGATTCGCCGTCAACTCAATATTGACCTTTTTATTTTTCAATATTCTGGTCACTTGCGCGGGCCAGGACTCCTGCGGTCCTGCGCCAGTGCCAATGGTATAAGAATCTCCAAGGGCCACATAACGGATAGGCAGATGTTCAGCATTTTCCAACCTTTTCAAGTAGGCGTCATCAACGATACTCCCCAATTCTTTTGCCTTAAGGGCGTCCTGGAGAGCTTGCGGAAAGCATTTCATTGCCTCAAAAAGACGGGAACGGTTCAAGTACGGTTGAGGGAAATATGGTTCTATCGATATGGCTTGATGAAAGTCTTCCAGCGCTTTTCTATCTTCCCCCCTAAGATAATATATTATGCCTCTATTATTATAGGCTTTAGCAGCTTTGGGGTTAAGCGCGATGGCCTTACTAAAATCAATTAACGCAAGATCATCGCCTTCAGAGGCTCCCCGGTTATTGTATGCCCAAAATTTGTCAGGATATTCCCGGATAATTTCATCCCAGAAACTTTTTGAATCATGCCATATCCGGCATTGTAAATTAGTTCTCACTCCCCATAAAACCAAAATAATATAAAGAATGATGATACCAATTCTGGTTTTAATGCGCTTATCAACCCATGCCCCGATAAAAAAGCAAAACCCCAGGCTTGGCAAAAACATAAACCGGTCGGAAACCACGCTAAAATCCTTGTTATCAAAACGGAGTAAAAAGAAAATCGAGCAAAAAAAGTATAAAAACGCGAAAATAAATAATTTATGCTTATGGAATCGCGCTATTAAGAACATTAAAACTGAGAGGCCCCCGGCTGACAAAAGATAAGGCCATTCAAAGATGCTGATGGGATACGGCAATGAGTAATAAGGGTAAACTTGAAAAGGAAATATGAATTTCCACATATAGAAGCACAATGACCACACCCAAATCAGCGATCCATGCTGTATGTCCCCCATGGGGTTTCGCATATGCAACGCAAAACTGACCCAGCCGATACCGACGGTATAAATGAATATCGGAACCTTCTCTAATAACACCCTCTTGTTAAATCCCCTGTCAAAATACCAGTCAAATATCAACAGTACCAGCGGCAGGCTTATCGCCATTGGTTTGGCCAATATACTTAGAACGCCAAATACGAATGTCGCGCAATAATGTTTGATGGAAAGTGTCTTGATATAAGAGCAGTACTCAAGAAGTGCCAGGAGATAAAACAATGCGTACAGGACGTCTTTACGCTCAGTGACCCAGGCCACTGTTTCAACCCGCATCGGGTGTATGGCGAATATTATAGCGGCAAGGAAACCGGCCTGCCCGGAAAGCCCCATACGTCCTGCCAGCAACAGCACCAGTACGACAATGACGGCATAGATCAAAAGGTTGTCCAGATGATAAATAAAAGGGTTAAAACCAAAGAAATGCTTTTCCGCGGCAAATGACAAAGTGGACAAAGGAATGTAGGTCCCGTTGGGTGTTTGGGTAAATATCATTTTAATTGAAGGTAAAGACAGGTCCTGCAACGCGGCATTGTTTAAAATATGCCCATCGTCATCCAGATTTATAAAACCGGCCTTTAAACACGGGGAAAAAACGGCAAAAACGAACAAAATTAGGATCAGGATATTCTTTGCCATAGCGGTAAATTATATCATATGCATAGGGGGGCGGTTCAGTAATGATTGGAATAGTTCAATAAAAAAGGGGAATCCCGTGGATTCCCCTTTTAGCTGAAAAACAGCCTATGAATTACCTTCTGTGATGATGACGCACATGATGATGCGGATGATGCGTTTTTCCGGTTGTTGTTCCCCCTGATGTTGAAGAACTACCTGAACTTACAACCGCTGCCGCAAAACCGCTTTGGGCAGCTAAAAACACGAATGTGATAAATATAATGGCAATTTTCTTCATGGCTTTTGACCTCCTTCCCTAAATTGAAGTATAGACTATCAAGGAATGAATATCAAGTCAGCCTCCCCATGCGCAATTAACAGCCCATCCGGTAATAAACTACCATTAATGTGCTGTCCGCATAGGCTTTAAGCAAAGAATTTCCCGAGCTATAATCATGCCGCGGATCATACCCGTTGACAAAGCGCTCCCGCAGGCGTGACAAAAGGCCTTTCCCAAATAGAGCCCTTGATAGCGCGAAATATTCGCGGATCCGGCGGATCTCCCATTTACCGGAAAATTTCCATATGCCCTTGGAAAAAGCTACCAGGCCGGATTCTTGAAGATACCGCAAACCTTCCCCGCAATGCCGATCAATAGATACCCGGAAGCGTTTTAAAAAAGCCTGTTCATCAAGACCGTTGATCAGCGCAAGTACCGCGTAATGGGACATCGTGTAATCAAGGTCCTGCGCGCAAGACTCAACCTGCGTGTTAACTGCCCCTGGCCTTACCGTTCCCGCGCGATAAAAAACAGCTCCGGGAAACAGTCCTCTGGCAAAAGGGCCAAACGCCGCAAGCGCCGCTTGCAAATGGGTATACACTTCTTCCTGGGGATCATCAACTTCTTCTTGACGGGAATATATCCCCCAAAACCCTTTGCGCGTAAAACCCGCTTGCGCAAGGACCTCTTTGGCCATTTTCATCATAGCATCACGCCTGTTAAAAAAAGCTGGGATCGTTTCTCCGGGGCCGCATAGCAATTGCCACGACAAACTGGTATATGGCTGGATATTGATAAAATCCATCCCTTCGCTGATAACATCTTTTAGGTCATGAATAAACCCTTCTACTGTCTGTCCGGGCAGACCAGCCATCAAATCAACATTGACCTGAGGAATGCCTGCTTTTTGGGCCAAACGCAAACACCCCAAGACTTTTTTCCTGGTTTGAGGACGGGAGACATATTTCAGGATCTTTTCATCCAGCGTCTGCACCCCGATACTTAAACGGTAAAGCCCCCTGCTGGAAAGTAACGCCAGTTTCGAAGCTGACCAGGAAGAAGGATTGGCTTCGAATTGGATCTGCCGGTTTCGCGAAGGGAATGATTTGTCAACCCCGTCAAGGATAGCCGACAATTGCCTCTCATCAAGTATGGACGGGGTGCCTCCGCCAAATTGGATCAAACCGGCATCCATCCCTTGATAGGCCGGGGATAGGATCGTCATTTGACGCGCCAGGTCTTTGATATACGCGTCAATATCCGAACGTTGCCGCAATAAAACACGGGAACAATGACAAAACGAACATAGGCGTTCGCAAAAAGGCACATGTACGTACAGATGGACTTTATCGATCGAACGCGCGAACACATCTTTTTGGCGCGATGATTCCACCCGTTGCGCCACTGCTTCCCAAGATGAGGGGCTGACCAAGGCTCCGGTCAAACAATCATCAACATGAACAGGATAGATCTCATTTAAAAAAAACAGAAAATTGCGCTTTTGATCAATACGGGCGGACATGCCTGATATCTTATTCGCATTTGACGAGGTTATCAAGAGGAACCGCACTATACCTTGGCAGGATAATTTTGAAAGTGGTGCCCTGGCCTATTTTACTTTCCACCTGGATCTCTCCCTGGTGAAGTTTGGCGATCGTTCTGGCAATATTCAGCCCTAATCCGCTGCCTGGGGCATTGATATCCGCGCGGTAAAATTCTTCAAAGATCTTGCCCAAATTGTCACGGGCAATGCCTGGGCCCGTATCAATGATGGAACATATGATGTTGTTAGGATCGAAGTCAAGGCGTATATTGATCTCTCCACTTTGAGGAGTGAATTTTATGGCATTTCCGATTATATTGAAGAATAATCTGCGCAATTGCGGCCTGTCCCCTTTGATCATCAATGAAAACTTAAGATCATTCAGTTCTGTCTTTATGACGATATTCTTAAAAGTGGCTAATAGGCTGGTTTGTTCCACGATCTCCTCAAAAAATTCAACAAAATCGAATGGTTCAAAATTGAATGAATCAGGCTGGTAATCTAATTTACTCATCAATAATAGGTCCTCGATCGTCCGCAGGACGCGTTCGGACTCCTCCATAACCACCTTTACTCCATCCTGATATTCACCGGCACTTCGCTCCTTGCGCAGCAAAAGTTCCGCTTCCCCCTGGATGATCGTCAAAGGTGTCTTTAGCTCATGCGCCACATGGTAACTGAATTGTTCAATATGCTTAAAAGACTTATCCAGGCGGGAGATCATATTATTGAAGGAATCGATCAGTGAAGCCATTTCCACGTCAAAATGTGTAGATTTGATCCTGGCACCCAGATCCTGAAAAGTAATATTGTTGGCCATCCGGGTGATCTCGTTGACCGGTGCTAATATCCTGGCCGCCTGCCTTCTGCCAACAAAATCAGTCATGAACAATATCAATGGAAAACTTATGATCATAGAATAAAGCCAGTTGACCAGTTGCTGTATAATCGGTTCCTGTGCCACAGCTATTTGAAAGAAATACTCACCTGAAGGATCCCCCGCCAAAGGATAGGTAATAATCCTCACGGTTTTATGCTTGTAACTTAAAGTCCGAAACGTCATTTTCTCTCCCTGGGGAATATTCGAGGATTCCAGGAAAATATCACGAAAACCTTTCTCTAAATGCGGAGAACTGATGACCATCTTCTTGTCTTTATCAAAAAAATTGATGCAGACCCTGTTTAAATTTAGCGACTGTGATCGATTGGCCCAATCAGCTGAGATTTTCTTGAGCTTGATAGAGAATAACCCTTCATTCTTCATGTCGATCGTTTTTTGTACAGACTTGGCCAGGGCATCAGGGGCATCTCCAAAGGCGTTCAAATAGGTTTTGATGGTGGCATCTACCGCCTCTGCCTGCGCCCTTAGCAGTTGGTCCGTTCTTTGGAATGACGCTTGTGAAATAAAATATAAAACCCCGCTAAACACAATGAAAACAATGCCAAGCATAGCTGTGTGCAGAATGGTGATCTCGAACCTGAGTGTATTTAGTTTCATGAAGCATCTTTCAAAACATAGCCTGAACCGCGCATGGTATGGATCAATTTATTCTTGAACCCTTCATCGATCTTATTGCGAAGATTACGCACATGCACATCGATGACATTAGACATGCTGTCAAATTTCTCATTCCATACATGTTCAGAGATCATGGCCCTGCTGATCACTTCGCCGGCGTTAAGCATTAAGTACTCAAGCAATATGAATTCTTTAGACCTCAAAGCAATGATCTTGCCCGATCTTTTTGCTTCATGGCTGAGTTGATTTAATTCCAGGCCATCTACTTTTAGGACGGAAGTCTTGCTGGTGGCAGGACGCCTTAACAATACTTTGATACGGGCGAGCAATTCCTCAAAATGAAATGGTTTGGTCAGATAATCATCCGCGCCGGCATTAAACCCTGTTACCTTATCTTTGATCGCGCCGCGGGCGGTCAGCATCAGGATGGGGACATTGATTTTTTTAGCCCTCAGCTGACGGCAAATCTCCACCCCCTCGTAGGTGGGAAGCATGATATCAAGGATCATCAGATCATACGGATTGATTTCCGCAAGGAATGAAGCTTGTTTCCCATCATAGGCTACGTCTACGGCATAATCTTCTTCCTTAAGCCCGCGCGAGATAAAATCCGCAATGCGCTTTTCATCATCCACGACAAGAATCCGCATACCGATCTCCTGCACCCCATTTAACAATGAAGAATCCCTGCTTTACAAAACAGGGATTTCTTCATCTTATAGCTATAGCTAAAACTATACTTGAATGACACTGACACTACAATTAGACCTTAGTACAATATCAGCTATTTTCTTGGGTCACCAGAGACCTGTCCCCAGCTTGTCGCCCATTTCCACCATCCGGTACTGCTCGTATCGACAAAAACACTTCCGTTATAGTAAAGCATCCCTACGATATTGCCGGACGTACCGCCGCCGCCATCGGCTACACCATTTTGGAAGCTGTTACCATGCGCCACTGTCCAAACCGTGCCTTTGCTGTCAATGATCTGTGTCGCGGAAGGAATGGTTGTGCCGCTGGCTGATTGGCCGGCAGGGTTAACTGTCAGGATTGCCGCGTTGCTTGTAACACTTCCCGCTGTATTGCTGATAACGCATTCATACTTGCTCGCGCTATTAGCTGTTGTTGTAGCCGCGGTCGTATAAGATGCACCCGTTGCCCCACTAATGGCGGTATAGCTGGATGCTCCTGATGCCTCCTGCATCCATTGATAGGCTGGCGCGGGTGTACCTGAAGCCGCCACGCTAAACGTTGCTGTCGCGGGAGCTGTTACTGTCACGCTTACCGGCTGTGTGCTGATGCTTGGCGCCACTGACGCACCTCTTGGGTCACCAGAGACCTGTCCCCAGCTTGTCGCCCATTTCCACCATCCGGTACTGCTCGTATCGACAAAAACACTTCCGTTATAGTAAAGCATCCCTACGATATTGCCGGACGTACCGCCGCCG